>Ga0182014_10003887_pt1 | contig 17616 bp, 17 predicted proteins | sample 612S2DmetaG_FD_120489 | JGI IMG/M metagenome (GOLD analysis project Ga0182014, IMG submission 120489) | Permafrost microbial communities from Stordalen Mire, Sweden - 612S2D metaG | ecosystem: Environmental > Terrestrial > Soil > Wetlands > Permafrost | place: Sweden: Stordalen | collected... | reverse complement strand
ATCACGGAAGATGATGTGTTTATCACAATAGGATCGCTTGGAATAGAGGCAACAGCGTTGTTGAATGAAGTAATCAGGGGATCTAATCCAGGAATATGTACTATAGGTATTCGTCCTGGGACACTCACTATGGGTAAAGATGAAGTAGACCCTTGAACATTGTTCTGAGGAAGAAATCCAAAACTAGTGCAGAAATTCTCATCTTCATCTGTCAATGGATGTCCATCAACACGACCAACAACACAGAATGATGATTCTGGATCATCTCGTTTTCTTAGAACTATCCTTCTACCTTTCACCTGATAAAGATTATCTCCTAGAGCGATCAAATCTATTCTCCTCATGTTATCATAGACAGGAAGGAAAGAAAAACCACCAGAATTATCATCATCCCACTTTTCCATTAACTGAATGAACTCTTTCTTTTCCTCCGAAGAATCTGTCATCTTTGGCCAATCCTTTCCTACAAGTATCCTTGATACATTCGACATCATCTTGGCTTGTAATTTAAGGAAGCACTCAAGATCATCTTTTAATACTTCCCGTATCTCCCCTAAATCTTCCTCCGTCATCGAATCACCGGAGACATTGCAGTGGTTGGAAAGGAAATCGAATAAACTTCTGTCAGACATATTTTATTGATTGGTATTTAGACACATTGGTTATTGCCTGTTAATTTATTGATCAATTCTGTTAATATATTTTTGTTAACCTGATAGTCGAACACATTGTCTCGGTAGACAAATAAATATATCCATCTATCTCCATTCTAATCATGCTGTTTTATCAACGTGATATTAGTAATAATATTATGTTCTTGTAGTAGAGATACCTCTAGATTTTCATCATTAATATATACACAGTTCGATATAATATTGTATTAGAAAATTCGATCAAGGTTATCTACTATATAATATTATACAGTAATAAATAGTAAATAACGAATAAATAATAATTACTCGTTATTCCTCATAGACAAACGTACTTTTTATCACGATGTTACTAGAGCAGGATATCCTACTTTCCTCTTGAATATAGCATTTTAATAATAAAAAACAATCCGTATTATTTTAGATTGTTTTTTTATTATTTATTTAACATGAATGAACGCATTCTTACAATAATCGATATGTTCTTGTGTCAAAGGTAATATCTCAGAATCATTCTCATATTTAACGTAACCGAGAGCTGTTACTACAAGATCGGAAGTATACTCTATTATGATATTCATTCTTATTTCTCGAAAGGTACCATCATACCTATCCACAACTCGAACATTACATTTGGGTTGAACATCTTTTTCTTTCTTATTCTCTTTCTTTTCTAAGATAGCTGGAAGAGGTTCATTTACCGTGGGAAACATCATATCATTCTCATATTTCTCCATTATCTTTCCAAATTCCTCTTTTTTATTCTCTTTCTTTTCTAAGATAATCGGGAGAGGAACTGTTGGGAACATCATATCATTCTCATACTTCTCCATTATCTTTCCAAACTCTTCTTTCATTTCCATTGGATCTGATTCTCTGATCCAATCTTTTCCAACAAGAGTATTACTGACAAGATCCATCATCTCTCTTTGAATCACACAGTAGAGAGATATCCTTTCTTCCAATACTTTACTTATGCTTTCTTTCTCATCTTTATTAAGAGAATCGGGATCCACTTTGCAAACATCGGCAAGGAAATCATCAACGTTATTTCGAAGGGAATCCATTATTATAGTTTAAATCTTTAGGATGTCATCACTACTATGTATTATAATCAAATATCAACAAATGACTAATCGATGAATTAGTCATTTAGTTTTAAAAATGCAATGTAACACTTGGTAGTGATGACATCTTTGGATTGTCCGGTATTGGTGGCTTATATTGTTTACAATCGACGAACATCGGTTTATCGATTGACGCAACAAAGATACCAACACTATTACAGAAATCAATGTGATGTTGAGACAATGGAAATACTTCTATTTCCTTCTTATCTGTTGTTTGATTGGTTATTTTCTGATATCCAATAGCAGTAAGACCGCCATCTTTCAATATAATATCTCTTCCTAACACGCGAAATAAGTCGGAACCTAATCTAACAACTTCTATCTCTGCCATTATGTAGTTTACTCCACCCAAAGATAACATCTAGATATTATTCATATCATTTTTTATATATTAATGACAATGTCGATTCCCAGCCTATTACAAAACTCGATATGTTCAGGTAAAAGAAATTTTCTAATTACTAACTCTGATGACTCAGTAATGTGACCGATAGCTGTTATATTCCCTAATGAATCAGGTCTAAACACAATATTAGTATTAACATCACGAAAGAGATTATACTTTATTGGTGATAACATTAATGTTTGTCTTTGCTTTCTCTTTTTCTGTAAAGAATCATAATCAGGAATAAATGGTATATTACCAATACTACCATTATAATTATCGATCCAAGAAGATATTTTATTATTAAAATCTTCTTTCTTCTTTGCTGAATCACTTGAGAGGACCCACTTCTCTTTAATGAGAGATTGACTGACAGTGTTCATCACTATTGCTTCAAGATTAAGTATTTCCTTAATCTTCGTTGTTAGCTTTCCATTTAGTTCCTGTAGTTTAGGGAGAGATATCTTACTAATATCAAGGAAACATCTATCAGAAAGAAAGTCTTTTAGTATCATCATGTCAATAGCATTCTCGCTCTCCATATTTTTTATAATGAAGAATAAAACATTCTATCTTATCATGGAATGTTTTTTAATTGAAATACCAGAAGGATGCTGTTCTCATCACATATATTGATTTAATGTGGATATTAAATACTTGTCTACAAGATTCTATTATCAGGAGATCTTATTTCCTGATAATAGAACATGAAATGAGATCCTTCTTATTTTATTTGACTTCTTTCGTAAGGAGATCTTATTTCCTGATAATAGAACCTTGTAGACAAGATCCTTCTTATTTTATTTGACTTCTTTCGTAAGGAGATCTTATTTCCTGGTAATAGAACGTGAAATGAAATCCTTCTTATTTTATTTAATCTCTTCTTGGATATTTCCATTCATTAAAAACGACCATCCTCATTCAATGGCCATTTTGGATCTTTTGTTTCAAGTGAGTATCGTGCATGCTTTGACATTATTTAGAGCAATATAATTATATCATCATAAATATGTGGGACATTTTTGTCTTATATATTATTCTATCCCATTTAAAATATGGAAAAAATCCAATTATCCGATCTTCTGGCGATATATCCAGAACAAAACGAAAGAGGAATTCAAGCGAGGATAACAGCAAAGAAGGAGTTTTATGATCTTAGATCTTCTATCTCTGAACCTCCACCAGAAGTAAGGGGAGATAAGTTTAAACATCAGATACTCTTCGAAAGATTTATGAGACAGTATGATGAAGCTTTTATTATTGATGAACCAGGGACGGGTAAAACATGTGCTTTTGTGGCAGCTGCTGAATGGTTTAAGAAAGAAAGGTTGAGAGGAGGTCATATCGATCGTATTGTAGTGGTAGTGAAAGGTCCAACACTTAAAGCTGAATTTAAACAACAACTTGTTTGCCGTTGTACTGCGGCAGGTGAATATGATACTGCCATTGTAAGAAAAGCTGATAAGATTTCTCAACAGAAATCGAATGTTACTCGTGAAGTAAAGAAATGGTATAAGGTTATTACTTATGAATCATTAGCAAGAGAGATTATGAATGATTCTAATGATAAATTGGCAGAAGATTATGCAGATGTTCTTTTCTTCCTCGATGAAATTCATTCTCTAAGAATCGATCCAAATATCCAAGATGATGAAACAAGAGCTGCAAAGAGAGCTGCAAAGAGAGCTAAGGATAGAGTGAAGAAAGGTCTTCCACCTAAGATAGTCAACGAAAGAGAACAGGTGAAAAGTCTGGGAAAACAGGATATTTATCTTCAGATCTATCGATTACTGCATCTTGCTAAACGATCAAAGAAGGTGCTATCTAGTGCTACTCCTATGATCAATGATGTTCAAGAATTGGGACCTATTATGAATCTTATTCTCCCATATGACTTACAGATACCATCTAACTTTAACTTTGAGAAAGCAACATTACAAGACATGGAGCCTTATTTTCGTGGTAAGATATTTTATGTTAGAAGTACTTTTAATAGTGCTGTTCCTATTGAAAAAGGTACCCCAGATAATAGTGAATATGAGATTAATGGAGAGCGTTACAGATCACAGTTAGTCCTCAAACAATCGATCATGTCTGAATATCAAACCGCCGGATTCAATGCAACAAATAACAATGATATGGGGATAGATAAAGACGATCCATCATTACCACGAGATCCAGTTACTGATGAAGTTATCCTCGTCGATGAGACTAATGGATTAGTCCTTAATAATGATAAGGAGAATCAGAAGAAAAGAGCTTTTCAAATTAATGCCAAACAAGCATCTAATTTCGTTTTTCCACCTGATCCTCAAACTGGAGAGATTTTCTGGGGTAAGAAAGGGTTTGACAAGTATGTTATCAAATCAAGAGAAAAAGACTCTTACAGTGCAAATCCTGTATTACAAGCTTATCTTTCTGATATCAATCAGATAAGACAACTTTCGTGTAAATATCATGATATCATACAATTAGCTAAAGGTTTAATAATGCCTGATGGTTCATTACCAACAAATGGAATAAGAGAAATAGTAGGAACGGTATTTATTTATGGATCATACGTAACAGGTAGTGGAGTTATTATATTAGGATTAGCTCTTGAGGCTCAAGGATTTGAGAAATTCGATCAATCTACTTCTGTCTTTGAAACGAGGGAGAGTGGTTATATTAGATCGTATTGTTCCGCTGGAAAGGATGAAGTAACTTATCGAAAGGTTTCTTCATCTTTTCCACCTGCTCCTCGATATGCTCTTCTTACTAATGAAACAAGTGATGCCAAATTATCAGCCATGATGGAGATATTTAATAGTTATGAGAACAGACACGGAGATTATATTAAATGTCTGGTTAGTTCTCCCATTGGTAGAGATGGTATTAATGTTAATTCTGTCGCACAAATTCATCTTATTGGATCAGAATGGACAGAGAGTGCTAACTTACAAGCATTAAGTAGGGCCATCCGAGCAACTTCTCATAATTATTTGTTAGAGGAAGAGAGAATAAGATTAATACAGAATGGCGAAGCACCAGAAAATGCTTATATTCCAATAGAAGTTTATAAACATGCAGCAATTTCTGCTGATAGTGATTCGATAGACTATCGAATATATCATATGGCAGAATATAAGGACAGAGCGATCAGAAGAACATTACGTATGATGAAACAATGCGCTGTTACCTGTGCCATACATTATCCTCGCAATGTAAGATCTGATGATGTCGACGGAAGTGCTGTTTGCGATTATGATAAATGTAAATACGAATGCGTTGATATTCCAAATCCTGCTGGTCTTGTTCCAGGAGTGAAAGGACAACCAGATAATTGGTCATTACAAGATATGGGTCTATCGCCAGATTTTTCTACTTACGATGTTCTTTACTCATCGGCAGAGGTGTATGATTGTATAGAGAAAATCAGAGTTGTCTTTCGAGATAGAGCTTCCATTGGAATTAATGAGTTAAAGAGAATAGGTGGTCTTGCTGTCCATAGAGGTAAGTTTATTGATATTGCATTAGAGAAGATAATAACAGAGAAAATACCTATTCCTAATCGCTTTGGATATAATTGTTATTTGTACGAGAATAATTCCATCGTATACCTCCAGAAAGATTATCCCGTCTATGGGATGTCAAGTTCACCTTCACTATCAGTATATAGTTCCTCTCTCATTAGTTTCGATATAGAACCACTTCAATCTATTGTATCTAAATTAGAGACTAGTGATCAAGACGAAATATTACAACAACTTCGCAGTATAGATCCAACGAAGAACATAAAAGAGTTTGATAGATTACTATCCATGTTAAATATCGATCATCAAGCTATTCTTCTTGAAGATACTCTTCTCAAGTTAGTCTCTGGAGAGTCAGCCGAAACGCCATTTAGCAAGGAAGTGTTAGAGAGATTTAAATATATGTATTTTACCTTCAATGAACCGGTAACAGAACTTAATAATATGATAATTAAATCGAATGCAAAGGCTACCGGTAGAGGAAGACCTCCAAATCCTGAGAATAAAACAAAAGTTAAGACTGTAAAGAAAGGAGATGAGTTCTCCTTTGATAATACTACTCCAGTCATGTATGCTCATATTATCTACAGTCAGAGTACTTCAAGAACTGGATATAACTCTACTTCTCGATTTAACAAAGCAGAAGGAAGGATTAGGATATTACAGTATCCTAATTCATGGAGAGATGTCAATGATACCTACGAATTTCCAGTATATAATAAACTCATTCAGATTCTCATTAGTAATGATAAGAGTGAATTTGAGAAGATGGGAGTATACGGTTTCATTCTTGATGGACAATTTAAGATAAGGGATGTCCTCAGTGAAAAACCAAAAGCACAAGTAGATGATAGAAATAAGAATAGAGGAAAGGTATGTGAGACATGGACTAGAGATCGATTAGTTGATGTTTTATGGAATATAGGATATGAACCTACTAATCGTGTAGTAATATCAGAAGGAACAAAAGAAGCTCTTATTAATACATTATTAAGACAAGGTTATAAGAAGAATATTGCTAACACATATTCTTGGGATGAGAACCGATTAAAATATTATATTGGTTGGATGTCGGATCCTGCAAAACGAGACGAACTGTGTAGGAATATTTATGACAGGATGGAGAAGACAGGAAGAATAGAGAATATCGGTATTACAGGAGGAATTAAATCAAAGAAATAAACATTATTATGAAGACATACTATCATAATAGTATTTATCTTCAGTGTGTCTTCATAATAATGTTTATCTATACTGAAGATAAACATACTTTTCCTACGGTTTTACTATCACATGTGAATTGTATCAGCTTATATCGTCGACGATATACATATAACCAAATATATGTATATGTTTTAATCTAACGTATTAAGTCTTAATAAAATTTTCTCGGTATATCTGGGTTGGCTTCGAGATATTCATTTGCAATGTTGTCAATTGAGATATCTTTTGATATACGATGATGATCGATAAATACAATATGTTGTATCAAGGATTCGAATGTCGTCATATAATTCACATTATCGTTGATATATGACACTCCTTATTTAAAATATTTGATATGAAAATATTCTTCTACTATTTGTGTCCAATTGTAATATATAACAGTACAATAAATTCTTATAATATAACAAAGGAGATGTCACAAGTAATAATGTCATCGTTAATTTACCCAGAGTATCTATTGGCATTCGTTAAAGGAGTATGTAAAATAGATCCAGGTAAATTAACACAGAAACAGATCAACGAAGCGTCAAGAAGATTTAGATCGAGAATCTTAAAATACTTTAGCAGTGGAAAAGATGATCCTAGCAACGATATCACGTCATTTATTGTTGATTCCTCCAATGCAAGTAATATGGAGTTGAGAGATATTCGTAATAATGATGTTTATGTACAATACATTGCTGGTAATTATTGTAGAGAGTGTTCTCGTGGCATTATCCTAAAATTAGATGGAAGTATTTTTATTCTTGTTGATTGTAAACTGGACCATCGAGGAAACATTATACGATGTGATAAAGATGACTTAGATTTCTGTCAGAAAGCTGGTTTCTCCTTCTTAGTTAATCCGGAAGAGAGCGTTTACCGATTTAGACAATATTATTCTCTCTTCAAGACAATACCATAATGTTAAAAACGATAAATTACATATTTGATTATTACGAGAAATATTATAGTATTGTTTTTATATTAAAATGTCCACTACTGTATTATATCCAGAATACCTCTTGGCGTTTATTAAATGTGTATGTAAGATAAAACCCAAGATACTAACACAGGAACAGGTCAATCTTTTGAGAGATAAATTTGGATCAAGTATTATAAAATATTATAACGAAGGAAATGGAAACCTCGTTAAAGAGATCAAGGATTTCCTTAATAATAAGACTCAAGTTGAACGACGTTTCAGAGAAACTATCTACGTTGAATATTTAATAGGTGATTATTGTAAAGAGCAATCTCATGGTATTATCTTGAAACTGGATAGAAGCATATATACAGTTATCGGTTATAAGATCTTCTCTGACGGAAATATTCAACCTTGTGATAATGATGATTTACAGTTCTGTGAGAAAGCAGAGTTTTCTTTCTCGAGATCTCAGGAGGAAGAGATCATTAGATTCAAAGAGATCTACCATATTTAAAAAGAATAAATTACATTCCCTGTGATGTAATTTATATTACACAATGCTATGAAGTCGAATGTATGAGACTCCTGAGACTATCTCTCCATGATATTATTATTTGGTAATCCTAAGTTTATATTTTATATTGAGTAATAAGTAATAAGTAATAATATATCGCTAAATATAAGCGAGACATCGCCATCATTGATATCTTTCTTCATGTTAAAAAGTACGTTTATGTATGATGACCAATGGATAATATTATTTATTATAATATTTAATAATAAATAATAATAAATAATATCATGGAGAGATAGTCTCAGGAGTCTCTCTTCATAGTATATCAAAACGATCATACCTAATATAATCGTTTTTAAATAATAGCTAATAGTGGTATTTCTTCACCGTCTCCACGCCTATCTGCATTCCTATTTAATACACACTGTACTATTCCATATCCTAGGATAAATAATAAGATTAACCCAGAAGCACCGAAGAAATACCACACTGAATTCATCGTTTTATTATAATATAAATTGTAGGGGAATTAAATCACCATTATGATCGCGTTTACAGACAAAATGTCCAACAAACTCTCCCTCTCCTTTAACTAATTGAAGTGGCGCTTGATATATTCCTTTAGTAGGATTGATAGGATATTTTAATACTGGATAATCTTTTCTTCCTTTCCATTCTCCATAGTAACCAAACAATCCCAGTATCTTATCATGCGATAGTCTCAGGACAATTTGTCTTGCTTTCTTATTTAAACGTGCTATCGTATATTTTGGTTCATCTTCCCACTTAACATATAGATTTTCATACTTAGTGTCAGAACTATCGGCAATACTATTTAATTTTTCAAGTTCAGTGCAATATACTATCTCTCCCGATGAAGCTCTACTAAAAACATCATTGAAATACTCTCTTACTTCCTTCGATAGAGAGTCCATTTTATACTTTAGTAATATATCCTCTTAGATATATTACTTACATTTTTTAATCTATTTATGAGAAAGACGATATAAGAATGTTTTTATTTACTCTTCTCCGACATTCCATAAAAATCAGTGTTAGATGATATTACACCGTTTCGTTCTTCATATTCACCCTTGTATAGACAACGTATCTTATCATCTACCACGTCAGAGTGTTGTCTGAATTGATTAACTATACTCTGTACTGTAGCGAGAGTACAAGGCTTATAATCCAATCTTTTACACTTCTCACAAAACAACACTATTCCATTAGAAGTCATCTTTAACTATTCAGTATAATACAATAATATATTAATGTGTCAATTATACTAATGTATCAATGCTATCAATACTATCTCATTCTTGATTGAAAACCAACCGCAAGCCATACGATAAGCATTGATAAAATCATCATTATCATACTGAACGATCCACTTTATGTTATTACAGGAAGTAATCATTACCACATGAGACATCCATATTTTATCTTTGTTATAATTTTCCTCTAAGGAATATCTTGCAACGATGTGACCAATATCCGATACACCTTTCTCTCTATTCTCTGGAAGTACTCGTCTAATTTCTGATATAAACTTACCATTACATCTTGATATTATCTTCTGCGTTATCTTAATAATATCAAGGAGATATTTGTCATTGGAAGGAATATTGAGATAACACGCTGTCCAAATACCTAATAGTTCTTCATCGTTAAGAACTAAATCGAGACTCAATTCATAATTATCTTTCAGTAAAACGATATGATACATTTCCTTACTGCTGATAGTAAGGGAATTCATTCCCTCATTTAGTTTTTGTTGAATATCTGACTCCATTATTATGATTATAAAATTTGATACTATATAATAATAAGTACTATCAAAATATTTTCATAAATGTCATCAATTAATAATGCAGATGATCTAATTCTCTTTCTTGCGAGAGAGTGTGCTATTGATTTAGCGTCAGAGACTGGAGTCAAGGGAGAAACTCTCCTTGCTAAATTCGGCGAAAGAGCAAAACAGATTAGTGCTCTCAAAGAGAGTCTTTCTCTTGATGTTAAGACATTCATCAAAGAAAATAGAAAAGTGCCAGAATTGCAAGCTAAGGAGATTATTGCTCCTTATTTTCTTGAGACCCAGTATAACCTTGTACTTAAGAATACTGGATCTGGATATCTTGTTGTTTGTACCAAGAAGGGTGATGATCTATCCCTTCTCAATAGAAGGGAAATAAATTATTGTAAGAAATGTGCTCTTTCCTTTCATATCTCTATGACTAAAGTTGTCGATGAAATATTATTGTTTATGAAAACAATCGATTACAGAGATACCATGATCGTAAGGAATAATCATGTATTAGATATGATTTCCTTCTCACATAATTATTACTATCTTGTAAAAGAAGGACTTGTAATAAAAGAAGATGATCATGATGTATACTTTGCTATCGGTTGTCTAGACGATCTTAATGGTAAGGTAAAACCATTAGATGAACATTCAAAGAGACGTTGTACAGAGATTGGTATTGATTTTACTAATTCAATGGAAATGTTTCATCGAGAACTTATGTCATTCGATGTTACTATTTAAAAACAAAATAATAGGTATATTTGATATTTATTATTTTAACATTACCTCAATATTATAAATACCTTTCAAGAGAATGTCGTGCGGTGGCTGTTATTTATGTTTCTCTGAATTCTTGATGAAAGAATGTGCGATTGATATTTCAACTATGGATGAAAAAGAGGTCAATCATATTAAGGAAGAGTTTGGTAATCAGATTAAAGCCCTCGATATTCTTAAAAGAAGTATTTCTGATAACATTAAGAAATCTCTTTCTAATAATACCGATTGTAGAGAAGAACTAAAGGTAGCCGCATTAAATATTCCTCCGTATTATTATGGAACTGAACGCAATATAATCTTTAAGAAGAGCGAAGGGAAATATCACGCCATTTGTAACAGAGATAGTGAAGGGCAGCTATTCTTTCTCGATGAGAAAGCTATCGCTTACTGTAAGAAATTTGGTGTTACTTATGATTCTTCTATCGAGAAGGCTTCACGCGAAATCATCACGTATATGAAGAAAACTTCACATATAGGAGATGTCTTCGAAGTAAATAAAATCTCGATAGATTTTATTAGAATCTCCTCCATTTTTTACTATTTACCGAATGAGGGATTTATTGTGAGAGATGCTGATGATTATAATGACTTATTTGCTATTGGATATCAAGAAGTCCTTAATGGAGAATTAAAGATGCTAACTGAGAAACATATGACTATTTGTATTAAACTTGGTATCGATTTTACCGGCGTGAGGAGAAGATTTTTACAGGAAGCCGAAATGTTCGGACGGGGTGCTATTTAAAAAAAAATAATTAATAAATATACTATATAGTATATTTAATTTATAAATGAAGCTCTTTCCATATGCCATTTGGTATGCTTGTTGTTTATCGACAATACTACTCTCATTATTTATCGGTTGTTTTCTTCATAACACTGTCGCTTATTCCATAATTTCATCATTAGGAGTAATTTTAGCTACTATTATCTCTGATGTTGTTCTTGTAAAATATGAAGTACGAAATTACGTTGTAATCTCCCTTAGCACAGTGATGATTATTAGTGGATCTATTAATTCTGGTTTTGTAGGTTATACATGGGATAACTATTGTCGATTATGTGAGACAGATACTTTATATAATGCAACAATTGAGGATGTCTATGAAACTCCTGATATTTATAAGTTCTCATTTGATGAGAACGTATGTGTTCTATCTACTATGGATGAATATGAAGTTGGACCACAAGATAATCTTTATTTTACAGCACCTGTTACTACCCTAATTTCTCCAAGAGAATGTTTCTTTACTAATGTTTCATTAAAGGTTGGCTTCTACGCGAGTTCGATAGTATATTCTCCGGGATCGTCTATTAAACAACCATTATGGACAAATTTTAGTGAAGCAGCTCGTATTAGTATGATGTATGGTTATCACTTCGATAATAATATAGATCGTATTAATGATAAATACTCAGATTACCTAGATGTTTCTCGTGAAACTAATTTTTACTTAATGTGGGGAGATCTATCGGAATTAGAATCAGAGTGGAAAGGACATGCTATCACTACTTTAATTATTGCTATATTAGTACCAGTGATAACAATCTTCATAGTTAAATGTTATATTTGGTTGAAAGGAGGAAGTGAGTCATATACTAGAATTAATTAAAAAGTATATAACTCATTTCGATAAGTCTACCTGAAGAATTCTAGGCAAATTAAATATTATTATACGATAATATTTACATTATTCTCACTAAATGAATGAAGGCATCTCCAACGATAATATGAAATATAATTATAACTATAATCCTTCCAATGTGAGATTATCATCATCATTGATAAGACAACTTGAACATCTTGATTACGATGATATTAAGAGAATTTCAGGCAATAATGACCTTCTTTGTAAATCTCTTATTCTCAATGCATATCCTTCTCTTAATCTTAAAATCAGTGGTAATGTAAATATAAAGGAACTATATGAAGATTTATTCTCTCGATATACTGTGTTATTTATTAATGAGAAACAAAATGTTATAATGTATCATAGTATCACTAAAAATTCTCTCAATATCCTTCTTGCTGCTTATGAAGGAGTAATATATCCTTACATTAATACAATCTTCCTTGTGATAAAATATAATAATATTGCATATAAGGTAGATAATATCTTTGATTTGTATCAGGTTATCGATGATCTTTCAGTAATAAGAGCAACATTATCTTTAACTGATATTCTTCGAAGAATTCCCCAATATTGTTCTGAGTATTCAGAAATCAAGAAGATTTTACTTAGGAATAATGTTGCCATTGTAATAGAAGATCTCAGATCATCCAAAATACTATCTCTTATATCGGAGTTCTATGGTAGTCTCGATATTATTCCTGTACTATTAAATACAATATCGTCGCTACTTCATGATGAGATAGTAATCTCATTATATGAAAAACATAGCGATGTTTACTCTTATCGATCATATAATGTTCAGAACGGTCATTTAAATGAAGGAAGGATATTATCGCTAAGAGAGGATTTATCGCTTATTGAAGATGATCATTGTGAACATTGATGACCGTTGTGAACATTGAATAAATGTAATATGCATATTACATTTACATTATTTTTTAATCATGATAAAAATGGAACAAGAACAGAAAGAAGAACAGAAAGAAGAAGAAATTCCTAGAGAAAATCTAAAGTTATTACCATATGAGACATTGTTGGAACAACTAAGTTATCTCGATTATAATAGTTTGATCGGTGTATGCAGCACGGATACTTATTTAAGAGCAATTTGTCAATCTGATAATTTCTGGAGAGACATTACTTATAAACGATTTCCTGGAATTAAAGTACCCGATAGTGTTGATATCAGAGAATATTACAAAAACCTTATCATACTATACACTATCACATTTACTTGGATTGGACCAAATGTCGATAAAACTTCTCCCGATGAGACACAAGAATATACATTAACATATCCTAGGGTAAATAGAGACAATGCTTCTGCACTCATCGGTACTTATGAATCATTTATCTTACCAGATTCAGATGATAGAGATATCGCCATCCGATATGAGGATAAAGAGTACTCGATATCAATGCAGAAAACAGAGACAGGAGGATACAGTCTAAATAATATATTACAGAGGCTATCACTTATTAGAAGAATATTACAAATACCTACTTGTCTAAGAAGAACATATAACTATACAGATGAAAATAAAGAAATAACCAATATATTAGCAAGAGATAATCTTGCTATTACGATATCAGAACGCTCTCAAGAGACAAAGATATCAGAGTTTTATAATAAATATGTAAATCTTATTCCTAAATTTCTAGAAGTAGCACCATCATTATTTCAAGAGGGAATTATTATTGGAATATATCAGAAATTCTTAGGTTTTCCAGAGACAACGTATCTCTATCGATTATGGTCTATCAACTATGATAATGTCAATAAAGTATTTTATCTGGAAAGACGAGAGATCTATCAGACTGATACTAACTTCAATGTTATAGAACATGATGACTATATTACCGAACGTCTTTGGAGAGCAAAGTTTGCCTAATACTAATTTGCATTAAAAAACAAGTAATCCAATAGATTACTTGTTTTTAACATATATTCTCTAATTCAATAACATCATCGAGTATCTCTTGTTCCCAATCTTGTACTTTACCCTCTTTGTAGTTAATCTCGCCAATCAAAGACCATATAATATACTCACTAGGTTTATTGAAAGTTTTATGAATAGTATTGTCATGTTCATTTGGATCGATATCAGCCAATTGCCATAGTAAATCATATCTTTTCATCTCTGATCTTATCTTCGACTCATTCGTTGATATAGACTCACATAGTACTATCGTGTGATGAGAATTGGTTGTGCATATTATTGGTTTCATTCCTTGGTTCTTTAGTATAAACCAGGTAAGTATTGCAATATCATCACAACCATGATAGTAGAGATAGTACTCGATTTTGTCTGGAGTGCTATTCCTATACTTAGCTATTAATCTTTGACATTCTGCGATGTCCTCCTTCGTCTCAGCGGAGACCCAGCTAATCCAAGGATGACTTAGTATCCTATCGATCTTTTCGTCCTCACTCTTCAACGATAGAGCATCGTCAACCAATGTTCTATTCCATACGTGAAAGATGCTAGGAGAATATGTTATGTTGTAGAGGATGGCCTTCGCAGTTCTTCTAATCGCTTTCTTCACCAAAGGATCATTACAATCGAAATTCTCAATAGTAGAGAATGTTGTCGTAATAGCAACAGGGCTTTCCATGATTTAACGATCGTTATCAAAAGTTATTATTGATAATAAATACGTTCAATTTTACCTCCTTCTGTATAAATGGAACAATCTACTTCTATCAATGAAGAGAAGTCACTAATAGAGTCACTCCCGAATGAAATTAATATCAAACAACTATCCTACTTGGATTACGAGAATTTGCAACGATTCTGCCAAACCAACGCTAAGTTTAATACTTTATATCATAAGAAAGAATTTTGGACAGCTCTTATTAGAGAACGCTTTCCGCATGTCACTGTTCCAAATGATCCTAATATCGATATTAAATTATTCTATAAGAGACTATTCTTTCGGTATGATATAGATATCTCATGGGCGGGTCTTCACGTTTATCATAGTAATAGTAATAGCAATGAAAGGATGCTTCATACTCTTGAATATCGAGATGTCGATAGAATAACTGCTATTATAATATTAGATGGTCTCATGATATCAATAAATGAAGATAGTTCTTGTCGAGAAGTAACAATTAAGACTAAGTCATCGGAGAATAAATTGGTATTAAGTTCTGACGATGATTTACGAAAGGATATAGAAGAATTTAATGTTATTAGATGTAAGTTGGACTTAGCTTCCACAAGTATTGGTCGATCTAATCATAGTTCAGATAATAGTATAGAAGATTATCGTAGCACTATCCTTGAGATGCTATCACGTGATAGCATCGCTATTCTTATTGATGATGATCCTGAAAATCCAAGTGGTATATTGTCAGAATTTTTTATAGGAAGTAAAGAATATCCCCTCTCTAAATTATTAGAGGTAATACCTCCTATAATACAAAATACAAAGGTAGAACTTCTATCGAAGTATCAATGGAAAGAGAGATCTACGACACTATCTCGAGTATGGAATAGCAAATATAATAGAGTTACGAACAAGTTCTCATTGGTGAAAGAATCTGTCTCCCTCTTTGATGAAATTCTATGGGAGAGATTAACTTACGATGGATCACTTGATGAAATATTATGGAACATTCTATTATAAAAATGATCTATACAATATAGATCATTAGGATGATCTTCTCGATAATACAGAATACTCACCAAGAACCATGAATATATTCATAAGAGACAACTAGATAAAATCTAAATAATAAATAGTATTTATTATTTATTTTAATATGAGTATGATAAAACCAAGACAGCTTTTTACTACAAACGACAAAGAATAAATCTGTTGAGAGGACTCTCTGAGATCGATCATGATAAATCTCACGATGATATTCTCTGGAATACTCCTTTCGATTAAATTACAAATATAAATATAAAAAATATAAAAATATAAAAAAGAGGTAGAAAAAGAAATGTCTTGCGCCAGTAGTTCTTACGGAAATAAATCTTCTTATACCAATATGTCTGGTAATATGAAAAGCAAAGTGAGAGTCGTCCATAATGTTGCAAATGGACCTGATGTTGATGGTTATCTCGACGGAATGAAGGTTTTGAAGAACTTTGGCTACAAATCTATCAGCGATTATCTCGAAGTTAAATCAGGGAAACATACTCTTACTGTTAAGGTCAGTAGTAATGATTCTGTTATTATTAATGGTGATGTCAATCTGATGCCAGGAAAAGCATATACTGTAATAGTTCACGGTCTCATCTCTGATCTAAATAGTATATCTTCTCTTGTTTTAGAAGATAATCTTATGTGTCCAATGGAAGGTAAAGCACATGTACGATTTATTCATGCAGCTGCCGGTGTTCCTGCTGTTGATATTTATGCTGGAAATACCAAAATATTTGATAATGTCGCTTATGGTCAAGTAGGAAATCCAATGTACTTACCGGTGGATGCTGGAATGGTAGATGTTTCAGTTACTGCTGCTGGAAGTCTCGATATTGCTCTTGGTCCAATCAATTTGAGACTAGTTGGTCGTAATATTTACACTGTCATCGCTTCCGGATTAATTGGAGATGATAGATCTCCATTGACTGCTTTAGTGACAGAGGATACGAAGGGATCATGTATTGTTATGAATATGTAACACAGTAAATCTTATATTAAAAATTTAATATAAGATTTACTGTGTTACATAGTATTATTATTTATCGTAATACTATTTATCGTAAAAATAATAAGTAAGCATTACGTGATGCTTACTTATTATTTATTAGTCCGAGTAAATAAACACTCTTTTTGACATCATACTAATAGAGGTTATCTATGCCTTCTTGATATAATTATTGTATTTAATATCGATATTATAGAATAAATATCGATACAGTAATTTTATGTAGATGGAAATTTAAGGTCTATAAAATCTCATATACTATTTTATCGATAAAGTGGATAATAAAAACGATAATCATATCAAAGACATAAGAACTAACCATATAGTTCTTATGTCAAAAAGAGTGTTTATCTACTCTGACTAATAAATAATATTATTTATTAGTCAGAGTAGATAAACACTCT
>Ga0182014_10003886_pt1 | contig 17621 bp, 8 predicted proteins | sample 612S2DmetaG_FD_120489 | JGI IMG/M metagenome (GOLD analysis project Ga0182014, IMG submission 120489) | Permafrost microbial communities from Stordalen Mire, Sweden - 612S2D metaG | ecosystem: Environmental > Terrestrial > Soil > Wetlands > Permafrost | place: Sweden: Stordalen | collected... | reverse complement strand
TCCCGTGCGACGGTGTAGAGTTATATAGGCAATTTGGGGACGTAGCTCAGTCGGTTAGAGCGCTGCCCTGTCACGGCAGAGGTCGCGAGTTCGAGTCTCGTCGTCCCCGCCATTCATTCCAAATGACTTAGGAGTGAATGGTGATCAAAGTGACAGTCAAATCTGGGTTCGATAAGGGTGCAATAAGCCCAAAACCTTCCAAAATCCGGGTGTAGAAAAACCTCATTCCACCCTCGACCTCTGCCCCACATCCAAAACCAGCGCGAAACTGGGCCTTCGGTCTTCGATTTTGTTTGGCCCTAACGGCCAGCCTGAATGGGAGTTTGCACCCGAATTGCACCTACGTTTGGAACCATCATCTTCACAACCTTGCTCTGTGCGGCGCGCTTGTTCGAAGTCACGGCTTGCGTGTAAACCTCCAGCGTGATGCGGCTGTTCGCGTGCCGTAAGAGCTCCTGGACGGTCTTCACATCTTCCCCGTTCGCCTTGAGCAGAGTGCCGAAGGTATGGCGGAAGGTGTGCCAACCGATTCGTTTGTGAATGTCGGCCGCTTTTGCGACAGGCCGGATGTACCGCTTCATCAAGTTGTCCGGCCAATAGGGCTGCTTCCCCCTCATGGTCGGACTGGCAAAAACCCAATCGCTGGGCATCGGATATGGGCTCATCCGTCGCCAGCGCAGCAGATCCTCGGCCATGTAGCTATCGAGAGGAACCGGCTTTGCCGATGCTTCGGTCTTGCAATCGCCCACAACCTGGTGCCAAATCGAGCGGGTTACACGCAGTTCAAGAGTCTCGAATCCAACATCCTCCCAACGCAGCGCGAGGAGTTCGCCTACACGAAGTCCGGTTGCCGCATCCAGGAGAACCAACGTCCTCTCCCGAAGGTCGAGCTTGTTGAGAAGAAGTTGAAGTTCTTCAAGTTCAAGAACATCAGGAGTTCGTTCTCGTTTCGCGCTTTGCCGCACGAGCTTGATCGGGTTGGTATCCAACCACTCGTATCGCATTGCGTGATGAAATAACGCACTCATTATGTTCCGTATCTTGGCCCGTGTGCCTCTTGCCCGCTTAATGCTGTCGAGCCATGCTTCCACTGCGACAGGCTTGACCTGGTTCAACTTGTGATCCTGCCATCGCGGCAATATCCAGTTGTCCAGATAGCACTCATACCCGGCGCGGGTGGAAAATGCCTTGCGTCCGTTGCTCTCGCCGGCCAATTCCTTCAGCCGGTAATGAGCGACGAGTTCGGCAATCGTGCTTGGCCCACTCTCTGCCTGCGGGGTTTGTTGGTTGGCGTCAATGCGCAACGCATGAGCTGCTTTGAGGGCTACGGCTTCGGTTGGCAGGGTGTCTACATTTCCTACGATGGCCTTGCGATACTTGCTTGTACCTTCTGAGCTGTTTTCGTACCATCTGTAGACCCAAACATCCGGTCCTGTTCGCCGCCTCTCGCGCTGCACGCTTCCTTGCTGATACCGTGTTCGCCTGAACATTCATCCTCCAGTTCCAGGCGGCAACGGACGACTAATTCCAGAGTACCGCCGCGCGGGGCAAAGGTCGAGAGGTGTTTTCATCAACCTGCGAGCTTCTGTTGAATCCAGTCCTCAAGGGTGGAGGCGCGGAAACGCCAGACCTTCCCGATCTGAATGGCGCGAATCACGCCGTGCCGCGCCAACTTCTGTAGCGTTTTGGGGTGGATGCGCATGATGGCCGCTGCTTGGTCTGTATCGAGTAACGGCTCCGGTACGAAGGGCTCGGAAACAGGAGGACGTTTTGGAATTGCCGTATGTTCGTCGAGTCTGCCAGTCCGGGGAATCATCTCCTGACCTCCTCTGGTGACGGTGAGCGCCAAGAATGCCGGTGCGCTCCCTTCCGCTACCGTGCTTCAGATGATGCTCTTTTGTCCAATAACTTTTTGGAAGTAGGCTATAACTTTTTGGATTTGGAGCCGGCTGGCGCGCCGTTGTTGTCGGGCTTTGGTTGAAGAAGCTGTTGTGTTGCAGAAATATTGTTGCAAAACAGTAACCTTTCTGTAGTACTCGCGTCACACAGAAAAAAGTGATTATTGGGTCAGTCCTATCGGATAACCAGAGGAGGAGTCTTCAGCCAGAGTAGCTGAATGCATGATTGTTCGACTTGAGTTGCTGAAACATGAGAGCCAGCGTACGCGGAGGTGCACGAGCGATGGCAGCCCATCTCAAGATACGCGATCTCGAATTGATCGTGGCCCTGCACGAAGAGGGCACGTTGACGCAAGCCGCGAAACGCGTCGGAGTCACGGAACCGGCTCTAAGCAAGCGGCTGTTGCTGATTGAGCGACAGGTACAGGCACGGCTTTTTGACAGGGGCCATGACGGCGCTACGATCACTGGAGCGGGACGCCACTTCGTCGAGCATATTCAGGAGAGCATTCATTGCTACCATCGTGCCATTCATGAGGCGCGGGAAGCCAAGCGAGGTGAGCGCCATAAGCTCCGAATCGGAGCATCGGCGTATTTGCCATCTGACTTGATCGAGCTTGTGCGCTCGATTGAGTTGCGACTCTACCGAGATCTCGTCGTAGAGCTGGCCACAGAATACTTTGCCGAGCTGCTGGCGAAACTCCAGCGTCACCAGATTGACCTCGCGCTCGTGACCTCGCCACCGCCATCGGCGGCGATCACCACACTTCGCATCGCAACGAATTCATTCATGATTGGCTTTCGCGAAGAGCATCCGCTTGCTGGGAAGAAGTCCGTTACCCTTGCCGAAGTCGCAGACTTTCCATGGGTGTTCTTCAGCCGCAATGTGCATCCGCCGATGCACGACCTGATACTGCAACGTGTGGAGGCTGAGCAGCGGAAGGCAAATGTCATTCACCACATCACCCATGCGGATCAGGTTCCGGCCATCATAACCGATGACAAGCTCCTGGCCTGGCTTAGTCCGTCCGGTGCGCAGAAAGTCGCGCGTTCTGGACTGAGGTCTATTCCATTGCAGGATGAGCATATCCGGCTGGAAACGCATCTTGCCACGCTGGCCAACAACAAATCTCAACTTGTCAGCGAGTATGTCCGGACATTCATGACTCGCCTTCAGGCCCACCGGCCATCAGAACAGTTGTTGTTGCCGATTGGGTGAGCAGCGACGGTTTCGTTTGACAGGAAGCCATTGACCTTCCGTTTTCCCTCAAATCTCGAAAGAGCGCCGCGCTGTAGTGAGCTCATATAGAGCAAGGGGAGCCCCTGCCCAGACGGGGACAATACGGCAGGCCACGGTGCATTGCCTTTCTTTGAAGTTTGTCCGCTGGATGCGGTAGATGCTCGCCAGGACGGCGTGCCGTCGCGGCCCGCTCCCAAGGCGAGTGGAAGATAGTTTGGGAGGAGGACCAGAGCTTGCCTCGGGAGAGCCTCGGGTGAGCCTTGACGTGCTTAAGCGCGCGTGGTAGGCTCTAGAGCCATCCCTGGAAATGTGAGGAATCGGACCATGCAAGGCTCTTTCCCGATTTCAATCGCCTCAAAACCGCTCTCTTGTTCGGCGAAGGTTCGCCAGGCTCAGAGCCGGCTTTTCGCACCGGTTTTCCTTTCCGCTGTACTGGCATTCACCCTTCTCCTCACTGTCCCAGGCTCGGCCCAGGTGTCCGTATGGAATGGGGGAAACGGGGCTTGGTCGAATCCCTCGAACTGGAGCGGAGGAGTACCGAACGGCCCGGGAATTACAGCGGATATTGGAACCGAGACAGGGCTGGGATCAATTACAGGCACGGCCACGGTGGATATCCCGGTGAACCTCCCAAACGGGATCTCGCTCGGCAACGGCGCGTCCGGGGGGTTGCAGGTGTCCTCTGCCGCAAGCACTCTGAACGCCGGGACGATGGATATAGGCTATTCAGCCCCTGGAAGCGGCACGCTCACCATCTCAGGCGGGGGGCAGGTGACCGATGCCTACGTAAACATGGGAGTATTGTCCGGCGCCAGTGGCTTCGCCACCGTGACCGGAGCCGGGTCACAATGGAATGTTTCGACCCAGTTCTTCGTCGGGGACTATGGGAGCGGCGGGATCACGATGCAGAACGGCGGCGTCCTGAACAGCAGTGCCAACTTGACTCTCGGCTTGCAGAGTGGTTCGGCTGGGGCCATAACGGTGACTGGTCCGGGATCTCAGCTCAACAATAATTTAAACAATAACCTTCTAAACGTGGGAGACTACGGGCACGGTTCGTTCACCGTGCTGAACGGCGGTGTCGCGAACAGCTACGAAACTAATATTGGCTACTGGGGTGAATCAGTGGGAACTGTGACGGTGTCCGATTCGGGTTCCCAACTGAATAATACTTACTTGGAAGTGGGGAGTTACGGGCAAGGAACACTCACCGTGCAGAACGGCGGCGTTGTGAATAGTGGTTCCATCAATCTAGGCCTTATGAGTGGATCGGGGAATGTGACTGTGTCCGGAACCGGATCGCAATTGAATAGTCCAAGCAATGAAATGAATATAGGTGTTTGGGGAAATGGAGCGCTGACCATACAGAACGGCGGAGCTGTAAATACGAACTGGACCTTTATTGGCGAGGGGAGCGGATCGGTGGGAAATGTAACGGTAACCGATTCCGCGTCTCAATTGAATAGCACGGCGTCTCTGAATGTGGGGTATGAAGGCCAGGGCTCGCTTACGGTGGAGAACGGCGGTTTCGCCAGCAGTGGCGCCACGCTGGTTGGCTCTGGAGGCGGGTCGGGGACTCTAACAGTGACCGGCGCGGGTTCAGAGTTGAACGCCGGGAATACCGGCAACGCTCTGGAGGTAGGATATCTGGGGCAAGGAACGCTTAACGTCGAGAATGGAGGTGTTGTAAACGCTGGTTCCACCTACATCGGCCTTCAAAGTGGGTCGGTGGGAACTGTAACGGTGACCGGTTCGGGATCCCAGCTTAATGCCACAGGCCAAATGACGGTGGGGGACGGCGGGCAAGGCACACTCAGCGTCCAGAACGGCGGTAATGCAAACATTTATTACACCGAAATTGGCGCCCAGAGCGGCTCGGTGGGGACCGTCACCGTGGCCGATCCGGGATCCCAGCTTAATGCCAGCTATCTGATGGTTGGGGGCTCCGGGCATGGGACGCTAACAATTGGCAGTGGCGGCGTCGCGACCACAGGCGGCTTTACCATAGTCGGCTACGGGGGTGAGTCCGTTGGTACTGTGACGGTGACCGGTTCAGGTTCGCAGCTGAATGCCGGTAGCCTGAGTGTGGGGTACGGAGGGCAAGGCACGCTGGTCGTGCAGAACGGCGGTGTTGTAAACGCTGGTTTTACCGATATCGGCCTTCAAAGCGGGTCGGTGGGGACTGTGACGGTGACCGGGTCGGGTTCGCAGCTTAATGCCACAGGCCAACTAACGGTAGGCGACGCTGGGCAAGGGATGCTGACGGTTTCCAGCGGCGGTGTTGCAACCGCTGGTGGCTATACCTATATCGGCCTCAATAGTGGGTCGGTTGGGACCGTGACAGTGACCGGTTCGGGATCACAGTTGAATAGCACATACGGTGTCACAGTGGGGGACGCCGGGCAAGGGACCTTGAATGTTGAAAACGGCGGTGTGGTGAACAGCACCAACACGCAGATCGCCTACAATAGCGGGGCGGTTGGGACCGTGACGGTCAGCGGGGCCGGATCGCAGCTGAACAACACTGGCGCGGTTTATGTCGCTGGGAGTGGACAAGGAACGCTCGATATCCAAAGCGGTGGCGTGGTGAACAACACCAACACGCAGATCGCTTACAACAGCGGAGCAGTTGGGGCAGTGACGGTCAGCGGGTCAGGATCGCGGCTGAACGACACTGGCGCGGCTTATGTCGCTGGGAGTGGACAAGGAACGCTGAATATCCAAAGCGGTGGCGTGGTGAACAACGCCAACACGCAGATCGCTTACAACAGCGGGTCAGTTGGGACCGTGACGGTCAGCGGGGCCGGATCGCAGCTGAACAACACTGGCGCGGTTTATGTCGCTGGGAGTGGACAAGGAACGCTGAATATCCAAAGTGGTGGCGTGGTGAACAACACCAACACGCAGATCGCCTACAACAGCGGGTCAGTTGGGACCGTGACGGTCAACGGGTCCGGATCGCAGCTGAACAACACTGGCGCGGTTTATGTCGCTGGGAGTGGGCATGGAACGCTCGCCGTGCAAGGCGGCGGTGTGGTTAGCGCTGATTACACCGACATCGGCACTGGGAGCGGTTCAGTAGGGGCCGTAACGGTGACGGACTCGGGTTCGCAGCTGAATAGTCCAAACACAATTGTAGGGCTTAACGGGCAAGGGTCGCTAACCGTGCAGAATGGCGGTGTCGTGAACAGTGGTTGGACCGACATCGGCAGCCAGAGTGGGTCGGTGGGGACCGTTACCGTGAACGGCGTGGGGGCGCTGCTGAATAATACATGCTGTCTGAGCGTAGGGGATGGCGGACAGGGCACGCTGACAGTGGAAAATGGCGGAATCGCTAACCTCAGCCAAGAAATCTCGATTGGTCTCCAGAGCGGGTCCACAGGGACCGTGACGGTGACCGGTTCCGGCTCGCAGTTGACTGGCGTGCCAGATGTGGATGTGGGGTACTACGGGCACGGCACACTAACCGTGGAGAATGGCGGAACTGCCAGCCTCAGCCAAATCTTGATTGGATATCAGAGTGGGTCCACGGGGACTGTAGCGGTGACCGGTCCAGGTTCCCAGCTGAATAGTGCAAATTATGCTGCGGTGGGGTTTTTCGGACATGGCTCGCTAACGGTCCAGAACGGCGGAGTCGCTAACTTCGGCTACACCGACATTGGCGCCCTGAGCGGGTCCGTCGGGACTGTAACGGTGACCGGGTCTGGGTCGCAGCTGAACAGTACCGGAGGCTTGACCGTCGGGGACTCCGGGCAGGGGACGTTGAATATTGAAAACGGCGGCGTGGTCAGTAGTAGCGGGGGGACAATTGCGGCTAACGCGGGGTCATCTGGGAGCGTTCTGGTCACGGGAACGGGCTCGCAGTTGACCACGTCGTCGGGCTACTTAAGTGTCGGCGGCAGTGGCCAAGGGTCGCTGACGATACAGGACGGTGCTCAGGTCAGCAGTTCTCTTGGCTTCGTCGGCGCAAATGCCGGCGGAAATGGAACTGTAACTGTTAGTGGGTCGGATTCGCAATGGAATGCCTCCGGCTACCTCAGCGTTGGCAATAGTGGACAAGGATCTCTCACTATCCAGAACGGTGGACTGGTCAGCAGTTCTCTTGGCTTCGTCGGTGCAAATGCCGACGGAAATGGAACTGTAACTGTTAGCGGGTCGGGCTCGCAATGGACCACCTCCGGCTACCTCAGCGTTGGCAATAATGGACAAGGATCACTCGCTATCCAGAACGGCGGACAGGTAAACAGCAATTCCGGGTTTATCGGCGCTAACGCTGGTGGGGACGGGAGTGTGACTGTTACCGGGTCGGGCTCTCAGTGGAATAGCTCAGGAACGTTAACGGTCGGCGGATCCGGCAACGGTACGCTCACTGTTGCTGGTGGTGGCGCCGTCAACAGCGCCGTAGGAAACATAGCCGGGAATAGTGGTTCGGTTGGCAGCGTTCTGGTTACCGGGTCCGGTTCGCAATGGAATAGCACCTCCGTCAACGTCGGCCTTGGCGGGCACGGAACGGTGACCATTCAGAACGGAGGCGTTACTAATGCTGCTTACGTTGACATTGGCGCTGGGAGCGGGATCGTGGGGGCCGTAACGGTAACCGGCTCGGGATCGCAACTGAACAGTTCGAGCCAGACGGTGGTCGGCGCGGGAGGACCGGGGGCGCTGACGGTCGAGAATGGCGGTGTTGTTAACGCTCCTTTCACTGACATTGGTTCCCAGAGCGGGTCAGTCGGGACTGTAACGGTGACCGATTCGGGATCGCAGCTGAACAGCGCAGCTGCATACGGTGGTCTAACTGTGGGGGACGCGGGACAAGGCTCACTGACGGTGCAGAACGGCGCCGTCGCTAGCTTTGGATACACCGAGATTGGCTCTCAGAGTGGGTCGGTGGGGACTGTAACGGTGACCGGTGCGGGATCGCAACTGAATAGTACGAACAGCGATTTAGTCGTGGGGTTGTGGGGACAAGGCTCGCTAATTATTCAGGGCGGCGGCGTTGTTAATGCCGATGGCGCCCTTATTGGCCTCCTAAGCGGGTCGGCGGGGACTGTGACGGTGACCGATCCGGGCTCACAGCTGAATAGTACAAACGCTACATTCGTAGGGCTTGACGGGCAGGGCTCGCTAACCGTGCAAAATGGCGGCGTAGCAAACCTTGCCTACACCGAGATTGGTTCTGGGAGCGGGTCGGCCGGAACCCTAATGGTGACCGGCGCGGGATCGCAACTGAATAGTACAGGCATGTATGGTGGTTTGACCGTCGGAGACGCCGGGCAGGGGACGCTGACAGTTGCCAACGGCGGTGTGGCAACCACCAATGGCCCCACATATCTTGGTTACGCCGGCGGGTCAGTCGGAACCATAACCGTGACCGGCGCGGGCTCGCAGTTTACCAGTTCCAGCGATTTCTTCATCGGCAACGGCGGTCAGGGGAGCCTGACAATCGCCGCGGGAGCGGCGGTGAGCGATGTCAACGCCACGGTTGGGGCACTTGCTGGATCGACCGGCAACGTCCTGGTCGACGGGGGAAGCTGGACGAATTCCGGTTCCCTTGACATCGGCACCGGCGGCACGGGCGTGGTGACGATCAAGGATAACGGCCAGCTTTCGGCGGCGAACATCACTGTGGGGAGCCAGGGAAGCATGATCGTCGATCCCTCGGTTGTGGACGTGTCAGGGAACTACACACTGTTGCCTGGCGGAGTGCTGGAACTGGACATAGCCGGGACCGGTCCCGGCTCTTTCAGCCAATTGGACATCTCCGGTACCGGTCTCTTTGAGGGCACCATCGATTTCGATTTTATAGACGGCTTCGCTCCGACGACGGGAGAATCGTTTGACCTGATCAACGCCGCTGGAGCGGATTTCAGCGATGCCAGTTTCGAGATCGAAGGCTTGCAGCCTGGATTCCTTTACAACGATTCGTTCTCCGACGGCAGTTTCACGCTGACAGCAGAAGACAATGGGGTAAGCGAAACAGCGGCGACACCGGAACCGGGGTCGTTCTGGCTCCTGGGCAGCGCCCTAACAGCGCTTTCCATTGCCGTTCGCCGGAAGAATCTAAAGGCTCGGGCCTGTCCCGGAAAGAGGAGTTCTGATTGAAAAAGCTTCTGTTGGCTGGAATCGCCGTTGTCATCCTCGTATGCGCCGCGGTTGGGCTGTGGTGGTTCCACAGTTCGCACGCCCTTAAACTCGATACGACGTATCAAGCCGTGCTGCTCGATAATGGCCAGGTGTATTACGGGAAGATTGAACACACCGATAGCGAACTGACGGTGTTGACGGACGTCTACTACATCCAGAATCAAGTGGACCCGCAGACGAAGGAAGTCAAGAACATCCTGATTCGCCGCGGCAACGAGTGGCACGCTCCCAATCGGACCGTCGTCTTTACGCGCCACATCGTTGAGATAGAGCCGGTTACGGCAAGCTCAAAAGTGGCGGCGTTGATTGAAGCCTTGAAGACTAAGAATCCGTAAGGCCAAGCTTGCGTGGGCTGCTACCCTGGAGTGTTGATCGACGCTCGGTCGATGAGCGACCGCGTTGGCAATGTTCGGAATAACGATCCAGGATAATTGGAGCCAGTGAGCCGAGGGAAGCCGATTGGAGTGAACACAGAATTCGCGACGCCTGAACCGGCTCTCCGAATTCGTAGGTCGACCTTACAACCCTTCGCTTAACAGCCGAATGGTAAACGCTGGAGTACATGTACATTCAATGACATACAGAGGACAACAGAGGAAAACTCGGAGTCCTTTCGGCGCGCAATTGGACCAAATTCTGGACCAAGTTTATCACAACCGAATACCTAACGCAGCCTGGTTCTGCAAACCTGATCGTGGACAGAACGAATACCGGACTCGGCTCAGGCATCGCGAAAATGTAGTGGTTTAGCCGCATGAGCGATAGTGCCACAGTTTGGGCACTATTGCCATCGGTGCCCAAAGCGGGCAATTCAGACATCGGATAGCGGCACCACATCAACCTCGACTCCCGCCAAGGCTACTCGAGCTTTGGCAGAAAGGCACTGCATATAAAAATCACCGTTAGGCCGGCTGGCAGCCGCAACATGCCTACAATTGCCCGGCCGGCAGTACCCTTAAGCGTCCTTTTTCCATAGACATAAGCTGCAATCTCTATTTTTCCGACCCTGAGAGAGGATACTCGCGAGCCGCTTTCCTTCGTTTTCACATTCTCTTTAAGCGGAGAATACCGGGTGTGTCCGACGGAGCCTTTGTCGAAGGATCTCGATCCGTCTGTCCGGCGGTTCCTACCAACCCACAGGGAACCTGGCCAGGTCTTCGACATTGACACGCCATCATTTACTGTCGGCTTGCCCCTCGCCAATTGTGATGGCCCCCGAGTCAACGGAGAATGCCTATAATGAGGTGATTGATTGCAGGGCATGAAGTTGGCGACATTGAATCCAAAGAGGATCTGGGAAAGTCGGCTTCGATTGCCACTGCGCAAATCTACCTTTTTCGCGAACCGCGCCTTGTGCTCCGTTTGCAGCAGGCTCCTTTCCAAATCAAGCGGAGACATGGGGACATAAAGGGTAGGGTAAAGGGGTTTCGAATGCTTCTGGCTGTGAAAGATGCTTGTCAACTCCACCCGATGGCGTTGGACTACGCCATGGGCGATCAGATCGAGAACCTTTCTGACGTCATCGAGCGTACGGCTACAGACGCGAAGGAGTTCTTCGACAAGAACTTCGTCACAAAGGGCATGGAACTGTTGCTCAGCCAAGGGCTTAAGCGTCTCGCTGGGAAATCCGACCAGGCGGTCTTCGAGCTCAAGCAGGCTATGGGTGGTGGTAAAACCCATTCGATGATTGCACTCGGACTCCTGGCCAAGGACGATGATCTACGAGCAGCGATTGTTCCGGAATTGGCAAAAGAGGCTCCCTTCAGCAATGCCAAGCTGGTCGCTCTGAACGGCCGCATGGGGTTCGAGGAGACTTTCGTCTGGGGTGAAATCGCAATCCAGCTGGGCCGGGAATCGGCATTCAGTAAGTTTTGGAAAGATGGACCGAAGGCCCCTTCAGTTCCCGACTGGAAAGCGATCATTGGTGAGGAACCCACTCTCATATTGCTCGACGAGTTGCCACCGTATTTTGACTATGCCGTCACGCGCCCGGTGGGTGGCGGAACATTAGCTCAAGTCACAACATTCGCGCTTTCCAATCTCTTGACCGCTGCCCTGGAACTGAGCCATTGCTGCGTCGTTATTTCAAATCTTTCCGGCAGCTATGAGGGGGCTTCCAAGGAACTCCAAAGGGCCATTCGGAACTTTGAGCAAGAGTCAAACCGGCAGGCACGCGCTATCACGCCGGTGGATCTCGCATCGCAGGAAATCTACGACATTTTGCGCAAGCGGCTCTTCAAGTCACTGCCGAACCAGTCTGTCGTAGACTCTGTGGCTTCGGCCTATGCGGCGTCTCTGTCAGAGGCGGTGAAATCCAAGTCGGTAGCAAAAAGTGCCGAACAAATCGCTGAAGAGATTCACGCCTCGTACCCTTTCCACCCGTCCGTGAAGCACGTCATTGCTCTTTTCAAGGAGAATGAGCGCTACCGCCAGACACGCGGCCTTATGCAGTTCATCTCCAAAATCATTAAGTCGGTTTGGGAACGGCCCTACAACGATGTCTATCTCATAGGGTGCCAGCACCTCAACCTGAACATCAGCGATGTGCGAGAGGAAACCAACAAGATCAGCAACCTTCAGGGAGCCATCGCCCACGATATCGCCGCAGGTGGCTCGGCAGTTGCAGAGCTTGTTGACGCGAGCTTCAACAACGATGCTGCAAGTCAGATTGCCTCCCTGCTGTTGACAGCCTCACTCTCGGAGTCCGTCGATGCGGTGAAGGGGTTCACCAAGGTTCAGCTCTTGGAGTGTCTCATTGCGCCTCAGAGGGGCGTTATTGAATTCCAGGATGCCTTCGAGGCATTCCGCAGTGATGCGTGGTATTTGCACCGTAAGGAGAACGAAGCCTGGTACTTCTCCAATATCGAGAATCTTCGCAAGCGAATCGACAACCGAGCGGCCAACGCTCCTCAGCCCAAGATCGACACTGAAATGAAGCGACGCCTTGAGGAAATCTTCCGGCCCGTCACCCGAATCGCATACCGGGAGGTAGAGGCGCTACCTAAGATCGATGACATCAGGCTCAACGGACCGCGGGTCTGCTTGGTTCTCAGTCCCGACAACAAGGTTCCTCCAGAGGAGGCCCAACGTTTCTGGGACAGTGTGACCGAGAAGAACAATTTCTGTGTGGTCACCGGAGATGGCTCAAATCTGGCAAACCTTGAGGAGAAGACCCGCCGTATCTGGGCCATTGCACGCGTTCGGGAGGAAACAGGCGGTGATTTTTCGCCACACAAGTCGGAATTGGAAGACGAAGCTGAACAGGCGGAATTGGATTTCAACTCGACGGTCACCAGCCTGTTCAATCGTGTCTACTACCCCACGAAGGGAAAATTGACTCCCGCCAAACTGTCGATGACTTTTAACGGCAACTCCTTCAAAGGGGAGGAGCAAGTTGAGAAGGCTCTGGCGGATGTAGCGGCCTCGAAGGTCTATCGAAGCGTCGCGGATAATGCGGAGATGCTGCTCGTTCGTGCGGAGGATATGCTTTGGCCTGCCGGTGGGGAAAGGCGTACCCCCTGGCGGGATGTGGTAAGCCGCTCCGTCACCAACGAACGATGGCCATGGTTGCCGCCCAAGGGGATGGATGAACTCAGATCCTTGGCGATTGGCCAAGGCAGATGGCGCGACTGTGGAGACGGATACATCGAGAAGGGGCCTTTCCCCCCGCCTCGATCGGCAGTCTCCGTCTACGACCGCGGCTACGACGACCAAACGGGCGAAGCCACCCTTGAGATCACTCCTCGTGACGCAGGAAAGAGTGGCCGAGTGCATTACGCAGCGAACAACCAGGTTTCTTCTGCGAGTCCGACAGTCCCTGACACGATTTGGAAGACAGATGCAACGGCACTGTGGTTTGTTGCCATTGACCCAGACCGTGTGCATGAGACCGGAGATCCCGTTCGTTGGACGAACAAACTCACGCTCACTCACCAGCCTCGTGTTGTCGGGCAAAAGCGGACAGTCGAGCTGACAGTCAAACCAAGGGGGGCGATCCGTTGGAACACCACAGGCGCCAATCCGAGGGAAGGAACACCCTACACAGGCCCGATTGAGCTCGATGGGACTGCCGCAGTGACGATTTACGCTTACGCGGAGGATGAAGGAGTCTCTACGACACGATCCTTCGCCATCGCCGCGGTGGACCAAAAGGGCCCGACGATCGACAAATCCAAGCCCGCCAAGTTGCGCAAGAGGGTGGACTTCCAGGGAAACAGCGATGCATTTTCAGCGATCAACAGCGCGAAGGCGATGAGCGTGAAGCTGTCTGGCGGAGTTTCCTTGACTGTGGGCAGCGGAGCCAAGACGGTAACAACACGCTTCGGGGCCGATGCGACGATTTCGGCCGCAGACGTTGAGACGTTCATCGCGGCTGCCAGGCATGCATTGGGTGATGAGGCGGCTGAGGTCCTGCTGCGGGTTGATGGTCTCGACTTCGGGAGCGGTCACGATCTGGAATCTTTCCTGCAAAAGCTGGGTATTGAGCCCGAAGCGGCAGAGGTAGAGCAATGACGATTTCGTCAAACAATCGAGCTACGGTCGGGTTCGGATGTCCTGTTGGTGTCGATCCGCATCACTTTGTGGTGGACCTCCCTGTGGGTCGGACGGCACCGGTTGTAATCGCTGAGGCATACGGGATCAAAGCTGGGTTGAATGGCTTGCCTGAAGTTGCAGAGCGGTGTTATCTACCCCGTGCAACGTGGAGCATGATCTCTGAGGAGGTCAAACGTGAATTCAATGAACGGCTGCGCTCCAAGAAGATGGCAACCAGTCGATGGACAACGGGGGTAAACAAGATCGAGCGCCTACTGGGAAAGGAGCTCCTGGTACTTGCTTGGGCGGTTGAGGGGGCATTCCCCGACACGGTGCCAAATGCCATCCGAAACTGGATCGGTTTGCGCCCGGAGGAGCGGTGGTGGCTTTACACCGTGACCGCTGCGGCGACCGGCGGACCAGAACACTCTGAGATTGGCTGGCGCAAGGCACTGAGGTTTGCACTTACGGAGAACCCGCTCGCTGAGGTTACAAACATCAGCCCGGTAAAGCGCTCCCGGCTATTGGGCGGACATGAACCGGTTGCCCAGAACAGTCTGTTCGATACGATCCAAGAGGAGCCATCCCCGTTCCTTGTGGTTGAAGGCCAACCGGTATTGGTAAAGGAAAGCGCTGAATGACTGTCATACCCTTTGCATGGAAGAACCGGCCAAGCCTGATCGAGAGCATTCTTCCAGCTCAGAAGATATCCGCTGAGGCACAGAAAGAGCGTAAGGCTGGCGCAGGCCAAACCCTCACCGCTTTGGGAAGCTACTGGAAGGGACGGAAACCTCTCATCCTGGTCAAAGCTTGTGTGCTCGGAGTTCTGTTGCCGGCGACCGAAGATCCCGCCGCCGACCTCGCAATCTTCGAGAAGCTGATGGCGATCGACGACGAAGCGTTCCTCCGCCGGGAGATGTACCCATCTTGTTTCGGAATCTTCAAACGTCTCTATTCGATGGGCTGGATGAAAGAGGAGGAGGCCAAGCGACTGTTTGTGATTCGCCGTCGAAATCCCCTGGATCACAAGCAAGAATGGGAAACCAATCCGTTTGAGATCGACAAAATTGATTCCTTGGGAACTCGTCGGGAGGCGTACGTTGACTGGGCGAAAGAAGTCACGAAGGGGGATAGACATACTTGGGAACTGAGATGGATTCAAAGCTTTGACTACCTAGAACGGGTTGACGTTGCCAAGCGGCCGGAAGAACTTAATCAGGAAGTGCTGTTCGAGCCGGTTTGGGCTGAGGTGAATAGCCACCTTGGCACCGATGCATTCAGCATGCCTGAACTGGTAGAACAGCTCGGCATACTTCGCTTTGGACACCGACCCAACATTGGTGACACTTTCTGTGGCGGCGGCTCGATTCCATTCGAGGCCGCACGGCTTGGTTGCGATGTGTATGCCAGCGACCTCAATCCTGTTGCGTGCATGCTCACATGGGGCTCTCTGAACATCATCGGCGCCGATGCGAGAACCAGCAAACGGATAGAGACTGCGCAGCGAGATATTGCGGCCACTGTAGATCGCCAAATCACGGCGTTAGGAATTGAACATGATAGCGAGGGCAATCGCGCCAAGGTGTTTCTTTATTGCCTTGAGACTCGCTGCCCTCAAACTGGTTGGATGGTACCGCTTGCGGCGAATTGGATAATCAGCACTACACGGAATGTGGTCGCCAAATTGGTACCGGACCACGCGGCTAAGAGGTTTCGAATCGAGATTCTGTCGGGTGCCGACCAGGCCGACATGACAGAGGCAGCGAAGGGCACGACTCAAGACGGCGACATGGTGTATTCGCTGGACGGAGAGACGTATCGGACGCCGTTGAAGACAATCCGAGGCGATTACCGGCTGCCGAACAAGACGACGGCCAATAGACTCCGACATTGGGAGAAGAGTGACTTTTTGCCCAGGCCGGGGGACATTTTTCAAGAGCGGCTTTATTGTATCCAGTGGATCACTAAGGCAACACTGGATAAAGGCCGGCAGGAAACGTTCTTCGCTCCAGTCACCGAAGATGACCTAGAGAGGGAGCGACGAGTCGAAGCAATCGTACGTGAGAAATTGACGCGATGGCAGGACGAGGGGCTGGTGCCGGAGATGTCTATCGAGCCAGGTGACGAGACAACTCGCTTGCAGCGCGAGCGGGGTTGGACCTACTGGCATCACCTGTTTAGTGCGCGACAACTGCATTTTTTCTCGATTTATCTTAGACATGTGAAGACCTATTCTCTGGCTGAGCAAGGACTTCTATCTATAAAATTCGCCAGCCTTACCGATTACATTAGCAAGCTCGTTAGATGGACAGTGGCTTCTGCCCATAAATCGGGAGGAGGGCGAGAAGTCCCAGACCACGTCTTCACCAATCAAGCGCTGAACACACAGTTCAACTATGCATCGCGTTCATGGGCGAGTATCGGTAGCATATTTTTCACGAAGCTGAAGTCGAACCCAATCGATGTTTCCGCATCCGTGCGGCCAAGCTCAGCTAAGGATATCAATGTGCAGTGCGATGTGTTCGTCACAGACCCGCCATATGCCGATGCTGTGCAATACCACGAGATTACTGAGTATTTTATCGCCTGGCTTCGTAAGAACCCTCCAATGCCCTTTGGAGACTGGGTTTGGGATAGTCGTCGTCCACTTGCGATCAAAGGCAGCGGCGAGGACTTCCGCCGCGAGATGATTGCCGCATACAGGACAATGGCACTGCATATGCCGGACAACGGATTGCAAATCGTGATGTTTACACATCAGGATCCTACTGTCTGGGCCGATATGGCCAGCATTGTTTGGGGTGCCGGTTTGCAGGTAACTGCGGCATGGTACATCGCTACGGAGACTACCTCGGAATTAAAGAAAGGTGGTTACGTTCAGGGAACTGTCCTCCTGGTTCTTCGCAAGCGCGTCCGTGACGAGTCAGTCTATCGTGACGAGCTGGCTGGGGAGATTCGCGTAGAGGTTGCGAAGCAGATTGATACGATGGTCGGCCTAAATCAGGAGACCAAAGGTCGCGGCCGTAGCGAGAACCTATTCGAGGATGCTGATCTTCAGATGGCTGGCTATGCCGCCGCCCTGAGGGTCCTCACCGGTTATGGCCGCATCGACGGACAGGATATGGCGGCTGAGGCACTCCGGCCACGCCAAAAGGGTGAGCGCGATGTTGCGAAGGAGATGATCGACTACGCGGTCACAGTCGCGAATGAACACCTAGTGCCCGAGGGCCTCGCCGCCGGCGTTTGGGAACGGTGCACCGGACCAGAACGCTTCTATCTCAAGATGCTGGATATCGAGGCCGCCGGCATCAAGAAGCTCGATAACTACCAGAACTTCGCCAAAGCCTTCCGTGTAACCGATTACGCAATCTTAATGGGATCGATGAAGGCCAATGACGCCCGGCTAAAGAGCGCTACCGAGTTCAAGAAGGCAACCTTCGAGGGCGAGTTCGGGGGTACGCCTCTTCGGGCGCTCCTCTTCGCACTGTATGAGCTTCAACGTGAACTCGATAGCGACGAAGTGATGTCTCACTTGCGCGATCAGGTCCCAGGCTACCTCAGCCACCGCGAAGACCTGATGGCCTTCTGCCAGTACCTTGCCAGCAAAAGAGAGCGCAAGTTTCCCGAAGAGGCTGGGGCTGCACGGGTTCTGCTCACACGTATCAAAAACGAACGGCTGGGAGGTTGATCCTTGCCAGACTCGCCAAACCTTCCGCTGATTAGTCGATTCAGTTCCCGACAGCCCAGACTCAGTCATGTCTTCCTGAAAGATCGGCTGGCCAATGCCCGGAGCTATCGGCGCATTG
>Ga0182014_10003884_pt1 | contig 17628 bp, 18 predicted proteins | sample 612S2DmetaG_FD_120489 | JGI IMG/M metagenome (GOLD analysis project Ga0182014, IMG submission 120489) | Permafrost microbial communities from Stordalen Mire, Sweden - 612S2D metaG | ecosystem: Environmental > Terrestrial > Soil > Wetlands > Permafrost | place: Sweden: Stordalen | collected... | reverse complement strand
GCGAACTCCAGATACTCCGTGAGGGGCTTCCATTGCGCCGCACCTTCGGCCAGCGCCCGGGTCTGCGCGTTGGCCCGGCCTTCGGCGATCCATTCGCGCAACTGCTCCGCCGTGATAGGGCCGTACTCCCTGCCGTCTGCGCCGATGATCTTATACATAAGCTGATTCCACCCGGGAAGGGCAGCTAAAACCACTCCTTCCGCCCGTCAACATACACCCGGACGAACTCCTCGTCGGACTTGCACAGGTAGATAATGCCTTCGATCAGGCCAATGACGTGCATTACCCACCACCCGATGCCGCAGGTCAGCACGGTGACCAACAACATGATCAGGCCGGTGCCCGTGTAACCGAGAACAAACTTATGAACACCTAGCCCGCCCAGCAAAATTCCGCAAATGCCGGCGGGGATTCTATTCGAGGCCCGGTGCGCGGGGGGGTTCGGCGGCAGCGTGATTGTCGGCGGAGCCGCCGCAGACATCGGCGGAGGCTTCAAATCGGCGGCGAAATCCGAGATGGCTCCCAGCGGTTTCCAATCCTGGCTGCCGTCGGCCTGGACGAGGGTTTGGGCGTTCGCGCGGTTTTCCGCGATCCAGCCCCGCAGTTGCTCCGCGGTGACCGGTCCGTATTGCTGGCCGTCTTTTCCTACAATCCTATACATACTGTGCCTTTACGATACTGTACTTACGAAAAAGCCGGCAGAGGTTACTAGGGATCCCATCGCAACGTGCCGAGCTGCGAGCGGGGTATTGACTGCACTGAGCCATCCGCAAGGGCCACGTTCACAGAGCGGCTGGAGTGCTGATGCGGCTCCAGCTCGCCGGGGCCGCCAGAGCCATTCCAGCCGGCATCGCTCTCGAACAGCAAGACGGTCTGCGGGTTAATCTCACTCTCCTTCTTGCCGTCCAGCTTCGCATTGAACGCATACGCGGAGAGGCGGCCCGGTTCAGTTGGGCATTGGAAGACTTTGGTTGAGCCGGTGCCGCCTTGGATCGCATCACACCAGGTCGCCGCCGGTGGGAACTGGTCGTTGTGATTCAGGGCATACATTCTGACCGCCAGTCCCAGTTGCTTCATATTGTTGACGCAGTTAATCCTCTGCGCCTTCTGTTTGGCCTGCGCCAGCGCCGGCAGCAGCATCGCGGCCATGACGGGGATGCTGAAGAACAGCATGAAGCCAGAGACACAGATTCCCGCAATCGCCAGCCCCTGGCCCGACAGCCGCCCGCCGCTCCGGTTGATCTTAACCAAACTCACAATCCCAAGCACCAAACCCACCAGCGCGGTAATGCCGCAGAGCCCCAGGATTCCCAGCACAAGCGAGGCGATCGCCATGCCGCTCGTCTTGACCGCCGCCGGGGTCGCAGTCAGCGGAGGCGGCGCGCCGGGGGCTGCGGTAAAAACGTCCGCAAACTCCGGCACCGAGGCCAGTAACTGCCAGTCAGGGCTGCCTTCCCCTTTGACTTTGGTTTGTGCATTGGCCCTGCCGTCGGTGATCCACTGGCGCAGTATCTCACCATTGATTGGACCATATTCTTTGCCATCAGCTCCAAGGACGCGATACATGCAGTTCTTCTTACGCTTCGGCGCGCCTTCCGCCAAGTTGAAAAAGCGCCGCGCTTTGTAATCGGGCACAAATAACTATAATCAGGGCGCCCGCGACGCCCTCGCTCAGCCCTCCCCTACCGCGTGCGGACCTCACGGGAGCCTCCCCGTAGTACCCTCGATCCGGATCGAGGGTACTACGGGGAGGCTCCAGGGGGACTCCGGCGGGGCTGCCGCCCTGTCAGCGGGAATGGGCCAGGGGGTTGGGGCAGGAAATGTCAGGAAAGCGACTCCAAGGGTTAGCCCGGATATTTCACACTCCGATGGGAACGCCGACAGTGCGCCGCGTGAGGGCACGCGGCCTACAAGCGCACACCCCTGCTCCTGTAGGCCGCGTGCCCTCACGCGGCGTTTCCAAGTGTGAAATATGCAGGCTAAGGCTTGAAGGGAGAGGGGAATCATGAGACAAAGGAGCATGGAACTTCGCAGATCCAGTCGTCGCACCTTCATCCGTGACTCGTTCGCGGTTGCCGCCACAGCCGCACTGCTTGAACCCGGCCCGATGCTGCTCGGCCAGGCGTCCGCGGTAGAACCCAAGCTGCGCTCGATCCGGCTGGGAGGGCCTTCGTTCGCCAACACCGAGGACCCCGAGGCTCTGGCACTGGCGCATCGCAAGCTTGGCTATCGGGCGGCGTATTGCCCGGGCGTGGCGCTCAAGGACACCGACCGGATTCACGCGTTGACCGAGGCCTTCGCCAAGCACGACGTGGTCATCGCCGAAGTGGGCCGCTGGTGCAACCTGCTGGATGCCGATCCGGCCAAGCGCCAGCAGAACCTGGAGACGGTGACGGAGGGCCTGGCCCTGGCCGAAGCGGTCGGCGCTCTGTGCTGCGTGGACATTGCCGGGTCGTTCAGCCCGACCTCGTGGTTCGGCCCGCACCCGGAAAACCTCTCCCCGAAGCACTTCGATGCCGACGTAGAGAACGCCCGCAAGATCATTGACGCCGTGAAGCCCAAGCGCGCCCGGTTTTGCTATGAGGTGATGGGCTGGGCGTTGCCGGACAGCCCGGCCAGTTATGTCAAGCTGATCAAGGCGGTGGACCGGCCCGCCTTCGGCGTACATCTGGACCCCTGCAACCTGGTCAATTCGCCGGACAAGTTCTACCACAACACGGCCCTGCTAAATGAGTGCTTCGACAAGCTGGGCCGCTGGATCGTGAGCTGCCATGCCAAGGATTTGACCTGGGATGTGGAAATGAACGTCCATTTCCGTGAAGTGGCGCCGGGCAAGGGGTCCATGGATTACGTGACGTACCTGAAGCGCCTCGCGGAGCTGCCGCAGAATCCGCCGCTGATGCTAGAGCATCTTGCCACGGCCGAGGAATACACGGGGGCGCGGGAACATATCTTCGAGGTCGGGCGCAAGGCCGGGTTGACCTTCGACTGAACGGCAGACCGGCAAGCCGCGCCACCGCTCACCGCAACGCGCCTATGATGCCAGCCCATGCCACTGAGGAGAAGAACCGCGCGGCGCTGAATTCAGTCGCTGCCGCGTTCCTGCTGACCGGCATGAAGGTGGCGGTCGGCTTGCTGAGCGGGAGCATGGGCATTCTCGCGGAGGCAGCCCACTCGGGGCTGGATCTTGCGGCGGCCATGGTGACTTGCCTCGCGGTGCGGGCGGCCAGCAAGCCCCCGGACCGGAACCATGCCTATGGACATGGCAAAGTTGAGAACCTCTCGGCGATGGTCGAAACGCTCTTGCTGTTGGCCACCTGCGCCTGGATCATCAAGGAGTCGATTCATCGGTTGACGACGCGGCATTCCCCGGTGGACGCCTCCATCTGGGCCTTTGCGGTCATGGGCATCTCGATCGCGGTGGATTTCTCGCGCTCCCGAATGCTCTACCGAGTGGCGTTTAAGCATCGCAGCCAAGCCCTCGAAGCGGATGCGCTGCATTTCAGCACGGACATCTGGAGCTCAGCGGTGGTGATCCTCGGGTTGCTTGGGGTCAAGCTCGCCGGGTGGTATCCGGGTTTGAGTTTCCTCCAGCAGGCAGACGCCGTGGCGGCGCTGCTGGTGGCCGGTATTGTGGTGGTGGTCAGCGGCCGGCTTGGCCTGCGCACGATCCAAGCGCTTCTGGATACCTCGCCCCCGGGGGAGGACGAGAGAATCAGAGCGGTCGTTGCGGCAATAGACGGGGTGTTCGACTGCCATGCGGTTCGGGTCCGCCATTCGGGGCCGCACTACTTCGTGGATTTGCACATCACCGTGGACGGCGACCAGTCGCTGCGAGCCGCGCACGCGTTGACCGAGCGCGTCGAGCAAGCGGTGGAGGCCATCCTTCCGGGAGCGGACGTGACCGTCCACCCTGAGCCGACGCCGCCGTCGGCCAAACCGCCCGCTGACTCGTAGCGCAGAATTGTATTCTGCCGTGTTGCGGATTTGCAATCCGCTGCGCGTCCTGTTGGAACGATGCGTGGCCGAATGGAATTCGGCGATACAGCAGATTACAAATCTACGCTACTTTGGATAAGGTCCGCCTTTGGGCGCTTAGCCGGGGACCTGTTCTCGTGCCAGCCAGACGTCGGCGATCTGATCAATCAACACCTGCAGTTCCTCGAACTTGCCCGGCTTGGCGGCGTAAGAGTTCGCGCCCAGCTCCAGAGCCCGGCGGATGTCCGCGCGAAAAGAAGAGCCCGCCAAGACCACCACCGGCAAGGTCTTTGTCATGGGATTGGACCGAATCCATTGGAGCACCTCGAAGCCATCGAGGCGCGGCAGTCTCAGGTCCAACAAGACCAAGTCCGGGAATGGGTACTCTTCGCGGTCGGTGTAGGTCGTTGCACCCTGCAAGTACGAAACGGCTTGCTCGCCGTCGGCAGCGCGCTGCAAGGAAAATGGTGTTCCGCATTTCCTGCTCGCCAGCTTGAACAATTCAAAGTCGTCCGCGCTGTCCTCAATATACAGGACTGTCTGCGGCAAGTTGTGGCTGCTGTGCATAGTCATCAGTCGCGCCGTTTCGGCGCAATTCGGCTCGCGCTACACCCCGGCGAGCATTCTACGTGGCCCAAAACCAACTCCTGATTAACATAACCAGGGTGGACCCGCCTATGGGGTAAACACCCCATCCCCGATGCGCAACAGCTCGAGCCCCATGATGTCCGGGTTGCCCGCCCTGATCGAACCAAGCAGATCGGCGCCCGGCTCGGCATTGAGCTGGATGCGGCAGCTCGCGGCTGCCGCGCCCTCAAAGATCACGTTCTGCACCTCCTCAATGTTGATGCCGCCGCGGCGGATCTGGTCCATCACGAACGCCAGCACGCCGACGCGGTCGTAATGGCGGACGACAAGCTGCCACTTCGCCGGCGTGCGGGTGGCGAGGTTGACGCAATTCAACACGACGCCCGTCGTAAGGAAGGTCTGGATGATGCGAATGGCTTCCTCCGCGATGGCTTCCTGCGCCTGCTCGGTCGAGGCGCCGATGTGGTGGGTGCCGCAGAGATTGGGCAGGTCCAGGATCGGGTCATTGAAGTCAGCCGTGGCTTCCCCCGGTTCGGGGTCGAAGACGTCCAGCCCGGCGCGCAGCTTGCCGCCCTGGAGTGCGGCGCGCAGCGCGGCCTGGTCCACCACTTCGCCGCGGGCGGTGTTGATGAGGATGGCATTGGGTTTCAGCAACGCGAGGCGGCCCGCATTGACCAGCTTGCGCGTGTCCGGCTTCAACGCGAGATGTAGCGTCACGATGTCCGCCTGCCGGAACACGTCCTCCACGCTGGCGCAGCGCTCGACCCCGAGCTGTTGCGCCTTCTCGGGCGTGAGCGACCGCGACCAGGCGATGGTGCGGAGCCCGAAGGCCTGCGCCCGGGTGATGACCTCGCGCCCGATCTTGCCGGTGCCGATCACCCCGAGCGTCTTGCCGAACACGCCATCCGCCTTGGAGAATTCCTTCTTGTTCCACTTATGGGCGCGCAAGGCGGCGGCGTTTTCCGGGATGCGGCGGTCAATCGCCAGCAGCAGGGCAAATACCAGCTCGGCCACGGCGACCGAGTTTTTGCCGGGGCAATTGCTCACGAACACGCCCCGGGCGCTGGCGGTCTTGACATCAATGGTGTTGACGCCCGCCCCGGCACGCAGCACCAGCGCCAGTTGGTCGGCGGCATTGATCGTCTCGGCAGTGACCTGTTTGCCGCGCACCACGAGGATCTTGAACGGCGCGATTAGCCGGGGCAGCTCCTCGGCTTTGGTGGTTGGCTTATAGGTGACCTCACAGCCCAGTTGGTTAAGGCGGTTGATGTGAGCTTCAGAGAATTTGTCAGCAATGAGCGTTTTCATTTGTGTTCACCCTTCGGGCGGACAGTGAGCTGGCGCAGCCAAGAAGGCAAGCCAGAAGAAACACGCCTGGTCCTCCGGACTTTAGCTTCCAGACTTTAGCCGAGCTTCCGCCGCTCCCACGCCCGGATGACTTCTTCAATCAGCGCATCCAGCTCCGGCTTGAGGTTCTGCTGCTCGGGATGCTCGCGCAGCCAATTGACCGATTGCCGAACCCCCAGGCGGAAGGGCATCCGACAGCGAAACTCGGGGGCGAAGCGCTTGATCTTTGAGTTGTCGAACACGCCGGGTTGGGCCTTATCGCCTTTGAGGGTGCCGGTCATCTGCGGCGCCACCTGGCAGATGAAGTCGGTCGGGACCTTCACGACGCGAGGGGATCTCACCCGCACAGCCGCGGCGATGTCGGCATAGATCTGGTTCCATGTGAGCACCTCGTCGCTGGTGATGTGGAACGTCTCGCCAATGGCCTCGGTCTTCCCCACCAAACCCGCCAGCCCCACGGCGAAGTCCGAGGCTGCCGTCAGCGTCCAAAGGCTTTCGCCGTCGTCGTGGATGTACACCGCTTTGCCCTGCTCCAATCGCGCAGTGAAGGTGTAGCTCCCGCTGGAGACCGGGTTGGGCACCCACCTTTTCGAGTAGGTATGCGAGGGGCGGACAATCGTCACCGGGAACCCGGTTTCCTCATGGCGCTGCCGCAGCCATTGTTCGCAAACGATCTTCTTCTGCGCGTAATCCCACCACGCGTTGCCGACCGGCGAGTCCTCGGTCAAGGGCAGCTTCCGGGGCGGTTTCTCATAGACGGAGGTCGAGCTGATGAACACGTATTGGCGCACGACGCCGTTGAATAGCTCGTAATCCACCTGCACGTCGGGCAGGTCGTAGCCCAGGAAATTGATGACCACATCCGGCCGCACGTCCTTCAGGCCGGCGCGCATGGCCAGCGCGTCTTTGCGGTCCGCCACAATGGCCCGGTAACCGGGCGGCACAGAAGCACGCCCTCGGGTCAATACAAGGATCTCATGGCCGCGCTCATGCAGCAGCGCGGCGCACTCGGTCGAGATGTTGCCCGTCCCGCCCAGGAAAAGGATCTTCATGCCAGTTTTGACTGCTTGGTTGCCCAAGTCGCCGCGTGAGGGCACGCGGCCTACAGGACGTCGCAGGCCGCGTGCCCTCACGCGGCAGCTAATCTACTTCCGGGACACTACGTTTATCTCAATCTGGGCGCAACTGCCGGCGCGGTTGGTGATGAGCTGCTTTTCCCGCAGGCGGTTGCCGAACACCAACGCGGCCTCGACCTCCGGTTCCAGCGTGATTTGCGCCTTGCCCAAGTCCATGAAGTCACAGCCGCTCACCGTCAGGCCGCCGCTGCGGGCATGGATCGCGGGCGCGGTCTTGTCGCGCTGCCCCCAGCCAATGAAATGGCAGCCGCTGAAGGTGGTGTGGCCAGGGCCTTCGAGCAAGGCGTGCCGGTCGGTAGTGGGCACACCCCAGAAACCGCACGCAGTGAACTTCACCGGCCCGCTATTCGTCTTGGCCACCTCTATGCCGGCCATGAACTGGCAGTTCACGAATGAAACGCCTGCGTGCGACTGCACGGTCTCCACCCGCACCGCTGTGGGCCCGATGTCCGAGCCGCACTGCGTCAGCAGGCAATTCCCCGGTCCGGCCTGGTTCTGCACGAAATGGAAGCCGATGTGGTAGCCGATGCAGAAGCAGCCGCTCATGAACTCCCAATCCGTCCGGCCCAGGACGAACGCCTCCGCCTCCGCCCGCATGAACTCGTAAAGCTCCCCATCCCACCCGCCCCAGAATGACCAGAAGTGGACGTTCTCAACCCGCCCCACGTCGTAGCATTGGTCAATGAGCAGCCCCCGGTAAAGCGGCTGGCCGTAAAGGCCCTTGATGTAGTGCCGGCCTGCCGGGAAGGTGCCAAAGTCCACTGCCTGGTAGGGGTTCACCAGTAGCAGATCAACCAGCGAGATGTTGTCCCCCTGCCCGCGAATCGTCCACGGATACGGAACGGGCGGGTTCTTCATCTTCTGTTCGGGATAGAAGATCGTGAGTCCGCGCAGGGTGCAACTCGTATGCAACGTGATGAACGGCTGGCCTTTCGTGTCTCCGGCCCCCGCCACGGTGAGCAGCACACTGCCGCTATTCTTGGTCCGGGCGGACGGCGCGCGGAACACCCCTTCAAGCATGACGCCTTCCGGCACGTCCAGGTTGCCCTTGATCAAATAGCGGCCCCGGGGCACGAACACCGCGCCGTTGCCGGTCTCGGCGGCTGCTTTCATGGCGGCGGCGAATGCCTCCGTGTTATCCTTCGTGCCGTCGCCCACCGCGCCGAAGTCCTGCACATTTAAGGCCATCGGCGACGGGCCGGGCCGTGGTGGTTCCGGTTCCGCGGCTGACCCTGGCAAGGCGCCCGCGAGGGTTCCGGTGGCGGCGGTCAACCCCAGATGCGAAAGCATCCGGCGGCGGGAAAGCTTCTCTGATTGCATGTGTTGCAGACGGGGGCCAGCAGCCTGGTATTCACAGGTGTTCTGCACACTGGAGTCTATGCTCTATCGTACATTCCGCAGCAATTCAGCCCCAGTCAAGGCGAGGAACAGCGCCGCGGATGTCAACGCCGCGCGCACATTGACGTTGCCTTTGGCTTCGCCAAGACCGAAACGAGGGCCTTGGCGATGCCACAAGTACAGCCCAAGCGGGGCGGCGAGAAGGCCAAAAAGCACAAGAAGCCACCGGGGCGAGCCGTTCTCTGTCATGACGGAGGGATCAGCCCCATCTGCAAACGCCCAGCCTATGCCGATGTAAACTTCGTTGGCGACGAGACAGAATCCGGCGAAGAAACGGAACATGTAGAGCCCGTGAAGCCTGCACGCTGAGGCCAGGGCGAGCAGCAGCAGAGGGAAGATCGAACCGACGAGAGGCCCGCCCCAGACGACGGCCAAGGGGTGCGGATTCTCGCCCAGGTCGGTCCGAGATATGATAAGAGGATGAAGAGCCACCTTAAGCGCCTCGCCGCTTGTAAGCCGAGCAACAAGCACGTGGCCCATCTCGTGGACTACTTGCATGGCGAGCCAGGAGAAGGCGATGAACGTTACGATCAAGAGAATGACAGTATTATTATCATTGCCTCCATGCACGGGTGCGTGCATGGATGACTTTTCCAAGGGCCACCTTTCTCATGGGGTTATGGGAGCAGACCTGCGCATTTCGATCAAGGTTTCATTTGGTTGTTGAGCGGCGGAGGACAGATTTCTATCGCTCTGGACCGCACCTCCCGCACCGCGCAGCGGTGAAGCGATGGTAGGGCGGCTTCAGCCCCCGGTGGAAATGCTTCCGGGCGCAACCGCCGCGCAGCGACGGCTGAACGGCCTTGATGGCAACAGAACCAACCGACTTGCCGAACAGTCAGGCGTCGCTGACGCGACGCGACCCGCCCCAGTCACACTCCTTCCCGTGGGCTCAAGCGCCACGGCTACCATCATCTCATCGCTACGCGATGAAGGGCGGCGCCGAGCGCGCTTTACTCTTCCAACTGGGCCGAGACGTCCCTTGCTCCGTGGAGGACACGAATCACCGCCAACGGTTCGCTGGCGGGATCATAAACAATGAGGTAAGTCTTTCGGACCGTGAAGAAGCGCACCGGCTTGTCCGTCAGATCGCGGCGCCAATGGCCCATACCTGGTTTGTCGGCGATTCGTTGGCAGGCGGCCAGCAACTCGGCTTGAAGCCGGTCTGCCGCCTGCAGATTTTCGGGCGCAATGAAACACCAGATGTCGAAGAGGTCGTCCTCCGCTGCCGGTGTCAGGCGGAAGGGCCTCATCAAGGCCGTCCGCGCTGCCAAGCTCGCTCGCGAGAACTAAGATTCTCCGTAACTTCTTCGGGTGTCCGCAGTTGGCCGTTCTTGGCTTGTTCCCAACCCGCGTTTATCTTCACCCGCGCATCCGCCTTCCAGTTTTCCCTTCGCTGGAGGAGCCGCAACCCTTCGCACACGACAGCGTCCGTCGAGTCAAACTCGCCCGCAGCCACTTTGTGGCGAACGAACTCTTCGAGCGGCGTTGGCAGGCTCACGTTCATAGCGCTATGGTCTAGTGGAAGGCGCCGATTGTCAAACCGGACCTGGAAGTATTGTTCATCTCCCGGAGGCAGTTAACCGTCCACCCTGTCGCATGATCACTCCGCTGGGGCGCGAATGACAGCAGGCAGGAATTCATCGAGGAACACTCGCGTCCCCACCGTCCTGCGCGGCACCACTTAGCTCGGCCACCCGGTTCGATCTGCTTTGACGCCAGATTGCCAAGGCCAGCGCCGATGCCCCCAAGACCAGCGGCACGATGAAGAACCATCGGCTGTCAATGCTCCAGTGGGAGTTATTGACAGTCCGGCTGTAGGCCACGTGAAAGCGTGTCGCCCCCAAATAGCTGATGAGTATGGCCAGCCCGGACAGCACGATCGCGAGCCAGTAGCGCCGCCGGCCCGGGAAGCAGCAGCAAAGGAAAGCAACGGCACAGGCCGCCACGCTGAACAGCCCTAGGACGGCAGCGATTGCAGAGAGGATGTAGATCGTCGTCATAGATAGCAAATTGGCCGAATCAGATGCTCACCTACGGAACTGTACTGTCGCTCGCGCACAGGTGAATTTCTGCAGGGTTACCTTTCCCATGGAGACATCAGAGCACACTTTCGCATCTCCATCAAGGACTCATCCATAACTTTCTTTGAATCAGGCGCCTTGGGCCCTGTCCAAGTGACTGAGCCTATGAAACGTCAAAAAGAGATTTTAGTAGTGGACGATGATCCGTCCGTGCGCACGATGCTCAAGCGGGTGCTCGCCGAGGAGGGGTATCATGTGCAGTCCGCCGCCAACAGCGCGGAAGCACTGCAAGCCTCTAGCACCGCGCCGCCCGATCTGGTGCTGCTGGATGTCAAACTGCGCGAGGAGAATGGCTGGGACGTCTTTCGCCGTCTCACTCGAAATTGGCCGCTGCTCCCGGTGGTCATCATCACCGCCCGGCCGAACCAACTCTTCACCGCGCTGGCCGCGGGAGTCGGGGCGCTGCTGGAGAAGCCGCTCCATATTCCGAAGATGCTGCGCACCATCAGCTACCTGCTCCGAGAATCGGTCGAGACTCGGGTGGCGCGATTGGCTGGCAAGGTCGCGCAGTTCGAGTATCTTCCGGCCATGCCGGAGGCGCAGGCAAGCGCCACGGGAACAACCCCCTGAACCGGCTGCTCCTCCCGCTGAGTCGCTGTCGAACGCCTTGTCACTGAGGTCCCGCCGCATCGCCTCCGGCCTGCAGCGCACTGAATTTGTGCCAAATTGGCACGGTCAAATCAAACACACAGACTGGGATGGCCCGTGTCAGAGCCATCCAAAGCCATGTGATTGGAGGTGATTGCGACCCACAAGCCATCCCAAAGCCTGGGCAAAGCGCGGGCCGAGCGAGTCGAGCTTTACCGCGCGTCCAGGGCGTGGATGGCGTGGCGGAGCCGGTGTTCGATGGAACGGTGCCGTTCGGGCGCGAGGACTTTGCCGCCGCTCAACTCGCGGATGTAGAAGCTGTCGAGAGCCGCGCCGCGCTCGGTGCAAATTTTGGCAGCCGAAATGTCAAGGGCTAGCTCGGTCAGGGTCTGGGAAATGGTGTAGAGCAGGCCGATGCGGTCTTCGGTCTCGATTTCGATGAGGGTGCGGGCTTCGGAGGCGTCGTTGTCGAGGCGGATTTGGGTGGCCATCTTTTCGCCGGTGTAGGCTTGGTAGATTGGGCGGGTGATCTTCTGCCGCCCGATCAAGGCTGGGAAATCCACCTCTTCGCCGGTGAGGGCCTTGAGGAGGACGCTCTCGAAGCGTTCGCGCTGGTCGGGGCCGGCCAGGTTGCCGGTGACGGCGTCGGCCACGAAGTAGGTGTCCAGCGTGATGCCGTCGGTGCGGGTGAAGATTTGGGCGCTGAGGATGTTGAGGCCGACAGCACTGAGGGAGCCGGCGATTTTGCGGAAGAGGCCGGCGCGATCCCAGGTGCAGATGTGCATGGCATTGTAGCCGCGGTCGGGCTCGTTGTGCCAGTTGACGACGGGGGCCAAGACGTCTTCCTCCGCGGAGGTCTGGAGGCGCATGAAGCGGTGCGCGAGGATGAGGTCAGCCAGGATTTCTTTGGCGGGATGGATCTGGAAGTAGCGCGCGGGCAGGGTGGCGAAGTGGGCTTGAACTTCCTCCTTGCTCAAGTGCTCGGGCGCGATGCGCCGGACTTCCTGCAGCAGCAGTTCGCGCTGCTTTTCTTCCGCGCGGGCGAACTCGGCGCCGCCAGTCATCAGTTGGAGGGCTTTGTGGTGCAGCGAGCCGAGCAGCAGGTCTTTGAAGCCGTTCCACAGCTTGTCGCTGGTGGCCTGGGAATCGACAAAAGTGTGCAGGGTGAGCAAGGAGAGGGTTTCGGGCGTCTGCACCTGCTTGGAGAACTGCCGGATGACCGCCGGGTCATCCAGGTCGCGGCGCTGCGAGACGCTGGCCATCAGCAGGTGGTGCTCGATGACGAGCCGCAGAGTCTGGGTGGCGGGGTCGTCGAGGTTGAGGCGTTTGGCGACGCGGAGGGCCAGGTCGCGGCTGGCCTGGGAGTGGTTGCCGTGGCTGTCGGCCTTGCCAACGTCGTGGAGGAGCAAGGCCAGGTAGAGGATGAAGGGCCGCTCCAGCTTCTGGAAGAGGGGGGTGTAAGTGGAGTGGGGTAGCTCTTTGGCCTCCCAGACGCGGTCCAACTGCTCGACGCACATCAGGGTGTGCTCGTCGGCCGTGTATTGGTGGTAGAACTCATGTTGCACCAGGCAGGTCAGCTTGCCGAATTCCGGGAGGTACTTGCCCAGCAGGTCAACCTCGTGCATGGCGCGCAGAATGGGTGCGACGCTGCCGCGCTGGTCGAGTATGGCCAGGAAGCTGTCCCGGACATGCTCGTCCGAGAGGAATGCGCGGTCCACCAGATCGAGCTGGTTACGCATGAGTTGCGCCAGGTCCGGGTGCAACCGCAGCCCGCGCTGCTGCGCGTAGAGGAAGACGCGCATCAGCCGGCGCGGCTGGTCGCGGAAGACGCGGTTGGAGGTGGCGTGGATCTCCCCGTCAATGAACTTGAAGCCGTCCACCGGCTCGGCGGCGGGCTTGCGCCCGCCGTGAAGCAGCCCCGAGAGCCTGCCGGGGAGCGAAAAGCCCGAGAGCCGGCGCTCCTGCGGCAGGAGGGCCAGCCGTTGCTCCAGTGTGCGCGTGATCAGAAAGATGTTGCGCGAGTGGGTGTAAACGTCGCGCATGAAACCCTCGATGCGCTTGCTGGGAGAGCGTTCGCGGTAGCCGAGATTAAAGGCGACGGCGGGTTGCAAGTTCTTGCTCAACACGTCCATCGGGCGGTTGGCGTGGTAGTGCATCTCAGTGCGGACGCGGAGGAGGAAATCATAGGCCGCTTCCAGTTGCTTATGTTCACCCTCGCCAATCAGGTCGTGCGCCTGCAGCTCCTTGAGCGAACCGGTGCGGTATTTGAAGAACGCCATCCAGAGCAGGTTCTGGAAGTCGCGCAGGCCGCCACAGCCGCTCTTAAGGTTGGGTTCCTGCATGCAGGCGGAATTGCCGAATTTGGCCCGTCGGGCCGCCTGGTCGGCCAGGCGCATCGCGATGTATTCCTGCTCGTAGCCGGTGATGCATTTGCTGACGAGGGTCTTCTGGAACCGCTTGAATAGCGCGTCGTCGCCCGCAATGAGCCGGGCCTCGATGAGCGAGGTCTTGGATTGCATGTCGCTGTTAGCCACGTGGACACAGTCCTCGATGCTGCGGACGGAGTGCCCGATCTTCAGCCCGACGTCCCAGAGCGGATAGAGGAGGCCGTCGATAATGTGGGAGAGGTGCGGCAGCGGGCGGGTGCCGGCCGCGACCTGCCCGCTGTGCAGGAACATGAAGTCAATGTCGCTGTGCGGATTAAGCTCCGCCCGACCGTAACCGCCTATGGCCACCAGCGTCATCTGCGGAAACTCCTTGCGCGCCTGTTCGGACAAGCTGCCTTTGGCCGCATCCCACAAGTGACGCAGCATCGCGTCAAGGACCGCCGCGCGGGCGTGGCAGATTTCGAGGCCGCCAGCCCCGGCGCGATGGCGCAGTTTGAGCCGGTGCGTTTCCACTTTCAGGAAAGCCTTGTAGCGGGCCAATTCCTGGGCTGGCTGCCGTCCCGGCGGCAGCGTCAGGCGCGCGGCCGCACTCGCCTCGATCTTCTCAAGCAATTCCTGCATGCACGATTCACTTTGGGTGCAAAACCCTCGCAACGCAAGCGCCCGCGAAACCTTGTGGGCTTGGCGGTGTTTGTTAGATTGGCGAATATGGCCTTGGCGCCCGATCCCGATGCTGCCCTGATGCTCCGCGTGAAGCAGGGCAACGCGGACGCTTTTGCCATGCTGGTGGACAAATACAAGCAGCCGGTCTTGAACCTGGCTTACCGCATGCTGCGGGACGCCGCGGAAGCCGAGGATCTGGCGCAAGCGGTCTTTGTGCAGGTGTTCAAATCCGCCCGGCGTTATGAAGTTGCCTCAAAGTTCTCGACCTGGTTATTCACTATCGCGCGGAACCTGTGCCTGAACGAAATCCGCCGCCGCTCACGGCATCCGGTCGATTCGATGGACACGTCTCACCCGGAGCAGGAAGACCAGCCACTGCATCAGTTTGAGGACAAGCGAACCGCCTCGGCGCCCGAACGCCTCTTGCACAGCGAACTGGAGGAGAAGATCGAACAGGCCCTGGCCGGGTTGCCGGAAAACCAGCGCCTCGCCATCCTGCTTTGCCGCCAGGATGAACTGAGCTATGAGGAGATCGCCAAAGTGCTCGGCTGCTCGCTGTCCGCGACAAAATCCCTCATCCACCGCGGGCGTGAAACACTCAAACAGAAACTGAAGCCCTATTTGCAGACGGGCGCCTGGCACGAGTCGAATTGAAAGCAACTTTGTGGACACGACGGTTTTAGTAATACTAGCAACGTTATATGACCAACGACCCAATCTATAACCACCTACGCGAGTTAAGCTGGCGGCGGAAGCTCACCGACGCCGAACAAGCCCAATTGCGGGCCTGGCTGGCCGCACACGCTGAGGTGCAGGCTGACTGGGAAACCGAAGCCGGGCTCAACGCGGCCCTGAGCCGGTTACCGGACGTGCCCGTGCCGAGCAATTTCACGGCACGCGTTGTGCAGGCCGCCGAGCGGGAAGCCGCCGCTGAACTGCGCCACTCCGGATGGAAATGGGCGGTCTGGCCGCGGCTTCGCTGGCTGCCCCGCGTAGCGTTGACGGCCTCTGCGGTAAGCGCCGTTTTGGTGTCCTATCTCGTGGTTCAGGACGCCCAGCGTAAGCGACTGGGCGTGAGCGTGGCGGTCGTTTCGACGGTGTCCGCGCTGCCCGGCCCTGATATCCTCAAAGACTTCGACGCTATCCGCGCCTCCAATCCGACCGTCGTTGCGGACGATACATTGCTCACGGTGCTGCAATGAGTTCAATCCCGATCAACCTTTTCCGGGTGGCCGCGATGTTCGGCGCGAGCCTCCTGCTGGTGGCCGCGCCGCTGGCTCAGGGGGCTACCAACGACACCCTTTCGACGCCTGACACCTCGACTCCCGTGCGCCCGCCCGGGGTCAAGTCCCCCGCGCCGCCCGCGCCCATGCCTTTGTTGCCGTCCGCCCGGTCGCCCATCAGTTTCTTCCGCGACCTGCTCGCGATGGATGCCGTCAGGCGGGAACAGGCCCTGACGAATCGTTCGCCGGAGGCCCGAGCGCTGATATTGGCCAAAGTGCGCGAATACGAATTACTCAAACCCGACGAGCGCGAGTTGCGCTTGCGAGTCACCGAACTGCGCTGGTATCTGCGTCCGCTGATGTCCGCGCCGGCGACGAATCGCCCCGCCCAACTGGCCACGATGCCGGAAACTTACCGCAAATTGATCGAAGATCGGTTGACGGAGTGGGACAAGCTATCGCCGGAGATGCAAAAGGAGCTTTTGGCGAATGAAGCCACCATCCGTTACCTGACCGAAATCGAGGGCCGCACCGATGAGCAGCGGCGGCAGGCGCTGGAGGCCATCTCGCCGCCGGGTCGGACCGCGCTGGAACAGGGCATTGATAAGTGGAGCTCCATGACTGATGACCAGCGCCGGAGGATGTTGAGCCACTTCAGAGAGTTCTTCGAGCTTACCGCCCAGGAACAGCGGAAGGTGCTCAATACGCTGCCCGGGCCGGATCGGGGCCAGATCGCGAGAACCGTGCGGGCCTTTGACAATTTGCCCCCCGATCAGCGCGACCAGTGCATTCAGTCTCTCCAGAAGTTCGTCGGTCTCAGCCCCATCGAGCGCCAGCAATTCCTGAAAAGCGCCGAGCGCTGGAAGCTGATGTCGCCCAGCGAACGCCAGGTCTGGCGTGTATTGATCCGCAGGCTGCCTCCACCCTTGCCCCCACCCCTGCCACGCCTGCGGGCATCATCCCGCCCAGACCCGCCCGTGCCGCCCGTGGCCACGAACCGGAACTGACCGCGTGCCGCGCCAGACGCCGGCGCCGCGCCTGCCTGGGTTTGAAGGCGCGGACGGCGCGGCGCAATTTGATTTTCCAGCTTCACCTTTCGATTCTACACTCTGGACGATGCATCCGATTGCGTTTCAACTAGGCCCGCTCAGCATTCACTGGTACGGCGTCATGGTCGCGCTGGGCTTTCTGGCCGGTCTGTGGACCGCCGGCCGCCGGGCTATGCATTCGGGCATCGCCGCCGAGAAGATCATTGATCTCGGCCCGTGGCTGATTGTGGGCGCCATTGTGGGCGCGCGGACGCTTTACGTCATTTCGTATTGGCACGAGTTCTTTGAAGGCAGGCCGATCGCGGAAGTCTTTATGGTCTGGAAAGGCGGGCTGGTCTTTTACGGGGGGCTCATCGGCTCCTCGCTGGCCTGCATTCTCTACACCACCATGAAGAAGCTGCCCCTCTGGAAGGTAGCCGACATTCTTGCGCCGAGTGTTGCGCTGGGCTACGTCTTCGGCCGCATCGGCTGCTTGCTCAACGGCTGCTGCTACGGGCGCGCCTGCAGCTTGCCTTGGGCGATTCGCTTCCCCGCGGACAACCCGCTTGACCCGCCGACATTCCCGGTGCATCCGACCGAGGTCTATGAATCGCTGCTCAACTTGGGCCTCTATGCCGCGCTGGCCTGGCTGTTTCGCCGCAAGAAATTCGACGGGCAGGTCTTCGGCGTTTACCTGGTGTGCTATGCTGTGCTGCGTTCGTTTGTGGAGATGTTCCGCGGCGATTACCCCGAGTACCAACATTACCTCGGCGGCTGGGCCACGCCGGCGCACCTCGTCAGCATCGCAATTCTTGCAGCGGGCCTGGTCTTGCTTTGCCTCCTGCCGCGCCCCGAACCAAAGCGACCCTAGGAGCGCCGATGGCAGACGAACCCGAAAACGGTCCTCCATCCTCCATCTCTCATTTTGCCCCACTCCTGCTGGCCGGGCCAACCGCGGTCGGTAAGTCCGAAATCGCTGCGCTGCTCGCAGAGCGGCTCGGGGGCGAGATCATCTCCGTCGATTCCATGCAGGTCTATCGCGGGATGGACATCGGCACGGCCAAACCCTCGCCTGGCGAGCGCGCGCGTGTGCCGCATCATTTAATTGATGTGCTGGACCTGCCCGAGTCATTCGACGCCGCCCAATTCCTGCAACTGGCGCACCGCGCCGTGTCCGACATCCAGGCTCGCGGACGTGTGCCGATCCT
>Ga0182014_10003882_pt1 | contig 17633 bp, 15 predicted proteins | sample 612S2DmetaG_FD_120489 | JGI IMG/M metagenome (GOLD analysis project Ga0182014, IMG submission 120489) | Permafrost microbial communities from Stordalen Mire, Sweden - 612S2D metaG | ecosystem: Environmental > Terrestrial > Soil > Wetlands > Permafrost | place: Sweden: Stordalen | collected... | reverse complement strand
CATTGGTCCTGTCGCCCCTCGCCACCTACGCCCACGCCATTCCGCTCGCGGCCCTCGCGGGCGTGCTGCTGTTCATCGCCGGGCGGCTCATCAAGACCCACCAGCTGAGGGAGGTCCTTCGCTCGAGCCGCGCCGAGTTCGAACTCGGCGTGCTGGCCCTGCTCGGCGTCGTCTTTCTCGGGGTGGAGCTCGGGCTCGCCCTGGCCGTGGGGCTCGCCATTCTCGAGCAGACCTGGCACGCGGCGAGGCCGCGGATGGTCGAGATCGGGCGTCGAAAGGGGACGACCAGCTGGGAGCCGTACGACGCGCACGCCGTCGAGCACGTCGACCACATCCTTGCCGTGTTCTTCGACGAGGACCTCTTCTACGCGAACGCCGGCGTCTTTCGCCGCGAACTGCACCAGCACATCAAGGGCAACCCCCAGACCAAGCACCTCATCATCGACGCGGTCGCCATGTCGGACATCGACTACACCGCGATGGTGGCGCTCAGCAAGATCGTCGACGACCTGACTCGCGACAGCGTGACGGTCTCGGTGGCGCGCGCGAACCCGGAACTGAAGGCGAAGCTCGCGGCGTCCGACGACAAGGCCATCCGCCACGTCAAGCTCTTCGACAGCGTCGACGCCGCCGCGGCCGACGCTGTCGGGTCGAGCTAGTTGGAAGCGAGCTGGCGCAGCACGAAGTTCAGCACCCCGCCGTGACGGTAGTAGTCGGCCTCGGTCGGCGTGTCGATGCGCAGGCGCACCTCGAAGGTCACGACCTCGCCGTTCTGACGTGTCGCGCTGACCGTGACGAACGGGATCGTCTCGGCGCGGTTGAGCGGATCGAGGCCGTGGACCGCGAAGGTCTCGGTGCCCTCGAGTCCGTAGGTCTGGGCTGACTCACCGGTCATGAACTGCAGGGGGAGCACCCCCATGCCCACGAGGTTCGAGCGGTGGATCCGCTCGAAGCTCTCGACGAGCACCGCCTTCACCCCGAGCAACTTGGTGCCCTTGGCCGCCCAGTCGCGGCTCGAGCCGCTGCCGTACTCCTTGCCGCCGAGGATGACGAGCGGTGTGCCCTCGCCGGCGTAGGCCATCGCCGCTTCGAAGATCGACATCTCGGTCCCCTCGGGGAACTTGATGGTGACGCCGCCCTCGGTGCCGGGCGCCAGCTGGTTGCGCAGGCGCACGTTGGCGAAGGTCCCGCGCACCATGACCTCGTGGTTGCCGCGGCGGGTGCCGTAGCTGTTGAAGTCGTGCTGCGCCACGCCGCCGTCGAGCAGGTAGCGACCGGCCGGCACGCCGGGACGGATGTTGCCCGCGGGCGAGATGTGGTCGGTCGTCACCGAGTCGCCGAGCTTCGCGAGCACGCGCGCGCCCTCGAGGTCCTTCACGACGCCGAGCTCCATCGTGAGCCCGTCGAAGTACGGCGGGAGCTTCACGTAGGTCGACTTCGGGTCCCAGGCGTAGGTGACCGCGTTGGTCGTCGGCACGCCCTGCCAGCGCTCGTCGCCGCTGAAGGCGCTGGCGTAGCGCTCCTCGAACATCTGGGGCGAGAGCGACGCGCGCACCGCGTCGGCGACCTCGGCGTCGCTCGGCCACAGGTCGGACAGGAACACGGGCTCGCCGTGCTTGTCGGTCCCGAGCGGCTCGGCGCTGAGGTCGATGTCGATCGTGCCCGCGATCGCGTAGGCGACGACCAGCGGCGGGCTCGCGAGGAAGTTCTGCTTCACGTCGGGGTGGATGCGGCCCTCGAAGTTGCGGTTGCCCGAGAGCACCGACACGACCGACAGGTCGTGCTCGATCACCGCGTCCGACACGCCGTTGAGCAGCGGTCCGGTGTTGCCGATGCACGTCGTGCACCCGAAGCCCGCGAGGTAGAAGCCGAGCCGGTCGAGCGGCTCGACGAGGTTCGCGCGCTCCAGATAGTCCATGACGACCCGGCTTCCGGGGGCGAGCGACGTCTTCACCCAGGGCTTGGCCTCGAGTCCGCGCTCGACGGCACGCCTCGCGACGAGGCCCGCGGCGACGAGCACCGCCGGGTTCGACGTGTTCGTGCACGACGTGATGGCGGCCACGGTGACGTCGCCGTCGCGCAGGTGGTCGGCGTAGTCGAGTCCGCGCACCTCGATGGGCTCGCGCCCGAGGGCGTTGCGGAACGCCCCGCGAGCGCCCGAGAGCGACACGCGGTCCTGGGGGCGCTTGGGTCCGGCGAGGCTGGGCTCGACGGTCGCGAGGTCGAGCTCGACGAACTCGGAGTAGATGGGCTCGACGGCGGTGGCGTCGTGCCAGATCCCCTGGGCCTTCGCGTACGCCTCGACGAGCTCGAGTTGCTTCTTCGGTCGCCCGGTGAAGGCCAGGTAGTCGAGGGTGACCTGGTCGATGGGAAAGATGGCGCACGTGGCGCCGTACTCGGGCGACATGTTGCCGATCGTCGCGCGCGTCTCGAGTGAGAGCGACGCGACGCCTGGCCCGTAGGCCTCGACGAACTTGCCGACGACGCCGTGGCCGCGCAGCAGCTCGGTGATCGTGAGCACGACGTCGGTGGCGGTGACGCCCTCGCGGGTGGCGCCCGAGAGGCGCAGGCCCACCACCGGCGGGATCAGCATCGAGGTGGGCTGGCCGAGCATGCCCGCCTCGGCCTCGATGCCGCCGACGCCCCAGCCGAGCACGCCCAGTCCGTTCACCATGGTGGTGTGCGAGTCGGTGCCGACGACGGTGTCGAGGTAGGCGACGCCGTCGTTCTCGAAGACCACGCGCGCGAGGTGCTCGAGGTTGACCTGATGGCAGATGCCCATCCCCGGGGGAACGACGCGAAACTGCTGGAACGAGCTCTGGGCCCACTTCAGGAACGTGTAGCGCTCGACGTTGCGGTCGTATTCGATCGCGACGTTCTCCTCGTAGCTCTCGGGGGTGCCGGTGCGCTCGAGGATCACCGAGTGGTCGATCACGAGTTCCACGGGCACCAGGGGGTTGATCTTGTCGGGGTCGCCCCCGAGGGCGATGATGGCGTCGCGCATCGAGGCGAGGTCGACTACCGCGGGTACGCCGGTGAGGTCCTGCATCAGGACCCGCTCGGGGGTGAAGGCGATCTCCTGGGCGTCGTCGCCGGCGGCCTCGCCGTGGCGCGCCGGGTTCTCGCCCCAGCGCGCGAGCGCCTCGATGTCGGCGCTGCGGACCTTCACGCCGTCCTCGTGGCGCAGCAGGTTCTCCAGCAGCACCTTGATGGAGTAGGGGAGACGATCGACGCCGAGGTCCTTGAGTGCTTTCGCCTGGAGCGAGTAGTAGGTGAGCGAGCGTCCCCCAACTTCGAGGGTGTCCTTGGAGCCAAATGAGTTGAGCGAGGTAGTGGTCATGGCTCTATTCTGCCGTGTCGGCGCGGGTCCCGTCGCGGGAGCCTTTCCCCTCGCGCCCGGCCCAGGTGGGAGACTTGCCGGATGACCTCGACGTATGACGTGCTGCTCGAACGACTGCAGGCCGCCTTTGACGCGCTCGCGCCCGGGAGCGATTCGGTCCTGCGCCAATCCGAGCGCGGCGACTACCAGGCGAACGGCGTGATGTCGCTCGCGAAGCAGGTCGGGCGTCCCCCGCGCGACGTGGCCGCCGACATCGTCGCCGCACTCGACGTCGCGGGCGTGGCGTCGGTGGAAATCGCCGGACCGGGATTCCTCAACCTCACCCTCGAGGGATCGTTCCTCGACTCGCAGCTGCGCACGCTGCTCGGGGACGCGCGCATGGGAGTCGCCGTGCGCCCGGCGAAGAACGTGGTGATCGACTACTCGGCCCCGAACGTCGCCAAGGAGATGCACGTCGGACACCTGCGGTCGACGGTGATCGGCGACGCGCTCGCGCGGATGAACCGGTTCGCGGGCAACCGCGTGATCGCCCGCAACCACGTGGGCGACTGGGGCACGCCCTTTGGCATGCTGATCGAACACCTGGTCGACCTGGGCGAGGACGAGGCAATGGCCTCGCTCTCCATTGGCGACCTCGACTCGTTCTACCGCGCGGCGAGGACGAAGTTCGACGCCGACGACGCGTTCAAGGAGCGCAGCCGCGCCCGCGTCGTCGCCCTGCAGGCGGGTGACGAGGAGACGACGCGGCTCTGGCGCATCCTCGTCGACGAGTCGGTCGCGTACTTCGCCGAGGTCTACGCCAAGCTCGACGTCACGCTGGCCCCCGAGGACGTCGTGGGCGAGTCGTACTACAACGACATGCTCGACGACGTGGTCGGCGACCTCGACCGCGCGGGACTGCTCGTCGAGAGCGGCGGCGCGCTCTGCGTCTTCCCGCCCGGGTTCACCAACCGTGACGGCGAGCCGCTCCCGCTGATCGTGCAGAAGCGCGACGAGGGCTACGGCTACGCCGCGACCGACCTCGCGGCGGTGCGCGACCGCGTGCGCAACCTGCAGGCCGATGAGCTGCTCTACGTGGTGGGAGCCCCCCAGGCCCAGCACTTCGAGATGATCTACGCGGTGGCGCGCCTCGCGCAGTGGCTGCCCGCGGGCGTGCGCTGCGAGCACGTGGCCTTCGGCAACGTGCTCGGCCCCGACCGCAAGATGTTCAAGACCCGCAGCGGCGAGACCGTCAAGCTCGTCGGTCTGCTGGACGAAGCGACCGAGCGCGCCTTCGCCGCGCTCGAGGACCGCCAGAGCGACCTCTCCGGCGAGGAGAAGATGCACCTCGCCACCCAGATCGCCCGGGCCGCGATCAAGTACTCGGACCTTTCGACCGAGCGCCAGCGCGACTACATCTTCGACCTCGACCGCATGATCGCCTTCGAGGGCGACACCGGCCCCTACCTGCAGTACGCGCACGCGCGGGTGCGCTCGATCTTTCGCCGCCTGGGCGCACGCTTCGACTCGAGTCAGGCGAGCTTCGCGCTCGCCGAACCAGCGGAGCGCCAGCTCGCCCTCGGCCTGCTGGCCTTTCCCGAGGCGTTCGAACTGGCGCTCGCCCCGCTGCAGCCGCACCGGCTCTGCGTGTACCTCTTCGACCTGGCCCAGCGCTTCACCGCCTTCTACGACGCCTGCCCGGTTCTCTCTTCCGAGGGCGCGCTGCGCGACGAGCGTCTGGCGCTCTGCGAGCTCACGTCACGGACGCTGAGTCTGGGGCTCTCTCTGCTGGGGATCGAGGCCCCGGAGCAGATGTAGTCGCTCCACCGGCGTGCCTTTCGCTGAGTATGTAGAGTACGAACCGTGGCACGCGACGTGCCCGTGGATATTGGGGGGAATCATGCAGGTAAAGGCCGCAATCGTTACGGAAACTCACGGGCCATGGCACACCGAGCTCATCGAGATCGACGAGCCCCGCGCCAGCGAAGTGAAGGTCAAGATGGCGTTCTCAGGCCTGTGTTTCTCCGACGAGCACCTTCGTCATGGTGACATCGGCATGAGCCCTGAGGTGATGACGATGATCTCGGGGCGCGAGTCCATGTTCCCGGTCATCGGCGGCCACGAAGGTTCCGGCGTCGTCGAGTCCGTCGGTGCGGGCGTCACTTCGCTCAAGCCAGGCGACCACGTCGCGGTTTCGTTCGTCCCGTCGTGCGGCAAGTGTGAGTACTGCCTGTCGGGTCGCCAGTACATCTGCGACATGGGCTCGACGATCCTCGCGGGGCCGATGATCTCGGACGGCACGTGGCGTCACCACTACGGCGAGGAGAACCTCAACCGGATGTGCCAGATCGGATCGTTCTCGGAGTTCATCGTCGTGCACGAGGCGTCGCTCATCCGCATCGAGCCCTGGTACGACCTGCGCGCAGCGGCGCTGATCTCCTGCGGCATCTCCACCGGTTTTGGCTCTGCGGTGAACCGCGGCGACGTGAAGCCCGGTGACACCGTCGCGGTGATCGGGTGCGGCGGCGTCGGGTCGGGTGCCATCCAGGGTGCCGCCATCGCGGGCGCGCGCGCCGTCATCGCGATCGACACCAACCAGTCCAAGATCGACCGGGCCCTCAAGATCGGCGCCACCCATGGTTGCGCCACCACCCTGGACGCCGCGTTCAACATCCTTCCGGAACTCACGTGGGGAAAGAACTGCGACGTCGTCATCATCACGGTCGACAATCTCACCTCGGAGCTGCTCGAGCAGGCGAGGTCCATCACCGCGAAGGGCGGCGTGATCGTCGCCACCTCGCTGGCGGCGAACACGCTCACGAGCATCGAGTTCAACATGACGATGTTTGCGATGTCGAATCAGGAACTTCGCGGCACGGTCTTCGGTTCGGAGAACCCGCGCATCCAGGTCCCTCGCCTGCTTCGCCTGCACCACGAGGGGAAGTTCCACATCGATGAGCTGATAACCAAGGAGTACACGATCGACCAGGTCCAGGACGCCGCGGACGACCTGGCCTCGGGCGAGAACCTGCGGGGGGTCATTCGCTTCTAGGAGAGCGAAGGCCCTGACCCGGACTCGACAGTCCCAGCACGTCTCGAAGGGTCACCGACGACTTGTTGATGCGCGGGGTCAGCGCGGCGAGGGACCTCGTCTGCCACGCCCCCTTCATCACGCCCACGCCGTAGGCGGCGTCGTCCGCCACGGCCAAGGGAACATCGGCCAGGCGGAGTCGTTCGTGGCGCCAGCGCCACGCGGTGCCGACGCCGAAGACGACAAGGGCCTTGCGGCGAAGTCGCGGATGCAGGGCGAGTGCCAGGATCGCGAGCCCGAAGGTTCGAACGAGCGCCCGGGCGAGCGGCCCGCCCGCTCCGATCATGGCCTTGTTCACGACGTTGTCCGCGACGCCACGGGCATCCTCCTCGCCGGAGATCCGAGCCCGCAAGTGATCGCGCACGACGCGCACCACCCGCGCGCCGATCATCGGCTTGCCCAGCAGCACCGACGTCCACGCGACGAGGGTCCACGGGTCCGAGCGCACCGGCGCCATGCGAGCGCCGTGACGGAGCGCGAGCTCGCCCGACGACGCGCCGTAGTCCACGCGTTGGCGGAGCCACTGTCGCCAGCTGCCCCTGGCCCGGTGGGTGACGACGACGTCTGCCACGTAGCGCACGAGCCAGCCCCGGTCGTGCAGGCGCCAAGCCAGGTCGACGTCCTCGCCCGAACGCAGCCGCTCGTCGAATCCTTCGCCGAAGGAGGTGCGTCGCACCATCAGACAGGCGCTCGGGACGTAGCCGACCGGTCCCCCCGGAACCACGAGGGCGTTCTTCGCACCCATGTCAAGGGGGCTGAAGCGCCGCTCGAAACGGTCCCGCGCGGAGTCGCCGGCACCGCCGCGGATGCGCGGCGCGCAGGCGCCGAGCAGGGGGTCCTGGAACTGGGCGCCCAGCCGCCTGATGGTGTCGGGGGCATCGTCGAGGGAGACGTCGGCGTCGAGGAAACAGACCAGCGGCCTCGTCGTCGCCGCGACGCCCGCGTTTCGGGCACCGGCCGGCCCCACGTTCGTCTCGAGACGGATCAGGGCGGCGTCGAACCGGCGCGCGCAGTCGGCGACGAGCACCGGGTTCACGGTGCCGTCGTCGATCACGGTGACGTGCAGGCCCCGGAGCTGTTCGAGCAGTTGGCGCAGCGAGTCGACGTCGTCCTTCACCGGGATGACGATGTCGACATCGTCGACGTCGCCGTCAGCCCGGTAGACGGGATGCAGGAGACCCTGCTGGACGAGGGTCCTCGCGAACCGCTCCTCGCCCGCACGCACGGGTCCGCCCCTTTTCCAACGCTCAGCCACCGTCCGGGACCCACCGGGAAGGCGCAGGAGCCGCCACGGCGCGCCGCCGGCGACGAAGCCGGCGTCGAGGAACGTCGCCTCGTCGTCGAAGACGACCAGGGTCCCCGCCTCCAGGGGCGTGTCGGTGGGCGACGGGGCGAGGGGAGTGAGGTCGGCCACGCTGGCAGTTTGTCACGGCGTGGTCGCGACGGCCGTTCGGACACGGCAGAATAGGAGGAGTCCAGGAGGGTACGTGCCAACAGAAACACTGCTTGCTGATGAAGAGGTTGCCGAGATCGGAGAGGTCGAGGAGTTGCTCGTCGAGGAGGTCTCGATCGACGGACTCTGCGGGGTCTACTAGATCGTGGCGTTGTCGACGGTGGACGTCTTTGACGCGTCGGCCCCATGGAAGTTGAGCCAGCAGGTCTCGCTGCGCGACGAGGCCTTCGGCGCGCTCGCGTACCACCACGGCAACCGCCGGCTGGTCTTTCTGAAGTCGCGCGAGCTCGTCGCGCTGGTGCGCAGCCTCGAGCAGTTCGCGAGCGCCGACGAGGCGATTCGTGCGGTCGTCCGAGCGGATCAGCACGCGCGCTACGTGAAGGCGCTGTCGTCGCTGCTCACCTCGGAGATCCTCTGTGGGCGCTGACTTCTCGCTGCGCAACCGCTTCGAGCGCGGCCTCGCCGCGCCGATCTGCCTGACGTGGGAGCTCACCTACGCGTGCAATCTCGCGTGCACGCACTGCCTCTCCTCGTCGGGTCGGCGCGACCCCCTGGAGCTCTCGACCGACGAGGCCAAGGCGCTGATCGACGAGATCGCCGCGATGCAGGTCTTCTACATCAACATCGGCGGCGGCGAGCCGATGATCCGCCGCGACTTCTTCGAGTTGATCGAGCACGCCGTCAACCAGAAGGTGGGCGTGAAGTTCTCGACGAACGGCACGCGCATCGACGAGGCCGCCGCCCGGCGCCTCGCCGGCATCGACTACCTCGACATCCAGATCTCGATCGACGGCGCCGACGCGGCGACGAGCGACCGCATCCGCGGGGCGGGCAGCTACGACCAGGCGCGCCGGGCCATGGACCACCTGAGGGCCGTGAACTTCGGGCAGTTCAAGATCTCGGTCGTCATGACGCGCGACAGCGTCGAGCAACTCGACGAGTTCGAGGCGCTGGCGGCGCACTACGGCGCGGAGCTGCGCCTCACGAGGCTCCGTCCCTCGGGCCGCGGCGTCGACGTCTGGGAGGAACTGCACCCGACGCGCGAGCAGAACCGCCGCCTCTACCAGTGGCTGCTGGCGCGCCCGAACGTGCTCACGGGCGACTCGTTCTTCCACCTCTCGGCCCTCGGCGACCCGCTCGAGGGCCTGAACCTCTGCGGCGCGGGACGCGTGGTCTGTCTCATCGATCCCGTCGGCGAGGTCTACGCGTGCCCCTTCGTCATCCACGACGAGTTCAAGGCCGGCAACGTGCGAGACGCCGGGTTCGCCAAGGTGTGGACCCAGAGCGAGCTCTTCGCGTCCCTGCGCGAACCGGGCAGTCCCGGCGCATGCTCGTCGTGCGGCTCGTACGACGCGTGCCGCGGGGGATGCATGGCGGCGAAGTTCTTCACGGGCCTCGAGATGACCGACCCCGACCCCGAGTGCGTCTTCGGTCACGGCGAGGTCGCGCTCGAGAAGAAGAGGGTCGCGATCCGGCCCACGCCCTCGCCCGACCACTCGAAGAGGGTGCCGGTCGCGATCACCTCGCGCTAGCGCGTCGCTCCGGCTTCTGGGGGCTCCTGTATTGTCGCAATGAGTCGTTGGGGGACACATGGCGAGCAAATGGTTTGAGACGGTGGCGGTGGCCCAGCGTCGCGCGCAGAAGCGCCTCCCGAAGTCGGTCTACGGCGCGCTGATCGCGGGCTCGGAGAAGGGGCTCAGCTCGAAGGACAACCTCGACTCCTTCGACCAGCTCGGTTTCGCCCCCCACATCGCCGGTCTCGCGCGCGAGCGTGCCATGGCGACGACGATCATGGGACAGGACATGTCCATGCCGGTGATCATCTCGCCGACCGGCGTGCAGGCCGTGCACCCCGAGGGCGAGGTCGCGGTCGCGCGCGCGGCGGCGAACCGCGGGGTCGCCATGGGCCTGAGTTCGTTCGCGAGCAAGTCCGTCGAGGACGTCTGCGCGGTGAACAACCAGGTGTTCTTCCAGATGTACTGGTCGGGCGACCGCGACACCATGGTGAGCCGACTCGAGCGGGCCAAGGCGGCGGGCGCGAAGGGGATCATCCTCACCCTCGACTGGTCGTTCGCCAACGGGCGCGACTGGGGCAGCCCCTGGATCCCCGAGAAGATCAACCTCGTGAACGCGCTGAAGCTCACCCCCGAGGCGATGAGCCGCCCGGCGTGGCTGTGGGCGTTCTTGAAGACCGCCCACATGCCCGACCTCACGACGCCGAACATGGCGCCGGTGGGCACCAAGCCCCCGACCTTCTTCGGCGCCTACTACGAGTGGATGCAGAGCGAACTGCCCAGCTGGGACGACGTCGCGTGGCTGCGCGCCCAGTGGGACGGGGCCTTCATGGTGAAGGGCGTGAGCCGCGTCGACGACGCCATGCGCGTCGTCGACCTCGGCGCGACGACGCTCTCGGTCTCCAACCACGGCGGCAACAACCTCGACGGCACGCCCGCGCCCATCCGCTCGCTGCCCGCGATCGTCGACGCCGTGGGCGACCAGATCGAGGTCGTCCTCGACGGCGGGGTCCGGCGCGGCAGCGACGTCGTCAAGGCCCTCGCCCTCGGGGCGCGGGGCGTCATGATCGGGCGCGCCTACCTGTGGGGGCTCGCCGCCAACGGCCAGGCCGGCGTCGAGAACGTGCTCGACGTCCTGCGCAGCGGCATCGACTCGGCGCTGCTCGGGCTCGGCAAGGCGAGCATCGCCGAGCTCTCGCGCGACGACGTCGTCGCCCCGCCCGACTTCTTCAGGAAACTCGGTTCGTGAAGCGTGTCGCCATCGTCACCGGGGCCGCGCGGGGGATAGGTTCGGCCACGGTCGACGCGCTCGTGAACGAGGGCTACCACGTCGTGGCGGTCGACCGGTGCCGCGACATCCCCGATGTCCCGTACGCGCTCGCCACACCGGCCGATCTGGACGGTGTCGTTGCCCGCCACGGCGAATCGGTGCTCGGTCTGGTCGGCGATGTCCGCAGTGCCGCCGACATGCAGTTAGCGGTCGAAACGGCGACCCGTCACTTCGGTGGCCTCGACACGGTTGTCGCGTGCGCCGGTGTCGTCGCTGGTGGCGGACCCCTCTGGGAGATCACCGATGCCGCGTGGGACGCGGTCTGGTCGGTGAATGTACTGGGCGCACGGCGACTCATCGAGGCCGCCGCTCCCACGCTGATCGCCAACGGCCACGACGCCCAGAGCCGGATCGTCGCAGTCGCCTCGGCGGCGGGCAGCACCGGGCTCTACCATCTCGCGGCCTACTCGGCCGCCAAGCATGCCGTCCTCGGTCTCGTCCGCGGCGTTGCGATGGACCTGGCGGAGTATGGCGTGAACGCCAACGTGGTGAGCCCTGGATCGACGCGCACGGCGATGCTCAGGGCGTCCGCCGACGTGTACGGGCTCACCAGCGAGGAGGAGTTCGTCTCGAGCCAACCGATCGGCCGATTGATCGAGCCCTACGAAGTGGCCGCGACCATCGCCTGGTTATGCTCGCCCGCGGCTTCGGCCATCACTGGTGCCGACATCGCGGTCGACGGTGGGATGACGGTTTCCTAGCCTTCACCGGAGTTTGTCCTCTTCCCCATCGGTATCACGGTCACCCGTGCGATTCGTCGTGCTGCCGATACCGGGATACGGGTGTTTCGATGGCCAGTCCGCCGACGGGCCTTGCGCCGCCCGCAACACCCATCCGACAAGAGAGGCCCCTCCTTGTCAATAACGGTCCTGGAAATTACAGCTAGGCGAGGCTCAGGAACAGCTTCTGCAATCGGATCACGATCTCATCGGTGTCGTTCGCGGGATCGACGAGACATTCCTTCAGGCTCGCTGAAATGAGCGTGAACGCGGCAGTGTTCACGGCTTTGGCGACCGCCGCCATCTGGGTGACGATGTCCTCGCAACTGCGACCTTCTTCGAGCATTCGCACGATGGCCCCCATCTGACCGTGCGCGCGCTTGACGCGCTTCGTGACCTTCTCAAGTTGCGCCTGGTCCTGGAGGACATGTGGGGTCTTCTTGGTGGCCATGGCTTCTCCTTGGGCTGATTTAGTTCGTCTCAGTATCGCCGACATTCTGGCGAACCGCTTGCTTCGAATTGAAGTAATACCCCCAAGGGTATATACTACGGGTAGTCACGAGCGGCGGTCGGACGCCGATCCGGCGGTTGCATCGGGAATGGGGAGTCAATGAACTTGGTCAGATCAGAGTCTCGGCACCGCGCCACAGGGGTTCTCGCGGGGCGCCGATCCGCAATGGACGCGGGGAGGTCGCCATGGCTCGCGTCGTAATCCTCGGCGCCGGCATATCGGGTCACACCGCGGCACTGCACCTGCAGCGTCAGCTCAAGAAGAAGGCCGAGATCATCGTCGTGTCGCCCAACTCCAATTGGAACTGGATTCCTTCGAACATCTGGGTCGGGGTCGGCAAGATGACCAAGGACCAGGTGACCTTTCCTCTGGCGCCGATCTACAAGCGCAAGCACATCGGGTTTCGCCAGGCCAAGGCCGTGGCGATCCACCCCGAGGGCAGCCCTAGCAATCCCCAAGGCTTCGTCGATATCGTCTACACCGATCCGACCAGGGCCGGTGAAGAGGAGCAGCTCACCTACGACTACCTCATCGTCGCGACCGGACCAAAGCTGAACTTCGCGGCCACCCCCGGGCTCGGGCCTGACGCCAACTCCTGGTCGGTCTGCACCGCGGGACACGCCGAGCAGTCGGCCGCCGCGCTCGAGACGATCATCGAGGGGCTGAAGGCCGGTGAGCGAAAGACGCTCGTCATCGGCGTGGGCCACGGGACCTGCACGTGCGAGGGTGCGGCGTTCGAGTACACCTTCAACGTCGAGCACGAACTCAGAGAGCGCGGAGTGCGCGAGCTCGCCGACGTGGTGTATCTGTCCAACGAGTACGACCTCGGGGACCTGGGCGTCGGCGGGATGATCTTCGCCCAGAACGGCTTTGAGACGAGCAGCAAACTCTGGACCGAATCGCTCTTTCGCGAGCGCGGGGTGCGCGCGATACTTCGAGCCCACGTCGAGAAGGTGGAACCGGGCGTCATCCACTACGAGGAACTCGACGGCTCGCGCCACACGCTCGACTTCGACTTCGCCATGCTCCTGCCCCCGTTTCGAGGTGTCGACATGAAGGCCTACGCGAGCAACGGCGACGACATCACCGAGGACCTCTTCGCCCCCAACGGGTTCCTCAGGGTCGACGCAGACTACGAGACCAAGCCCTTTGAGCAGTGGGCCCCCGAGGACTGGCCGAAGACCTACCAGTGTCCGCGCTACGCGAACGTCTTCGGCGTCGGGATCGCCTTCGCGCCGCCCCACGCCATCTCGGAACCGAGGAAGAGTCCGAATGGCACTGTCATCTCACCCGCGCCTCCGCGTACGGGCATGCCCTCGGGGGTCATGGGGCGCACCGTCGCGCTCTCGATCGCGGACCGCATACGACGCGGGGACCAGGCGACGTTGCGCACGGCCTCGATGGCGGCCATGGGTGCCGCGTGCATCGCGTCGGCGGGAACCGGACTTCGCAAGGGGAGCGCCGCCGCGATCACCATGTATCCGATCATCCCCGACCGGCATCGCTTTCCGGGTTCCGGTCGCGACCTCACCGAGACCTCGGGAGAGATCGGGCTCAGCGGGCACTGGACGAAGTTGCTCCTGCACTACTTGTTCATCTACAAGGCGAAGGCCCGCTTCGGTTGGTTCGTCATCCCCGAATGATCAGTACTGACGCGAGAGAAGGAGATCGAGAAGGTGGAACAGATGAGTGACGTGGACCGCAGCATCGCCGAGGCACCCTTGCCGACAGTGAAGACGCTCCGGCGTCGCAAGAGCCTCGGCTATCAGGCAACGCGATTCGTCGCGTTCAATTTTCGAATGTTGAAGATGGTGACGAGGGCGCACCACTGATGCCCGGACCGCCGCAGGGAACGTCGGTCGTCCGCGACCACTGAGGGAACGAGCCAGATGAAGCTTTAGCCCGACGGCGCCGATTTCCCTTGAGGAGTCCACCCGGTCGCCGGCGCTCCTTTGACGCGGCGACGATCCTCGCGCGCTCGGGCAGTGGTGAGCTCGGCTGCACCGCGGTCACGACGTCGCCCCAGTCGCGCCTGTTCGGGATTCCCGTCGCTGCTCGGATCCGGTTTCTTCCTCGTCATGAGCATCCTCGCCTTGCCGCCGTCTGGCGACGGAGCGATGGTTGGCGCTTACGCGCTCGATACTGGCGGTTGGCGGCATGCTCTTCGTCCTCTGGACCATTGCCGCCGAGCCACTGATCATCGGCCACATCTGCCTGTGGTGCACCGGCGTGCACGTCGTGATGATCACGCTGGCGCTGGCGCTCACCCGGGCGATGCCCGCCCAACTGGGGCTAAGCGTCGACGAGTGGGATTGAGTTCAGATCGCGCGATGCCAGTGGGCAAGGACGAACGCGGAACAGCCTAGGAGTTGGCGTTCTGCTGTTCGAGCACCTGACGGTGGACCTCTTGCATGTCGAGGTCGCGCACCTTCTCCACGAGTTCGTCCAGGGCGCGCTCGGGCAGGGCGCCCGCCTGGCTGAAGAGCACCACGTTGTCGCGGATGATCATCAGCGTGGGGATCGACATGATGTTGAACGACGTCGCCAGACCCTGCTCGGCTTCGGTGTCGACTTTGGCGAACACGATGTCGGGGTACTTGTCCGCGACCTTCTCGTAGGTCGGCGCGAACGACCGGCACGGACCGCACCACGCCGCCCAGAAGTCGATCAGCACGATGTCACTGGACGCGACGACCTCCTCGAAGTTCTGCTCCGTCATTTGTGTCGTTGCCATGGCTCCTCCTCTGTTTCCGCCGACATCGTCGAGCAGATACCCCTAGGGGTATATACTACACTTCGAACGGCGGTCGTGCCACCGGTGGCGGCGGGTCGCTCAGAAGACGCGCGGCGCCAGCGTCGAAAGTGCCAATATCGAATGCAGTCGAAGAGTGCACGCTGGCTCGCGCGGGTCGAGAAGAATGGACAACGGAGAGAGGTAGGAACAATGTGTCATCAAGTGACGTGCGAGAAGTGCGCCAAGCCGACGTGGAGCGGATGTGGGAGCCATATAGAACAGGCGCTCGCTGGAGTGCCGAAGGACGAGCGGTGCACGTGCGATCAGGACTTCGCCGCATCGTCGAATTCGGATTCGACTGAGGGCTCCCTCGCTCGTCTTCTGGGACGCTGACTGTGACCTCGGCCGCGCAGAACTGGCGCCAGGCGCTCGACGCGTGGGCGCTGCCCGACGAGATTGTGAATTCGGCGCCGCAGAGTCCGTGGATTCACCCGCCCGTGCTGTTCGAGGTCCCCGAACAGATTCCACCGTCGCCGTCGCACGAACGCGCGCGTGAAGTCCTCTCGCCGGGCGCCACGGTGCTCGACGTGGGCTGCGGAGGTGGCATCGCGGCCTTCGCCCTGACTCCCCCGGCGACCCACGTCATCGGCGTCGACCACCAGCCCGAGATGTTGGTGATGTTCAGCGCGAACGCCGCCAAGCGTGGGGTCACCTGCGAAACGGTTGAGGGCTTCTGGCCGTCGGTCGCGGACCGGACGCCCGAGGCGGACGTCGTGACCGCGCATCACGTCGTCTACAACGTCGCCGACATTGTCCCGTTTCTGCGAGCCCTCGACGACCACGCGAAGGCCCGCGTGGTGCTCGAGATGCCCGATCACCATCCGCTCGCGTCGATGTCCGAGGCGTGGCGCCATTTCTGGAACCTCGAGCGTCCCGAAGGTCCGACGCCATCGGACCTGATCGATGTCCTTCACGAGATCAACGTCGACGCGCATCGCGAACAGTGGAGCGGTCCGATGCGGGTCGAGCAGAACCTCGACCAGGCGGCGCGTTTCATGCGCATCCGCCTTTGCCTGCCCGAGTCGCGCGAGGAAGAAGTCCGTGACTTTGTCTCGTCGCACCAGGCGCCGACGGCGCGCGAGCTGAGCACGATCTGGTGGGACGTCGCGCGACGCGACGCGTCATGAGCGGCCAGGTGAATGGCGACGGCGCGCAGAGCGCAGGGCCTCCAGCGGTCGTCGTCTACTGGCGCCCGGGTTGTCCTTTTTGCATTCGCCTGCGATTGGGCCTTCGACGAATGAACGTGGCCAGCGAAGAGCTGAACATCTGGAGCGACCCGAGCGCCGCCCTCTTCGTGCGGTCCGTCAACGGCGGCGACGAGACGGTTCCCACGGTGGTCGTCGGAGCAACCACCATGCGCAACCCGACGCCGCGTCAGGTGAAGCGCGAACTCGAGCGCCAGACGCCCGGTCCCGACGCGAAGTGAAGGCCAGGGTCATTGTCGAGCGGGCACTCGCGTCCGGCTAGTTCGCATGTCCACTTCAACAGACCCACGCGTTGTCACCTGATCGCCCTCTGTCCCAGTGCACCAACGTGTGGTCGGTGCACTGGGACAGAGGTCTAGTGCGAGAAGCGGACCTTGGGCAGGAGTCGGCCCAGCCACTTGGGCAGATGCCAGCTGTGGTGTCGGCCGTAGCGCAGGATGATCGGCAGCAGTACGAGTCGCACCACGAGCGCGTCGAGGGCGACCGCGACGGCGAGGATCACGCCCATCTCCTTCGGGGCGAGGGGACCCGAGAGCGCGAAGGTCAAGAAGACCGCAATCATCACCGCGGCCGCCGACAGGACCACGCGGCCCGAACTTCGAACCGATCCGATCATCGCGTGCTCGGGGTGCGCGTGGGTCTCGTAGTGCTCTTTCGCCGCTGACAACATGAAGAGCGTGTAGTCCATCGCGACGCCAAAGACCATGGCACCGAAGAAGAGGGGTCCCCACGCGTCGACGAAGCCCTGCGACTGGAAGTGCAGCAGGCCCGACAGGTCGCCGTTCTGGAAGATCAGTCGGGCGACGCCGAAGGCGCCAGCGACCGACAACGCGGTGAGCAGCACTCCCGCGGCCGCGATCAGCGGAGCTCCGAGCGCGATGAGCAGGAGGATGAAACCGAGCGCGATGAGCACGCCGAAGACAATGGGGGTGTAGTGCGCCAGTGACTGTTGAAGGTCGTAGTTCTCCGCCGCCGCCCCGCCCACCAGGGTTCCCGAGGGCAGCTCGGTGCGTAGTCGCGTGATGGTCGCCTCGGTTGCGGTCGTCGAGGGGCCAGAGGTCGGGATGACTTGGTCGAGGACCCAGCCGTCACTGGTGGGCCCCGGTGAGACGCCCGCGACGCCTTTGGTCGTCGCGAGCGAGGCGAGCGCCTCGCTCTGGTGGGCGGCGGGGACGAGAATCTGAAGGGTGCCGGGAGCGCCCGGTCCGAATGCCGACGCCACTTCGCCGTAACCAACACGGGCGTTGGCGCTCGGCGGGATGATCGTGATCGAGGGCATATTGGTTCGAAGTCCGATCACCGGCGACGCGGCTAGCAGCAATACCGCGAGGGCGCCCAGACCCAGCCACGCCGGGTGGCGCCACATGGTCCGCGCCCACGAGTGGAGCATGATGTCGAGTCGACCGGGGTGCTCGGGATCGGGGTGACGCCGCCAGAGTCGCACTTGGCCCTTGCTTATGCGCGTGCCGAGCCGACCGAGTACCGCCGGCAGCAGGGTCAGAGTCGCGGCGAGAACCGCCACGACTGACAGCATGATGCCCAGCGCCATGCTGCGAAAGGCCGGGCTCGGCACGAGGAGGATGGACGCCAGGGACGCCAGCACGGTGATCGCGCTGAACGCCACGGCCTTGCCCGCGGTGTCCATTGTCTCGGCGACCGAGGCGATCACCACGTCGCGATCACCCGGGGTCGCGCCT
>Ga0182014_10003880_pt1 | contig 17636 bp, 17 predicted proteins | sample 612S2DmetaG_FD_120489 | JGI IMG/M metagenome (GOLD analysis project Ga0182014, IMG submission 120489) | Permafrost microbial communities from Stordalen Mire, Sweden - 612S2D metaG | ecosystem: Environmental > Terrestrial > Soil > Wetlands > Permafrost | place: Sweden: Stordalen | collected... | reverse complement strand
GGCAGTGTCCAACGGGCTCAGCATAATCTCGATGGGGAACTCGCTGCCGTCCTTACGCCGTCCCGACAGCTCGATCCCGGTGCCGATCTCCTGGGCCAGCGCTTCGGCGACACTCCGCGTGGCATCGGTGACCAGCCGCTCGGCAAAGCCCTGCGGAATGATGTTGCTGATCTTCTGGCCCAAAAGCTCGTCACGGCTGTAGCCGAACTGCTTCTCAGTCTGGACGTTGAGCAGGACGATTTCGCCCGCCTGGTTCACCACCACCATGGCATCCGGAGCAGCTTCCAGCAGGCCACGATACCGGCCTTCCATCTGCGCCACATGCTTCTCGGCAGCCTTGCGTACCGCCCAATTCGATCGAGGCTTGGTCTTCATTGCACGACCATACCCAACACCCTCCGCATCGGATCGATCCATGGAGCGGCTCTATCTTGCATTACACCCCACAGCAGCACTGAGGCTGCGTCGCTCCCGCGTATAATGGCGCATTCCGACAAACATTCCCAATCTTTTTTTCAAACTGCCTCACTCCCCCTTGCTTACTCGGCTTCTGCTCAGGCTTCGGCCCGGCCTTCGCCCCGGCCTTTAGACGGCCCTCCGAGCGCTTTTTACCCCCCCACCGGCCTCCGATCTCACGGGTGGCTGCGATGAACGCGGCGCGTTGCGCCTTACCGGGACGTCTGGGAAAGCCCAATGAGCCGGATAGAGGGCCTGGGTTAGCTGTGCCGAGCGCAAGCGTCGGCTGATCAGCGCGTTGCATTAAGCGGCGAGCCTGGCATCCAGCTATTGCAATTCCAGGGCAAAAGTTCATTCAAACTGTTGATTGGATGGCCCTTGGCCATACGGGGTTTCGCCCTCGGTCCCCACGGCGGGGGTTGGCGAACAACGGTTGATCGGGCCTGTCTCGCGGGTAAACGTACGCCAAACGAAGCTTTGGAGCTCTGCTATCCAAATCCGGATGGCAAACGGTGTCCCGTTCACATCCCAGCGAACCTCTACGTCGTACGCCCTCCAAAAAACAGAGAGCGGGTGCAAAGACATTCTGCAAATCCCCGTCCCTCCGCCGGTATGATCCGGATCAGGTTCAAAGGGTTTATCGCGGCGGGATATATCCCAAAACGACGTCTCAGTTCCTTCGCGGAACACCCCTCGGTGAATTCAGGACACTACGTTATGGCGGAGCTGTCAAATGCAGCCCGTCGAGTTCAACGAATGGCCGCTTCCGAGCAGGCCGTGAGCGCCCGAGAACGGCGACTATGGGCGCTTTTGAGACGTAAGGCGTGGATGCCGGATCAAGTCCGGCATGACTGGGTTGGCGCGAGAAGGACGTGGATCGTCCTGGTCATGCCGGGGCACGACGGGGAGGTCGCCCGAACGAATGGGGGACCGGGGCCGTCGGCCCGGAGTGCCGCCGAATGTATGTTTGGCACGCCTCCGGCGCGACGGCCCCGGCGGGTTGCAGGGCGGAGCCCTGGCCTTGTTCTACTTCTCCGGCGCCCAGGTTTTCGTTGCGAAATTGTGGTGGGCTTCGACGTAGCGGACGGTGCCGGATTTGCTGCGCATGACGATGGAGTGGGTGAAGGCGCCTTCGCCTTCGCGGCGCACGCCTTTGAGCATGGGGCCGGTGGTGACACCCGTGGCGGCGAACATGACGTCGCCTTTGGCCATGTCCATGATGCTGTAGATGCGGTTGGGGTCGGTAATGCCCATGGTGCGGGCGCGGTCGATCTGGGCCTGGTCCTCGAACAGCAGTTTGCCTTGCATCTGGCCGCCAATACAGCGGAGTGCCGCGGCGGCGAGGACGCCTTCCGGGGCGCCGCCGGAGCCGAGGTAGATGTCAATGCCCGTGAAAGCCTGGCTGACGGCGATGACGCCGGCGACGTCGCCGTCGCCGATGAGGGTGATGCGGGCGCCGGCCTCGCGGATTTTGGCGATCATTTCCGCGTGGCGCTCACGGTCGAGCATGCAGACCATGAGGTCGGAGATGCCGATTTTTTTGGCGCGGGCGAGGTTGCGCAGGTTTTCACCGACCGGGGCGTCGATCTGCACCACACCTTCGGGCAGGCCGCCGCCGACGGCGATTTTTTCCATGTAAATGTCAGGCGCGTTTAAAAAATTGCCGCGCTCGGCCAAGGCGACGGTGGCGATGGCGTTGGCGCCGCCCTTGGCGGTGATGCTGGTGCCTTCCAGCGGGTCGACGGCGATGTCCATCGCGGGGCCGCCGTGGCCGACTTTTTCGCCGATGTAGAGCATCGGGGCTTCGTCCATTTCGCCTTCGCCGATGACCACGGTGCCGTCGATGGCCACGGTGTCAAAGGCTTTGCGCATGGCTTCCACGGCGGCGCCGTCCGCTTCGTTCTTTTTGCCGCGGCCGATCCAGCGCGACGCGGCGATGGCGGCGGCTTCGGTTACGCGGACGAGTTCGAGCGCGAGGTTACGGTCCGAGACATCTCCAAGGCGGCGTTCAGGCATATGGGCTCTCTCTCTTATTTGGGTTCGATGCGGATGAGGGCAGGGGGCTCCAGCACGCAGTCGAGCGTGGCGATGCGGCCGATGGCGGCGCTGATGGCGGCCTCGATGGTGTCGTGCGTGACGAGGACGATGGGCACGGCCTCGCCGGGTTTGCGCCCGTGTTGCAGCATGGATTCCAGCGAGATGCCGTGGTCGCGCAGGATGGCGGTGACATCAGCGAGCACGCCGGGTTGGTCGACCACCATGAGGCGCAGGTAGTAGGCGCCGGTGAGCGCTGCGATGGGCACGTGGCGGCCGGGGGCGAGGGCGGCCTGGGCGGCGCCCCAGACGGGAACGTGGTTGCCGCGGGCGATGTCGATAAGGTCCGCCACCACCGCGCTGGCGGTGGGGCCGGCGCCGGCGCCGCGCCCCTGAGTGAAGACCGGGCCGGAAAAATCGCCTTCCAGCAGCACCGCGTTGAACACGCCGTCCACCGCCGCCAGGAGTTTTTTCACCGGGACCATGGCCGGGTGGACCCGCATGGAGACACCGGCGGGGGTTTGCTGGGCGATGCCGAGGAGTTTGATGCGGTAGCCGAGTTCCTCGGCGAAGGCGATGTCCAGGGCGGAGACTCGGCGGATGCCCTCGATGTGCACGGCGCCGAAATCAACGTTCTGGCCGAAGGCGAGGGCGGCGAGGATGGTGAGCTTGTGGGCGGCGTCCACGCCGTCAACGTCGAAGGCGGGGTCGGCCTCGGCGTAGCCCAGGGCCTGGGCGTCGGCGAGGACTTCGGCGAAATCACGGCCTTCCTCGCGCATGGTGGTGAGGATGTAGTTGCAGGTGCCGTTGAGGATGCCGGCGACGCGGGAGATGCGGTTGGCCGCCAAACCTTCACGTAAAACTTTAATGACGGGGATGCCGCCGGCGACAGCGGCCTCATACGCCAGGGGGACGCCGGCGGCCTCGGCGGCGGCGGCAAGCTCGGTGCCATGGATGGCGAGCAGCGCCTTGTTGGCGGTGACGACCGGGTGGCCGGTGGCGATGGCGCGCGCGACCAGGAGTCTCGCCGGGCCGTCCGAGCCGCCGATGAGCTCGACGACGACATCGACGTCGGGATCGTCCGCCAGGGACAGCGGGGCCTCGTGCCAAGTGAGGCCGGAGAGCGGGAGGCCGCGGTCGCGCGAGCGGTTGCGGGCGGAGACGGCGGTGACGGTGATGGGGCGGCCGGCGCGGGCGGTGATGAGGGCCGCATTTTCCTGCAGCAGGCGGACGACGCCAGCGCCTACGGTGCCGAGCCCGGCGATGCCGACTTTAAGCGGGGTCACTGGAAGCTGAGTCACTGGCCGTCCTCCATCACCGGTTCGTCGGCAGTGAGGCCGCTGTCGGTCGCGAAGAAGTGGCGGATGTTGCGCATGGCTTGGCGCAGGCGGTGGCTGTTTTCAACCAAAGCGATGCGGACATGGGAGTCGCCGTATTCGCCGAAGCCGATGCCGGGGGCGACCGCGACTTTCGCTTTTTCCATCAGCAGTTTGGAGAATTCCAGGCTGCCCAGGTGCGCGTAGCGGGGCGGGATCGGCGCCCAGGCGAACATGGAACCGGCGGGGGAGGGAACATCCCATCCGGCGGCGTGCAGGCCTTTGATGAGGACGTCGCGGCGTTCCTTGTAGAGCGCGCGCATGTCGTCAACGCAGTCCTGCGGGCCGTTGAGGGCGGCGGTGGCGGCGACCTGGATGGGGGTGAAGGCGCCGTAGTCGAGGTAGGACTTCATGCGGGTGAGGGCGTTGATGAGGCGCGGGTTGCCGGCGCCGAAACCCATGCGCCAGCCAGGCATGGAGTAGGTTTTGGACATTGAGGTGAACTCGATGGTGATGTCCTTCGCGCCCGGCACCTGCAGCACGGAGGGCGGGGGCGGGCCCTCGAAATAGATTTCCGCGTAGGCGAGGTCGGAGATGATGAAGAGGTCGTTCTTCTTCGCCAGCGCCACCAGCTCCTTGTAGAAATCCAGCGTCGCCATGTGGGCGGTGGGGTTGGAGGGGTAGTTGACGATGACCGCCGTGGGCTTGGGCACGGAGTGGCGCACGGCGCGGTCTATGGCGCGGAGCATTTCCTCGCCCGGCTCGGCGGGGATGGAGCGCACCGAGGCGCCGGCGATGATGAAGCCGAACTGGTGGATAGGGTAGGACGGGTTGGGGACCAAAATGGTGTCGCCCGGCGAGGTGATGGCGGCGGCGAGATTGGCCAGGCCCTCCTTGGAGCCGAGGGTGGCGATGACCTCCGTTTCCGGGTTCAGCTTTACGTCGAACCGGCGCTCGTAATAGGCGGCGAGCGCGCGGCGCAGGCCGGGGATGCCCTTGCTGGTGGAGTAGCGGTGGCTGCGCGGGTCCTGCACGGTCTCGATCAGCTTGGCCACGATGTGCGGCGGGGTGGGGCTGTCGGGATTGCCCATGCCGAGGTCAATAATGTCCTCCGCGACGGCCCGCGCCTTGGCTTTGGCGGCGTTCACCTCGGCAAAGACGTAAGGGGGCAGGCGGCGGATGCGGTGGAACTCTTCGGTCATGGAACGCTCAACGTCTCTCTGTAAGGGGTTGGTGGAGGCTTAATATACCAATTGCACGAAGCCGCCAGAACCGGAGGGCCCTGCTACCAGTTTTATCGCGCCGGGGGGCACGCCGGCGGCGGCCAGGGCATCGGCGAGGCGCTGGGCGCGGGCGAGGGCGAGGGGGAAGGTTTCACCGAAGCCGCCGGCCAGAACCTTCGCGGTGCCGCGTATGGCGGCTATGTTTTTGATCGGGCCGAGGTCCTGCGCGGGCAGGATGGCCGAGCCGGGCGGGAAGGTGAGGGCGATGGGCGGCCCGTTGGGCGGCGGCGCGGCGGCCACGGTGGCGGCGGGCGGCGGCGCGGCGGGCGGTTGCGGCAGCGCCAGGCCCGGCACTTTGGGCGGGGGCGGCGGGGCGGACGGCAGTTCCAGCCCCTCCAGCGCGCCGGGTGATGGGGGCGAGACGCCGGGGCCGCTTGCCCGCGCCTGGGCGGCGATCAGGCCGTGCTCGTTGCCGGGCTGGGCTGGCGGCATCGCCGGGACGTTGGCAAGGTTGGGGTATGGCTCATCTGCTCCCGGCGGGGGTTGCCGGTCCTGTGCAATCGCGCCACCTTCAAAGCTGTGGTACAGATCCACGGAACCAGAACAACCGCCCAAGACCAATGCCAGAACAACAGACACCGCAGAACCAAGCCGCCGACACATCATTAAGATTTTCTCCGCAACTAGAAGCGCACAAGGCCTGTTTGCCTGAGAACCGCCGCCACGGAAAGGATAGCCCTCGATGACTCCCGTACCAGGACAGAATGAACCGGACATAAAGTTGCCGGATGCCGAGATGCTCGGCAGGTCCATGGCCGATATTGCCGCGCGCTCGCAACGGCTGGTGAACGACTGGCTGCGGCGCCAGACGCAGGAGGGGGTGGCGCTGGACCCGCTGAATGTGGGCGGCGCGTTTCTGGAAATGACCACCAAGCTGCTGTCCAATCCGGGGCAGCTGGTGCAGGCGCAGCTTGGGCTGTGGCGCGATTACATGACGCTATGGCAGAACACGACGCGGCGGATCATGGGCATCGACTCGACGCCGGTGATCGAGAGCGACCCGAAGGACAAGCGCTTCGCCGATCCGGCGTGGCAGCAGAACGAAATTTTTGACTACATCAAGCAGTCGTATCTGCTCTCCGCGCGCTACATCAACGATGTGGTGACCCATGTGGACGGGCTGGAGCCCAAGACAGCGCAGAAGATCGATTTTTATTCCCGCCAGTTCATCAACGCGCTCAGCCCCTCCAATTTTGCCATGACCAACCCGGAGGTGCTGCGCCGCACGCGCGAGACCGGCGGGGAGAACCTTGTGAAGGGGTTGAGCAACCTGCTGAGCGACCTTGAGCAGGGGCGGGGCAATCTGCGCATCAAGATGACCGATACCGAGGCCTTCAAGGTGGGCGGGAATATTGCCGTCTCGGAAGGCAAGGTGGTGTTCCAGAACGAGCTGATGCAGTTGATCCAGTACACCCCGGCGACCGAGACCGTGTTTGCCCGGCCGGTGGTGATTTTCCCGCCGTGGATCAACAAGTTTTATATTCTCGACCTGCGGCCGAAGAACTCGCTGGTGCGTTATCTCGTGTCGCAGGGGCATACCGTGTTCATGGTGAGCTGGGTGAACCCGGATGCGAGCCTGGCGGATAAGAATTTCGACGATTACATGGTGGACGGCGTGTTCGCGGCGCTGGACGCGATCGAGAAAGCCACCAAGACGCGCGAGGTGAATGCGATCGGCTATTGCCTGGGCGGCACGCTGCTGGCGGCCTCGCTGGCGTATATGAAGGCGACCGGGGACGACCGGATCAAGGCGGCCACCTTCCTGGTGACGCTGACCGATTTCACCGATGCGGGTGAGCTGGGCGTGTTCATCGACGAGGAGCAACTGAGCAACATCGAGGAGAAGATGTTCAAGCAGGGCTATCTTGAAGGCGCGGACATGGCCTCGACCTTTAACATGTTGCGGGCGAATGATCTGATCTGGAGCTTTGTGGTCAACAACTACCTGCTTGGGCAGGAGCCGTTTCCGTTCGATCTGCTGTACTGGAATTCGGACTCGACGCGGATGCCGCCGGTGATGCATTCGTTTTATTTGCGCAATATGTACCAGAAGAACCTGCTTTCGCAGCCGGGCGGGATTTCCATGAAGGGCGTGGCAATCGACCTGCGCCATATTGATATTCCGGTGTATTTTCTCTCCTGCCGGGAGGATCACATCACGCCGTGGACCAGTACCTACAAGGGGGCGAAGAATTTTGGCGGGCCGGTGCGCTTCGTGCTGGCGGCCTCTGGGCACATTGCCGGCGTGGTCAATCCGCCCGAGGGTGGCAAATACAACCACTTCATTAATGCCGAAATGCCGGAAACCCCGGATGAATGGTTCACGGGCAGCACCGAGGTTGCCGGTTCCTGGTGGCCGGATTGGCAGCGCTGGATCAGCGGGTTTGACAAGACCCAGGTGCCGGCGCGGATTCCGGGCAAGGGGCGGCTGAAAGTGATTGAGGATGCGCCGGGGAGCTACGTTAAGGTCCGCGCGTGAGGTCGTCGCCGCAATTGTGATCGGACCCGTCTGCCTGTAAGGCACTGCGAGAAGCGGCCCTGCCCGCAACTTTGGGGACCGCCACTTTTGGCAAGGGTTTTTGGATGCGCGTGCTGCATGTGATGGCGGGCAAGGGTAATGGCGGGGCCGAGCTGTACTCGACCGATGTTATGCTCAGCCTGCACGAAGCCGGGGTGGACCAGTGCGTGGTGATGCGCCCGGATGCGCCGCGTGCCGCGGAGCTGCATCAGGCGGGGCTGCGCATGGCGCCGCAGGTGCTGCGCCATGCCGTGCGGCCGCTGCAATGGTGGCGGATGCGCCGGCTCATCGCGCGGGAACAGCCCGATATTATTCATTGCTGGATGCGCCGTGCCGCCAGCCTGGTGCCGGCCAAGGCACAAATGCGGGCGGAGGTGATCGGCTGGTTCGGCGATTACGAGGAACTGCGGCATTTCAGGCATTGCACCCGCTTTGCCGGGGTGACGCGCGATTTGGTGCGGCACATGCGCGAAAATGGCGTGCCGCCGGAAAAGGCGGCCTACATCCCGACCTTTCCCTCGGTGGACGATGCGCCGGCGATTGACCGCGCGGCGCTGGCGACGGCGCCGGAGGCGCGGGTGTTGCTCACGCTCTCGCGCCTGCACCAGGTGAAGGGGCTGGACACCATGCTGCATGCCCTGGTGTCGTTGCCTGATTGCGTGCTGTGGATTGCCGGGGATGGGCCGATGCGGGCCGAGCTGGAGGCGCTGGCGGTGCGGCTGGAGGTAGCCGGGCGGGTGCGCTTCCTCGGCTGGCGGACCGACCGCGGGGCCTTGCTGCGTGCCGCCGATATCTGCCTGCTGCCTTCGCGCTACGAGCCGTTCGGGACCGTGATTTTGGACGCATGGCAGGCGGGGACCGCGTTTATCGCCTGCGACAGCGACGGGCCGCGCGCCTATATCCGCAACGGCGAGAACGGCATGCTGGTGCCCGTGGATGACAGCGCGGCGCTGGCTGCGGCGGCGCGCGCGGTGCTGGATGACGACAGTTTGCGCCAGCGCATTGCCACGCAGGGCCATGCCGAATACCTGGCCGAATTCACCCGCGAGGCGGTGACGCGGCAATGGATCGACTATTACGAGGGCCTGGAAGCGGGCCTGCTCGCACAGCGTAAGCCCAGTGGGATTGCCGCCGGTGCTTTCTGAACGGCTGCGTCAGGTGGCTCTGGTGGCGGCGTTGCTGGTACCGTTGGGGCTGCTGCATGCCTGGGTGCTGGCGGAAATCTGCATCGGCGTGGTGGATGTATTGTTTTTGGTGGAAGCCGCGCGGGGGCGGGGCTTTGCCTGGGCGCGCCAACCGTGGTTCATGGTGGCGCTGCTGTGGTGGGGCTGGCTCACGCTGTGCTCGCTGCCGCTGCCCGGCCTGGGGCTGGTAACGGCGGGCTGGAAGTTGGGCTTTTTGCAGGCGCTGGTGGTCCCGCGGTTTTTTGTGTTCACCGCGGCGCTGGCGGACTGGGTGCTGACCACGCCCGGCGCGCGGCGGGCGGCGTGGCTGACGCTGGCGGCAACAAGCCTGTGGATCGGCGTGGAGGCGTGGCAGCAATACCTCACCGGCAGCAATCTGTTTGGCGACCACCGCTGGAACGACGGCTCGCTGACGGGGCCGTTCTATAAGCCGCGCGCCGGGGCGCTGTATGCGCATCTGCTGTTTGCCGCCATGCTGCCGCCGGTGCTGGCAATGTTGAGCAAGCCGGGTGCGGCTTGGCGTGCCGGGGCTATTGCACTGGCGGGGCTGGGGGTGGTGACGTCCGTGCTGATCGGCCAGCGCATGGGGGTGGTGCTGACTGCCGTCGGCATGGCCGGGACTGCTTTGCTAATCCCGCAACTGCGCCGGGTGACGCTGGTGCTGCTGGTGCTGGCGGTGCTGGTGCTGCTGGCCACGCCGGTGATCTCGCCGCCGACCTATGCCAAGCTGGTGGGGGAGACTTACCGCAACCTGCACCATTTTACCCTGAGCCCATATGGCGAATTATATACCCGGGCCACGGTCATGGGGCTGGCCTCGCCCTGGCATGGCTGGGGCTATAACGGGTTTCGCGCGCTCTGTCCGTTGCCGCAATTTGGCGGTGGATTTCCGGCTTTGGGGATTGCGCCGACCCTGCTGGGCCTGGGGGCGTGCAATCTGCACCCGCATAATTTCTATTTTCAGGCGTTTGCCGACGCCGGTGTGCCGGGGCTGATCCTGTTCGCCGCCATGATCGCGGTATGGCTGACCACGCTGGCACGCGGGATGGGAAGAAACCCGGCGCCGCTGCAGGCGGGGCTGTTTATGGCGGTTGTCACCTTCGTGTGGCCGCTTGGCTCGGCGGACGCGTTTCCCATTCTCTACATGTCCGGTTGGCTGTTCTTTGTGTTTGGCTTGGCGCTGGCGGTGAACCGGGCGAGCGCGGCGGCGGGGCTAGGCCAGCCGGCCGTGCGCAGTTGACAGTATGCGGTGGAAACGGCACCTCCGGCATATGGCTGAATTTATAGTGCCGGGTGTGGGATTGTTGCGGTCTCGTATTTTTTTGAGGCTGGGTTGCGCATGATGTTGCGGATCGTTCATGTCGGCTATTTTCCGGTCTCGCTGAGTAACCCGAACCAGCATGCGGTTGAGGTCAAGCTTTCCAATGGCTTCACCCGTAATGGCCATGCGGTGTTCAACCTCTCGGACCGCGATATCGCCCGCGCGGCGGGGATGGGGCACTACCGGCTGGGGCGGCGTTCAGCCAACCGGATGCTGCGCGAATTTTGCCGCGAGCACCGGCCGGAGCTGCTGGTGCTGGGCCATGCCGATATGATCGAGGCGGAGACGATTGCCGCGATCCGCGCGGATTTGCCGGATTTGCGGGTGGTGCAGTGGAACGTCGACCCGCTGTTCGAGCCCGGCAATGTGGCGCGGATTCTGAGCAAGATAGAGGTTGTGGACGCAACGCTGATTTCCACCGCCGGGGCAGCGCTGGAGGTGTTGCGCCGGCCGGGCAAGGTGGTGGGGTTTCTGCCCAACCCGGTGGACCTTTCCATAGAACGGGCGCGGATGGACCAGGTGGAGACGCCGGCATTCGACGTGTTGTACGCCTGCGGCAACCCGCGCCGGCCGCTGCGGGTGGTGTGCGGCAAGCCGTGGGACATGGAGGATTTCACCCGCGCGCTGCGGGAGCTTGCGCCGGGGGTGAGAATGCTCACGCCGGGGATGTTCGGGCAGAAGCTGTTGTTTGGCGCGGCGTATCAGGACGGGCTGGAGCAGGCGGGGATCGGGCTGAATATAAGCCGGCGCAGCGATTATTTTCTGTATACCTCCGACCGGCTGGCGCACCTGATGGGTAATGGGCTGCTTGCCGCGATTGAGCGGCAGACGGGGTATGATACGCTGTTCTCGGATGATGAGATGATATTCTTTTCCTCGATGGAAGAGCTGGCGGAGAAGTTGCGGTTTTACGTGGGCGCTCCGGCGGCGCGCATGGCGGCGGCGGCGGCGGGGCGGGCTAAGTATTTCGAGCTGTTTAACGAACGCCGGGTGGCGGAATATGTGGTGGAGGCGGCGTTTGGCCGTGCCAAGCCAGGCGATTATCCGTGGCCGGGAATTCTGGCGTAGAATGCCTATATAGGGCGCAAGACAATATGGTGGATGTTTACAAATGGCTGATTTGATTCCCGTGACCGTGCTGACCGGCTACCTGGGGGCGGGCAAGACGACGCTGCTGAACCGGATTCTGACGGAGAACCATGGCAAGAAATATGCCGTGATTATCAACGAATTCGGCGAGCTCGGGGTGGATAACGACCTGGTCGTGGATACCGATGAAGAAGTGTTCGAGATGAACAACGGCTGCATCTGCTGCACGGTGCGGGGCGATTTGATCCGCATTGTGAACGGGCTGATGAAGCGGGCGGACAAATTCGACGGCATTATCGTGGAGACCACGGGGTTGGCGAACCCGGCGCCGGTGGCGCAGACGTTTTTTGTTGATGAGGACGTGAAGGCGAAGACGCGGCTGGATGCGATTGTGACAGTGGTGGATGCGCTGAACTTTTTGCAGCGGCTGGAGGATTCGCCCGAAGCGGCCGACCAGGTGGCGTTTGCCGATGTGATTGTGCTGAACAAGCTGGATCTGGTGACGCCCGAGCAACTGGCGGCGGTGGAGGCGCGGATTAAGGGCATTAACCGGTATGCGGAAATTCACCATGCCACGCGCGGGGATGTGCCGATTGATAAACTGCTCGGGTTGAACGCGTTTGACTTGCAGCGGGTGCTGGAGAGCGTGCCGGATTTTCTTGATGAGGATTCCGAGCATACGCATAATGAGCACCTGACGAGTATTTCGCTGGAATGCGCGGCGCCGCTGGATGCGGAAAAATTCCAGACCTGGATTGGGCATATCTTGCAGACGCAAGGGGCGAACTTGCTGCGTACGAAGGGGATACTTTCGTACAAGAACGAGGACCGGCGGTTTGCGTTCCAGGCAGTGCATATGATCGCGGATGGGGATTTCGTCGCGCCTTGGAAAGCGGGTGAAGCGCGCAAGAGCCGGATTGTGTTTATCGGGCGGGATTTGAACCGGCCGCAGTTGCGGCGCGGGTTTGAGAGCTGCGCGGCATAAGGCTGGGGCGGAATCCACACTATCGTATGGTGGTGGCGGGGGGATAAGCTCACATACCTGGGGTACGTTCCAGAACCGGGAGTGAGAAGACCATGATCCAGCCGCAGGAAGCCGATTTCCAGTATTCGGACAATTCGCCCTACGACTGGTGCGAGACCAATTTCTTCCCCTTCGCGGTGCCCGAGGCGCGGATCAGCGGTAGTTTTTATACACTGACCCGGCCCAAGCTGGGCGTGTGCATGAGCGATGTGACGGTGCAGGACCGGATCGCCCCGGCGTGGGAGGATCAGCTGTATGTTGATAACCAGCAGCATCTGCCGTGCCCGGCCTCGCTGCTCGACTACAGCCTGCCCAATGGATTGTCGGTGAAGGCGGTGGAGCCGCTGAAGCTGTACCGCATTGATTACGTGGGCATTGACGATACCGAAATCCATGTCGAGTTCCGCGCGTTGATGGAACCGTTCGACATGAACGACCCGGCGATGGACCCGATGGCGGCGGCGCGGATTGGCCAGGGCTGGGGCGGGGCGGCGTTTGCCGGGCATTATGAGATCACCGGGCGGATTACCGGTGAGGCGGTGCTGCGCGGTAAGAAGTACAAGGTGGATTACGTGGATACGCTCGACCGCAGCTGGGGGCCGCGCAAGGAGCGCGACAACGGCAATGCGAGCTGGATTCACGGCTCCTTCGGCGAGCGGCTGACCATGCACGCGTTTGTCGGGCTGGACCCCGCGCATACCCAGGCGTTTGGGCCGTTAATCAGCGGTTATGTGCTGGAGGATGGTAAGCTTTATGGCCTCACCGCCGCCTCGGGCGAGGCGGAGCGGCAGGGGATTTTCCCGATGTCGAGCCGGATTTCCGTCACCGATACGCGGGGCAAGCGGTTTGATTTTACCGCCGCGACCATCAGCTCCTCGCCATGGGCGCCGTTTCCCTCGATGGTTTATACGCAGGCGTTCCAGCGTTGGAATTACAATGGCGAGATCGGCTACGGCGTGCAGCAGGATGTGCTCAGCCGGTCGTACCTGACACGTAATCGCGCGCTGATCGGGGCGATTTAACGCGGTTCAGCTTGGGGTGTGAGGCTGGGCCGGTGGGGTTAACCAGGAGGGAACGTGGCCCTGAGGCACGTGCATGCCTGGAAAGGCTTTGCTGAGCACGAGCAGTATGAGCAGCACGACAATGAGGCCCGCGAAAATGCCGCCGAGCGCGCGAACGGCGTAAACCACCAGGATAAGCGCCGCGACGACGAGTAGAATGAGCTGTACGTTTGGCGGAATGCCGGCGGAACTCATCAGGGCGGCGAGCATGCCGTCGATAAAGCCGATGAAGGCCATGACCAGATCGGCAAGCGTCATGATGATCATAATAATCAGGTTAATGGCATGGGTCACGGCGTGGTCCTCGTTCTACTTGGTCTTCATGTGGTTGTTCCGGGGGAGAATAACCATGCTTTTGTGCGGATGTCTCGCGGCGCGGCTTTTTGGGGCGCCGTTTGGGAAGCGGGGTAAGCGGGGTAAGCGGATGGGATAAAAAAAGCCCCGGGATTGCTCCCGGGGCTCTCTTGTTTCGCAACGTACAGGCTGGATTAGAAATCCATATCGCCCATGCCGCCCATGCCGCCCATGCCGCCGCCGGGCATACCGCCGGCAGCTTTCTTCTCGGGGCGCTCAACAACACCGGCTTCGGTGGTGATGATCAACGACGCCACGGAGGCGGCGTCCTGCAGGGCGGTACGCACAACCTTGGTCGGGTCGATGATGCCGGCCTTGACCATGTCCTTGAACTCACCGGACTGGGCGTCGAAGCCGTAGGAGTAGTCGTCCTTGTCCAGCACTTTGCCGGCAATGACCGCACCATCTTCACCGGCGTTCTCGGCGATCTGGCGCAGCGGCACCTGGATCGCCTTGCGGACGATCTCAACGCCAACGCGCTGGTCTTCGTTGTCGGTCTTCAGCTTGGCGAGGATCAGCGAGGCGCGGGCCAGGGCGACGCCGCCGCCGGGCACGATGCCTTCTTCAACGGCCGCACGGGTTGCGTGCAGGGCGTCGTCAACGCGATCCTTGCGTTCTTTCACTTCAACCTCAGAAGCGCCGCCGACGCGGATGACGGCAACGCCGCCAGCCAGCTTGGCCAGACGTTCCTGCAGCTTCTCACGGTCGTAGTCGGAGGTGGTTTCCTCGATCTGCGCGCGGATCTGGGTGACGCGGCCGGTAATGTCGGCCTTCTTGCCAGCGCCTTCGATGATCGTGGTGTTTTCTTTCTCGATCAGGATCTTCTTCGCCTTGCCGAGCATGGCGAGGGTCACGGTCTCGAGCTTGATGCCGAGATCTTCGGAGATGACCTGGCCACCGGTGAGGATGGCGATGTCTTCCAGAATGGCCTTGCGGCGATCACCAAAGCCCGGCGCCTTGACGGCGGCGATCTTCAGGCCGCCACGCAGCTTGTTCACCACCAGGGTGGCAAGGGCTTCGCCCTCGACGTCCTCGGCGATGATCAGCAGCGGCTTGCCGGTCTGCACGATGGCTTCGAGCAGCGGCAGCATCGGCTGCAGGCCCGAAAGCTTCTTCTCGAAGATCAGGATGTAGGGGCTATCCAGGTCCGCGATCATCTTTTCCGGGTTGGTGATGAAGTACGGGGAGACATAGCCGCGGTCGAACTGCATGCCCTCGACGACGTCGAGCTCGGTCTGGATGCCCTTGGCTTCTTCAACCGTGATGACGCCCTCGTTGCCGACTTTCTGCATCGCCTTGGAGATCATCTCGCCGATTTCGGTCTCGCCGTTGGCGGAAATGGTGCCAACCTGGGCGGTCTCGGAGGGGGTGGTGATCTTCTTGGTGCGCTTCTTCAGCTCTTCGACGACAGCGGCAACCGCCTTGTCGATGCCACGGCGCAGGTCCATCGGGTTCAGGCCAGCGGCGACGGCTTTAACGCCTTCACGCACAATGGACTGGGCCAGTACGGTGGCGGTGGTGGTGCCGTCGCCGGCGAGGTCGTTGGTCTTCGAGGCGACTTCACGGATCAACTGCGCGCCGAGGTTCTCGAAGCGGTCAGCCAGCTCGATTTCCTTGGCAACGGTCACGCCATCCTTGGTGATGCGCGGGGCGCCGAAGGATTTCTCGATGACCACGTTGCGGCCTTTGGGGCCGAGCGTGACTTTAACGGCATTGGCGAGGATGTCGACGCCGCGCAGAATGCGGTCGCGGGCATCGGGCCCAAAACGTACGTCTTTAGCAGCCATGTTGGTGCTCCTAGATGATTGTTAAATTAAGCTTTTTTCTTCGGGGCGGCGGGCGCCTCGATGATGCCGAGGATGTCGGATTCCTTCATGATCAGCAGGTCTTCACCGTCGATCTTGACTTCGGTGCCGGACCATTTGCCGAACAGAACGCGGTCACCCGCTTTAACGTCCAGGGCCACGATGGCGCCGGCTTCGTTACGTGCACCTGAACCGGCGGCGACGACTTCGCCTTCCATCGGCTTTTCCTTGGCGGTGTCGGGGATGATGATGCCGCCTGCGGTCTTTTCTTCGGCATTAAGCCGGCGGACCACAACGCGGTCGTGCAATGGGCGGAATTTCGCCATCGGGATCGCTCCTAAACTAATAAGTCTTAAAAGCTTAACAACCCGTCCGGCCCGGCACGCGGCACCGCGGTTGCTAGCACTCGCCTTGTGCGAGTGCCAGCCTTCTAGGGGGAGGTCAGATGGAAGTCAAGAAAATTGGCACTCACCCACCTTGAGTGCCAAGGTTAGAAACGGACGGCGTTGGTGAGGATGATCTGGCGGAAGCCGGCGTCGATCGTGTGCGTGTCAACGACATCGACTTTCCACGGCAGGTCACTCTCGGAAAACGCGTCGCGCAGTGAGGCGGTCTCGTCCAGCGTCAGGGGGCGGGCGGCGTCGATGGCGAGGTCGAGGTCGGAGAACGGTTTTGCTCCTCCCGTGGCGCGGGAGCCAAAAACCCATATTTTTGCCGAGGGCGGCAGGTGGGATTGCAGAATATCCCGGACGATGGCGCGTTGTTCCGGGGTAAGGGCGAGGCTCATAGGGCGCGGGCGCGCAACTGGCCGAGCAGGAATTCAGCTTCGGCCAGGAATCCGGCGATGCCTTTGACGACCTCCAGAGCGGTGTGCTCGGCGTAGGTGTGGCTGGTTTTGGCCCGCATGTCCCGGTAGGTTTTCCATTGCGGCCAGTCGCCAAGGAGGAGGCTTTGCTCGTTGCCGGAGCGGATGAGGTCGGCGAAACCCATTTGGTCGTATTGCTCGGGCGACGGGGAGGCGGCTTCCAGCGCGCGCTTGAGCATTTTATGCGCGAGTTCATAGGTGAACTCAAAGCGCTGGATCAGCCCGTCGCGGATAATGGTTTTCTCCGGCTCGGCGGCATGCAGGGCCAGACCCTCGCGCAGGCGGGAGATGGCGTTTTCGAAGGAGGTGAGGTCCAGGGGCATGCTGGGGGGAGGATAGCACTGGATGCGGGGGAGAAGAAACGGGGGGGCGGGGTCGTGGCCGGTGGAAGCAAAAGAAGAGCTGATGAACGCGGTGTTCAACTGCTTTCGGTCATATCTTTTGAAAGCCACAACCTGTTGATATTGCTGCGCAAGAAACTGTTTTCAAAAGTTTTGATTTATGCCCGGCGGCACACCTTTCACGAGAAATGATCGGAGTGTATCTTGTTTCGATTCTTCTCCCCGATAGGAACCTCTGAATGCCGAGACTTGGTTGGCTATTCGCGCTGCCCTTCGTATCTTTGACTGTAAGCCTTCCAGCGAAGGCCGCACCTCAGGCAACCATCCAATCTGGATGGCCCTCTTATATGAGGCTTAACAGTGAAGCGTGTGATAATTTTTCGGGGGATGCGCTCACGTTAACGGTCGTCGACCACGGCAAGCCGGTCGCCAAAAATCCTTTCTGTTCAACGAACGGCCGGGCGTCCGGTCACGTCGTCACCGACAAGTCCGGAAAGACATTTGTTTTGGTGGAGTATTCTAAAGGCCATGGCGCTGGTCAGGCGGTGGTCACCTACCTCGAGATTGACCGATTGCAAAAGTCAGAGTTTCTGGAAATTCTGCGGGTGCCGCTTTCGTGGGCAACCGGTGTCGATCAACGCTTCACCTACAGCTACGAGATCGAGCTCCCGGCTTCCGGCGGAATTCGCATCCATTTAAAAGGGCAAAACCTCGGGCAGCCATCGCCGGTTGACCTCGATTGCTGCGTACCAGACACACGTAACCTAACCATCGATATTAGCCGGTAGCTGATCGTTTGGGTCGGCAGTCATCACCTAAGTGCTCATTCCAAGTAAATTACGATCATATCTTTCGAGATTTTCGAAAGTCTTGATGAGGTGGACGGCCCCCGCTCCCGGCATCGATGTGCCATAGTGGTCGTCGGTGAACACCACGTGAAAGGAGCCGCCCACCATGACGATTAGCACAATTGGCCTTGATCTCG
>Ga0182014_10003879_pt1 | contig 17643 bp, 22 predicted proteins | sample 612S2DmetaG_FD_120489 | JGI IMG/M metagenome (GOLD analysis project Ga0182014, IMG submission 120489) | Permafrost microbial communities from Stordalen Mire, Sweden - 612S2D metaG | ecosystem: Environmental > Terrestrial > Soil > Wetlands > Permafrost | place: Sweden: Stordalen | collected... | reverse complement strand
GACGTCGCTGCCGGACTGGCGGGTCATGGTCGACGCCCGCGACCAAAACGGCACCCAGTTGATCTCGATCGACCCGAGGTTCACTGTTACCTCCGCCGCCAGCGACCAATGGCTGCCCATCCGGCCCGGCGCGGACACCGCCCTCATCGACGGGCTCATCAACTACGTGCTGGCCAACGACCTGTACGACGCCGACTACGTTCGCGCCTACACCGTCGGGCCGTACCTGGTCGACCCCAGGACCAAGGGGTGGCTGCGGGCCAAGGAATTCATAGCCGGCGCCAAGGGCAAAGCCGGCGAGGACTATGTCGTCCTCGACGAGGCCGACGGGAAGGTCAAAGCGGCCAGTGACCCCACCCTAAAGTCGCCCGCCCTGCTCGGTACCCACACCGTGGGCCACCTACAGGCGCGCCCAGCCCTGCAGGCCCTGGTCGATGCCGTGGCCCCGTTCACGCCCGAGTACACGTCCCAGCTCACCGACCTGCCGGCGGCGCAGGTCATCTCCCTGGCCCAAACCTGGGGCACGGTCAAGCCTCTGGCCGTCCGGGTCGGGTTCGGCCTCTCCCACTGGTACCACGGCGACCTCCACATGCAGGGCCTGCTGACCCTCCAGGCCATCACCGGGAACATCGGGGTGCACGGGGGGGGCGTCACCACCTTCGCCGGTGGCATCACGACGACGGCCTTTGATTTCGGCCACTTCTGGAACCCCACGGGCAAGCCCTACACGGTCCTCGAGCCGATGGACTTCTGCGACGCCGTAGAGCACGACAAACCGTTCCCGGTCCGGGCGGCCTGGTTCATGATCGACAACTTCGCCCAACAGATGTCGGACCGCAACCGCGTGGTACAGGCCATGAACGACCTCGAGTTTTGCGTGGTGTCCGACTACGTGCTCTCGGCCACCGCCGACATCGCCGACGTGGTCCTCCCGGCCTGTACTTATCTCGAAAAAACCGACCTGCTGTCGTCGAACAACTTCTACCTCCAGTACATGCCGAAGATCATCGACCCGCTCTTCGAGTCGAAGTCGGATCTCGACGCCATACGCATGATCGCCCAGAAGATGGGCGTGGGACAGTACTTCGACAAGTCCCCCGACGAGTACCTGCGCCAGATCATGCATATGGGCCAGGCCGACGCCGACCCCACGGTAAAGGGGCTCACCTGGGAACAGCTCACTACGGACACGGTGCACCTGAACACCGACCCGCTCCCCTACGTACCGTTCTTCAACAAGCAGTTCCCGACCAAGAGCGGCAAGATCGAGTTTTACGTCGAGATGCTGGTCCCCTTCGACCAGGAGCTCGCCGTGCACAAGGAGCCGATAGAGGCGTCGCCCACCAACCCGCTGTACGAGAAGTTCCCTCTCGTGTTCCTCTCGACCCACACCAAGTTCCGCACCCACTCCCAGTACGTGAACCTCCCCTGGCTGAAAGAAGTCAACAACGGTGGCCAAGGCTTCTTGGAGATCAACCCCAAGGACAGCGCCTCGCGCGGTATCTCCGAGGGTGAGGTGGTGAGGGTGTTCAACAACCGCGGCCAAATGAAGGTGCGGGCCAGGCTGACTGAGTCCATGAAGCCCGGCGTGGTCAATTGCTACCAGGGCGGCTGGGACACCATCAAGGTCAAGCACTATATCGAGGGTCACCCCAACAACCTGACCCACCAGATCGCCAAGCCGGCGCAGGCCCTGATCCCCAATTTCCCTTCCAACGCCGCATACTACGACTGCTTGGTCCAAGTCGAGCGAGTGGAGGACTGACGCAAATGGCCGCGAAAAACCACCCTACGACCCCTCACCATGCCATGGTCATCGACACCAGCCGGTGCATCGGCTGCTGGGCCTGCGCCGTGGGCTGTAAGCAGGTCAACAACGAACCTTTGGGGTTTTGGTGGAACCGGGTGCTAACCACCGCTCCCAACCAGTCGACGGCACTGAAGGAACCGGCCAGCGAGAACATCGATGTGCCCTGGGGGATCTTCCCGAACGTGGAGCTGGCTTATCTGCCCGTCGCCTGCCAGCACTGCAACGACGCCCCGTGCGTGAAGGTGTGCCCGGTGCAGGCGACTTTCCGTCGCGACGACGGCACCGTCCTGGTGGACTACCAACGTTGCATCGGTTGCCGGTACTGCATGGCGGCCTGCCCCTACGGAGTGCGCATCTTCAACTGGGGCGACGCCGAGTACGCGCCGGGAGGTGCCGTGGGTTACGGGAAGGACTACGTGACCGAGGGCCACCTGGTGTTCGAGCCCGAACGCCCCAAAGGCGTAGTGGAGAAATGCACGTTCTGCGTCGAGCGCATCGACGTTGGCGAAGAGCCCTTCTGCGTCGAGGTGTGCCCGATGGGTGCCCGCGTCTTCGGTGACCTCAACGACCCCGAAAGCGAAGTCAGCCAGCTCGTGAACGACAGTGGCGGGGCTCAGTTGCACCCCGAGCTGGGCACTGACCCGAATGTCTATTACCTGCCCATCCGCAAGCGCGTGGCGAGCGAGAGCTGAGGAGGCTAAACCATGACCAGTCCTGCTATACCTCTCCCCGTCACAGCCGACGGCGCCGGTACCCGGCGGCTGGGGGGCCGCCTGTGGTACGCGGTGCTCACTGCCGCGGCCGCCTTCGGGCTGGCGGCGTGGATCTACGAACTAGAAAAGGGCCTTTCCTCCACGGGCATGCGCGATGTCGTGTCCTGGGGGATGTACATCTTCACATTTGCTTTCTTCATCGGCTTGTCCGCCGGAGGCCTGATAATGGCCTCGAGCGCGGAGGTGTTCGGGATCAAGGCCCTCAAGCCCCTCTCCCGGCTAGGGGTGCTTTCGGCCGCCGCCTGCGTGAGCGTGGCCGCGCTCATGATCATCCCCGACCTCGGCCGGCCCGACCGGATCCTCAACATTTTCGTCCACCCCAACTGGAGCTCCCCGCTGATCTGGGACATCCTCATAATCTCCGTCTACTTCGTTTTCTCCGTTGTGGACCTGGCTGTTCTGCACCAGCATGAGGCGGAGCCGACCAAGCTGCGCCGCACGGCCAGGGCCCTCGCCTATGTAGGGCTCCCGACTGCGGTGCTGCTCCATTCCGTAACGGCCTGGATCTTCGGCCTTCAGATCGCCCGGACGTGGTGGAACACGGCCCTCATGGCCCCATTGTTCGTCGTTTCCGCCATCCTGTCAGGCACTGCTCTCGTGACGCTCCTCGCCCTGGCCAGCGAACGCTGGGCCGGTTTCAGCCTGCCGGCTCAGACAAAAAGCTGGCTGCGCGGCTTTATCACCGTCGCCCTGATCATCGACCTGTTCTTCGTCGGCTGTGATTACATCACTGTCCTGTGGGGCAACGTGCCCGCCGACCGCTCAGCCCTCAACCTCGTGCTGCCCGGTGGCGCCTGGTCGTGGACCTTCTGGGGCGAATGGACCGTCGGTGGCGTGGTGCCGCTCTTGTTCCTGCTGGTGCCCCGCCTGCGCCGCCTGCCCGGTGCGCTCGGCCTGGCCGCCTTCCTCGCCATAGTGGGGGTCTACATCTTCCGCATCGAGCTTGTCGTGATCGGCTTCGTCAACCCGCTCACGCAGTACCCGCCCGGGAACGCCGTCGGCACCTATAACCCGGCGACCTCGTCGTTCCAGCTCGCCGGCCATTATGCCCCTACCTGGGTCGAGTACGGGATCGTGATAGGCCTCGTCGCCCTGTTCGCCGGCATGGTCACTTTCGGCTACCAGAGGCTCAGGATGGCAAGCGCGCCAGCGCGCCCCGGCCGGCCGGCTCCAGACAAGTGACAGACCGGGACAGAGCTACGACGGTCGCCCTCGAGGCCCGCCCCCGGGACCACGGTGCGGCACCGGAGGCGGGCGGTCCCGGCGGCTCCGGACGCGGCTGCGGGCTGGACGAGGCCACCGCGGTGGCGGCCCTCCAACTGCTTGCTCACTGGTGGAGCCGGCCGGTGGCCGAGGAGGTCACCACTTGGTCCGGCGCCGCCGAAATCGAAGCAGAAGTCCGCAGCCGTATGCCCGAGGGGAAGGTGGACCTGCTCCTGAGCTCGGGGGGCGGAGATCGGACGGGCTTGCTGGACGAGCACGAACGTCTCTTCGTCGGCCCAGGACCGGTCCCGTGCCCTCCCTATGAGTCGTTTTGGCGTGAGGACGTGCCCATCGATATCCGCCGCAGCCTCATGGGCCCGTGCACAGCCGAACTGCGCCAGCTCTATGCGGTGCTCGGCCTGGAGATGGCACCAGCCCCCGGCGAGATGCCTGACCATGTCGCCGTCGAGCTCGAGGCCCTCGCCTACGCCATCTCCTTGCCGGCCGCCCAGGCACAGGCCCGAGCGCTTTTCGCCGACCACCTACGGCGGTGGCTCCCCCGGCTGTGCCGGGCCGTGGCCCACGAGACGGAGAGCGATTTCTACCGCGACCTGGCCGAGACCACGCTGGCCTGGACGGGGCCGCTCCAGAGTTACATCGAGCTACTCGACCCGGGCTCATGACCGTCGGGGGCAGCACCAAGGCCACGGCGTGCGCTGCCGCGGCGGGCGCCGTCCTGGTCTGCTCCGACGTCTTCGACCATCAGCCCGTTGAGCTGTCGGCGGAGATGATCTGCGCCGCCCTCCGCCACCACAGCCCCGAAGTAAGGGTGTTCGTCGTGCCGGAGCTCTGTTCGCCGTTGTCAGGCCTGCCCGCGACCGTGCGTGCCCTCGGGGCCGGACGGGTGGTCGTCGGCTGCCGGCGGGGTCATGCCCGACGGCAGAAGATCCTGGGGTCCCTGCGCGATGCCGGCGTCAACCCGGCCGCCGCCCAAGTCGTCGACCTTATGCCCGGCGCGCTGGCTCGACCGCAGGACGTCGCCGAGCAGTCCGTCGCCAGGCTGCGGGCGGCGTTGGCCCGGGTGTCCGGCGCTGACGTCAGCGCGTCGGTAAGGGACGCGGGGGCGGTGCTCGGCCCGGGCCGCGTCTCCCGCCGCGACCTGTTCGGCCTTGGTCACCTTGGTCACCTTGGTCGCCGCCCGGTCGCCGCCTGGACGGCAGACCTTTGTCAGGGGCGGGGATCGTCACGACTGTGTGCCCAAAGTTGCCCGTCCCAAGCCTTGTCGGCGGCGGGGCCAGGCGTCTCGGTTGACGCCGCTTCGTGCCGGGGGTGCGGGGCCTGTGTGGCCGCTTGCCGCTCGGGGGCCATGTCGCTGAGCGGGGCTTCGATGGCCGAGCTCGAGGCAGCAGCCGGCGCGCTGGTCGAGGACGCCGTCCGGCTCGGCCTCGGGGTGGCGATCGTGTGCTCCTCGGCCGTTGCCAAGGTCGCCCTGGGGGGACCGTGGCTGGCGCTAGAAGTGCCGTCGCTCGAAATGGTGACCACGGGTTGGCTGCTCGAGATCGTTGCCGCCGGAGCCATGGTGACGGTACGGAGCTGCGGGGAGGGCGCCTGCCGCCGCCGCGGGGCCGAGCTAGCCCGCCTGAGCGGCGATGTGGTCGGCAAGGTCGCCCCCGGGCGCCGGGGCCTGGTCGTCGTACCGGGCGAAGGTCCCAGCCCGCGCGATGGGGCAGGTACACCGCTCGAGGTAGGGCGGCGGCGCGGACATGGGCTGGCGGTGGAACTTCACGAGCCCGGGGCGACGGTCCGAGCGATGTCGGCGCTCGCCGAGCACACAGGCCCCTGGCAGTTGGTTTCATCCGTCGCTCCGCTGGGCGACGTCGTCATCGATGTTGCCCGTTGTTCGGCGTGCCGCGCTTGCCTGACGGCCTGCCCGACGGGCGCTATCTCCGCACCGGGACGCCAAGAAGATGGGGCGATGGTGCTGAACTTCGACGCCTCGGCCTGCCCGGCCTGCGGAGCCTGTGCCTCGTCGTGCCCCGAGGGCGCTCTGTCCCTGCACCGGGCGATCGGCTCGTCTTGCCTCCCGGGGGGCCGGCGGACGGTCGCCCAGGTCGCCGGGGGTAAGCGGTGCGCGTCGTGCGGGGAACCAGTAGGAGCGGGACTGGTCGCCAACGCCGTCGCCGCCAAACTGGCCGCGTCCCACCCCGTCATCGCCAGTCGGCTCCTGTCAGGTGAGGATCTCTGCCCGGATTGCCGGCTCGGCGCACCATAGCGCCTCCCTCAAAATTAACTCTGGGCCTCAAGCTCATCGGCCAGTTCCTGGGCGAGGCGGCTGGCTTCCCCCGGACCAACGCCCGCACGCGCTGCCAACCAGCAGGAGATAGGAGCGGCCGTACGCTCGGAGGCATGGGCAGCGGTCCCCGCCAGCTCGAGAAGGCGGTCCTTCTCTTCCTCGCTCGGAGGGGCAATGCCGAGCTTGGTGGCGAAAAGTTCGGTCCATTCTCCTGCGGTCAGGGTCATGGCTCAGACCGTAGCCGAGGGCGGGCGCGTTAGCCGTTGCGGACGTGGCAGCCTGGAGGCGAGAAGGAGGGCCGGGCCATGGCCAACCTGTACGAGGACCGATGGATCACCTGCGGAGACGATGAGATCCGGGCCCGCTGGTACTACCTGTGGGGTACGAAACGTATCCCGTACCGGTCAGTGCGCGGTATCAGAAGGGTGCAGCTGACTGCCATCAGAGGAAAGCCCAGGATCTGGGGCACGGCCAACCCGCGCTACTGGGCCAGCCTGGACCCGCGAAGAGCGACGAAGCAGACTGCCCTCATCCTCGACCTGGGCCGGTTCGTCCGCCCCTTCCTCACCCCCGACGACCCCGACACCTTCGAAAGGGTGGTCCGGGAACGAGCGCACCTCGGTGACAGCGCCGGCCAGACCACCCTGGGCCCGATCGTCTGATCACGACGGTCTACCCCGGCACGTGGTCATCCCCAGGGACAGCGGCACCGATGAGACGAACAGTCTCCGGTTTCTCACGTCAGATACCTCTCATCAGCTCAGGGAAAGGGTCCCGACGATGAACCTTGGCACGTCTTTGTGAGTGGTTGTCGACCGACTTGTGATGGTTCTGTGAAGGCCGTAGTCAGTTCCCTGAAGCGTCAGTCGGCGCCGGCTGGTGCAGGCGCTAGCCGAGCGCACCGAGGTCCACCTGGCGGTGAAGGGAAGGAACTCCTATTCGCGCAAGCGCGTCAAGGTCACGTATCGGTAGCCCCTGAGCGCGTCCGGGCCTTTTCTGCGTCAGCAAGAATCATGGCGATCACCCGAGCTCGCACATATGTACTCAACGGCCAACGAGCCCCACACACCCGATGACCGCTGCTCTTAGCCGAAGCGGCTCTCGCCGACCGAGTGCAACAATCTCAACCTCATCCATGGCGGCGATCACGCTCTCTTTTTCACGTCTTTGGGCGAACCGGGTCTGCATCCTCTGGTCATCCCTTTCCCTTTGTCGCCGCTACCCGCAGGAGGTGGACGACCTGGGAAGTAGGAGGGCTGCCGAGGTCCCCGTAGCCGAAAAGCATCACGGCCTGGCCCATGCGCGCCCGGTCGAGGACATAGACGATGGGGATCCCCTCGATCGTCCCGGACATGTCGTAGGCCACCGAAGCGTGCCCCACCTGGGGTAGGTTCGATAGTGAAGACCACGGTTTTGCTGTTGTCGGTGCCGGTCACCCTGTGGCAGTTAGAGAGCACGGCGTTGACCGTCCTCCAGGTCGTTGTGGCCACCGAGGCCGACGCCCAGGAACCGAGCAGCTCCACCACTTCGGGTATCCCGTCGCCAGCCCTGAACCCCACCTGGCCGTGGTGGTAAGGGTGGCGCTTCGCCGAGCTGTCATGGACGTTGGTACATCTTGTGAACGAGCCCGAACCCGACGACGGTGGGGCCACGGCCCAGCCGACTGGCATGTCCGAAAGCGATAGCGGCCACGGGGTGACGGGGGGCCCGGTGGGTGAGGCGATGGTGGGTGAGGCCACTGCCAGCGCGGCCAGGACGATTGTGGTGGCGGCAACTCGGGCGCCCCTGGCGATAGCTCTTGGCCCAGACAGTAGCCCAGCCGGGGGCGGGTCTTTTAGCTGGGAGGGGCTGCGTCGACGTACCAGCGGCCGGCGACCTGGACGCACGGGATGGGGCTGAAGGCGTTGGAGTTGGGATTGGCGGCGGCGGAATAAGCGGCAGCGAAACTGCGCGTAGGTCCGGGCATCCCCAGCTTCGGCTTTTCGCTCGACTGGCAAGGCCCAGCGCTGGGGGGAGGGCAGATATGCCCAGTGATCTCCACCAGAGCCCGTGTGTTCTGCGTCACGGTGCCCCGCACAGCGACCGACCCATGGAGGCGGAAGTGCTCGGCGTCGAGCTTGCTACTTGCTTGGAGGCAGATCGCGTAGAAGTTGGGCCGGAAGTACGGGCACGAAGCGGGCCAGTCGCCGGCCAGCTCGTTGTCGACCACTCCTCGAGCAGCGGCCGCCGGGCTGAGCGCTCCTAGGGCACCAGACGCACCAGCCAGCGCCGTGGCGGTGGCCAAGCCGGTCGTTATGAACGCGGCGCACGCCATAGGCAAGGCGAAGTGCCGGTAGGACCTCCGCTCGCGGGTCATAGGGACGCCCCGACTTTAGCCCTACGCAGGCAATCCGTGCTCGCCAATAAGGGCGTTGATGGCGACAACCGGCAGGCCGGCACCCGATGTATGCGGTCCCTATGGCGCTCCGTTTGCCCCACGAGGCCTACTTCTGTCCTGTGTGCGGGGCTTGGGCCGAGGAGCCTTATAGCGGACTGAGCGCCAGGTATTGCCCCTGGTGTCTACGGGCTCGGCAAGAAGTGGACTGACCTTCTCCTCCACGAAAGATCTTTCGACTCTGTCTAGGTGCGTCGGGTGGGTGTCGATAAGGGAGAATGAGAGGTTGGCGAAGGCGCGCCGTGCGACGGGCTGGTGAGGTTCCGCGGACGGAAGCAGAGGACGGTCAGGAGCGGATGCGTTTTTGGCGGGTCTTGGCCTGCTGGGTCTATGCCGGCGTGGGACTGCTCCTCATCGGCGTCTATTTTGCTAACCCGAACGTAGCCGGGCTGCCAGAGTGGGCACCGCGCTATCCGCTCGACGTCATTGTCAACGCGTCGGCCGTGGTTGCCCTCATCGTTGGCATTTGGCGGTGGAGGCCAGATCCGGTCCTGCCCTGGTGCTTGATGGCAGTCAGCCAAGCCGTTTACACCATCGGTGACTTCGTCTACTACCGGGGCCTCTACATTACCCACTCCATCCCCTTCCCCGGCCTGGCCGACGCCTTTTACCTCGGCCGGCTTCCGTTGATGGTCGCCGCCCTGGCCTTCATGATCCGTAAACGCAGCGGCCGCGATCGCGCTGCCGTCATCGACTCGCTGATCGTCGGCATTGCCGCCAGCCTCTTGTCGTGGGTAGTCCTAATAAAGCCGTATACCGAAGGTGCGCTCGCGCTGTCGGTCCGCCTTACATCTATTGCCTACCCGGTAACCGACCTCATGTTGGTTGTCATGGCCGTTCGACTGCTGGCCGGTAGCGGACACCGGGGGACGTCATTTCGTTTTCTCACCGGTGGGCTCATCCTGCTGGCGGTCACTGATTCGGTGTACGGCTGGTTCAACTTGCACGGGGTTACCTACAGCTCCGGGTCGCTCATCGAGGTCGGCTGGCTCGCCTATTACGTCTCAGTCGGGGCCTGCGGCCTGCACCCATCGATGCGAGAGCTGACCATGCCGAGGTCGGGCGAAGAGGCGAAGGGCTCGCGACTGCGTATCGCAGCACTGGGTGGGGCCACACTGGTAGGGCCGGGACTGCTGGCTACTGAGGCCTGGCTGGGAGAACGCATCGATGCCCTCCCGATCGCCTTCGCCTCGATCGTCGTCATAGGACTGGTCATACTGCGCCTGGCAGACGTCATGCACCACCAGGAACAGGCGGAGGCGAAGGTTCGACATCAGGCGTTCCACGACCCGCTCACCGGGCTCGCCAACCGGGCTCTCTTCTACGATCGCCTCGAGCACGCCCTAGAGGTCAGTCGCCGCCACTCCCGCGGTCTGGCCGTCCTGCTGATCGACCTCGACCGGTTCAAGCCCATCAACGACAGCCTCGGCCACGCCGCGGGCGACGAGTTGCTCGTCACCGTCGGCCGCCGCATCACCGCATGCGTCCGTTCGATGGACACCGTCGCCCGCCTAGGAGGCGACGAGTTCTTGGTCCTGGCGGAGAGCGACACGACAGTGGGCACAGTCGTTGCCATTGCCCAGCGATTGATAGACGCTGTGGCCGAGCCGTTGTCGCTCGATGGCCACGAGGTCTCGGTGACGGCAAGCGTGGGGGTGGTGTTCACCCTGGCGGGCGCCGACACCGACGACGCCGACGAGTTGCTGAACAATGCCGATACCGCCATGTACACCGCCAAGCGGGAGCTTCCAGGCACGTACCGTATCTTCGAACCCTCCATGCACGTGAGCCGTCCCGACGTTGGCCTTGACGTGGAACTCCGTCGAGCGTTGGCGAATGGCGAGTTTGTCGTCCACTATCAGCCCATCGCCTCCGTTACAACCGGCAGGATAACCGGAGTAGAAGCGCTGGTGCGCTGGCAGCACCCAGAACGTGGCCTATTGCCGCCGGCGGAGTTCATCCCGGCCGCCGAGGCGAGCGGAGCCATCGTCGACATCGGCAACTTCGTCCTCCGCCAGGCCTGCGCGCAGGTAAAGTCCTGGCACGACCAATGGCCCGACGATCGCCTCCTGCTGAGCGTCAACCTCTCTCCCCGCGAACTCGCGGAGCCGGACCTCGTCACCCGTATCGAACAGGTCCTACAAGACGCCGATCTCGATCCCTGGTTCCTTGTCGTGGAGCTCACTGAGAGCGCGTTGCTGGTCGACCCCATCCGAGCGGAGGAGCGCCTGCGGCGACTCAAGGAGCTCGGCATCAGCTTGGCCCTCGACGATTTCGGGACGGCCTTCTCGTCGCTCAGCCATCTCCGTCGTCTTCCCGTTGATTGCCTGAAGATCGACAAATCATTCGTAGACACAATCGCGACCGAAACGGACGGCTACAACTTCATCAAGGGCGTCGTCCTGCTCGCGCACACCCTGGGGCTCGCCACAGTGGCCGAAGGGGTCGAGGACGCGGGTCAAGCAGCCTGTCTCCGGAGAGCAGGATGCAATCTCATGCAGGGGTACCTCATCGCCCGAGCGCTGCCCGCGGCGGAGTTGGAAGCCATGATCTGCCTTCTCACTCCGAGAATGACGTCGGATATCTCGGAGCCGTGTGGCCGGACACCACCCCTACAGCACCCGAACGAGCTGCCTCCCGTTTGTCTATCCAAATAGCGGAGCTAGCGGCGGACGTCCCCTCGGCGATGCTCGCGCCTTCGAGACGGCTGACCTTTGAGCAGGTCCTGTCACCACGCAGCCCTGCGTCGGCGCTGAAGGCAGAAGTTTTCGCAGATACGGTGCCTTCCATCGACGCTGTCGGCCACGATGATCTCGAGCGCTACGTGGAGCGCCCGATCCATATGGAGCTCTACGGGTGCGCGGTGGCGCGCTCCAGCGAGTTCCTCGTGCTCGATTACAAGCTGGAGACGGCACGGTTGCAGAAACGGGGCTGAGGCTATACCTCCGCTGGAACTTTACATGGGCCGTCCCGTTGCCTCGGACAGTTGTTCCAGCCGCAAAGCGGATCCCTACTCTCATCCGGAGCAACAGGATGTTGGAGGAGAGCCGAGGCACGGGTCGGGTGTGGATGGAACATGGCAAATATGCAGGTCAGAGGGTTAGGGTGTGCATGGCACAGGCATTTTAGTTTCTTTCTCTATATACCCTCATGTAGGAGAGGTTATAAAAACAATGTGCCATCACACCCGATTACCCAAACAGCTATATACCACGGTCCTTTTGCCGGGTGCGGATAATGTTGGCTATATCCCCGCTCTCATTCTGGTACCCGAGAAGACCAACGCCGTTTTACCACTGCTTCCCGTGGTAACCAGTCAGGTACCGGCGGCGTGGTTGGGTGGTAGCCAGGGACCGGTGGTGAAGAGCTGGCGGAGGACGTCGAGCCGGTTGAGGTTGTGGTTGGCGGCGGTTTGGATGTAACTGCGGATGGTAGCGAAGGACTCGGCCCCTGCGCTGGAGCGAAAGGTGCCAGATATTTTGTCATGAATCTTCACCATCCGAAATGACCGCTCCGCGATGTTGTTGACGAAGTCAACGCCCCGCGGTCGGTCCGCGGGTTGTGAGTGTCTTCCGGCACATCCTGGAAGGGGTCTTCTTCAATTGTGCCTGGCCACAGTTCGGCAGTCAGAAACCCGGCGAGCGTCGGCGGACTCGGTCTCGACCTGTTAGCCGAGCGGTGCCGTCTCGGCGACCTCATATGTCGTGATTGCGGAGCTGATGGCTGTAACGCTTGCGGTAGTTAGTGCCGGAGCGGCCCTCCCGGCGGCGAGATGGGCGTCGAGGTCTTCTCTACTGGCCCAGATCTCGAAGAGCAGTACCCGGCTTGGGTTTAGCGGGTCGGCACTGAAGGTGTACTCGAGGCATCCGTGCTCCGCCCGCGACCTCCGCATGAGGTCCAAACGCTCCGCCAGGAACTGCTCCCGGGATCTGCCTTGGACTTCAAAGGTCCCACCAACGATGACCATACTTGAGCGCTCCCTTCTCGAACCGGCTGAAGCCAAACTGTACGCGCTTCGGGGGCACTCGATCATCGGGCCCGTGTCAGGCGGCCGCCGATCTGAGCAGCGCGCCATAGGTTGCGGTTGGACCGGGGTTCATACGCCTGACAGTCCGACCAGCACCCCGGGGTGCCTTCACGAAGGTCTCCTGTTCGCGATGGTCTCGATGTGACTACCGACAGCGGCGGCGATGGCCCGGACTTGCTCTTCGCCTCGGCCGGCCACGTGGGTGCTCACCAGCTCGTTGGCCCTGGCCTCGCTGCGGCTTGGCCACTCGGCGGCCGGGCCCGGAAGGTCCCCCCGCCGCAGTGGCGACGGGTACGGCCCCGTGGGCGTCGACGAAGGCCCTGTAGCGTCCTTTCACCTGAGAGCTGCGGGCTGGTCTAGGGCGGAGCGGACCGCTTCAGTGCCTTTGCTGGTGCCGGTCACGTTCCTCGGCGAGGGCCAAGACGTCTCCGACCCTGATACGGCGGTGCTTGCTGTCGGGAAGGCGGCGGAACTCCAGCATGCCGTCGGCCAAGAGGCGGTCCACGAACTGGCGGCTCACGCCTAAGAGGTCGGCCGCCCCGGCCGGTGTGACTTCCTGGTCGGGGCGCAGAACAATGAGGTGCTCGCCCTTGGCCACCCCCCCGAACAGCTCGCGCACAGCTGCACCGAACTCGCTCGTCGCGTCGGCCTCAGCCGCCAGGAGAGCCGCGCTTGCACGCGCCTCATCGTCGTTTGCTGCCAGCACGCTCATCGCTCCAGCCACGGGGACCATGTGGACAGGGGTACACCATCAGCAATAACTGCAACTAGATCACGGGACGGCTCCTGGCCTTGACCGAGCGTTCTGTTGGTCCTTGGTCACTCGCCTTCAGGCGCACACTCCCGTCGTACCCTCGGCCACCAGGTCGGCCGAGGCCCGGCAGTCCTCCACCACCAAGATCCTCACCTCGTCCCCCCTTTAGCTCCTGCTACAGGGGGCGACGCTGCGCCCGGGGCCTCGGGTACAGCCAGGGCGCCGGGCGTCAACGACGACTGACGGCCATCCCCCGTCCCACCCTGCGATTGGTCCAGTCCATTAGCCTTATTGCAGGAAGCCCGGGCTGATGTGGCTAACCCCCCATGGCCTACCGGCCCGGGCTCCCGACCGTCGCCCACCGTAGCGTTCGCCGATGGCAGTTACCCGTCACGCGAACGGCAGTTCTACTTCCCTGTTCGTGGGACCGGGCTCGCGTCTCACGGCTTTCTATCTCGGTCGTAGCTATGACGACCTCGGTGGCGACAACGAAGCGATCGCCTGGTGCTCGCCGGCGCCATTTGGGCCGACCAACCCTGGCCTCGCCGCCCGAAGCGTTTTGGCGCGCTCACTCGCGACCTGGCTTGACGCTTTATCTATCGTCATAAGACAGGAGTATATTAGAGTAGCGCCATCAATGGAGTAAAGGCCGGTACTCAGAACGCGACACGCCCGGGGTCGCCTATCTCGGGGGCTTGTGGCTCCGAAGGGGCGCCAGAAGGGCTTGTTGCGGTCTGCCGGGATCCGGTTTGGCCGCCGCTCGGGCTGCTGTAACATTGTCATATGGTATTAGAGCAAGATGGTAGCGACGCCGAGGCCTCACGGCGAGCCTCGCCGATCGAGTTCCGCCTCGAACCCGCTTCGGGCGTGCCGACGTACTTGCAGCTCGTGCACCAGGTCGAGCACGCCCTGCGGCTTGGCTACCTCGCGCTCGGCGATCAGCTCCCGAAGGTCCGGGACGTGGTCGCCGAGCTGGCGATCAACCCGAACACTGTGCTGAAGGCCTACAAGGAGCTGGAGACCAAGGGCCTCGCAGTCGGACGGCCCGGCCAGGGGACGTTCATCATCGAGGCAGCGCTCAAGCAGGTGAGGCTTCCCGAGCTCACCGGGCTGCGCCGGTCTCTCATGTCCTGGGTGGCAGCCGCCGACGCGGCAGGGCTCGACGAGGACGGGATCTCTGCCCTCGTCGCCAACGTGCTGCGGGATTTTCGTGAGCGTCGCGGGGGCGCGGCCGACCAGCGTGGCGCGCGGCACCAGGCGGAAGGCGTGGCATGAACGTCATCGAGACCCACGACCTCGGTAAGTCCTATGGCGCTACGAGAGCACTCCACGACTGCACGTTGGCCGTTCCTGCTGGGCACGTGGTCGCGCTCGTCGGGCCGAACGGCGCCGGAAAGTCGACCTTGCTGAACCTCGCTGTTGGACTGGCGACACCGACCACAGGTGAGGTGACAGTGCTCGGCGGGCGCCCCGCCGGTTCTCTGGCCGCGCTGGACAGGATTGCCTTCGTGGCTCAGGACTCGCCGCTCTACCAGAACCTCTCAGCTGCCGAGCTGCTCCACGTGACCCGCAACCTCAACCACCGCTTCGACCAGTTTTACGCCGAGCAGCGGTTGGGGAGCTCGACATCCCGCTCAAGCAGAAGGCGGGCAAAATGTCTGGCGGACAGCAGGTCCAGCTCGCGTTGACGTTGGCGCTGGCGCGCCGCCCGCAGCTCCTCGTGCTCGACGAGCCGATGGCGATGCTCGACCCGGTCGCCCGGCACGACTTCATGGCGACGGTGATGACGCCGGTCGCCGACGACGGTGTCTCGGTCGTGCTGTCGTCTCACGTCCTTGCCGAACTCGAGCGAGTTGCCGATTATCTGGTAGTGCTCTCGCACGGCAGCGTCCAGGTGGTCGGCGAGGTCGACGACCTCCTGGCGCACCATCGTGTCCTCACCGGCCCAGCTTCGGAACTCGAGCCGTGCTCGCGCCAGTGGAACGTCGTGCACGCCAGCCGTGGCGCGTCGCAAGCGCACCTGCTCGTCCGCGGCAACGGGACCTCCGATCCGATGCCATCGGGATGGGAGGTGCACTCAGTCACCCTGGAAGAGCTGGCCCTTGCCTACCTGCGCGAGCCCGACGCCACGGCGGGGCCGGGCCCGGCTCTTGGCCGGGACGCCGAACTGTCGGTGGTGAGGAATTGACCGCGCTGACCGTGCCCGCCCGGCTAGCGGAAAACGCGGGTATTCGGGCTGTGCCGTGGCGGCGGATGGCTTGGGTCACCTGGCGCCAACACCGCCTGGCTCAACTGGGCGGCATGGCGGCCCTGTTGGGCGCCCTCGCGGTGTACGTGTGGACCGTCGGCCTTGGGCTGCACCACGCCTATGCCGCCGCCACCGCCTGCCACCCGGCAAGCTCGATTGCCTGCAGTGTGCTGGTCGGCCGGTGACGCCTGCGTCGTGCAGTACCCCCGCGAGAGTGCCACGTTTGATCTCTCGGTTTAGCGGCACGACCAAGGGGACCCGGCTATCTGGGTGCCGAAGCCTTACATGGCTGCCCCCTGGCGCACGGCTACCCAACCGAGCTTTCCCAGTGCCGAGACCAGCTCCGCTCCTGAAACGACCGGCAGTGCCCCGCTCAAGCCGAGAGCGGGAGCCGGCGCCGGACGACCCCCATCTCCAGGGACCGCCCTTCTTCGCGCATCCCCTCGACGTAGAGGGCCAAGGCCTCCTCGGCGTTCGCGGTGGCCTCTTCGAGGTCCTCGCCCTGAGTGTGCAGGCCGGGCAGCTCGGGGGCGTAGGCGTGATAGCCACCTTCCGGCTCAGGCTCGAAGACGAACTCCACGTCGCGGGCAGGTTCCACAATTTTGAGGTTACAGGGCAGCGGCTGGGCAACGTCCGCCTAGTAGCAGGACCTGCTTGGGACAGCGGCCCAAGCGGTAGCCGCTTATGAAGCTCAGCTAAGGACCGGTGCCCCTCGTCAAGGCCAGCTGCGCGCCTTTCACCTGGAACTGGGCCGGTGTACTCCCAGAGCAGAGCGGACCGCTCGTGCGCCTTGCCGGCGCCGGTCACGTTCCTCGGCGAGGACCAAGACGTCTCCGACGTTGATACGGCGGTGCTTGCTGTCGGGCAGTCGGCGGAACTCCAGCACGCCGTCGGCCAAGAGGCGGTCCACGAACTGGCGGCTCACGCCCAAGAGGTCGGCCGCTCCGGCCGGCGTGACTTCCTGGTCGGGGCGCAGAACAATGAGGTGCTCGCTCTTCGCCACCCCCCCGAACAACTCGCTCACCGCGGCACCGAACTCGCTCGTCGCGTCGACCTCGGCCGCCAGTCGGGCCGCGCTTGCACGCGCCTCAGCGTCGTTTGCTGCCAGCACGCTCATAGCTCCGGCCACTGGGACCATGTGGACGAGGTACATCACCAGCAATAACCGCAACTAGACCACACGGCGGCTCCTGCCCTTGGCTGAACGTTTCGTTGCGGCCTCTGCTGCGCGCGCTTCCAGGCGCACACTCCCGCCGTTCTGCTCGGATGCCTCTTGAAACACAAGGGGTTCTCGAGAAGCGCATACAGAACATTCTGTGGAGAGTCGGAAGCCCCCGCTTCCCCGGACAGCTCAACCCCGCGTCGGTTGCCTCTCGACTGCGTGACGGCCACGCCAGAACGCTCGGACTGCTGTTCTCAACCGCCCACCAAGCTAACGATACCTTCAGTGAGGCGGAGCACCGCCTCTTGCCGCACGTCTTCACGTTGGTGCACCGCTTCTTCGCTGCTGCTCGTGGGGCTGTCGTCATGTTCGGCCCGGACCCGGAGCGCCCGGCTGTCCACCTGGTTGGTCGTTCCAGCCTCGCCTCCACGGTCCCTATAGATGTCGTGATGACCGTATGGCCGCTGTCGAGCAGCTCCTCGGTGGCGCGCTCAGCCAGCTGCGCCACGGACGGCTCTGTCCGGGGCGAGCGGGTCCGTTGGCCGCGCTGGCGGGGACAGCAGATCTCGGCATACGCCCGTGACCGGTGGTCGTGAAGGGGTGGGTCTTCGGCTCATCTACTAGAGGCAAGGGCCAGGATAGTGTCGACCGCAGCTTCGAGCGGACGGGTGCTCCGTTGCGCCTGGGCGAGTTGGGAACCGTGAGAACGGTTTGGTTCTCAAGATGTTCTCACGGAGCCCCTAGCAGGTCAAGCACCGAAGCCCGCACCCCCTCTGACCTGCCCGTATCTAGTGCGCTCGGCGGGAGTTGAACCCACAACCTTCTGATCCGTAGTCAGATGCTCTAATCCAATTGAGCTACGAGCGCAACATGTGTTGACCTGCGCTTTTACACTACCAGCGGGAGCTCCGGACCTCCATCGGGGCACTTTGCAAACAG
>Ga0182014_10003878_pt1 | contig 17643 bp, 25 predicted proteins | sample 612S2DmetaG_FD_120489 | JGI IMG/M metagenome (GOLD analysis project Ga0182014, IMG submission 120489) | Permafrost microbial communities from Stordalen Mire, Sweden - 612S2D metaG | ecosystem: Environmental > Terrestrial > Soil > Wetlands > Permafrost | place: Sweden: Stordalen | collected... | reverse complement strand
GATGGGCTTTCCTTCTCCAGTGGGGTTTGCTAGAGGGTGCGAGCGGCGGGTGCTTAGCTCAGTTGGTAGAGCAGCTGACTCTTAATCAGCTTGTCGTTGGTTCGATCCCAACAGCACCCACCACTTTTCAATGACTTAGCTGTAGTTTTTCCGAAGCCGGGCCTCGGGAACTAAAGACGCGGACTCTTGGCGGACTGTTTCTGTTCCTGGCCGCCAAGCCATCCAGGCGATGGAGCGGGCTTCGATAGCCAAAAAACTAAGGGAAAGCCTCAAGTTCTGATATTGTTCTCATGCGCGCGGGCGCGCGCGTAAGCGTGTGCATGCGCAGGGGTACAGGGGTACACGCATTTATTTATATGTGTGTGTTGTGTGTAACTATATATAATACAACAGTTTTTTAGGCGCTGGCGGCCGGAAAACCTCGTACCCCTGAAGGGGTACATGAGGGGTACAAGGGGTACGAACGAAATTCGGCATTCTCTTTTGCCCGAATTCAGCTAAGTTCCGTCGATGCGCCATGATCTGACAAAAACGGTTGTCGATTCGCTCACCTGCCCGCTGGGGAAAAAAGACATACTGGTGTTTGATGGAAAGTTGCCCGGATTCGGCGTCCGCGTGACGGCTCAGGGCGCGAAGATTTTTCTGGTGCAGTATGGCCGGGGCGGCCGGACTAAGCGGGTAGTGATCGGAAAAATGGGCGTGCTCACCCCGGCCGAGGCCAGGCGCAAGGCGCTCGCCATGATTGCGGATATCCAGGGCGGCGGTGATCCGGTTGAGGCCAAGGAGCTAGAGATCAAGGCCCTGGCCGCCGCTAAGGCCGAAGAGGAACGCTTGGCGGCTGAGCGGCGGAAGGCCGATGAATTCACCGTGTCGCGTTTGCTGGATGCCTGGAAGGCGGTGAAGCTGAGGGATCTGAGCGAGAGCTACCGGAATGAGGGGCCAAGGGCCGTGCGGCGCTTGCTGGGAGTCCTGGCCGACGCGCCAGCGGCATCGATCACCACCAAGGCGCTTCAGATCATTATCGACCGGGAGATAGAGCGGGTGCCGACGCAAACTATCGATGCGCGGGCTTGCGGCCGGGCGGCCTGGAATTGGGCGATGAAACGCCGCCTGATGGAAGCAAACCCTTTTGAGGCCGTGGTGATCGAGCGGCGGCTGAAATCCAGAGACCGGGTTTTGAGTGATGCTGAGCTGGCCGATGTGTGGCGCTTGGCGGTGGACAAGCCGTACCCGTTCGGCCCGGCGGTGCGGCTCCTTATCCTGACCCTTCAGCGGCTCTCCGAAGTGACGGGCATGAGGTGGTCTGAGCTGGCGCCGGATTTCTCGGCCTGGATGATCCCCGCCAAACGAGCAAAAAATAAAAGGGCGCATGTGGTGTATTTGTCCGAGCCTGCGCGCGAGATACTGAAGGAATTGAAGGAATTCCGGTCCGCTCGGGAAAAGATTTTAAAGGATGCGCGAAAAGCCCGCGGTGCTGAGGCTGGAAAGGCTGGTGATGATGAGGCCGAGATTGATTTCGTTTTCACCACCACGGGAAAAACGCCGGTTTCTGGTGTAGGGCGGGCGCGGCGTTCGCTTGATCCTGAAGCGCCGGAAGATGATGCCACAATCGGCGAACGGCGTGCGTCTGAAGGTAAAAGAACAGCCAAAACGGCAAAGGCCCGCGTGCGGACGGATTGGCGCTTCCATGATTTCCGGCGGACGGGGGTTAGCAAGATGGCCGAGCTGGGCATTCCGCCGCATGTGGCCGACCGGCTTTTGAACCATGTAACCGGCTCCATCCAGGGAGTGGCTGCGGTCTATCCGCGGTTTGAGTTCCTGCCCGAGCGGAAGCGCGCGCTCGATGTATGGGCGGCGCATGTGCTGGCCGTGGCACGCGGGGATGCCCAAGCCTCAAACGTGCATACGTTGCCGAATGCGCTAGACAGGATGCGTGAGCCGGCGGCATAGTTCCCCTTGCAGAATGGGTGTGTGTCATGGGTTTTCGATTCCGCAAGCGCATTAAAATTGCTCCGGGTATCCGCTTGAACCTGTCAAAATCCGGAACGAGCCTTTCCGTGGGGAAGCCGGGCGCAACCTTCAATTTTGGTTCCCGTGGTGAGCGGATCACAACGGGGGTGCCAGGCACGGGCATAAGCTATTCCAAGCAGCTCGGGCACGTTCACCTGCCTAAAGGCGGCCGGGGGAAGCCTATGTTTCTATCCTACGTGCTGGCGGTTTTGCTTATTGCCTGGGTGCTGGTTCGCTTCGTCATTCATTAGCTGCGCGGGTGGGTGTGCACTGCATGGTGGTGACGCGGTGCGTAAGTGAGAATGGAACGAGACCGGCGAATCGGTGGCGCAGGAATCGCCTTTTCCCGGTTGTTTGGCGCAGCAATAGGCGTAAAACTACGTGTCGAACAAAGCAAAACTGCATAGCATCTTAAACAAAACCACATAGCATCGTGTTATGTCGCGTTAAATGTATCTTGTGGCATGAATTTATTTTACCTAGGAATTTCCAGGAAAATTAGGATTTGACCGGCTTTCATGAAACCTGCTGAAGATAATTGAGATTTAGGCTGAGGTGACTTGATGGTTGCGTTCGTTTCTTTTTCAGCAATGGTGGCGGAACTTCAGGGCAGCTTGACGCGACGCTATAAGGTGCATCTCCCTTTCGCGGCGGTCGTGGCACTGACGCGAACGGCGAACGCCGTTCGTCAGGACCTTCGAAGTGACATGACAAAGATTTTTGACCGGCCTGTAGCGTACACTTTGAACGCCTTGCGCACGGTCCCCGCGACAAAGCAAAATCATACGGCGATCATCGCTGTAAAAAATATAGCTGCGGAAGGTAGTCATGCGCAGGTGAAATTCCTTGGCCCTGAAATCGTATCTGGACCGCGCAGACATACGGGCGTTGAGAACGTGCTCGGGAGAGCGGGTTTGCTTCCGTATGGATGGTCGATGGTACCGGGCGAGGATGCAAAGCGGGATGCTAATGGCAACCTCTCGGCTGCCCAGACCGTCGCTATTCTCACGGCATTGAAGACTGGGCTATCTGGCGGGACATATACACCAGTCCGATCCGCGAGGGTTGCTCGAGGGATTTGGAAAAAGGCGCTTCCGATATTCGTGGTACAGCCCGGCCGGCCTGGTTTGAAGCCGGGGGTATATCAGAGAAGTGAGAAAAACGTTTTGTCACTCTACCGCTTCGTACGGGGTCTCCCTCACTATAGGGAGCGCTTTCCGTTCAACAGTCTAGTTGGCGCTCATGCGAAAGAACATTTTGAAACCGAGCTGTTCAAGTCGCTAAGCGAATCAATTTAATTCTTCAGTTTTGGAGTTTTGCCATGCAGGACGTTATCGGACCGCCAGCCTCATTCCGTTCGATTGCGGAAACATGCCGCAAAGTGGAGGAAGTGTTGGATACGCCGCAGATGCGCGCTGCAGCGAAGGTGATGGTTGGTGTTTTGGATACACCGCATATGCGAGGCGCAGCAGCGGCAATGTCTGCCATGTTGCGAAGTGAAGCCGCCGGAGTGCTGCGAGATTTTATGTCGGCCGATCCAAAGACGCTTACCATGCTTCCGCCCGGCGAACGGCGTTCGTTTCCGGCCTCTTAAGCTAATTTTGGGGATTTGATCGATGGATGAAAAGTCCGCCTTTGAAGCCGTTCTGACCATTCTGGATGAGACCAGTAAGCCGCTCGGCGCGATCATGGCGAAGCTGGGTTTGCTGGATGCACAGGCCAAGACAACTGAGGCAAGTTTGAGCTTGTCCGCGAAGTTTAATGGATCTGGCATGCTAGCGAACGGTGCATCGATGCTGAGCGGCACGACCAAGGCCGCCGAGGAGGTGGTTGATCCCCTTGAGAAGGCGGGTGGGCGCATGGAGCGGCTTGGGGCCGCTGCGGGCTCGCTGGGTGGTTCCTTGGTGAAAATATTGCCGATGCTTGGCGGTTTTGCCGCTCTCGGCTCTGGCGCCGGCCTTATGGAGCTGGTGCATAGTACGGCGGAGTTGTCGGAAGGCTTTGACGTTGCCAGCAAGAAGATCGGCATTTCGAGCCAAGAGATACAAAAATGGGATTACATCGCCAAAATGTCCGGAATGGCCCCGGATGCGATGAATTCCGGGCTTGAGAAGTTGAATAAAAATATGGGTATGGCTGGCACGGGGCACGACAAGAATCTTATCGCTCTGCTGGCGCACCTCAATATAAATCTTAGGGACAGCAAAGGGCGTATCAGGGATGCGGCTCAAATGATGCCGTTCCTTAACACGGCATTTGTAAACACACAGGATGCCGCGACGCGGGCCGCGATGGCGCAGATATTGTTTGGCAAGTCCGGGGTCGATATGCTCGCCGTGCTTGACAAGGCGCCTGCGAGCCTGGAAGACCTTGGGGCGACATATAAGAAATATGTATACGAATTCACGCCGAAGGATCAGCAAAATCTATCTAAATTCAATGACTCCTGGAAAAATCTGGATGCCGCGGTGAGCGGGCTGAAGAATAATATAGGCGCTGACCTTGCTCCGGTTTTTACGCCGATCGTGCAGGGGATGGCGGACTGGACGGCGAAAAACAAAGAGTGGATTGCGTTCGATATCATGGATGGCGTCGTAAAATTCGAGAATGGCTGTGGCGTCATCAAGGATAAGTTTGACGATTTTAAAAATGGTGTTGGGATCATCGCCAGCGAAACCGGACATGCGTTCGATGAGGTGTCGAGCTTGTGGGCTCAGGCTCTCGGCGCGATGCAGCAGGAAAGCGCGAAGTTCGAAAATATTTTAAATCCGAAGGGTACGCAGCCGCCCAGCATTGCTAAAACTTTTCTGAAAATAGGCGCATATTCGCTGCTGGGAGTGGACCCCGATTCAATTGGTTTAGGGCCGACCCCGTCCGGGCCTCCGGGCAAAACTTCCGGCGGCCAAAGCGGACTGGATGCGGGGCCTCCGGGCAAAACTTCCAGCAGCCCGAGCGATCTGGATGCTGGCGGCCAGGTCTTTCGAGATGGCGCTGCATTGTTTGGGTTAGGGAGTTTTCCTAATCTCTTCGATGGGAACAGCTCAGCACAATCCAAAGACGAAGATGTAAAACACTCCTATGACTTCACGTTCAATTTCATGGGGCTGCCTACCGGAACGACCGTTTCGGTTAATAAAAGTCCTGGCGCTCCGGTGCCAAAAACGAGGTTCGGCTACTCCGCTATGGCGACGGGTAACGCTGGTCAATAATTGTAAACGAGAGGACTAAAAAACATGACGACGATTGAGCTTAGTAAGCCGCTTAAGGACAATGACAAATCCATTACCTCTGTCACCTTGAGGGAGCCGACGGGTACGGATGTTATCGATTGCGGCATGCCGTGGTGCTTCAGGACCGATGATGAGGGAACTTCCACAAGGCATGTCGATACAAAGGCCGTGGGGTTTTTGATTTCCCGGCTTACAGGTATCTCCATGATGGCCGTGCATCAGATGGCCGTGCCGGATTTCATGAAAGCCAATAATGCCGTGATTGGTTTTTTTTCGACCGGGGCTACGGCAGCGGGTGCTTAGTCCGGTATTTCCAGCTCGCCGATAGGTGGGGGGATTTGCAGTTTATTCTGAGCCTGCCGTTTTCGAAGTTTGACGTCTACTGGCGCATGACCATGCGGTTAGGAAGAAAGGGCGAAAGATGATGTTGCAAAAGCTCACCAGAATGATTGACCTGCCCACGGTGGCGGAGCGCCTTGGGTGTGATCCGGCGCGGCTGCGCAGGCTTATCAATCGCGGTGAGGGTCCGCCATATGTGATGCTTGGCCGGGATATGATGTTCCGGGAGAGCTCGGTGGAAGCATGGCTGGCGAAACGTGAACGGGAGAGCCAGAAGGCGGCGAAGCAAAAACTTCTGCTGGTGCAAAAATTCACGGGTACGCCAAAAGAGAGTGCCCGCGCGGTGCTCTTGCTAGCCGCCGGTGGGCGGAATGTGAAATGAGTGAGGGCTTGATCTCTGAAATTCCATTCATCGCGCAGCCGATGTTTAATTCGCCGCTGGCGCTGCATGCTAATTGGGTGCAGGCGCTAATGTTGATGGCTGCGCCGCCGTCGGCGGCGGCCGATATGCCCCGGCCTGGTGCGCGCGCGCCTGCTGCAAGTTCGGTGGTACGGGACAGGTGGGCGTCTACCGGCGCGGTGGACAAGGGTTATGACGTTCTGAAGGGGATTGCGGTTATCAGGGTATCTGGCGTGCTGGTGCATAGGCTGGGGCGCATGAGGCCATGCATGGGGATGACCGGCTATGATGGCATCCGGCTCGCTCTGCGGAACGCGGTAAACGATAAGGGATTGCTGGGGATTGTGCTGGATATCGACAGCCCCGGCGGTGACGTGAGCGGCTGCTTTGACCTGGTTGATGATATCTACCGGGTGCGCGGCCGGAAGCCGATCCGCGCCATTCTCACGGAAAACGCCTTCAGCGCGGCCTATGCTATCGCCTCGGCCACGGACCGCATTACCGTGCCGCGCACCGGGGGCGCCGGCAGTATCGGCATTATCGCAATTATCTATGATTTTTCCAGGGCGCTTACCATGGCCGGGATTGGCGTTAATGTCATTCAGTTCGGCGCGCGCAAGGCGGATGGTTTGCCGGAGTTGCCGCTGAGCAAAGCAGGGCGCGCGCGGTTTCAAGCGAATGTTGACACGCTTGGGCATCTCTTCGTGAAGACGGTAGCGCGCAACCGGGGCATGAAGGCCGCCACCATTGAGGCGATGCAGGGCGGGAGTTTTATGGGGACGGATGCGATGAGGGCTGGCCTGGTGGATGCCGTGGCATCGCCGGAGGCGGCCTTCAATGAGTTTTTTGCCACGGTGCAAACCAAACAACGCAAACAACTCTCATGATGAAAGCAAAGGAAATCGATATGAGCGGAAAGAATGGACAACCCCTGTTCCTGGGCATCGGGCGCGGGCTGGCTCCCTCGGCTGGTGCCGTGGCCGCGGGTTTTGATAAGGCGCTTGGAGAAGTGGCGGCAGAACGGCGCGGGAATTTTATAGTGATGAAAGGTTAACATTTATGAAGTCGCATCTTGATGAATTGCTGGCGCTCCGGCCCAGTGAAGATAAATCGACTGTGCCGCTGATTGCGGCGGCTATTCAGGCGATTGAGGCCATGGGGAAGGCTTATGCTGAGCGAGCGGTTGCGGTGCGCGCTGAGCGTAAGGCGTCGCTGTTGAAATTGTCGGGGGACCGCCTGCAAGTGATGGACCAGGAAGCGGGCGCCCTGGAGATTGCGGTGGAACAGGCAAAGGAAATTTCTACCGAGCTACAGATACGGCTGGAGGACCAGAAGCAGGCGGATGAAGCGAAGGTATTGATGGACCGACGCAATGCATTGGTGAAAAAACAGGTGGATTTTGCAAAACGCTTCGAGCCTTTCTATGCGGACTTTGTGGAAAAATTCCACGGTTTTGCTGGCGAGGCTCGTTTCATGGAAGCGGAGGCCAAGGTGCTTAACCGGGACCTTGAGACTTTTGCCAAAGTGCATGATTTGAAGGTGGATAATGACGGTAGCGCGCTTGCCAAGGTGGATAAATCCCCGGTGTGCGTGGCGTATTTCGAGCGCACCTGCCTGCCATCGGCGAATTTAACCGTTGCCAATGCCCGGCATACGCCGATGGCGCATCATGGAAAATTCTGGACTGGTGATTTGGAAGGCCCATCCCCCAGCCTGAGAGCTGAACTGGCGGAGCGGGCTCAGGAGGAAGCTGATTGGCGGGCTAAAAATCAGACCAGGGTTCTGCCCAAGCAGAAATTTTTCGTCACTCGGTAGGGTGGCTACGAATAATTGATTTGTCGGCGCCGGTCATCGACGGCGCAGGCGGAGCGGCGGGGACGCAAACCCCGTCACGGGTAGCCGGGGATTTGGGATCGTCCCCGGCCGCCGAGGGCGTTGGACCGGGGGGCATGTGGCGGCTGATGGCTATGTCATCAAGAATATGGGGGCGCGTTCCGTCAGCGTTGCCTGAAGGGGCTTCATGCGGGCTACTTTAGAGCGGTGCCCGCATGTGGCACGGGGCCGCAATCCCCCGTGGTGGCCGTGGCGGCTGTGATCTCCACGGCGGCGGCTGGCGGTGGCCGGGGTAAGTTTTAAGGTTCCTGCCCCGGCCGCTGCCGTGGCTGGGGGTGGGGTAGAGCGCGGGCCTGGTATTGTTCCGCCGTTTCGCGCTCCCCCGCCGCCAGTCGCAAATTTTAAGCCTTTGGATGATTTTGACTTGCAACGAATTTTCGTTCACGTCTCGCCTTAAGGCCGAACGGAATAAAGGGATACAATCATGGGTTTTTTCCTGCTCCTGCTGCTGCTTGCAGCTTATTTTATTCCCTGCATCGTTGCGGCCAACAGAAACCACCCAAACATGGGCGCCATAGCGGCGGTGAATATCCTGCTGGGGTGGACGCTGCTCGGGTGGGTGGGGGCTTTGGTCTGGGCTCTCAGTAATCCCGCAGCGCCGAATGTGATTATCAACAACCAGGCGGACGTTAATGCCGTGCACTCCCTGGATCCAGGGCAAACCAAAACCTGCCCGCAATGCGCGGAAGAGGTGAAGGCCGCTGCCATTAAATGCCGTTTCTGCGGATATGATTTTGCGGGAGCTGCTGCTGGGGGTGCTGAGCCTGGTGTGTGATTCGGGGGCATAGGACTCGCCTCGGCCGTAAAAATTGGGGCTTGACGCGACACCGCAATATGATGCAAGGATTACGGCGGAGCGTCAGACCTCCTCGAAGCTAAGCGTGACTTGACTGAAGACTTAATGCCCCCTGGCCGGGGTGATTCCTTATGTCCAAGCTGAAAAGCTAAAGGGGAATCGCGCTACCTTCGAGCGTTCTGACCCCCCGGCTGCGCGCGGCGTCAGAACCCTGCGTACCGGAAACGTGAACGAAGGGGCTAAAACAATGCAACAGGCATGTGACCGGGTGCGCCCGGCTTTCAATGACAATCTGCCCACCACGCTGAGCGAGGCGGTGGCGAGTTCCATGTGCTCGCTCACGATGTATGCTGTGCCGGAAGCGCAGCGGCAGCGCCCCGCCGGCGTGGCATTTAGGTACTTCCGGCAATTGCTGGTGCGTGAATTCCTTTCAGATGGCACGGATGGCGAGGCTGGCACTTACAGGACGCCAAGGTGGCCGATGGTGGCGGAAGCCGCCCGTGTGCTGGCCGATGCGCCCTGCTTCACTCCCTTGGACCTCTCGGCTAAGGCTTTGGCCTTCAATACCCTGGTGTATCATTGCGCCGCTTTTGCCGCCTCCAGGCGCGACCCGGCCGCGCTGGTTCGCGATGCCGAGCTGCTCGCTAGTTTCGCGGCTGGTCTGGCGAGCGATTTTTTAGCGCGCGATGACGGTCTGGCGGCCGAGTTGGGGGAGGCGTGACATGGGGAGCAATGCAAAGACGGCTACGGCCAGCCGCAGGGCGCTGCTGGCAGGCTCCGGTGCCGTGCTGGTGGCTGCTGGGGCGGCGCTGGTTGCCGAGGGGCTGGGGAACGCGCTGGGCGCGGCTCCGGATGCCTCGCCGGATGCTGAGTTGATCCGGCTATGTGCCGAGTTTGAGGTGATAGAGCATGAGGTCATAGCCTTGCCCGATGATGATTTGATGCTGGATGAAAAGACGCGCCCGCGACCGGACGCGGGCGATCTGCTGTTCGACAAACAAAACGAATTGGCGGCGCGGATTTACGAGGTACGCTCGGTGACGCTGGAAGGGCTGAGGGCGCGGGCTAAAGCCGTGCGGACGTATAACGGCGTGGCCTTGACGGATGCTTACCTGTGTAAATTAGGGCTTGATGGTGTCATTCTGGCGGCGCTTGTCCGCGACCTGATTGGGGAGAATTTACCGTGAGGAAACAGCCGCAATTTGCTGGGGCGATGGAATCCGCGGCGGTTTCGCCGGACGCCGCATTGATTCAGCTATGCGAGGAATTTGATGCGCTGCAACGCTTGATTTACAATTGCGAGCTGCGCGGCAGTACGGAAGTGCATGACGAAAAACTGCGCGAGAAAATTCTGGCGCCAGTGCATGAGCGCCAGAAGGAAATTCTGAAAGCTCTGTTTGTACTGCGTGCAACCACGCTGGCGGGTTTTTTGGCGAGGGCCAGGATGTACCGGCTCTACGAGCGGGAGAAGTTCGAGGAAGAAACGGGCTACCATGATGTGCAAATGATTATCGCACTGGTGCGGGACATGACGGACGGGCTCGTATTTTGACGCCTTAATGAGGTAGCTGGCGATGACCGAAGAGCAAGACCGGCCGGATGCTGAGCGGTTGCTGACTTTAGATGAGGCTGCCGAGCATTTCAGTGTGAGCCGGCGCAAGTTGTTAGAGCTGGTGCGAGAGCGTCACCCCAGGGTGATCCGGGCTGGCCGGGCGATTCTGTTTGATAGGCGGGCGCTGAATGATTTGACCGATGCGATGCGGGATAAATCGCCAGGGCCGCCGGTGCGGACTGTATCGCGGTTAAGCCGGGCTTTGGGTGACGAAACGGCACAAGAGCGTGTTGCGGCGATGCTGGCGCGGAAGTTGACGAAGCCGAAAAGGTGAGAGCGAATCGATTCGCACGAAAGCGCGAGAGTCTTGGGTGGTAAAAGTCTGAGATGATGGCGCCATCGTTAATGCCAGTATCCACAAAATGTGGTGTTTTTATCGACATCTTTTCTAGTTGACTCGGCGCGATAGAACATTCTTACTCGATACCGAGGGCGGCGCGCTGGCCAGCGTCATTTTCCGGGCCCCACGCTCGGATTGCCGCCCTCGCTTTTCATCGTGGGAGTGTTGCGTGGGGCACCTTTATGACGAATTTGATTTTATGGCTGGCGCTGTTGCCTGTTCTTGCAGGCGATGAAGCCGCGCGCGCATGGTGCGCCGGCTGGGCTGCATTCAAACATGAAGGGCGAGGCGATTATGGAAGCTACATCTGATGATTTTTTGATCTTTGAGGCTGAATTTAAAAGGTTAGGTGGTCCTGCAGAGGTTTTAATAATGCCAGCGGCTGAAATATTCAAATCCCAGTGGGGACCAATATATGAAAAGGCTTTCAACGCTACCCCGTTCGTGCAGGAAATTGTGAAAAATTCGCCATTCTCTTCGTTGTTGCTCTCTCCGGGTATGCTTGAGATGATGGTAAGTTTTAAAAAGACGATGGAAGATTTGAATTCTGAAGGGAAGAAAGAGCTGGGTTCGCTTTCGGATTTTCCTGGGGCACGGATGAGGCGGGTTCCTGGATTCAGCGGGGAGTTTATTGGTAGGTTGAATGATCCTCCATCTCCGAAGCTCAGGCCGGGAAAGCATGTGGATGACATAAGGTTTGAGCTTCTTGACCGGATGCGCGCAGAGATGGCGCGCGGCACGCAAATGACCAAAGCCATTAAAAAGGTGCTGCATCTTGTGCCGGGTGATGCGAGTGATGAATCAAAAATAAAATGGTTCGAAAGAGAGCTGCGGAAGCCGAGGCACCCCAGCCACTAAGCAGGCGGGAGATATAGGGGAGCATTAAGGGGAGTATTAACACTCCCTTTAATCCCTCTATGCAACACGGCGCAGATTGTGGCGTCATGCTGCCTCTTACATGAATTAACATGGAGATTTTACGATGACGAAGCAAACTGACGATTCTCCCGATTTTAGAGTTTTGACCGAAACCGAGGCGGCGAAGGTGCTGGGTATTAGCCCTCGGAGCCTCCAGCAGTATCGCCTTGATGGTAAAGGACCGCCTTACATCCAGATCATGGATCGGCGAATCGGTTATGATCGTGAGGAGGTTAAAGCTTGGGCCAAGGCGCGGACGCGGCGCTCTACCTCCGATAAAGGAAAAGCCGCGTGAGCGATAAGCAAGGTCCTCGGGTATATTGGGATGGGTATGAAGGCGCGGCGTGGCGCGCTATCGTAGACGGCGCAAGTCCGTCTGGTTGGCTGGCCGAGGCTTTCGATAATATGCGTGAGCGGTATGAAGTGATGTTTGCGGAATTTCCCCCGGAACAACAGGCGGTATTTCGAAAAGATTGGGAGAATTCTCCTGTATTTTCCTCTTGGCGTAATTTGTCTGAAGAGAATTGTCGGTTGCAATTAGTTCTGGCTGATTTGATAGCCTGCATTAGTCAGCCGCCGGGGGATGAGGCTCATCGGCGATATTCTCCATCTGGGCCAGTATATGTAAGGGCGCGTGAGGCATTGTCCTCTTTCTTCGGGGAAGTCCTTGAGCGGTTTGACACGATGCAGCTTCCGTTGAAGCGGTTGGATGCCGCGGCCTTGGAGGTTGAACGTGGCGAGGCAATTCCTGGTCCACTAGGAAGCGTCCTTCAGGGTAATCCAGATTGAAACAGTACGGTGAAATAGCCCAATTATTGGCTCGACGGATTGAGCCGCTGGCGCGTGAGTTGTTCCCGCTCGGCTACCGCGAGGGCAATGAGTGGAAGGTGGGCTCGCTGGCGGGTGAGGCGGGGCGCTCGCTTTCAATCTGTTTACGGGGCCCAAAGTCTGGCGTTTTCGCTGATTTCGCGGGCTCGCTGGCGGGTGACGCGCTCGACCTGGTGGCCGAGGCGCTGTTCCGTGGCACCAAGCGCGAAGCGGTTGAATGGGCACGGCGCTGGTTAGGACTCAGCGCTGGGGCTGCCGTTGTACCCGCTCGGCCGGCGGCGGTGGCGCGGGTATCCAGTGAGGGAGACACGGCTAGGCGAACGGCATTCGCTTCAGCGGCCTTTTATGCTGCGCAGCCGGAAATAGCTGGCACGCCGGTAGCGGCTTACCTTTTGGGGCGCGGCATCGATCTGCGTGAGCTCGGGCGGCAACCTCGCGCGCTCCGGTATCATCCGGCGCTTGCATGTGTGGAAGCGGAGCGGCCTTTGCCTGCAATGGTGGCGGCCATAGTGGGGCCTGGTGGCGGGCTGATAGGGGTGCACCGGACCTGGTTGGAACAAGGCCCGGATGGCTGGCGCAAGGCGAGCCTGGCCGCGCCAAAAAAGGTGATCGGGGCGGTGAGCGGCGGGACGATACGGCTATGGCGCGGGGCCAGCGGTAGGCCGCTGGCGCAGGCTCCGGAAGGTGATGGCATTGTGATAGCGGAAGGCATTGAGACCGGGCTTTCCATCGCCCTGGCCTGCCCTGAGCGGCGGGTGGTGGCGGGGGTGTCGATCGGCAACATGCGCAGCCTGGTGCTGCCGCCGGCGGTGGCTGAGGTGGTGATAGCGGCGGACAACGATGCGCCAGATAGCCAGGCGGCCACGGCGCTCCAATGTGCCATCGATCATTTTATCCGCGAGGGCAAGGCCGTGAGGGTGGCGCGGTCGCCGGTTGGTGGGGACTTTAATGACCTCCTGGTGAGTGGGTAATGGCCCGTAAGCCTAAAAGCGCAGTGGCTGCGGCTATGGAAGAGGCACCAGCCGCCACGCCAAGCGAGACCGATGACGCGGCCAGATTGACCGGGCCGGATTTCTTGTATCGCGAGTTTAAGATGCTGGAAAATGGGTTGCATTATCGCAAAGATAATACCCTTAAATGGGTGTGCTCCCCGTTCCAAATTCAAGCGGAGACGCGTGACGAATCTGGAAATTGGGGGGTGCAGCTCACCTGGCGAAACCGTGATGGCGAGTCCCAAAGTGAGGTTATTGAGAGACAGCTATTTGCAGGTGATTGCAAGGAAGTCCGGTTGCGCCTGGCGGCCGGCGGGCTGACGCAGGCCGGTGATGCGTGGTCGCGGCAAAAGCTCGCCGAGTATCTGAACCTGGTTAAATCCAGCCGCCGGGCGCGGTGTGTGCAGACCACGGGGTGGCATGTGGTGAGGGATAAGCGGGTTTTCGTGTTGCCGGAGCTGGTGATCGGCGTGGCGGAAGAAAAGGTAATTCTGCACTCGAATGGGAAGGACCGCGCGCCATTCAATCAGCGCGGCACGCTGAAGAGTTGGAGCGAGAGTGTGGGGATATTTTCATCGCTCAATTCGCGCTTGGTGTTCTCGGTTTCCATCGCATTTGCCGGGCCGTTGCTGGATTTGGTGGGTGAGGATGGGGGTGGATGGAATTTGAAGGGACAGAGCAGAACGGGCAAGACTACCGCCCTGCGTGTCGCTGCCTCGGTTTGGGGTGGAAATCCCTTGCAAGGCGCTGCAGCTTTTATCAGGACATGGCGCGCCACGGGGAATGGCCTTGAAGGAATTGCGACACAGCATTCCGATGTCGCGCTGTTTTTGGACGAAATGGGTTCCGTAGACGCGAAGGAACTCGGTGATATTTCCTACATGTTGGCCAATGGCTCGGGAAAATCTCGGGCGGGGCGCGATGGTAGCGCACGCGCAGCGGCAACCTGGCGCTTGCTGTTTTTGAGTACAGGCGAGGTTGGGCTGCAAGACAAAAATGCCGAGGCGCGGCTGAATACCAAAGCCGGGCAACAAGTGCGGCTTATCGATGTTCAGGCTGATGCTGGTGCGGGATTTGGGTTATACGATAATTTGCATGAAAATCCATCGGCCGATAAATTTGCGGACGAGCTTCGACAGGCTTGCCGGGAGAATTATGGCACGGCAGGCGTCGCCTGGCTGGAATGGATTGTGGAACGCTTGCAACGTGATCCTGAATTTCCTTTGCATGTCAGGGGAAAAATTGAAGGCTTCGTTTCTGGTTGGCTGCGCGATATGCCGGATGCTGGCGGCCAGGTGCGCAGCGTGGCGCGGCGCTATGCGCTGGTAGCCGCGGCCGGCGAGCTGGCGAGCGAGGCGGAGATAACAGGGTGGCAGAGAGATGAGGCCGCCAACGCGCTGAAGCTGATGTTTGAAAGTTGGCTGGCGGCGCGCGGAACTTCCGGGGCCAGTGAAGACTTGCAGGCGCGGCGGCAGCTGGTGGATTTTATCAGCCGCCACGGTGCCGGCCGGTTTGAGACCTGGCATAAATCCGTTGCGGAAAAGAGTGAAGACGGCGAGGCGCCGAAGGATAATGTGCCGACCAGTGACCGCGTTAAAACGCTGAATTCCGCTGGCTGGCGCAGGCTGGAAGGTGATGACTACAGCAAGAGTTGGGTATATTACCTCACCGACGCGGGCATGAAGGACGCCTTGCAGGGTTTGGATTTTTGGCCGGCAGTGAAGGCGCTTTGCGAGGAAGGGATGATTATCCGCTCGCCAGACGGGAAAGCAAAAGTTGGCCGGAGTCCGCCGGGCGTTGGCAAGACAATCAAGCTGTTTATGGTTCCGGCTTCGATCATATCCAGGGATGAAAACCCGGCCGAATGAGCGCGCAGCGCGGAAGGCATTTTTCGTGCGGAAAATGCCTTCCGGGCCCGCATAATTCCAGGATAGGTCAATTATAAGTTCTGATTTGGCGGCCGTACGAGGTCTGGCGGGGTAATTGGGGGGGTATTCGATGTGCCGCTGGTTGCGGGCCGTGTGGGCGTGCGAGCGCGCCAAGCCCGTGAGGTGGCAACCATGGGTATATCGCTCGATTTGGCTTCGCGGTGTTCGCTGTGGCGGCAAATAATAATCAGGGGGTCCAAAAAGCTCGCGGGTCCCTCCTGGCGCTCCCAGCCAACCGGGGTAATTCACACCCCGGTTGGGGGAAGACTTTTTAAATGAAAACAGCGGTTTAGGTTATCAAGCGCGTTGTCCTCTGACGGGGTTACCGTGGTGAATAAGCGGGAACTTGCCAAGCTGCTTGTGGTTTCGGTTGTCACGGTCAACGCCTTCATGGATCGGCTCGATAATTTCCCGGTGGTGCAGCCGGGTACGAACGGCAAGGTATGGCAGTTCGATGCGGCCACGGTGAAAGTATTTATGGCCGCGCGGGAAGCCGAGAAGCAGCAGGCGGAGTAGGCGCGGGAACATGAGCTGGCACAGCTTGGCGTGGGGCTCGAAGAAAGCCAAAAAGATGGCCTGGCGCTAATGAAGCCGACTGAACTGCTTGCGCATGTACGAGCCTTGAAGGCTGAGGATAAAATTGATCTTCCGTGTCCGCAAGATTTCCGTATAGATCAATTATAAGTTGTGATGCGGTGGCAGTGCGAGGTTTGGCGCAGCGGCTGGCGATGGTGCGTGGCTGTTTCCCGGCGGCGATCAGGGTACGGATGCAGAATGGCGGATTTATGCGGTTTTCGTGGTGTTTTTAAACTGGCATGATGTACCCCACGGGCTGCAAGGGTACACCGAGGTGTACATAGAAATAAGATGCAACACATTGAAATATAACGACAAAATATCGTGAATTTAGCTAATGTACCCTTGTACCCGTGTACCACTAAAATTAGCATGGTACAGAGAGAGATACAAAGTTGGGCGGATTTGAGAGGTGACGCGGCATGAAACTACGGGCGTATTTTGGCGGCCAATTAAACTAAAAGTTGTGGTTTGGCTGCCAATCAAAATACCCTGAAGATCACCGGATTTAGAGCATTTTGTTTTGCTCGGGTGGCCGGCGTGCTACGGTGCGTTGCCGCTCGAAAGGCATTCCGGTGGCGTGGTGATATGCCGTTTGTTTCCATTCAAGGGTTTTATGTGTGCGCGAGCAAGGGTCTGGCGGGGGAATTGGGGGGGGTATTCGATGTGCCGCTGGTTGCGGGCCGTGTGGGCATGCGAGCGCGCCAAGCCCGTGAGGTGGCAACCACTGGTGTCACGGGTATATCGCTCGGTTGGGCTTTGCGGTGGGCTCAAATAATAATCAGGGGATCTAAAAAGCTCGCGGGTCCCTTCTGGCGCCCCCTGCAAACCGGGGTAATTCACACCGCGGTTGAGGGCGCACATCGCTGTAAAAAAAATGGCCTTTTTGTTTCATCTTTTGTTGGGGTGGGCAATGGTTGAGGTTAATCTTAAACAGTTGGCTGAGAAACTTTCAGTGTCTCTGCCAACGCTGCAAACCAGGATAGGGCGTTCACCGGACTTCCCGGTTCTTGAGCGCGGCGGCAAAAATCTGTCTTGGAAATTTGATACTGACGCTGTGGTTGCCTATCTGCAGGCGAAAACTGATGTGGAGACGGCATCAAAAAGGGAGCGCGCGCGAAATCTGGAAGCTCTCATTGAGCATGGGCCGGTGGTTTTCCACGAAGGGATATCGATCAACGATCAAATAAAGGCTGCGCATTTGCGGGCGGCATTGCGTGATGAGGCCAAGGAGTGCCGGAGCCTGGTGCCGGCGAACAACCTGGCCGTCCTTCTCCCGAGACGCCACACGACGTAAATCCGTCGCCGAATATTCCAAATTGGTGATCTCTACCGGCTGACCCATACCCACCTCCAGCACCCGAATCGGCGCAGGTCAGCCAATCACACCCAACCCAACCAAATTTGGGAATCCCTCAAAGAGTCAGAGACCGCGATGACTGGTATAAGCCCCAAGGGGGCGAACGCAGGTCAAGGGGCGTTGTTCTGATGCCTATCCCAGCGGACTCTTCGCGGACTCATGTAAAACTGAAGCTCACGCGCTTTGCTGCACCATATTGCGGCGCGTAACCTAGAAATTTAACGCAACTCATTGATATACCGTAGTTATTGTATTGGCTTGTATCGTTAAGCATGGCCCGGCGCATGGCCTGGATGCGCTCTTAATCAGCTTGTCGTTGGTTCGATCCCAACAGCACCCACCAAACCCATTGAAAACATTAGAGTTCAGGAACTGGCCCAACGGCCGGTTCCTGAAGTTCCGAATCGTTGATCGGCGGGTG
>Ga0182014_10003877_pt1 | contig 17652 bp, 12 predicted proteins | sample 612S2DmetaG_FD_120489 | JGI IMG/M metagenome (GOLD analysis project Ga0182014, IMG submission 120489) | Permafrost microbial communities from Stordalen Mire, Sweden - 612S2D metaG | ecosystem: Environmental > Terrestrial > Soil > Wetlands > Permafrost | place: Sweden: Stordalen | collected... | reverse complement strand
GCTCAACGCGCCGGCGGCGAGTGCTGCGTAAAGCAGGAACTGGCTCAGCCGGCCGGCCGTGATCTGGCCGCTCAGCACGTCATGCGAACCGACCCACAGAACCGCCACGATGCTCGAGAACACTAGGAAGATCACGACGGCGGTCAGGAACGCGCGCGCGCGGGTCGAGTCGCGCGCGGCAAGGTAGGCGCGCTCGACTTCCTCTCCAAAACGGCCGGTGGCAAGTCGCTCGTTGGTGAATGCCTGCAGCGTGCGCATCGCTCCGATCAGTTCGGACGCATAGGAAGAGGCATCGGCCAGGGTGTCCTGCGCCCCCCGCGACAGCTTCCGCACCCGGCGCCCAAACGCCACCAGGGGCAACACGATCAGGGGGATCACCGCGATGACCGTTCCCGACAGCCGCGGGCTGGAGATCACCATCATGGTGGAGGCGCCGGCAAACAGCATGAGATTGCGCAGCGCGGTCGAAATGGAGACGACGACGGCGGCCTTGATCTGGGTGGTATCGGCGGTCAATCGCGACACCAGTTCGCCGCTGCTGGCCGAATCGAAGAAGGCCGGCGACAGCGATGTGAGATGCGAAAACACGTCGCACCGCAGGTCCGCGACGATCCGCTCGCCGAGCGTGGTGACGAGATAGACGCGGGATGCGCTGGCGAGAGCCAGCACGGCCACGACCACGATCATCAGGCTGAAATAGCTGTTGATCATGCTGACGCTGTCGGCAGTGAAGCCGAAGTCGATCATGCGCCGCACCGCGAGTGGAACGATGAGGGTGGCCAGGGACGCAACGGTCAGCGCGACCAGCGCCGCAATCGTTTTGACGCGATAGCGTGCCAGATAGGGGCCAAGCGCGAGCAGTGGACGCAGCCGTTCGCCGCGGGCCGGCTTCGGCACCGCGGCCGGCGCCGGTGCGGCGTCGTCCCGGGGCAGCGCGATCAGCGCGGCTGGTTCGTCCATGGGTTCCACTGCGCTCATCTGCCGGTCATCCGTGAAAATTGCGATTTTGCCAAAGCGGTCGTCGTTCGTTGCTCGATGAAGCTTGAATAGCCGGGTTAATAGCGTACCATTGTTGATCGAGATCAAATCTTTCGCGTGCAAATTCGAGTACCGGTGTTTTCGTTCGATCCATCAACGGAGATGAAATATGAATTTGAAAGTCTTGGGCGCCGTTGTTGCGGCGCTTGCGATTGGCGCAGCGATGACAGTCGCGGCTCCCAAATCGGCACAGGCGCTGCCGGCCTACGCGGCGGCAACCGGCAAGGCCTGCGGTGCGTGTCACCAGAATCCGGCCGGCGGCGGTCCCCGCAATGCTTTCGGTGAAGCATTTGCAGCGAACGGCCACAAGTTGCCGGCGAAGAAGTAAGCGCCAGGAAGATCTGCGGGATGATCGCGGCGCTCGGAATCCTTCAATTCGGGTCGATTCAGCGAGAATTTCCGGTTTTGGTCCTCAAATCTCACGGGTCAAGCCGTTGCTATGCACGGTGCTGTGCTTAAAGCGTGAGCTGTTTTGCACAGTCTCAACCTCCGCCCGGACGCAGTATCTTGGAAGGCGCGCCGGGGATGGCTAAGGACAACGCTGCGAATAGCGACTAGCGGGCCGCAGCTAAACGAGAAATGAAATGAAAGGTATCGCAATGTCATCCAGATCATCTCTACTCGGAGTAGGTTCGGCCGTGGCGGCTATCATGCTGGCCACCGCCATTGTCGGGTTCACGGTGAGCCCGGTCGCGGCCAAGCCTGAATTCGCCGCACAAACCGGCAAGCCTTGCGGTGCATGTCACGCCAATCCGAGCGGCGGCGGCAAGCTCACGGGGGCCGGCGAAAAATTCAAGGCGACCCTGAAATAGCACCGCAGCGGCGTCGACTAACGGCGCTACTGGTAGGTAATGGCGATTCGGCGCGCGGTGTCGTGAGACCTCGCGTCGAACAGGTCGAGTATCGCGTGCCGCGCGTTCTGCGGCAATCTCAGTTTTGATATGCCGCAGGCGGTGCATTGATCGCACGATTGATCGCACGGTGGATGTGATTTAGCTTTACGAACGCGGCGACCGGCCGCGCGGTTGGCAGAGGGTTTGATCGACCCAAGCCCGGGGGAGGCGCCGCGTTGAACTCTCCATATGACAACATCAGTCCAGCCGGACGAAGCAGGAGCGCGCTCCATTCATCTTTCGGGACGACCGGCGGAGACGGAGACATTGAGCTCTTCTACGCCACCCGTGACGGCCAGTCGCGGCGGATCGCCGAGCGAATCGCCGATCGTCTCGCGGCCCTTGATATCCCCGCTTCGCCGCGCGATCTGACGGCTGTCTCGTTCACGCCGTCGTGCCTGGCGGCGGCACGGCTGGTCGTCGTCGTCGCGGCCGTGCGGTACGGCCGGCCGCTGCCGGAAGCCGAGCAATTCCTGGCCAGCTACCGAACGCTGCGCGATCCGCCGCAACTGGTCCTGCTGTCGGTCAATCTGACGGCCAGGAAGCCGGGCAAGGACACCGCCGAAGGCAACGCCTATCTTCGCAAGTCGATCGCACGGCACCAGCTTGCTCCGGCCTTCGCCTTGGCCATTGGCGGCCGCCTCGACTATTCCCGCTATCGCTGGATGGATCGGCAATTGATCCGCTTCATCATGAAGCTGACGGGAGGCCCGACCGATCCCAAGACATGTATCGAATATACGTCCTGGGACGTGGTCGATGACGTCGCCTTGCGGATAGCCGCACTACGCGGGCGCATCCAAGCGCCCGCCCAACAGGCGCCGGTTCAAACGGAATCCGGCGGCTCCCTCAATTTTGCCCCATTTGATCTTGGTCAACGCGCATGACCGGCGAGGCATATAGATGAAACGCGCTTGCGATCTGGCAGCCGCCCGCTTGCGAGCGATGATTTGGGCGGAAATCCTATGAATCAGCAGTATGGGGATATCGGAGCTATGAGACTGGGCGCCGTATTGCGCATTGCGCGTCTCACATTCAGGATCGCCGCCTGCTTCATTTTCCTTGTCGCGGTTGCCGGTTTCGGGCCATCGGCCGCTTGGGCGGAAGACGCCGCGACCGACCAAACCGCTCCCGCCAACCCAGCACTGACCAACGAAACCTGCCTCGGCTGCCACGGCCAGCAGGGTTTCGCGCCGGCCCACGCGGCCGCGCCGGGCAGTCCCCCGACGGTGCTGACAGATCGTTTCCTGGGCAGCGTGCATGGACAGCGCCAGTGCGTCGAGTGCCACACCAACATCACCAAGGTCCCGCACGAGAAGGTCGTGGTGAAGGTCAGCTGCGTCAATTGCCATCGGGATCTGCTGGAAGCGGCGAAGGAAGACGAGAAACCCGAAGCGATCGCCAAGCTCACCGGCGTCGTGCAGATGATCGACCGCTACTTGAAGTCGATCCACGCGCAGCCCAGCAAGGAAGATCAGTCGCGCACCAACGCCACCTGCTACAACTGCCACGATGCCCACTATGTCTATCCGAAGGGCAGCCCCAACCGTAACTGGTGGCGGCTCAATCTGCCCTACGCGTGCGGCGCTTGCCACACCAAGGAGCTGGAGGACTACAAGACGTCGGTGCATGGCGTAGAGGCGTTGCAGAACGGCAATCCGAAGGCGGCGATCTGCTCGGACTGCCACTCCACGCACGACGTCCAGGACACGTCGCTGGATTCGACCCGGCTGCTGATCACCAAGAACTGCGGCAACTGCCATACCGAGGAATTGAAATCGTACACCAGCACGTATCACGGTCAGGTCAACACGCTGGGCTTCGCCTATACCGCAAAGTGCTTCGACTGCCACGGCAATCACACGATCAAGCGCGTCGACGATCCGACCTCCAGGGTGCATCCGAACAATCGCCTGCAAACCTGCCAGAACTGCCATCTCGACGCGACAGCGGGGTTCGCGACGTTCCAGCCGCATGCCAACGACCATGATTTCGCGCGCTATCCCTACACCTGGGTTGCCTCGAAGTTCATGCTGCTGCTGCTTGGGGGCACCTTCGCGTTCTTCTGGACGCACTCCCTGCTCTGGTACGTCCGCGAACTGATCGACCATCGGCGGAACAAGCTCCGGCCGCATGTGCGCACCGAAGCGTTGAACGCCAATGGCGGCGAGCCGGCGGTGTATTATCAACGCTGGCCCGCGATCTGGCGCATCGCCCACCTCAGCTTCGCCATCTGCGTCATCACGCTGGTGTTCACGGGCATGACGCTGTTTTACGCCAACGCCGACTGGGCGCCGGTCATCAGCAAGTTCCTTGGCGGCCCGCGCATTACCGGCACGGTGCACCGCGTCTTTGCGGTGGCATTCGTCTCGATCTTCTTCTGGCACCTCGCCTATGTGGTGTTCCGCATCGGGCGCAACTGGAAGACCTTCCGCTGGTTCGGTCCCGATTCGCTGATCCCCAGCCTGTCGGACCTCTATGATCTCATTGCGATGCTGAAGTGGTTCTTCGGCCTCGCGCCGAAGCCGCAGCTCGACCGCTGGACTTACTGGGAGAAGTTCGACTACTGGGCGCCGTTCTGGGGCGTCACCATCATCGGCACCAGCGGTGCCATGCTGTGGATGAAGGGTCTGACCGCCACCTATCTGCCCGGCTGGGTGTTCAACGTCGCCACGATCTTCCACGGGGAAGAAGCGGTGCTGGCCGCAGGCTTCCTGTTCACCGTCCACTTCTTCAACAATCACTGGCGGCCCGACAAATTCCCGCTCGACATCCTGATGTTCACCGGCGTGATGCCGCTGGAGGAGTTCAAGCGGGAGCATCTCGTGGAATACAACCGTCTGGTTGCCAGCGGCGAGCTGTCGCAATACCTGGTGGACGCGCCATCGCGACCGGTCACGTTCGCTTCCAAGGTACTCGGCTTCACCCTGATGGCCTGCGGCCTGCTGCTGCTCGCCATGGTGATAAACGGATTTACCCATCACCTGCTGGTCGGGTGATGCAGCAACGAAAAAACGCTAACAACGATTCAATAGGCCGGGTTCACATGAAACACATCCTGCTCGCCATGTTCCTGTCGGTGACCCTGATCGGCTGCTCGAACGACAGTACGCCCGAGAAGCAAAGCGCGGCGGACATCAGCGCGGGCAAGATCGTTGCCGAAAGAGAGTGCAAGGGCTGTCACGGCCTCGATGGAAAGGGGGCCGCGCCCGGCATCCCGAATCTCGCCGGACAGCGCGGGCGCTACACCATGGCGGCGTTGAAGGAATACAAGGACGGCGTTCGCGTTCACGCCGCCCTGCGGGCGATCGCGGCGAACATGAGCGACGACGACACACGCACGGTCGCCGCGTTCTACGCCAGCCTGGCACCGGTCCCGCCGGCGAAGGTGGCGGCCTTCTCTCCCTTCGAGAACGGCAAAGCCGTGGCGGAGGCCTGCACCAGCTGTCACGGCGCCAATGGCAACAGCCAGTCGGCCGGTACCCCGAGCCTTGCCGGCCAGCAGCCGGTCTATTTCGTTGCCGCCACGCAGGAATACATGACGAATGCGCGCGATTCGGCGCCGATGATTCCGATGCTGCGCAAGTTGAGCAAGCTCGATATTGAAAGTGCTGCGCTGTACTTTGCGTCGCAGACGCCGGCGCAGCGCAGCGCCCCCGCGACCGGTGACGCTGTCGCGGGCGAGCCTCTGACGGCGGTGTGCGGGGGATGCCACGGTTCGCATGGCGTCAGCACGGATTCGGCGACGCCGAGCCTCGCGGGCCAGGATCCGCAATACCTGGCGCATTCGATCAAGGCTTACCGCACCACGCGCAAGCATGCGCTGATGTCGCGGCTGGTCGCCAGTCTCAGCGATCAGGATGTCGCGAACATCGCCGCATTCTACTCGGTGCAGAAGTCGAAACCTGCTGAAAACGGCGAGGCCCTGCTCAAGGCGACCACCGACAAGTGCAATCGTTGCCATTCCGGAGGCCTGGACAATCCGGCGCTGGCGATCCCGATCATCAATGCGCAGGACAAGGACTACCTGGTACTGGCGCTGCGGGCCTATCGCGACGACAGGCGCGGAAACTCCATGATGCACAATATGAGCCTGCCCTACAGCGATTCGATCATCGAAGGCATTGCGTCGTACTACGCAAGCCAGCCGGTGAAATAAGCATAGTCCGGGTTTGCCATGGGTTGCGGCGCGGCAATCGGGGGCAGGCAAATGTTCCGCTCGGAGTTGATCAGAGCGGACGGCAATCACGGTTTGACAGGTTCATGAAGGCGTAATGGCAATGAAGCCGAACACGAGAACTCTCCTGATATTGGCGGCCATCGCCGGCGCAGCGATCGCGAGCAACGGCGCGGGGGCGCAGCCTGCGACGATCCGGGCCGGCGACGAACTGCGAACGCTGAGTGTGACGCCGACTGACATCGCCGAAGGCAAGCGCGTGGCCGAAACGACCTGCGCGGGCTGCCACGGCGCCAACGGCATCAGCGTCACACAGGGCATCCCTCACCTTGCCGGTCAGCGGCCGGCCTATCTCTATATCGAGCTGAAAGCCTATCAATCCGGCAACCGCGGCGACAGCGTCATGGCCAACGTCGCGAAGGTCTTGAACGACGAGACGCTGGTCAAGGTGGCCGCCTACTTCGCGGGCCTTGATCCCGCGCCCGCCCTCGCGGCGCAGGCCGGCCCGGCCAAGCTCGATGCCGTGCAGGCCGGCAAGGCCGTCGCCGCGGCGGCGTGCGCCGGCTGTCACGGCAACGCCGGCGTCACCCAGATTCCCGCGATTCCGAGCCTGGTCGGCCTCGACCCGAAATACCTGACCGAGGCGATGAAGGCCTACAAGAGCGGCCAGCGCAAGAACGACACGATGAAAGCGATGCTGGCGTCGGTGGGCGAACCGGCGATGAACAACATCGCGCTGTTCTATGCGCTACAGGCCCCGAAGGCCGCCAAGACGCCGGCCGCCGGCGACGCCGCGGCCGGCAAGGAAGCCGCGGCGAGTTGCGCCGGTTGTCACGGCGAGGAGGGCGTCAGCGGAAGTCCGGCGACGCCGAGCCTGGCTGGACAGGATGCCCAATATCTGGTGGCGGCGCTGCAGGCCTACAAAGGCGGATCGCGCAGCGACGAGACGATGAAGGGCATGGCCGGATCGCTCGACGACAGCGGGATGAAGAATCTGGCGGCCTACTACGCTTCCCTGGAGCCGAAGGCGCCGAACGTTCGCAAGCCGCTGACGACCGAGGAATGGACCCAGCGCTGCGACCGCTGCCACGGCGTCAACGGCAACAGCACCGATCCGCGGCTGCCGATGCTGGCGGGACAGCGCGCCGACTATTTGCTGAAGGCGCTGCAGGGTTATCGGGCGCGGACGCGCAAGAGCAGCGAAATGGCCGCCATGTCCGACGGCCTGAGCGAAGACGATCTTGACAATCTCGCGGGCCACTATGCGCATCAAAAGGCGCGTGCCGTCCTTTTCGTACCGTTGCCGGGCAAGTAAAGCAGATCAAGTCATAACCGATGGAACCAGACCATGAGTGAGCAGCCCCTGCACCGGCACTATCTTCACTACTCCGAGCTGCCGTACAGCCAGCGTGTTCTTTACACAGCCGCTCTCCTGGTGCTTGGCATGGGCTATCTGTTTGCCATGCTCAACATCTACTTCACCTATGCCGGGCGGGCGGGCGGCAATCCGCTGCTGCTTTCGACCGAGGACCTCATCGTGGCCTATTCCGGCAGCGGCAAGGGCTCGCGGCTGGAATCGGCCCTGCGCGGGCCAATGTCGAGCATGCTGCCTGCCGACGAGCGCAATGTCGTGCTGGCCTGGGCGGCCGAAGGCAGCGTGAAGGCAGCTTACGACAAGTCGGTGGCCCCGCTGCTCGAGAAGCGGTGCATGGCCTGCCACGACGGCAGCAATCCGCATTTGCCAAACCTCAACGGCTACGAAAATCTGAAGAAGGTGACGGAGAAGGATACCGGCACCGCGATCGCCACGCTGATTCGCGTCTCGCACATTCATCTCTTCGGCGTGACCTTCATCTTCTTCCTTGTCGGCCTGATGTTCACCCATGCCTATGTGCGGCCGGTGTGGTTCAAATGCACCGTGGTCGCACTGCCGTTCGCCGCCATCATGGTGGATGTGAGCTCCTGGTACCTCATCAAGATCTTCCATCCGTTCGTCTATGTGGAGATTGCAGCCGGCGCCCTGATGGCGATGTGCTTCGGCATCATGCTGCTGGTGACCATGTACCAGATGTGGTTCTCGTCGGCGCCCGCGATGGTCGCCGAGAGATGGGATACCCTCGGCTGAACGCCGCCGGCAGTGCAGCGCAACAATGCGCATGATGCTCGGGCAAGTGATTCGACGGATCGCTTGCCCGAAGTTCCGAGCTGACAGCGCAAGTGTCGCCGGCGGCGCGCGCGGAAACTCACTGCGATCTTGATTGTCCTTCGCACAGCATCGGGCCCGGCCCGGGTCCGCTGCTGGCGCGGCCCATCCTGCAGGCGCGCTATCTCCGACGCCATTGCTAGCCTAGAGGCATATTGCCGATCGAAGAACCGGAAGGTTTTTTTATTGCCGAAAAATCAACGAATTGATTTGAATCAATTACTCGAAGCGGCTTTTCGCTAATTTTATTTCAATGGTGAATCGTACGGCCTCCCGACAGAAGGGGCAGTCAATGAAGACACACCGCCCATTCGATGCCGTGAGCTTGCTCGAAATTATTTCGGCAGGCCGGCGTTCTCAATCAAGACAGAGTTCGACGATGACCGGATAGCCCAGGAAACGGGAACGCCATGCCGCGACATATCCTCCGACTCATCCTGGTTATTTTGGTTGGCGTCGCGGTTGGATATGGGGCCAAGAGATTTTTCACTGTCAGTTCGTTCTTCGAATACGGCCACTATCGGGGTGACTCGGTGGCGGAGATCGCCTCGGACAAGCCGAAGTTCAAAGGGGTGGCATATTGCGCGCCATGTCATGTGAAGGAAACCGCAGCATGGTCCAACGGCGTGCACAACAGCTCCGACGTCGGAAAGGTCGTCAAATGCGAGGTGTGTCACGGCGCCGGCGGCGAGCGGGACGTTCGAGGCCCGTTCGAAGCTTCGGCCACCGGCGCGGATCACCCGAAGAACCTCAAACTGGTCGTTCCAACCGACACCAGGAAGCTTTGCACGTTCTGCCATGAACGGATAACGGGCAGGCCTCTGCAGCAGCGTCAGATCGTGGTTGCCGACCACGCCGGGACGCAGCAGTGCATCGTCTGTCACAATCCGCATTCGCCGACGCTGGATCTGACGCCTGCGGAAACGACGGCCCAGGCGGGTGATCCCGTCGCCGGCAAGACCATGGCTGCCGCCTGTGTCGGTTGTCACGGAGCAGACGGCGTCAGCAGAGACCTCCCCGGCCCGAGCCTCGCCGGACAAAACGCTGCATATCTGGCCGAAGCCCTCAAGGCATACGGTACCGGTGGCCGCAACAATCCGATGATGAGCCCCGCCGCTCAGGCGGTAAACGCCGAAGATGCCGGCAATCTCGCAGCCTACTTCTCGGGATTGAAATGCGAAGCGGCGTCGGCGTCGGCGCCGGATGCGCAGGCCGCATCGGCGGGACAGGCGATCGCATCGAAGTGCGCCGCCTGTCACGGCCCCGACGGACGCGCCAGCAACGGCGCCTGGCCAAACCTTGCCGGGCAATCGAGGAATTATCTGGTCAACGCCATCAAGGCCTACAAGGAGGGCGCCCGTAACAACGGCATGATGGCCGGGATCGTGAAGGACTTGAGCGACAAGGATGCCCAAAACGTAGCGACCTACTTCGCCAGCGCGACATGCAAATAGGGTCAGGCCGAACAGACAGTTGCCCAGGAGCACATGCAAATGGAAGACAAGGAAAAGCTCGAAGGCCAGGAGAAGGGGCGGCGAGAATTTCTGAGCTGTCTCGGAAGTGCTCTTGCATGTGGCGCGGCGGCAGCGGCGGCAAGTTCGGTTGCGACGGGTACTGTCGCTGCGACAGCCGCTGCGGCGGCAACAGAGATGCCGCCGATCCCGGCTATCCCGGGATATGACTGGACCCAGCATCAATGGGCATTCGGCGTCGATGCCACGAAATGCATCGGCTGCCTGCGCTGCGTCGAGGCATGCAAGAAGGAAAACAATGTCCCCCTAGACGCGCACCACTTCCGCACATGGGTCGAGCGATACGTGACCCTCGAGGGCGAAGAGACCGCTCGTATCGACAGTCAGGCCGATCCCGTGAACATTGCGGCCTCCGGCTCCGAAAGCGAATATCGCTTCGCCGACCGCTACCGGGACGCAAGAGTTGAGCAGGCGTTCTTCGTGCCCAAGTTGTGCAACCACTGCACCCATCCGGCTTGCGTTCAGGTGTGTCCAACCGGTGCAACTTATAAGACCGAGGACGGGGTCGTCGTCATCGACCATACCTATTGCATCGGCTGTCAGTATTGCGTGCAGGCCTGCCCTTATGGCGCACGCTATTTCAACGAGGAGAAGGGCGTCACCGACAAATGCACGTGGTGTTACCACCGCATTACCAAGGGACTGCAACCTGCCTGTGTTGAAGTCTGCCCGGTCGGGGCGCGTATCTTCGGCGATCGCAACGACAAACAAAGCGCAATCAGCCAGTTCATTCAAAACAATCGCGTTTCCGTGCTGAAACGAGAAACCGGCAACGCGCCGAATGTCTTCTATGTCGGCATCGACAAGGACGTAAGCTGATGGAAACTTTAGTGCACGCCGCTCCATTCAGCGGCTATGTCTATCCCAATGAGACGGTCATCCCGTGGACCGTGCTCATCGTGGTTTATCCTTACCTGACCGGGCTGGTCGCCGGCGCCTTCACCATTTCGAGCCTGTATCAGGTATTCGGATTCCAGCAATTGAGGCCGGTGGCGCATTTCGCGCTGCTCGTTTCCCTGTGCTGCATGGTTGTCGTGCCGATCCCGCTGCTGCTGCACCTCGGTCACCCGGAGCGGGCATTCAACGCCATGATCACTCCGCACACGACATCCGCATTCGCCATCTTTGCCTATGCGGCTGCCTTCTACGTCATTCTGCTGATCTTGGAGACCTGGTTCGTATTCAGGCCGCAAATCGTGCAAGTGGCCAGGACTACGAAAGGGCCGGTGGGCTGGATCTATCGTGTGGCGACGCTCGGATCGGACGACCTCTCCGAGAAGGCCTTGAGTTACGACAAGAAATGGCTGTTCGCGCTGGCGATTATCGGCATTCCCGGCGCTCACGGCTTGCACGGTTACGTCGGATTCGTGTTCGGTTCGCTCAAGTCCCGCGAATGGTGGTCCTCCGATCTCATGCCGGCCATCTTTCTGTTCTCCGCGATCATCTCGGGCACGGCGCTGGTGATCGTGCTTTATGTCGTGTCATGCAAGCTGCGTAAGGTTCCGGTCGACCTGCCCTGTCTGAAAGTCATGGCCTATTCGCTCTGGGGGTTCATGATGTTCACCCTGCTGCTGGAAGGGCTGGAATTTGCGAGCATGGTTTATCGCGGTCGGGAAGGGATCGACGTGATCATGTCGTTCGTCAGAGGTCCGCTCCTGGTTCCGTTCTTCATTCTTCAGTTCGGGACAGGCTCCGTGCTGCCGCTCGCGGTCATTACCTTCCTGATCTGGCGCGGCACGAGCGGGCCAACTTTAGTCGTAGCCGTCACCACGAGCGCATGCCTGGTCCTGCTTGCGGTATTGATGATGCGCTATAATGTGGTGATCGGCGGGCAGGAAATTGCCAAGACAGGCAAGGGGTTGCTTGATTATCAGCCGCCGGTTTTCGCCAGGGAAGGTCTGTTCGCCGCAGGCTGCGTGCTGGTCCTGCCATTCGTTTTGCTGTCGATACTGGTTCGTCTTCTGCCGCCATGGCACGAGGCTGACGCGGCTGTGGCGCAGGGCACCCATTAAGGCTTGCCCGCCAACCGCCGGGTGTTCTGAGGCGATTCGTCGGAAAACGGCCGGCGAGCGTCTTGGTTTCAGCCCTGGGCGTGGTCCAGTCATCCGCCGGAAGCCGTTACCCCAGGAAGCCATCGGCCGAAAAAAGAAAAAGCAGTAGGCAACCCCTTTTTGGTCGAAAACTTCCGACTGTGGCATTTTAGCAATATCTTAAGGTGTCACCAAGGCTCACACATAAGTGAATGGTGAAGTTGCCGACGATATCTCGCGGGAGCGGTTTGATGAGCAGGTTGGGCGTTTTTGACGGGTGTTTCGACAGGGGAGCGCAATATGCGAGGGCATGTTACGCGCGGCCTTTGGCCAAGCTTCTCTCGCTTCTGAAGTCTGCGTTGGTGGGCGGGGCCGTACTCGGGCTCATTCAGCCTGCCTTCGCCGTCGGGGTGATATCCTCCGATCAGGCCATTTTCCCGACGTCAGGCCAGGGCATCTATGCCGCTCTGCTCGATCTCGACGGTGTCAAGGCCGCAGCGGCCGGGCCCGAAAATGATGCGTTCAGCAACCTCGCGGGCTTTGCGCAAACGGTTGCGGCCAAGACGTCCGGCGAGAATGCCGCGGCTTCCCGGCCGACCGGCGATGCGGTCTACGCGGAGCTCGCGGAATTCGCCCAGCGCGTCGGCGCCAAGCGGGCGGTCTCGCATGAACCGCGCCTGAAGCTCGCCGACGCGGATAACGCGATCGATGCGCTAAAGGGTTTCCTTCAAAATAATGGAACGCCTGAAAAGGCGCCGGCGCCGGTGATTTCGCCCGTCAGGGGCAAGTCGGCCGCTCCGGTCGACGCAATCTTCGTCGGCGAAAAGGTCTGCGCGACCTGCCACGCAGGCCACGCTGAATCGTTCTCCAAGACCCTGATGGGCCGGATCGGCAAGAACCAGCCCGGCAAATTCGCCTGCGAGAACTGCCATGGCGCGGGCTCCCAGCACGTGAAACTGGGCGGCGGCCGCGGTGTCGGCGGCATTATTTCGTTCCGCGCCGACGATCTGTCGCGCAGCGTTCAAGACAACAATGCCATCTGCCTCGCCTGCCACGAAAAGGGCGACCGGACCTATTGGTCAGGCAGCACGCACGAAGTCCGAAACGTGGCCTGCACCAACTGCCACACGATCATGCGGAGCGTGTCGCAGAAATTCCAGCTCAAGACGGTGTTCGAGCCCGAGACCTGCTTCCAGTGCCATAAGGACAAACGCGCGCAAATGGCTCGTTCGTCACACATGCCGATGCGCGAAGGCAAGGTGACCTGCACCGATTGCCATAATCCGCACGGCACGGCGAATGAAAGTCTCCTGAAGACGGCCACGATCAACGAGACTTGCTACAAGTGTCATGCCGAAAAGCGCGGACCGTTCCTGTTCGAACACGAGCCGGTTCGTGCCAACTGCCTCAACTGTCACGAAGCTCACGGCTCGATCAACGAGTTCATGCTGAGAATTTCGCGGCCGCGGCTGTGCCAGACCTGCCACGGATTTGGTCACGCTTTGACTGGCGGTCCGAACAGCTACCAGATCATGGGACGTGCTTGTAACAATTGTCACACCCAAATTCATGGAACCAACAGTCCGTCGGGAGCGCTCCTCCACCGGTAACACTCAGTATCCTAAGCGAACGACTAACCCGACTCCTGTTCGTCTCTAAACTAACTGCCCATGGGGGGCTAAAATGAAATCGCGATCTGGCGTTCTTCTCTCGTGTGCTACCGGGGCTCTTCTGCTTGGCATGGCGCCGGTCATACCGAGCGCTCTGGCGGCCGATGCCGACATGCCGGTCAAGGCGGCGGCTCCTGTCGACACCCCATGGTGGACGCATGGTTTCGTCGAAGTCGGCGGACGTGGCTTCCTCAACGATCCGACCTATGGCGGGCACATCTACCAGGGGCAGGGCAGTCTCGCGAAGTACTACGAATACAGCACCCAGAAACCGGGTGCGTTCGGCGACTTCAACTTTGCCGCCGGCAGCAAGAACGGCCTCTACGAAATCGATGCTTGGGGCAAGAACGTCGGCTACAGCGATCAGGCTTACAACGCCTATCTGACCAAGGCCGGCGAGCAGTATTTTAACTTCAACTGGGATCAAACCCCGCACGTCTACAGCACCAGCGGCAGCACGCTGTTCAATACTGTCGGAAACTCGCTAGTACTCGCCAATCCGAATATTGGCGCCCAGATGTCTGCTGCGGGCGGAACGGTTGGATTTCCCACGATCGCTGCTAATCCTACCGCCGCGAACCTCGCCAAAACCGCCGCGATCGCCACCATTATCAATCAGAATGTTCACCCGACCGACGTTGGGATCGTGCGCGATACGGCATCCGTGGATTATCGCTACACGCCAACGGACAATTGGGACATCAAGGCCAACTATTCCAACATGCGGAGGACCGGAAGCCAGATCGACGGCGTGCTTTTCACCGGTACAAACACCGGTTCGCGTGTCGATGTCGCCAAGCCGGTCGATGATACGACTCAGAACTACGGTGTGAACGGCGAGTACTCGGGCACGTCCGCCTGGGGGCAGAAGTTTAACGCGATGGTCGGATACAATGGCTCGTTGTACCAAGACAATTTCAGCAACTATACCGTACAGAATCCATTTTGTTCCGGCATTGTATGTGCGGGAAATGGAACGGCAACTACGCCTCTTGCGATGATGTCGACGCCGCCCAGCAATCAGATGAACGGGGTATCCGGCACCCTCGGCGCGGACTTGCCGTTCAAGAGCCGTTATATGGGAACGCTGTCTTACAGCGGGATGCGGCAGAACGATCAATTCAACGCGTTCTCAAGTACTGGTATCCCTGGTTTGACCCTGAACGGGCTCCCGGCAGCGGCGCTTTCGACCATTCCCGCGTTGATTCGTACGCAGGGCGGGGCCGGGGTGACAAGCTTGGACGGGTCGATCAATACGCTGATGGTCAACAACGTCATCACCACGCAGATTACCCCCGATCTGAAAACAAAACTGAGCTACCGCTATCTCGATTACGACAACCAGACACCGGAGCTGAATATCGCCAATTGGACGATCGCCGACTCTTTGTCGGCTATCCCGGCTCACGCGGCCTATGCTCCGGTGGATTCCCTGTCACTCGGCTATATCAAGCAGGACGCCGGCGCCGAGGTGACCTGGAGGCCGGTCAATTCAGTGAATCTCGGTACCGCCTACGGTTATGAACACTACGACTGGACCCGCGCGGACGCCAGTTCCACGACCGAGAACTCGGGTAAGGTGTTCGGCGATTGGAAGCCCACGGCGTGGATCACGACCCGCGCAAGTGCGCAGTTCTCGGATCGGACTGCAGGCAACTATAATTATCTCGGCAATGTCGGAATGTTTCAATGGCCGACGGCACCGTTCCCCAACAGCCCGAATTACTCGCCATACTACCGCCAGCTCTACCTCGACGACCGCGACCGCGCTCAGGCCAAGTTCGCGGTCGACGTCAATGTCCTTCGTAATTTGACGGTCACGCCGACCGTCAACGTGAAGAACGACACTTATATCTTTGCACAAAACCAGGAGGGTCTGACCAGCGATCGATCTTACGCCGCTGGAGTCGAGATGGCCTATGCTGCTACTCCCGATGTTACATTCCTGGTTTCCTACATGAACGAAATGCGCAACCAGAACATCATTTCGGCAAGCAACACGCAGATCGCTCCGTACGCGGCGGCGACGTCCTATACAGCCGCGCAACTTACCTCCACGAGCGTGAAGGACAACGTCAACACCCTCGTCCTTGCCGCGAATTATGCCGTCATACCGCAAAAGTTCGATCTGCACTTTGGCTATACCTTGTCGACGTCGACCAACAGCCAGCCGCTCTTTTTTGCTAATGGAACCGGACCGGCATCGGGTGGGTACCCGTCCTACGTCGCCGGGGTCGCGCAACCTGGCCAGTTCCCGAATGTGAACTCCACTTTCCAAAGGCTGGAAGTGAGTGCGAAATACATCGTCGACAAGGATTTCGTCAGCAGCCTTGGCTTGAAGGGTGAGGTGGCGATCAAGCTGCGGTATGCTTGGGAGCGCAACAGCGTGACCAACTGGAATACCGATACGATGCAGCCGTATATGTACTACGCGATGCAGAACATGCCTCAAACCGCCTACTATCAGGCGTTGGCCGGGGACAATCCGAATTACAACGTTCACCTGCTCGGTGGTTCCGTTAGCTTTGCCTGGTAGTTCCCGCACCGGCCAATTGGTGTAACCGGCCAATTGGTGTAAAAGTCCCCAAGCGGCGCGTCGTTTGAACGGCGCGCCGCTTTGCCATGTTTGATGGTCAATGTCTGATATATGTCAAAGCCGGGCTCTGCTCGCTTGGTATCAGGACGCCGTATGGTATAAACAGGGCAACTCGGGCACGGCCCAGTAAAGTGACTAGATGATCCTCTGGCTGACTATTCTATTGATGACGCTCGCAGCGGTTTTCGCTGTGTGGTGGCCGCTGTCGCGTCGCGCGCGGACTGACCGCTCGGGCAGCGATATCGCGGTGTATCGCGATCAACTGGAAGAGATCGACCGCGACGAGGGGACAGGCCTGGTCGGCAGCGCCGAGGCCGAAGCGGCGCGGGTCGAGGTTTCACGGCGCCTGATTGCCGCCGCGGACAGCGCAAAGGCCGCCAGCGTCGCCGTGGCCCCGGTTCCGGCCGGCCGCATCCGCTTTGCGACGCTCGCCGCTGCCATCCTGCTGCTGCCGCTCGGTGCCGGCATGACTTACCTTGCGCTGGGCTCGCCGAACCTCGTTCCGGTTTCGATGGACGCCGCGGCCGGAGGCCAGGCGCTTCCCAACGGCATCGAGGATACGGTTAACGAGGTCGAGACCTATCTCGAGAGCAACCCCAAGAACGGGCGCGGCTGGGAATTGCTGGCGCCGGTCTATCTCCGTCTCGGACGCTTCGATGACGCGGTGCGGGCGCGGCGCAACGCGCTGGAAATCTTCGGCCCGGACGCGGCGCGGCTGGGCGATCTCGGCGAAGCCATCGTGGTGGCCTCCAATGGCGTGGTGACCCCGGAGGCGAAGGGCCTGTTCGAGCGCGCCAATGCCGCCGATCCCGAAGACGTCATGGCGCAATATTATCTCGGGCTCAGCGCCAAGCAGGAAGGCCGCCGCGAAGAAGCGGTGCAGCGCTGGACCGCGCTGGTGTCGTCGGCGCGCGAGGGCGCGGAATGGCTGCCCATGGTCAAGAATGCGCTGGCGCGGGTCGACGAGAAGAGCCCGCCGATGATGGTCGCGGCCCCAGCGGCTGCGACGGCCTCGCCGGCGGCTGTTTCTCCTCCGGAGCATAGTGGCAGTGCCATCGAGGCGATGGTCGAGCGTCTGGCCCAGCGCCTGAAGCAGGACGGTTCCGATGTCCCGGGCTGGGTCCAACTGGTGCGCTCCTATCGCGTTCTCGGACAATCCGACAAGGTCAAGGCCGCCACCGCCGATGCGCATGCCGCGCTGGCGGGCAATCCGGAAGCCCTGCAGCGCCTGGATCAGGGGCTTGCCGGGCTCGCTACTGACGCCGGTCCCGTTGCCGCAGGTCCCGTTGCCCCCGGTTCCATTGCCACAGGTCCGGGCGCCGCCGGCCCGGCGCCGGCCGCCGCCAATGTCGCGATGCCGGGACCGGATGCCAGCCAGGTCGCCGCCGCAGCGCAGATGGCGCCGGCCGAACGCAACGGCATGATCGAGACCATGGTCGCGCGTCTTGCCCAGCGCATGGCCGAGAACGGCTCCGACGTCGATGGATGGCTTCGCCTGATCAAGGCCTATACG
>Ga0182014_10003875_pt1 | contig 17665 bp, 10 predicted proteins | sample 612S2DmetaG_FD_120489 | JGI IMG/M metagenome (GOLD analysis project Ga0182014, IMG submission 120489) | Permafrost microbial communities from Stordalen Mire, Sweden - 612S2D metaG | ecosystem: Environmental > Terrestrial > Soil > Wetlands > Permafrost | place: Sweden: Stordalen | collected... | reverse complement strand
CCGCTTCGTGGGTTCGCGTGGCAACGCCTTCGCGCGCATCAAGGCGGACTCGCAAGCGCGCGGCCATACCGGCGCAGTCAGCGCACCTCGCTTATCCCCAACCACTCGCAACCACAATCTCGACCCTTTCCATAACATCCCAAAGACACTGCCCCCGTTACACTTACACTCACCTCTATCACTACATCCCACACCCGACCACCGACCCGAAATCCTGCATGGCACATTTGCACAGTGTGCGAGAATGGTTGTGGTGCAGGAAGCGTCGAATCTCCGGTCTGTTAGTGGGCTCGCTGGTGTTGACAATCTCGAAGCTCAAACGGTGGTCGATCAACTACTACATCGACACCGCCGCAACGGCTTCGCGCGTAAGCTCTGATCTGCAGCGCGCGAATGGTGGCTTGGGGGAGTACTACTGCGAGCATGAGACTCGGACGCCGGTGTGGGTGTGCGCTGGCGACGCGCACACCGCCGCGCGGCTGGTGGGTTTGAGTGATGTGCAGCGTGCGGGCGGGGAAGCGGACGCCGCGGTGGTGGCGCGTTGGCTTGATGACGGGGTCGCGCCCAATGGTGCGCGGGGGCGCGCGTTCGGTGCCCGCGGTGTGCATGGTTTTGATTTGACGTTCGCCGCACCGAAAAGTGTGTCGTTGGTCCGCGCGCTGCGCGGAGATGATGTCGCGCAGAAGGCCATCGCTGCCGCACACACCGCGGCGCTGGCCGAGGCGATGGAGTACCTCGCTGTCCATGCCGGCTACAGCCGCGCGCACAACCCGGTAACGGGGGACAAGGACCTGGTGCGATTGCCGGGGTTAGTGGCGGTGGCCTATCAGCATGAGACGTCGCGGTGTGGGGATCCGCATCTGCATACCCATGTGATCGTGCCGAACCGGCAGGCTCGCGCCGACGGGCGAATGGTGTCGTTGGATGGGACGTCGCTGTATCACGAGGCTCGCGCGGCCGGGGTGATCTATCAGGCCACGCTGCGCAGGGAACTGCACCACTCGTTGGGGATCGAATGGGAGCCGGTCGACCCGTCGACTGGGATGGCTGAGATCGCAGGGATTAGCCGTGACACCATCCGGGCGTGGTCGCGGCGGTCGTCGCAGTTGCGGGAGTGGGCCGCGCACAACCTGGTCTCGGTGGACGGCGCGTTGAGCGCGGCGCAGCTCGCGGCGGCCCAGAAAGCCACCCGTCCCGCCAAACCCGAGGAGCTGGGGTGGATCCAGTTACAGCAGCAGTGGCGCGACGATGCGCGGAGTTTCGAAGTGGACCGCCCCGCATTCCTGGAAGCGCGCGCGGCGCGCCGCGCATCGGCGCGGGCGCCGCTGAGCAAGGCGCGGTTGGCCGCGGCGGCGGAGAAGATCGAGAAAGCGGTGTTCACGCGTGCGGATCTGGTCGAGATCGTCGGCGCGCAACTGCCCGTCGCCGGCGAGCAGTCACCGCGCGCCGCGGTGGAGGCCGCGGTCGACGAGATCGGGATGCGGCTAACCGCGCCGCGCGCCGCGCACGAACGTGAAGGGCGCGAGCGCTTCACCCTGGCGCGGATCCTGGCCGAAGAAGCCGCGGTACTTGATCTGGTCGACACGACCAATGATCGCGCCATGTTGTGGGTGCGCGACGAGGACACCGCGGGGTTGTCGCCGGATCAGAAGACCGCAGTGGAGAACATCGGCGGCTCGCCGTGGCTGGTTCAACCACTGAGTGCCCCTGCAGGCGCGGGCAAGACGACATCGTTGCGGGCGCTCGCTAATGCGGCGCATCACCGATTCGGGGCGAGAGTTCTCGTCCTGGCGCCGACCGGCAAGGCGGTCGACGTCGCAATGCGCGAAGGGGCCGGCGACGACGGCATGACCATCGCCAAAGCACTGAACTCGTTGCGTGGCGGGAGGTTGCAGCTCGACCAGCACACCCTGGTGGTAGTTGATGAAGCCGGCATGGTCGGCACCGACGATCTGCGCCAGCTCCTGACCGCGACCACGCAGGCGCGGGCGAAGGCGGTCCTTGTCGGTGATGCTCATCAGTTGGCGCCGGTCAAGGCCCGCGGTGGCATGTTCGCCCAACTCTGCACCGACCTCCCCTGGACGCAGCAGCTCTCCGAAGTCTGGCGCATGACTGACCCGGAAGAACGACAGGCCTCCCTCACGTTGCGCGACGGCGACCCGAAAGCCATTCGCGATGTTGTGGATTGGTATTGCAAGCACGACCGAGTGCACTGCGGCGACGGCATCACGATGGCTGCCGACGCGCTCGCGGCTTACACCGCCGACACGAAGCTGGGCCGTGATCCGCTGCTGGTCTGCGACACCACCGAAGTGGTCGACGCCTTGAACCTACGTATCCATAACGATCGCATTGCCCCGGACGCGGCCACCGTCACGGTGGCCCGAGGAGAGAAAGTGGCGGTAGGGGATGTGATCATCAGCCGCCGCAACGACCCCACCATCGACATCCGTCCCAGCTCGCGCGAGGCTGAACAGCCGACGTCAGTGCGCAACGGAAACCGGTGGCGGGTCGTCATCATCGACACCGACAACAGTCGCATCGCTTGCGAACGCCTCGATGACAAAGCCCGCACCGCCTTCGACCAGAACTATTTCCGCGAGCACGTCAGCCTCGGCTACGCCATTACCGTGCACTCCGCCCAAGGAGTCACCGCCGACGCCAGCTTCGCCGTTCTCCGCGAGGACACCAGCCGCAATCTGCTTTACGTCGCCATGACCCGCGGACGCCACGCCAACCATGCCTACATCTACGAACACAGCACAGAAGCAAGCGAATTCAGCCACGGACAACCGACCGGCACTCACATCGCCCGACGCGGCGACAACCACGAAGCCGCCGACCTCCTCTGTGGCATCCTCGTCAACGACGAACCCGCCATCACCGCGCACGACTACGCCACACACACCCCCGACGAAGCACTACCCGACCGCGTCCGCGACCTTCTCGCCGTGCGCGCCACCGCCGGCCACCGGCGAAAAGCGGTATATGAAACCTGGAAGACCCAACGACAAGAACACGAGCGCGACATGGCCGAAGTCCAAGAACGGCAGATCGGAAGCCAACACCGCAGCACGGATTACGGACTCGAACTCTGATCGGACTTCGCGAACGGCAGGCCCAACCGACTTCATCGTCGGCTGGCGTGAGTAACTTTTTTTACTGGCATCAAGGCAAGAGCCCGCGAACGGGGTCTTGACGAATAGGTTGAGGTGTTTGCCGACAGCTACCATTCGTGGTTCTGACCGCAACTTACGCGGCGGCCGTTCATCCTAATGAGACATCAGCTCTGAGCCCCAACACTCGTCGAATCGCCCAAGCGCCCGTGCCGAGTAACAGTTCATAGCGTTATTTTTCGGCCACCAGCCGCGTGGCTTCTTTTCGAACGGTCCGTGACGGATGTTGTTCAGCCAAGCGATGCACTTCCAAGCGCATTTTGGGGTTAACCGCTGTCGAGCTTTCCGCTAAGCCTCTAACTGCCAGCAATGGCGCTATGATGCCATCTTCTTTCATCAGCTCGGTCAAGCGAGCAGCGGCAGGATCGAATAATTCGCTTTGGTCAGTCAGAAGCAATGCGAGCGCGTTTGAGCAATAACCTCTGATAGTCTCGCTCGAGTCATGGCTTAGCTGAAGTGCGGCCCCGAGCAGCCATGAATCACTTCTTGTTTCGGCTAGGCGCGCGATCGATTTAGCGGCCTCGATGCGGTTTTTAATTTCGCCCGAGCCGACTAGTTGGATGAGACCCGAAGCGAGAGTGCTCGGTGAGACAAGGCCGTAGCTTCCCAAGAAGCAGAGGGCAGAGGGATAGGGCACCACATTATCGCCCCCCATCGGCAGTGTGTCCCTGGAAAACAGCAGGTCTTCTGAGATAGAGACAAATCGCTGTTGTAAGTCTCCCGGCATGGGGGTACGAAGTTCGGTCAGCCTGTCAAATCCTGCGGACCGATACACTCGTGGAACTTTGCGATCAAGAAGCAGATTAGCAAGGGGATGCCAAAGTTCGGGCGCACCATAGGAAAGCAAGAAGACTGCGCAGTCCGCGGGCTCAATACCACCCATTCCCCATGGTCCACCGAGAGACGTTTTCCGTAGGCCCTCCATTGATGCTGTGACTGTCGCCACGGCCTGTGACAGGAATCCTTCCGGAAGCTGATGTCCGCGGATAGTGTCGTTGAGCACGTCTGCGACAATAGTTAATGACAAGTCTTCGCCAGAGTGCCAATTCGACACGCGCAGTCCAAGTTTGACGCGCGCGGTATCGACAGTATGGGGCCATTGGCTATGGCTGGCATGCACCCAAGAATCCCATTCGGTTGCTACGCCGCTGCTGACCTCACTCCAATCCACGCCACGAAGCACCCTCGCGTAAGCCATGTCAACGGTTTCGTCTTCTGATCGCGAGGCTTCAATATGACGAAGTAACCGCTCTGCAAGTTCGTTTGTCCGACCAGCCGCGTTCGCGACGGCAGTTGCCGTACGCCAGGTGTCTTGGAGTCGGCGGGAGTAGGCGGTCCACCTGCCGACCACATTGAATGGGCATCCCGCTTCTATGAGCACAAATAGGTGGTCCAGCGCCAAAGAAGCCTCAGGCGAGGTTAAGAGCTCGGCGGATGCTTCGACGATGGCCAAGTCTGCATAACGGACGTATTCGGGAGTGAATCGTCTCAGAATGATTTGCCGGGCCTCATGACTAAGCGCAATCAACGGCCCGCCAAACCGTATTGAGCGTGTGGCAAGGTCGAGAAAGTTGTCAGCGTTCGACGAATAGCGTAGTAATCGGAGGCAATCAGCGTAATCAGTGGTCGCATGGCGCAAACGTCCTTGAACGAGGCGAAATAAGGCTAGATTTCTCCGCGACGTATATGCTTGTGCTGATCCTAGTAACTCGTAGCGCAGATTTACGTAGAATAGTTCAGGAGTGGAACGGCCAATTACCGTTGATTGATCACCGTAAAGTATATTAAATTCGTCCTCTATGCTTCGTGAATAATGTGCGGCCGCATCTTCCTGGAGGAGTAATAGCTCTTCGGACCGCTCATACTTTACGAAGTTAGTGATTGATTCGAGGCGGGATGATTGGTTATTCAGCGTATCGCTGAGACTCCATACTGAGTATTCGAGGGCTACGAGTATATGGTGGATCGAGTTTTGTGCTGTACCTGTTGCCGCTGGACCGAGTGGGAAATCTATACGTTCATATGTAGTATGCAACTGAGAGATGAGGGATCTGCACGTATTGAGACTCTTTTGATAATCTTCCGACCAATCGCGCTTTCTTAGACATAATTGTAACAATAGGGCGAGATGCAGCAGTTGGTATTCTGGTGTCGATGGAGCTTCCGCCACCCGCGTTCTTGTTAGGTTTTGAATTAGTTCCACTGCGGCGCGATGGTCTTCGAGTTCGGATAGCGCGCATACCGCTAAAAGCGTTACGGATGCGGCCGCCGCCACATCTGTGGTCGGATCCAAGGCAAATGTTCGGAGCTCGGAAATACCTTCATGAATACGCCGGGAATCGAAGGTCTTCAGCACAGATCCCACAACCAACTCGTCAGGTGAGGGCTCTGGCGAGGGTTTGGTCGGTTCAAAGACGTCGCTTAGGGCTCCACTCCTCCGTGGGTCCCCGAGTACTGCGGCTGCTAGTTGAGAGGGGGGATGGCGGTCGTACGTAGCGTCCGGAAGATTCGGATGCGGAGCTATGTCCTCTGGCCGAAGGACGGCAGCTAGCCATTCGAGTCTCACTGATAATCCGTCCTTCCGAAATAGTCATTGCCGTGTGTGTCTGCACCGACGAGGCTGTCGAGGGCGCCCGCTTGCCGGCGGATACGGTGCGGGTTTCTACGGATAATGCGCTGAATCCAACGCCACATCAGATCTCGCAGGTCATCCGGGTTGGCGGCTCCTTCAACGTAGAAGCGCTCGACAGGCGGATCCGACACTAGCCAGTCGTTGACGATGGCAGTTGCTGGTACATGCTCATCGCCGACTGGCGCCACTCCCACCGTGATCCGTTCGGTAGATCTGTGCCGGGAGCGGGCCTCAAGGACCATGGATTGCGCCTGCGGGTCCTGGCGCAGGACGGCCGACGCATCGGGCAGTGCGACCAACAGGTCTACATCGCTGCGAGCGGCATCGTCTGTTTCAGCTACGTCTTGAACAAGCACTCCGCCCCGGCTTGCTTCATCTCGGACATCGTTGTAAATATCGGCATAGTGCCCAGCTGTTGGTGCATGCCAAAGTTGAGTCACGATGAAGTTGCGAGCTCCCAATCGGCTTTCACCTTCAAATGCGTACGGGAGCTCACGTTCCCTCTGGGAATGGAGATCGTCCATATCGGCGATGGTGGCCTGGAGCCAGTCGACCTGCGGGTGGTCAAGTGGTTTCGGTTTGACGATCGATCGATGGTTGCCAGTAGTTGTCATGATCTGGTCCGACGGTATTCCGAAGCTGGCACTGAAACGGTTGACCACTCGGTCGGCCGAGCCGAGGTAAGCGAAACGCGGGATGAGAAACTTATAGTCAAGAGTGTTCGCGACAGCATTCGATTGAACGTAGTCTGTAAAAAATCGTTCTATTCGTTGGGCGCGATCAGAGAACCGCCGCAGCCAGTAAAATTCCCTAATAAACCAGGCCAAGAGTGGGTTCGCCCAGCCAGTTCCTGCACGTGGAGAGGCGAATATGAACATACCAGAGATTTTCGTGCTGGGTTGACCCCCCGTTAGTCGACAGCGTGTCAAGTATGTCTCGACAGCCTGCCCCCCAACGAGGCCTCCTAGGCTGTGGCATACAAGATATACTGTGCGATAATTTTCCTCCAATTCCCGTAGTCCAGCAACCAATCTCTCGACGTCCGCATCTAATTTCGAGCCGCGAGTCAAGGCAGTAATGAGACCAGACTTGTAGCTGAATATGGCGATATCTGGATGGTTTGCGTCTTCACCATCATGTAGCATGCGTGGAAAGTGTTTCCAGGTCTTGTAGCCGCCGCCGCCCCATCCGTGAATAAATACCACAACAGCCTCACTAGACACTGAACCTGTGTGTAGATTGAATTTTAGGCTATTGAATTTGTGTTCAAGGAATACAGGGTCCGTATGGTGATTTATCGCTATGTAGGCCGCCGAGCTGCTTTTGGCTTGCGCCATCAGTTCCCTCGCAGGAATGAGAAACGGGACCGAGAGATGGTCGATGAGATAGGCGCGCGCCAACGACGAGCTGTCACATGACATCCATGTAAAGGTGGCGTCGATATCGACGTGTCATCCTGGGGCCCTTTCGACGGGTCGTACGGCGGTACTTTAGCCGCCGTGTCGCGCTGCTAGGGCGAGCCGCCACATACTTCGGAAGGCGCGCCCTGCCAGTTGGCCTCGGCGGACAAGCTTCCGTCGCTCCAGAACACGCTTGGGGCGAGGAAGTTACGCCGGGACGCGGGCCCGCCCCACGTCCGTCTGGGGATCACTGAAATGAATGGCCGGTTCGCAATCTCCAATGGGCCACGACTCCACGATTGCGCACTCCTGCGCTTTTTGTCGTGGTCGCAGCGACTTCGCCACGTCGGACTGAGTTCGCACCCCACCTGACTCAATGGCAGGCTGGTTGGAATGGCAGACAACACGAAATGGGCGGTCACGGTCCATCGCACCGGCGACGGCCCGACGACAACACTTCGCATTGCGGACGACGCTGGGTCCGCACTTCGATCCACCGCGAAGGATCTGGACGTAGAGATCGACGAGGAGGGGTACGTCACTGGCGATCCCGAAATCAGTCGTCTAACAGTCAACCCTGCGCCAGACACGCCGTTTCACCATGAGGAGCAGTAGTTGAACGAAATCAGCGGTACGTGAGGGGCTCGCTGGCGGCTTCGCGAGAGGGCACCGCCAAACGCGCCGGTTTGGGAACACTTTTGGGAACACAACGCTGCGAAACTGCCCGAAATGGGTGGGAACCAACGGTACTGAGCGGACCTAGGCAACGGATTAACCAGTACTTTTGGAATCTGGCGTGGTGACGAAAACGTCCTGGTGCGTAGCTCATAACTCAGAGGTCGCAGGTTCGAATCCTGTCCCCGCTACTAGTGTCCCCGCTACTAGTAGAAACGGCCCCCGGAGATCGCTCCGGTTCGCTGCAACCCTCCGATACCCCGAGCCCGATGATGGCGACCTTCTATGGGCAGCGGTCCTCACAGGACGGACTCCTCATCACCGACGATGTCTGACTGGGGGGCAAGTGTCGCCGCACCGTGTCGTATCTGCTCTAGTTTCGCATCCGAATCCGCCTCCGGCTACGTGCTCACGCGACTGCTCGTTGGTGCCACTGCGGCTGTTCCGGCTCTGGCAGCCGATAGATGCGGTTCAACCGGCCGTCATGCCAGCGCACCCAATTGCGGCCGTTGCCGTCCCGAAAGGTCAATACCAGCTGAGCTGTGGGCATTTCGGGCGCTGGCCTGCCGGGCCGTACCGCCCTGATACCGGGCTGGGATACCGAGTCGCCTGGTTTGATCGCGAACACATGTCGGATCTCGAGCAAAGTGGATGTCATAAGAAAGCCAGACAGGCGCCAGAACTTGCGTCTCTTACAAGGACCGTCGAAGGACTGCAGGAGAACATTGTGGATCGGCATCGTCGAGCTATTAATGATGCTCAGGTTAAGTTTATCCGCGCCATAGGAGTTGTTGTAGTCCATTACGAAATAAACACCGATGGCGGCGGATCGTCTGGCGTCATCACGCGACGTGAGGTACGAGAGAAGTGCGACACCTCCTCCTAGCAGCGCGATCCATGCGGGAACATTGCCCCAGTCGATTGCAGTCACCGTTGTCACGCGCGGACCACCGGCACCGCCAAGACCCGCACCGAACTCACACACCCATCCACACCGCCCATGATGACAGCCCCAACCCCCAGGAACGCGGGGTTCGGTTCTGTCACCGCAGCAGGGAACGGTTTGGTCATAGGCAAGACGGCGCGAAAACGGCGCCGCCGACCGAGTCGATGATTAGAAAACGGCGCCGCCGACCGAGTCGATGATTAACTGTATGCCGCGAAAAACGGAAAAGCACACCTGATTCCCAAAGCCTCGTCTGGGCCGTGCTCGACAGGGCCAGCCGCCGCTGGCGCGGCCATTACCCCGACCGGCACCAGACTGCTCAACGACCTACGCCGGCAACTACTCGACAACCCAGCAGCCCCGACGGCGCCTGATCAAGCGCCCTTTCATTGCGCAGTGTCTGACTTTCCGACCGGCTCAATAAAGGGAGTATTCGCAATGAACGTGGCAGTGGTAAGGGGACACGGTTGTCTGCCTCGCGGCCGTCACAGTTGCCAAATGACGACAGCTCTGACGACAACGGTGACGGCAGTGGGCCCCTCAACTACGTCCCCTACAGCCCCAAAATGCACGTATCGTGCCTGGTCACGGCTCGTGCCGTTCGGGAGTGGACTCGCGACGAGCAAGCCTGGTTAGAAGAGCGGATGCGTATGCGTAGTCAGCTGAAGCGGGAGAACGAGCGGGCCGCGCAGTCTTGAACATTTACGCTACTGAGGTGTTGGCCTGGGTTGCGTCCAGCAGAGTGGTGTACGAGTCGGACCTGATCAGCGGTACCGGCGTGTCGTAGCCGAGTGATTGAAGGTCATCGCGTGATTCTTCGAGAGACCGTCCAAAGTCACTCGAGCAAAGGAATACACGCGATGACCACTGTCCACGATATCGACTGGCCCGCGGTGTTGGCTGATCGACTCACCACCACCCACCCCGACGTGTTGCGTGAGCTGCTTTCGACGTTCATCCACACGTTGATGGGTGCTGAGGCCGACGCGCTGTGCGGCGCCGGATACGGCGAGCGGAGCACCGAACGGACCAACCAACGCAATGGGTATCGGCACCGCCAATTCGACACCCGCACAGGCAGTCTGGATTTGGCGATCCCCAAGCTGCGGCAGGGTTCTTACTTTCCGGACTGGTTGTTGGAGCGCCGTAAACGCGCCGAGCGGGCGCTGACCACCGTGGTGGCCATCTGCTACCTGCTGGGCGTGTCGACCCGGCGGATGGACAAGCTCGTCGAGACCCTGGGCATCACCAGCCTGTCGAAGTCGCAAGTCAGCATCATGGCCAAGGAGCTCGACACCGCCGTCGAGGCGTTCCGCACCCGACCCTTGGACGCCGGCCCCTACACCTTCGTGGCCGCCGACGCGCTGGTGCTCAAGGCCCGCGAGCAGGGCCGGGTGGTCAACGTGCACGCGCTGATCGCCGTCGGGGTCAACGCCGAGGGCTACCGCGAGATCCTCGGCATCGACGTCAGCACCGCCGAGGACGGGGCGGGCTGGCTGACGTTCTGGCGGTCGCTGACCGCCCGCGGCCTGTCCGGGGTCAAACTGGTCACCAGCGACGCCCATGCCGGGTTGGTGGCCGCGATCGGCGCCACCCTGCCCGGGGCGGCCTGGCAGCGGTGCCGCACCCACTACACGACCAACCTGATGGCGGTGACCCCGAAGTCATCCTGGCCGTGGGTGCGCACCTTGTTGCATTCGGTGTTCGATCAGCCCGATGCCGAATCGGTTGCCAGTCAATACGATCGGATCATCGACGCACTCGCCGACAAGCTCCCCAAGGTCGCCGACCACCTAGAGGCGGCCCGCTCGGACCTGCTCGCGTTCACCGCGTTCCCCAAGCAGATCTGGCGCCAGATCTGGTCCAACAACCCCCAGGAACGACTCAACAAGGAGATCCGGCGGCGCACTGATGTCGTCGGCATCTTCCCCGACCGCACCGCGCTGATCCGCCTCGTCGGCGCCGTGCTGGCCGAACAACACGACGAATGGGCCGAGTCCCGCCGCTACCTCGGCCTCGACGTCCTGAGCAAATCCCGAGCAGACCAGAGCTCACCGACCGAACAGGAGGCCACCCCAGCGGCACTGACCGCCTGAACCATCAACTCGAAGAATCACACGACGACGTCGTACACCACGTCCCTGGACTTGACCTTGGCCTGACTGGGCAGGCGAACGGGTTCCGTCGCTTTACGGCTTGTGGTGGTACCAGTTCTGCAGGCGATTGCGTAGCGCCCGGCGCCCGCTGTTTGGGAACGGATTTGGTCACCAAACTCTGCGAAACCCTCCGAAATAGTCGGGATGTGGTGGAATCTGCAGGACGCCCCACCGCCCTTGACCTGCAGGTTTTAGACCAGTCGACCTCGGAAAAACGCCTGGTAGGTGTCTCATAACCCAGAGGTCGCAGGTTCGAATCCTGTCCCCGCTACCAACTATGTCCAGAAACCAGACACTGTCCCCGCTACCATGTGGTGTCGCAAGACATCGGAATAGCCCTGAACCTACGTTAGGTTCGGGGTTTTTTCCGTGTCCCCGTTCCCCTATCTCATCGCAGGATGGATGGCGGCGGGATGGTCCAAGCGCCGGCTGTATCTGGTGTCAGTGCTCGGGATGCTGTCAGTTGTCGGCACCGAAGTTGTCAATCGATTTGTGCACGGCTGGAAGCCAGCGTGATCGCACGCTGCGCGACTGGGCACCGTCTGCTCGACGGTGCCACTAGCTCGCAAGGTGGCGTTGCAGGTGTGCGGCGAGGTCATGGCGCAGTCGACGCATGCTGCGCGCCCATGGCACCAACACGTCGGCAGCGTGGTACATGCCGGGCACGACGGTCAGATCACATTCGACGTCGGCCCTCTTGAGGCGACCCGCGAACTCGACCGCTTCTGCGCAGAGAACATCGAGTGCCCCGACGGCCAGCCAGGTTGGCGGGCTGGAGCCCAGGTCGGTGGCGCGAGCCGGCGCGGCGTGGCGCGGCGCCTGCGCGATGTCCGGCTCGGTGCCGAGATAACACGTCCAAGCGAACCGGTTGGACGTGCCGCTCCATACCGGGGCGCCGTGGCTGATTCCAAGAGCTGTGCGGTCGTCGAGCATCGGGTAGAGCAAGGCTTGGGCGCGCAGCTTGATGTGCGCGTCGGTGCAGCGTTGCGCGAGGGCGGCGGCGAGCCCGCCGCCGGCGCTAGATCCTGCGACCGCGATGCGATCAGGGTCGACGCCGAGGCGGTCGGCGTTGGATCGAAGCCACCGCAAGGTGGCCATACAGTCATCGAGCGCAGCGGGAAAAGGGCTCTCGGGGGCGAGGCGGTAGTCCGGCGAGATGACGACCGCGTCGAGCGCCCGGGCGAGGAATCCCGTCATCGGGCCCTCGAATTGAGGGGACCCCGTGATGAAGCCGCCGGCGTGTATCCACAGCACCGCCGGCCGCGGTCCCGTGCGGCCAGACGGCGTGGTGACGCGAACCGGAACATCGGGCGTGGTGGGTGTGGTCCCGGTGTGCTGAGTCCGTACCGACACTCCTGGTCCTGACCACCTTGGCGTCCGGAACGCTGCGCGCAGGAACGGCAGAGTCATGGGGGTGTAGGGGGCCGATACGAGCGGCAACAAGGGGCTGCGCAAATCGTCGGCGATCGTATACCGCGGCTGTCGAGCGACCGTGTGGCGCCAGGCGTAGCGCGTTGCGGCTCCGGCCGTGAGCGCACCGGCAACCATCGCGACTTTCTTGGCATTGCTGCTGCCCAGCTTGGAACCAGAATGAAGTCTGTGCGTAGGCATGCCGCCGCCTTCTTGGAGCTTCCTGGGTGAAACCGTTTGCGGTTGCCCCGGAACGCTATTGTCCCGGGGCAACCGCAGAGCGGTCAGGGACGCAGTGACGCCGGCGGGGTGAACCGGTCACCGTACTTGGCGGCCAGTTCTTCCGCGCGGGCCACGAAGGCTTCCTTACCGGTGCCCAGCGGCCCGGAGTAGCCGACGATGTACTGCGCCGAGCCCCCAGTCCACGCCGGGAAGCCGATGCCCATGATCGAGCCGATGTTGGCGTCTGCGGTGGTCGTTAACACGTCCTCGTCGATGCACTTCTGCGTCTCGAGCGCCTCGGCGAACAGCATCCGGTCGATCATGTCCCGCAACGGAATCTCGGTGGTGCCCGAATTGAAGGTCTCCTTCAGGCCTGGCCACAGTCCGACGCGCTTGCCGTCGGTGTACTCGTAGAAACCCCCGCCCTTCAGGCGGGATGGACGACCGATCTCGATCATCTTGTCCACGATCAACTCACCCGGATGCAGAACGTAGATCTGTCCCAACTCCTGAGCGCCGGCCTCGTTTTGCATGGACACCTTCTGGAGCAGTTCGAGGTTGAGTTCGTCGAGCAATTGCAGCGGCGGTGCCGGGTAACCGGCTTGAGTGCCCGCGTGTTCGATGCTGGCCGGCTCGATACCCTCGCCGAGCATCGCCATGGCTTCGTTGACGAACGTGCCAATGACGCGGCTGGTGAAGAAGCCGCGGCTGTCGTTAACCACGATCGGGGTCTTGCCGATGGCCAGCGTGTAGTCGAACACCCGCGCCAGCGCCTCGTCAGAAGTCTTTTCGCCCTTGATGATTTCGACCAGCGGCATCTTGTCGACCGGAGAGAAGAAGTGGATCCCGACGAAGTCCTCTTGGCGCTTCACGCCGGTCGCCAGACCGGTGATCGGCAGCGTGGAGGTGTTCGATCCCAACAGCGCGTTGGGCTCGACGATGTCCTCGATCTCGCCGAACACCTGGTGCTTGAGGTCAGGGTTCTCGAACACCGCCTCGATGACGAAGTCGACACCGGCGAAATCGGCGGGGTCGGCGCTAGGGGTGATGCGCGCCAGCAGCGCGTCGCTGTTCTCCTGGGTGGTCGTGCCCCGCTGCAGCGCCTTGGCCTCGAGCTTGTCCGAGTAGCCCTTGCCCTTCTCGGCGGCCTCGACGGTGACGTCCTTGAGTACCACGTCAAACCCGGCCTTGGCCGAGACGTAGGCGATGCCCGCACCCATCATTCCGGCGCCCAGCACGCCGATCTTGGTGATCGGGGTCTTGCCGATCCCCTCCGGGCGCGAACCGCCGGCATTTATCGACTGCAGGTCGAAGAAGAACGCCTGGATCATGTTCTTCGAGGTTTGGCCCGCGGCGAGCTGAGTCAGGTAGCGGCTCTCGATGCGGCTGGCGGTGTCGAAGTCGACCTGCGCACCCTCCACCACGGCATCGAGAATCGCGCGGGGGGCAGGCATCGGCGCACCCTTGAGCTGCTTCTTGAGCAGCGCCGGGAACGACGGCAGGACCGCGGCCAGCGCAGGCGAGGATGGGGTGCCGCCGGGCATCTTGTAGCCCTTGGCATCCCACGGCTGGACGTGCGAGTCGGGGTTGGCCTTGATCCACGCCTTGGCGGCGGGCACCAACTCCTCGACCGAACTGACCAGCTCGTCGACCAGGCCGACCTCCTTGGCCTTGGCCGGCTTGAACCGGGTGCCCTGCGACAGGATCTCCATGAACGCTTTTTGGATGCCGAACATCCGCACGCTACGGACGACACCGCCGCCGCCGGGAAGTAGGCCCAGGGTGACCTCGGGCAGGCCGATCACCACCCCTTTGGCATCGGCGGCGATGCGGTGGTTGCACGCGAGCGCGATCTCCAGGCCGCCGCCGAGCGCGGCGCCGTTGATGGCGGCCACGACGGGCTTCTCCAGCTTCTCCAGCGCGCGCAGGTCGCCTTTGATTGCCTCAGCCGTTGAGAAGAATTCCGCTGCGTCGTCGAGGGTGACGCGGGAGATCGCCTTGAGGTCGCCGCCGGCGAAGAAGGTCTTCTTCGCGCTGGTGATGACCACACCGGTGATCGAATCTCTTTCCACGATAAGCCGTTCCACGGCGTTGTGCATGGATTCGGTGTAGTGCTCGTTCATCACGTTGGCCGAGCCGGTCGGGTCATCCAGCGTCAGCGTGACGATGCCGTCGGCGTCTTTATCCCAGTGAATCGTGTTCTCTGCCATTATTTTCCCCTAGCCTCAGACTCGCTCGATGATGGTGGCCACACCCATACCGCCGCCGATGCACAACGTGATTAGGGCACGCCGGGCGCCGCGGCGCTCCAGCTCGTCGACCATGGTTCCGGTGATCATGGCGCCGGTGGCGCCCAGCGGGTGGCCCATCGCGATGGCGCCACCGTTGACGTTGAGCTTCTCGTCCGGAATGTTGAGCTCCTTCTGGAACTTCAGCACCACCGACGCGAACGCCTCATTGAGTTCGAACAGGTCGATGTCGTCGACGGTCAGGCGCGCGCGGTCGAGCACCTTGCGGGTCGCGGGAATCGGGCCGGTCAGCATGATCGTGCCGTCGGCGCCGCTGGTGGCGGTGGCCACGACGCGCGCCCGCGGCGTCAAGCCCTGCGACGTGCCGGCGGCCTCGCTACCCACCAGCACCAAAGCGGCGCCATCAACGATGCCCGAACTGTTCCCACCGGTGTGGACATGGTTGATCTTTTCGACCCAGTGATACTTCTGCAGCGCCACATCGTCGAAGCCACCCATCGCACCGACGCCGTCGAACGCAGTCTTGAGCTTGCCCAGGGACTCCACGGTCGAGCCGGGACGCATGTGCTCGTCATGGTCGAGGATGACCAGACCGTTCTGATCCTTAACCGGCACCACCGATTTCGCGAAATAGCCGCCCGACCAGGCCGCCGCAGCTCTCTCCTGCGAGCGCGCGGCGTAGGCGTCGACGTCTTCGCGGGAGAAGCCCTCCATCGTCGCGATCAGATCAGCACCGATGCCCTGCGGCACGAACGACACCGCATAGTTCGTCTCTGGATCAAGAGCCCACGCACCGCCGTCGGAGGCCATCGGGACGCGGCTCATGGACTCGACGCCACCCGCCAGCACTAGGTCGTCCCAGCCGGAGCGCACCTTCTGCGCGGCAATGTTGACAGCTTCGAGTCCTGATCCACAGAACCGGTTAAGTTGAACGCCCCCAGTGGTATCGGGCAGGCCCGCGACAAGAACTGCCGTGCGAGCGATATCAGCCCCCTGGTCGCCTACCGGTGATACGACACCCAGGATGACGTCACTGATCAAGCTTTCGTCGAGACCGGGGAAGCGCACGCGCAGCTCCTCGATGAGGCCGACGACGAGGCTGATTGGCTTGACCTCGGTTAGCGCACCATCGCGTTGTTTGCCACGCGGCGTACGAATTGCCTCATAGATGAAAGCTTCTTCGGACATCGTCACCTTTCTGAAGTGCGGGATCGAGTGTGATCGGTCAGCAAGAAGCCCATTGACACCCCGCGGCGCCGGCGGGCGTCGGGCTATATGCCTAGTCAACGAGCATAAATGCTAGGCATATCTAATCTATAACCGGACTAGACCGCAAATATGCGTAGCTCGATGGCCAGGCGCCTGCCGACGGCACGACTGCGACGGTGTAGGGAAGCCACCCTTGACGCGCTGATGCCTAAGTGCGACATTAGTGTCGCATATCGTACGGCTCGTCAGAGGGGATCGCCGAGTGCCAACGTCCGTGCCTGAAGCTCAGACCCGTCGCCGTGATGTGAATCGCTTGTCTATGGCGTGGCCTGTTCTCGGCGCGTTCTCATTGGTGCTGGCGTGTGTCGTGCTCGGACGGTGGCTCGCCGGCGGGGTCACCTCGGTCGATCCTGGCGATGACCCGATGCCGACGTGGCAGTTGGCGCTGATGCACGCGATGGAATGGATCCAGTTTGGCGCCTTCGTCGCGATCGTTTGGTGGGTGGTGGTGCGGCCCCTCCTTCAGGGACGAGGGCTCGGGTTCGATGGTCTCTTCGTGGTCGCTGCCTTCTCCCTGAACTTTTGGGATGTCATGGACAACTACTGGTTGTTCTCATTTCAGTACAATGCGCATCACCTGAATGTCGGGTCGTGGGGCGCGTATATCCCCGGTTGGCACAGCCCGAAGCCTGAACTCTGGGCCGTCCCGATCGGCTTCGTATTTGGTGCGTACACATGGGCGTTCTTGCTCGCCGTAGTTGCTGGATGCCGACTGCTGACCTATCTCAGGTTGAGCCGTCCGAGTTGGGGACCCGTTCGTGCCTTCGGGTTGGTGTTCGCCTTCAATATGTTGCTCGAAGCTGTCGCGGAGAACATCTACCTACGCATCGGGGCAATCGCGAACATCAGCCCATACGAGCCGCTCACAATCTGGGACGGTAGTCAGCACGCCTGGCCGATTTACAATCCTGTTCTATTCTCATTGGTCTGGACCACATTGACGGCCCTCCGATGGTATCGAGACGAGAATGGCTTGACAGTAGTGGAACGATTCCTGCCCGCTGTTCGTAGCGGGCAAGGAATCTCCACGCTACTTCGGTTCCTGGCGATCTTCGCTTGCCTTGAGGTCGTCTACCTACTTCTCTACTTCTTGCCGTGGAACATTTTCTCCGCGATGCGAACAGCGCCACCGATCGTATTCCCGTCGTACTTCCCGGTGCCTTGACCGGGCTTTCGACGATAATCATGGTGAGCGAAACAGCGCCGCGCAGGGCGGATGCTCGTCGGGTCAAAGAGCGTGTGTTGGGACGTGCCATCGACGTCCTCCGAGGTGAACCCGATGCCTCTATGACTACCGTGGCAGCCGGTGTGGGTGTACATCGAGCTACTTTGTACCGCCATTTTCCCACGCGCGACGCGCTTATCGGATGTCTGGCTGAGCGAGCTACCGCCGAGGGCCGACACATGGTCGCCGAGATTGCGGCAGATCCCGCGGAGCTGCGCCAGTTGAGGAAATTGTGCACTGCCATGACGGAATTCGGGGACAAATACCAATTCCTCATCGGGACGGCACCCGTGCTGAACACCGGT
>Ga0182014_10003867_pt1 | contig 17675 bp, 17 predicted proteins | sample 612S2DmetaG_FD_120489 | JGI IMG/M metagenome (GOLD analysis project Ga0182014, IMG submission 120489) | Permafrost microbial communities from Stordalen Mire, Sweden - 612S2D metaG | ecosystem: Environmental > Terrestrial > Soil > Wetlands > Permafrost | place: Sweden: Stordalen | collected... | reverse complement strand
TCACTCGTGGTGTCGATACGGGTGACCCTGTAGGTCACGGGCGAATGTCCTGCGATCAGTTGGTTCATCGTTGCGGTTGCCATAAGTGCCCCTTTAGTGTTCCGGGTAGTAGCCGGATTGATCGTTGTCCAGAGCAGCCATGCTTGTGTGGTTAGGTCCGTTAACTAGATCCCAATTATCCAACTGGTACTTTTGTACCACCCATGCCGGGAACGTGATCATATGCACGCCCCGCAAAGGGGATCTATGACATCTTGCACACAAAATTGTGCCGTTATCAACTGAGTCCAAGAACTGCTCAATGGACTTAGCTTGTGGATAGTACTCTTGAATCTTGGTTAGGTCCGCCGAGTTTGCAAGCGACCACTCGACGGCAGTGTGATGAAGTTCGAGGGGACTTCCAGATTCTTCAGCGGTACGACCACAGATGTAGCAGTTCGGAGACTCTTTGATCAGCGCAGCCTTCGTTTCCCTGAACTCAGAGGATGAACTGCCACGCTTGGGATGGGTTGGCGTGTACACGGTTTCGTGTAATTGTCGGCTCACGGCATGGGCATTCACGAGGATAGCCGTAGTCATTGCTTCTTCTTCGATGACCTTTAGGTTCGCAGGTGTCGGGATGTTGAACCAGTAAGCGAAGTGAGCTGGAATGACTGCGGTTGGTACACAATTTGGAAAGAACTTTCCCGTTCCCATGAGTACCAACGAAACATGGGTACTACAGATGATCGTGTCCCCCCACGTTCCGGTGAAGTGAGCATGGGTAATAGCATCAAGGGCAATGTCAAAATACTGTAGCCACCCGTACTCAGATCCTGCCATTGCCTGGTTGTACGCCATTGCCGATGCGCGTTCTGCGTCAGTGAGGTCAAGTCGTATGTGAGCAAAGCACTCTGCTTGATATCCTACGAGAGATCTGGTCTCGAATCCTCCGGGACCGAGCTCAGAGAGAATCGGTATTCCATTTTCCACGGCGGAGCAAACAGCGACATGATCGGGCCAGCAATAGTCCTTGAGATCAGGTTCACTGAGGGTAGCCAGGACGTGCTCGCCGCTTGATATTGCAGCGGCGAGCAGTCCTTCTTTAGTGGCAGATTTCCCATGACGGATGATGAAGATATCGCCCGGAAGCGCATCGGTTGGTACTTCACCGTAGATGTAAAACTTGTGCCCCAAAACTGGGGGAAGGATTAGTTGGAAACCCTTGTCAGACATTAGAGAGATGCGATGTCCGCGCGTAGTCGAGGAATGTCGAGCTGCTTCAGCGGGCCACGACCCTTCTGCACCTGTTCGGTGTAGAGAACCGCATAGGCTTCGTCCACGTAGGTCGAGAACCATGCCCATGTAGCTTTGATGACCTGACCCCATGTGACGATGTAAATACCTTCTGCATCGTAACCGATTGCAACGATGCAGTGTCCACCAACGATTGGTGATCCAGGAACAACCGTCCACTCACCGGGGAACTGGTTCTCTGCTGACTGAGGGAGGTTAACTCCAAGGTAAATTCCTCCGAAGACGTAGATGGAGGACTTCACTTCATCAAGATTCGTGTGGTCGAAAGGACAGAATACATCCACTTGTGAGCCGAGGATAGGTGCTTGCTGCGCGGTTGAGAGGAAAGTTGATTCGACAAGTCCGGTGTCTGCGCCGCCAGTGAGTTTAAAGTACTCAGTCTGTGTTGCAGCATCTCCAGGGTATACGTAGGTGCCACCATTCTCCTGCGCGACGGCCTGGGAAAGGTGAACGTGTCCGGCGACCACACAGTCTCCGAGCCTATTGTTGTCTGCCATAGGGTATTGAACCTTCATGGCCCACTCACACTTAGCGGGGGCCACCGGAAGGGCACCGCCCTCGAAATAGGTGTGCAGGCAAGCTAGCGCTGGTCTGACGGGTGGCAACTTACCAAAGTTGAATGTAAAGGGTACAAATTCAGACATTATTGAGTCTCCAGGGTGTCGTATTTAATAAAGTTTGTGGACGGGTGTTCACATTCAGCCATGATCGTGGGTATCACGACATAGACTTCGGCGTCGGTGTTCTTAAGATCTTCGAAGTACAGTCCAGTCGTGTTACCAAAAACATGGATGCCGAGAGAGCGATGGAATCCGCAGAACACCCGCACTTCGTTTCCCCCGAACCACAGAACAAATCCAAAGAGTGCAATGGCGCGGAGAATTGCATCTGTATCGCGTGGGTCAAGAGTGAACCACCCTTCGATGTTGGTACCGAAGAGTCCGTAGTTGCGCCACTTCGACAGGATGGCGGGAACAGTGTGCTCGACTTCGTTCCACTCAGTCGCTATTTCTTCTTGGTGAGGTGATGGGTACAACTCATCGCACTGTCCCCACGCCAAGGTGTTGACCTCTAGAACGAAGTCAAGGTCGGTGACGACAGGGTTAGTCCATCTAGGATGAGTGACGCCATCGCTGCTGTCAAAGCAGATCGGAAGGGCGGGGGGCGAAGATATGTGTTCGTGTAACGTTCCACGAGTTTGGCCTACTGGTCTTATGTTCATTTCCCCTCCCAAGGTCATGATGAAGCGATCTTCTTATTGGCTGTGTTTGTTGTCAATACGGTCATTTTCAAGAGCTGCTACACGCTGGTGTATTGTTCCGACTCCAACGTACTTGTTGCCCAATACTTCTCCGAGCTTTGTCCCGAACAAGTTCGCGGCACTCACAATGGCTACTACGAGAATCTTCTCTGTCATCGAATGACCCTGAAAAGCTGAGACAGATATTGTCGTGGTAGTGATGCCAACAAGCCACTGGACGCTATCCATGATGCCCGCGAGCCACCCACGATTTCTTGTCGCGGCGAGGAGCAAAATAATTCCAAGAGTATCTTGGATCATCATTGCCGCGCCAGCCACAATTGCAATGTCAAGACCGTTCATTAATTAGTTCCTAGTGATGAATTCCGAGAAGGATGGCTGACACGATAAGGCTTAGACCAAGAAACGTTGCGCTAACGGACGCGGTGATCTGTCCTATGCTCATTCGTCGTTCATTGCGCTCATGAAATTGACCGACATCCTTGGCTTCGATGACTACGACGCGCTCTTTTAGATCACTGAAGGATGATTGCATTGCGCTCAAGGACTGGGTGAAGGAGATCGTTTGGGCATCTATGGCCTTGGCGGTAGCTGCTTCAGACTTGTTAATCGACTTCTCACTCGCGATGGTCTGTTCGGCCACGGCAGTCTTCTGGGCGACCAATGCGGCGTCCACAGCTTCCTTGGTGTCCCTCTTCTGCTCAGTTCGGCCACGTTCAATGAGTTCGAACTCTCTGGCTACTGAGTCGAATCGTTCATTAGTGAGTCTTGCCTCTGATTTGATGAGAGTTTCTAATTTGTCCGAAACATTCTCTATCTCTCTGTGTACCGTGTCCAGAGTTCTGTTTGTAGGATCTGCCTGGTGTTGGGTGTGGACTAATTCTGGAGAGTCGATCATGGTTCTATGCCTTTGGGGTGGGAGGGGTTACGTGCTTCTTCTTCCAATCAGAGTTCGTGTAAAGTACGCGAGTCGGACCAGCGGTTGGGTCATCAAGCGGGAAAGACGATCCGTTCCAGTTCCTAACTGCGTACCCGTTCTTAACTGCGGTTCCAGTTTCTTGCTCAGATATAACCACTAGATGATTTGAGGAAAGAATCAACTTGCTAGGAGCGGGGACATGGATAGGAAGAGCCAACGCTGGACGAGTTACGTACAGATAGTCAGAGGTGTTGTACGGGTAGAAGTTGATCGTCTCCCCTGTGAAGGGAGCTTGGAAAACCTGACCGTCTTTAACGAAGCCCATGACGTGACCGGGTTTTCCATTTTGTGAGTCAGATCCAAGGATGAAGAGAAGATCACCTGGCTCTAGTTTTGAACCCTTCTTGATCTGGTGCTCTTGGTACTGAACGAATGTAGTACGCCCAATGTTGACACCGATCTGTGCGTAGGCCCAGTCCCATGTACCCGAGCAGTCGGTTCCGCTATTGCCAAGGGGCCAACCACCGAAGACGTATGGGCGGCCACGTAGTTTCTCTGCCTCTGCGAGGGCTAGTTTGCCCCCATTGCTCTGGTCAACGGTGTGTTGAATTGTCATTCATTCTCCTGGTAATGCGAATTTTTACTTGATGGGTGGGAGGGTTACTCTACGAGTTACCAGCCGAAGAAGGCGAAGAAGGCGGAAGTAGCGGCACCGCCGTAGGTGACTGAGTACCATCCAGAACTGGATAGCAATGTTCGAGCATGATGGATCATTTAGATGGCGATGCCGCTAGACCCGCTGCTGAGACTTGGTGATGAGCCAACGATGGTGAAAGTTGAGATGTTGATTTTGTCCACTACATTGCCAGTCCCATTGACAACATAGGCAAAAGCCCAAAGCGGATCGGTCACCATGCCAACTGAATTGTTGCCCAAACCTAATGAGGCGACGACGGTGAAGGTTGATAAGTTGACCTTGGATATCCCAGTCGTATTATCGAAAACGTATGCAAAAGAGTTTGTTGGATCTATGAGAATAAATTCTAGGTTATTAGAAACCGTTATTTGATTCACTAGAGAGAAGGTTGAAATGTTCATCTTATAAAGCTGTTGAGTACCTGAAAGGTCACCAACATAAAGATACGTGGACGTAGAATCAATAGCTATTGATCCGGGGCGGTTTCCTACGGTAGTTGTAGAATTGTTTACAGTGAATGTAGAAAGATTGATCTGATAGACAATATTTGATCCTCCAGCGATGTACCCAAAAGCGTTAGCAGAGTCAATTACCATAGCGGCAGTGGTGCCCGATCCAGTTAGGGCGGGGAGGCTTAGGGCGGAGCCAACAACAGTAAATGTTGAAAGACTAATCTTGGTTAACGCAGCGCTTGAGGTGACGTAGGCAAATGTGTTGGTATGATCAATAGTCAAGCTGTAACAAGCGGGAATGGTAAGCGAAGAGACCACCGTGAAACCTGAGAGGTTAACCTTTGTTATTATGGTACCAGATGAACTGATAACATAGGCGAATGTGTTGGTGGAGTCAACAGCGATGATGCCTGGACCGCCACTGATAGTAAGTGGAGTGCCGACAAGGGCAAGCGTCGATGGGCTGACCCTCGTTATGGTGTTGCTCGTAGCGTTAGTGACATAGACGAATGGACCACCGCTCGATGAGGAAAACCCTCCTGCTCTTGCGGAAAGACCGGCAAAGGTTGAGATGATCGGTGCCATTATTAGAACTGAGCTAACGATGCTAGGACAGTGTACGTTGTTGAAGCGGTTTTGGCAATGTTGATGGTGTAAACGTCATAGCCAGAGGCATTGCCCGAGGTAGGGGCCGATCCACCCTGCCAGTTGACCGTTTGTGCAACACCATCAATGTTAATGGCGGTGCAGTAGTACGCAGTTGTTCCCTGTTTAACCTTGACCGCTATAGTGATCTCCTGCCCTGTAGACATTAGGCCGTTCAGAGGGTTAGCCGAAGTAGAAGCCACATTGAATATCCAGTTGTTCGCCGCGTTGGAGGTAATCAGGATAGATGTCCCGTTAGTGGACACATAGATATTCATTGTTGACGCCGGTGCTGTCGATGTGACGTACGCAGTTTCGAGGGGCGCGGTCAAGACAACGTTGTTGTTGATGTACGGAACCAGAAGTGCGGTAGCTGCCGTCCACGCCGTTGTGATGGCGTCGGCATAAGTCTTGGTTACCGGGTTAAGGCCAGTAGTTGGAGCACCCGAGAGGATGATCGGACCCGTCATGGTACCACCAGATAGAGGCAACCCCGTACCTGTTACAGTCCCCCATTGAATTCCAGAGCCGGTGTTGATGAGAGCCTGTCCGGTTGAGTTCGAGCCAGGAATGATGATCAGCCAGGTAGGCGTCGTCCCGCCTGCTGTGCATATCTGCAACTGTGGGCACGTAAATGATGTGTTGACCCAAATCAGTCCTTGATGACATGACGCAGCCGTTGGGGCTGAAGAACCTATGAATTGAGGTCCAGTGAGTATGTTCCACCAAGCAGTTCCATCGTAGTAGTTCATACCAAAAGTACTTGCCGTGACCGTAGGGTTCCACCACAAGTTTCCTTCAGTTGGAACAACGGGGGCGCTGCTCGACTGAATCCACGGAGCCACGATGGAGTCAAGACCGTTAGCAAGTCCTTCAACATCACCCGGAACATTCGCAGGGTCGGTGCCAACCGGAAATTCTAGGTCTAATCTTGAGGTGCCGCCTGATCCCATTTAGGGCTCCTAGTTCTAGTATCCGCCCACATATACTTCGACCCCGGCAGGTCGTTGAGAGTACACGTAAGAAGCGAAATTGTTGTTAGCTGAAGGAATCAGCAAAGAATTGAGGTTGTCGTACTTATCGGTTGGCCCTAGTCCCGAGATGAAGGAATCGAGTGTGGTGTACGTAGTTCCAGATCCCCCCGCCGCCGCGAGCAACGAGTTGTACGAGAAAATGTTGAAATAAGACGTTGGAATTAGCAGAGTAATTCCGTACTGGTTGTACTGATACATCGAGGGTGACGTTTGAAGTGTTACTGCCGACCCAGCGGAGTGCGTAGCGGGCGTGGTGCTGTTGTATCCACGGTTCCCAGAAGGGATCGAGATCGAGACAGGTCCATTGACGAATGAATAAACGCCATGCGGGATAAGGATGTCTTCTGATCCCACTTGAATTACTAGCGGTGAGTTAGCCGCTGCGTTGAACCACTGCTGACCTACTCCGATTAGCTCTAGGGTGATGGTACCTGTACTGGATATAGCGGTGAAGAGTGTGGTCATTCCTCCGTTACCTATTGGAGCGGTGTTCTCTAGGCACAGGACCTGCGACGCATTGATTGGAGTTATACTTGACCCCAATGAGTTATTGATGTATGCCGCGAGTGAACTTTGTAGAGCGGGTACGGTGCCTCGGCTAAAGCCTGGACGAGAAAGTATCTTCTGTACTGATTGTTCGTAGGTCAGATTCGGTGTTTTTGTGAGATCGACACCAACGAACTGGCCTAGCCACGGAAGGGCATACGAAGGGCATCGGTTGATGTCGAGTATCTGCGACCATCCGGGGGCACCGAAGTAGTGCTGGATATCGAACTCGCCATTTGCCCCGGAACTTGCTAGGTGCGCAGCCGGAACCGTCAGGTCCCAACCCCTCTGGACGTTTGTGAATGTAACCTCTGTCGCTTCCCAGTCATAGACTCCTGCCGGGATGAGAATTCGTTCACCCTCGATTTCCACGGGGAATGCGTGGGTGGTGTCTATCTGCGACCATGTAGAGTCTGTATTGAAGATAGTGAAGCTAAGTGCATTGAATGTGATGTCGGACTTAAGCATTCCTGGTGTGAAGGCGACTAAACCTGGATTAACAGGGAAGACTGCTGAACCAGCACCGATGGAGTCAAAGAAGAGAACCGACAGAGAGTCGAGATCACTCACAAGAGACTGAATGAAGTACCAAAGACGATACCCAGAGTTTGCGTCCTGCTCTTGCAGCGATTCCGGGAGTGTTTGATAGACCTGCGCTGTGTAGTACGAGGTTGAAGGAAAGAGCATCGGTTGGTATCTCGCAATCTCGGCTGTAGAAGAGAATTCAAAACTGGCGTTCGCGAACACCGCTGAGTCGATGGTGAGGGAACACGTTGTCGCAGAGGTAGACGATATCGCTGATGCCAGCGTAGTGGCAACTCCGTTGGCCGGGGCTTCAGTCGCCATTGGCTATTCCTTTATGGGCGTGCGTAATCCCGCTCGTGTGTCGAGTATGAAGGCGATACTTCCAGTGGAAGGTCGCATTACGATGCGACCTACTAGGAAGCGGTAAGCGACAAAACCAAACTTCCAATCGCGAATGTAGCGGGTGTCTGTGTAGTCGATACAACCGTGCTCGTGCAACTTCCCCACGCGATGACGTTTCCGGCACCAGTCGTAGCACTGTCAACAATAGCGAATCCAACGATTGTGCTGGTACCAGCGGTGCAGGCGGCAAACGTGAGCGTTGAAGAGTTCGAGATCGTTGATGGCGTAGCACCGACAGTTGCGCCCCAGTCACCTGACGTAGCAAGACGTGCATAGCCGGTGTAGGAAGCTTCCACGATGGTTGATCCGGTAGATACGCTGGTAGGCAAAGTTGTGCAAAGAGCGACCCATGTCGATGGCATCGTCCAGCTCGTCTTACCTACTGAGTGCGCGAGAATTGCCTGTGCTGCGTATTCTGAGTAACTTCCACTCATTTGTTTATCTCCTTAGTTTCATAGCGATCTATGATTTCATGCGCCCATGACAATAAGTCATTGATGCGCTGTCCTGATGGTTGACTCGTTACCCAAAGTTCTAAATTCTCTGGTCTATTATCGAGTTTGTTGCCGTTAATGTGATGAACGTTTTCTCCTTTGGTAAGGAGGCGTCCTAATACTTCTTGCATTACTAGTCGGTGTTCAGAAATTTGCTTCTTTCCGCCCGCCGCCTGACCAGGGCGACGAAATACCCTGTATCCGTCATCATTTATATGACCAGATCCACGCTCCGCAACGCTACGAACTGGCCGTAACTCTTGCCCGTGATCACGCTGCCAAGCGTGAGCGCCACAAAGTCCTCTAGAGCGGTGTAACTTTTCGCATCCTGGAAAATCACATCCTTTGGATGTACGCCAAGAACGAATTGGTCTGAGCTCTATCCCAATCATTTTCTGATGCCTATGGGTCTCGCAGAGATCTCCATATGGAACAAGACGTTTACACGATTCATAGGCGCAAACTTTTTCTATGTTGGAGCGACCAATACCAGAACATTGTCTAGAGCAGTACTTCTTCTGCGTTGTCAGTTTTTTACTGCATATTTGGCAGGTAGCTTCCATTTGTTAAAGAACTTGAACTACTATTGCGCCAGCTTCAATGGTCACTGACAGTGGTGGCGCGGGCCACGGTAATACGTATGCGCCTACACCCTGAACGACTCCCCCGAAGAGGTACGTCCCACCAGTGATCGCCGTCCAGAACGAACACCAGAGGACTCCTTGATTGATAGGAGGTAGTCCCGTGAATGTGACATTGGTGCTGTTATAAGCAATCCCTGACGATGCTCCACCGAATACAACAGAAGCCCTCGCGTAAAGGCCGCCCACAAGCTCTCCAGAGCCTGACTGACCTGGATCTGAGAGGTTTAGACCCATGTAAAGGGTAACCCCAGGCTGGATAATTGCCGCGAGTGCTAGGTTTGCGGTGTAGTTACTTAGACGAGAGGCGTAGGCCATTTATGAATTCAAAGCATCTAGGGGATTGCTGAGAATTGTTCCAGATACAATATTTCCGACTGGCAAAACGCCGACCCCTTGGAATGTGAGGTCTGAGGTACCATACGCACCAGAAGTAGGCCAACTCACACGAGTGAGCACCGTCACCACGGAACTGATTCCTGGTACCTGAGCGATGATCGAGGCAATGTCGAAAATACGAACGGTGTTTTGGGCTGGATCCCAATAAGGTGGTGCCGAGGTTCCTCCAGCCCACGTAGCTGGTGAAAGGAATGAATAGATAGCAGTCGTTACCGCTGCCTGCACTGCTGACGCTGAATAACCAGACGCAAGGTAGGCGCTCCACTGCACGTCAACAGGTACGTACTGAGGACCAAGAATGTTGACGGTGAAATTGACTTCTCTGTGCCCTTGAAGGTAGTCGTTAAGATTGTCTGACTGTGGATCGTTGAGAGCGATACCATTCACATCAACAGGGACAACGCTAACTGTACGGGCGAACACGAAGTTCTGCGTCGAGTAGTATCCACCCGGTGTGTAGATATATCCCAAATCGTTATTCAGATTTACCGCGTAGTACGCTGCACTCATGTTTCCGTTCATGACGCCAAGCGCGGAAACGATAACGGATGAGTTCAATGGGACTGTAAGACCCGCACCGTAGATCACTCGTACCTGAACAGCCTTTGGAGCGGAAATAGTGAATGACGCAATGACGTTCTGAACACCGTTCGAGGTGGGGGACGCTGAGGCTAGTACCGCACCGTCAGTAAGACTGTACACCTCAATAGTGACATCGCTATACGTCGCCCCGGTGTATGAAGCATCAACTGTCGCAATAATTGAGTATGTTCGAGTGGTGGCAGACCCTAGATCAACTGCTGTGTTATCGAGCATGAATGCTTGCGAAGACGCGGTGAGGGCACTGCCCAATGCCGATCCAGTTCCCGTGTATTGCATTCCATACCCAGGAAGCGCTACAATTCCTGAGCCCGGTAGAGTCCAGCTAAGCGCGTTGCAGTTTGGATATAAATAAGTGCTTAGGGTTGAGTCGGGAATGAAGTTGTAGTAAGACGTAGAGAGATTTGGTTGATCATCACCGTTCAATAGGAAGAGAAAAGACTGACAAATATTTGAACCATAGATTCTCTGCGTGTCTCCAGCAGTTCCTCCGGCCCATCCAATAAGCATGGTTATTGATGCGATGGTAGGCTTCAGCTCACTATAGAGCGTCGATGGGTTAGATGGCGCTAGATCATTAGTGGTTGTGATGGAGTTATTACTCCCAATGTATACCAGAGTAGTGAGAGGGATTCCACTAGCTGGCGTGGCTGGCGTAGGCGCACTCCAGTATGTAACATATGATCCGTCAATGTATTCGACTAGCGTCGCTGTAACGATTGTTGCCCCTGAATCTGAGCCAGGAGTGGTAACAACGGATGCAATGTAGTTGGTAGTGTTCGATGGGAGGATACCTAACGATCCTGGTGCGGCCCCAACTTTAGGCAACATTACACCGTCGTAGATCGTTACCGTAGCTGTCGTAGGGTGCGCGACACGAAGAGGTGAAGCCAGCGTAAGAGTCTGGTATCCTCCAGCAAGCGCGGTCGCTCCGGTTACCACTACTACTTCATTGCCGTTGGTGGAGTCTGCTATCTCCACGAGTGCAGGGTTCGCAGGGGACAGCGAAACTGAGAACGTTGGCGACGTGATGGACACCTGCACCGTCGTTGCGCCCTGAGCGGCAGTAGCGTGAAGCAATGCACCACTAACAAGTGACGACGCGGTGCGAGTTACCTGGCCGTAGGCGGTAGGAGAGGTTCCACCGAGAGCGAAGGTATCGAGATTAGTCCCATCGCCTATTCCCGTCCAGCCGCTAGGTACACTTGCGAGATCCGTAAGGTTAGAGTTAGCAGGTGTTACCTGATTAGTGAGTGGGTTGATGCCGTCGTAGGTTGTGGCTCGATACACACCACTAACGTTTTGCGAGAACACCGAATAGTCGTTTGGTGTAATGGGGCGTGGAGAGAGAAGCTGCAATTCATTAGATAAGCGGTTCAGATATGCCGAGGGGCTCTCTGGATCAGTAGCCCGAGCAAGAGTTGGCAATGTTGATGGCGTAGAGATGATAAGTATGGTCGATACGAGAGGATCTTGCGTCGAGAGTGTGAGATACTGGTTCGTGCTGAACGAAGAATTCACCGACAATGCATCGAGATCGTACACCGCACCCGAAGCAACCGATTGCATAATCAGGTTCATTGAAACGCTGCCGTTAGCGATGGTGTAGTCCTGAATGGTCTGGAACTGGTATGCAGCACCTTGCCAGTAGAACCCAGCGATGGTCCCTGAAGGTATTTGGTAACCAGCACCTGTTGCCGGTGCCACCAATGTCCATGTCACTTGAATCTGCTCGAAGTTTCCGGGGATCGGGGTGATCCCTACAAGGGTTCCGAAAGATTCGAAGATGAGGGATGGCACGTCACTCGCCGCTGTAGCCGCTTCTGCAACCAGCAATGCAATCTGTTCAGCCAGCGCGACCTCTAGATTTCCTTCGCGGGGCACCCATCCGGGGAAATACAAAGCGAGGTTAGAGAGTATCTGCTGTGTGAGCGCGTCGGCATCTACCGTTATTGGCAATTGGATGTAACTATCAACCATCGAACGTTCCTTCTCCCGAGTTAGCATTAGTAGTGGCGAGTTCGATGCTCACGTTGGTGTTACCCCCGCCAATAACGTCCTCGTAACTCACGGTGATGGTTGGTACAGCTCGTTCATCCCACGTAACAATGGCGTTTCGCATTGAAGTAGTGTCTATAGGGTAGGTAAAGGTTGGATCAAGGATCCCAAAGTCAGGTAGTGCAGGACGTTGACCGATTTGTGTGCCAACAATCATTTCAACGGAGTCCGAAATCTCTGAGTATGAATCTTGATCGTTTACTAAGAATTGGCCGAACGAGTCAAGAGCAGGAATGTTTTGCAAGTGGGGAGGCGCAGTTGGTAGCGTCTGCGGCGGTGACATTGTGGAAACAGTTACACCAATGCTCGTGTTACCTGCGTCGTCCGATTGGATAACCTGAAAGGCCAACGAGTTGGGTGTTACGGTTCCAGAAGCCCAGAGGATAGCCGCTGAGGCCCAAGGGTACTGGTATGAGGTAGCCGGTGCTAAAGCGACTATCCCCGCAGGACCGTTGATAATTTCCGCGCCCAGCGTCGTCACCAGGCTCCAGATTGGCGTTGCGGTGCTCACGCTGGTGAGGACGTAGACAAAATAGAAGGAGTCGTTCGTCGCGTCAGTCGCGGCGGTCCAGCTAAGTTCTATTCCTGTGCCTTCGACCCAAATGGCTGTAAGGTTGGAGATTGGATTAGGCAAGATAAACCGATCCTATTGAGTATTATAGCAGTGAGTTGACGAAAAGTCCAGTGTTTACCACGCGGTGGTCTTATGTTGTTCCATCTATTGCCAAAGAATCTGACACTAATGCCGCAATGATGCTGGTAAGAACTGCTCGTGCATTCGTGTCCGTGATAGCGGAAAGGTGCCCCGTGATCGTCGGCGGTTCCGTAAGTGGATGTATCGCCACGCAGATGGGGATCCCATTAGGGGTAAATCCCACAGACACCGTTGTGCCCACTTTTGGTGCGCCATGAGACGGGTAAGGAATTGGCTCTGTCACGTAGTTGTTACCGAGCGACGACACCGAGACGGTCATCATCCCCGTTGGGATCGGGCTAGTTGCTCCAACAGGCAGTTTGGACGCGATTGAAACGTCGGTTTGGAGTACCTGCCCGTAGAGAATGTTGGTGAACTGTGGCCGGGTAAGGTGCAGTCCCTGGTTCTTGAAGTGAACTTGGAGTAATGTATTCGCATCTTGCGACATTTATTCTCCTAGGAAGCCAAGTGAGCTTTGAGCGGAATACCAGCGTACGGCAGTGATGAGGGCTCATAAAGATTAGCGTACGGGGTCGGTACCTGAAGAGTGAGGGTAGCCATAGGGGCGAAGCCGTCTCTCTGCATGTCGTACACCATCCAGTTGCCATTCGCCGGACCAAGCTTTTTAGTCTGAACTATCTCACCAATCTCGTATGGAAATCCGTTTCCCCACAAAACGGTTCCAGTGATCTGCCCGAATGGAGCTTCTACATCCCAGTCAAAATCCATGTCTAGAGTCTGGGGGGTGAACTCTTGAAGTACCGGCAACTTAGAACCAAGTGTTTTCATTACCTTATTGATGGGTGGCACCGCATTGCCTACTGAATCCTTGGTCAGCAAGCCCAACCAATATTCGTCGGGACCAAAGTAGAAGGTACCGTTATTTTCCCATAAGCGCCAACCTACCGTAGACGCAATTCGCTGAATACACGTCCATGAATCTTCGTATGGATCTGTTGTAGTGCCACGAGAAAGGGACTGTGTAACGATAGGTACGCCAGCGTTTCCGGCGAGTTGCGACCACACGGTGGCGTAGTCAGGGCCAACGAAGTCAACGTTGGGATACTTGGAGCCAGCGTAGTTAAGAGCTAGAACGAGACCCTGGACAAACTGAGTGACCGCAGTTGACGCAGCGGTGGTTGCTGATGCAACTCGTGACACTTGCTGGCGCAAACGATAAACGGCCAGTGACTCAAACACTAATTGAAGTTGATCCCCAGCCTTTGCGGTTTGGGATAGAACGTAGTGAAGAATGCGACCCTGATCGTTGATTGCGATACAAACACCCTGCGAGAACTGTTGGCTACGGGAGCCAATAGAACTATTCTCTTGGCGGGACTCTGAACTCTCTAGTGGAACCAAGAACATGTTGAGGAGCTGTCTCGTTGGATCGGCCAACTGAAGAGTCAGTGTCGCGGCACCAGCCATGTTCTTCTCATACAGAATATCAGTAATTGCTTCGGTGTACCAGCTCTTCAGTGCGGTTCCAGTGTTGGTGTCGAAGTTCCACACCTGGAGCTGTTGTACCCCAAGGGGTCCAAAACCTGGTGTACCCAAGACACTTGACGTTTTAACGCCTGGATTCATATTGAGATTCGCGGTTCCTACCTTGGTCACTGCCAGCGCTGATGCAGAGGTAGCCCCGGAATTTGCGGAAAGAGTAGTCTTCTTGGTAACCATTTATGTCGAGGGGATTCTTATGACTCGTCCCGCCAATGGAGCGAGGTTGGTCGTTATCTTTGTGGAACCTAGGATGGATGCGTTAAGGGTTTTAATGGCTTGCTCGTTCGCGGTACTTGCCTTCCCCATCTGTGAGGCTGCGATCTTCAGGATGGTATCCCCTGCCTTGATGGTGTACGTCTTTGACGTTTTTGTCGCAGTTGTGGCCGTTGCGTTTTTTGAAGGACTTGTAGCCTTGTATGGGTATGGAGGGTTAAACTCATAGAGAACGGCCTCGCCAGTGACCTGGAGTTGACCTCCAGCCGGTGTATAGAGACGTGACTTCTCAGTAAGAGTAGACAGCATCCAAGATCGCCCGGTTCCGGGGGTAGGTCCAGTGAGTGTCAAATACGGTGGCTGGATGATAGTTCCCGAAGTTTTAGCGGCTTCTAACCATGTTTGCATCTGTTCCATATCGTCAATAGGTGTCAACGATGTGACGGAGGTGTCCATGATGTAGTTGAGCGTCAACTGAAAAGGTGAACGGTCATACCATTGAATCGCGGCGACCTGGCGAGGGCGATCTATTGCCTGAACTCCACCGCTCCCAGAGACTTGAGCCATCTCTACTTCGCCTGTGACCATGAGCGTTACGGCTCTATAGGTGCCGCCAGAGAGCGCGTGCGGAGTAATGACGGTTAATTGATTAGGGTGAGCTCTTGAGGAGAATTTTGCCATTGTTACACTCCTCCATAGCTGGGTTTAGTCTTCGTAGATCCAGAGCCCGTACCCGTCACGCTGCTGGTCTTCATGTATTGATTGAGTAGAGGCCCGAGTTTGTTGGCGATGTTAGCTGGCAATGCGCTACTAGCCGTTTGTGTCGCAATTTCTTTAGCTAGTTTGCTCACAGATTCTCCCGAGAGATGCGTGTTCTTCGCCGCATCTCGCATTGTGCGAATCAATTCATCCGTCTTCTTGGCATCATCATTGGCTTGCTTTTCCTGAGCTTTGAGTGCCAAGATGGCATCAGGAGGAAGATTCTTGGTCTTGAGAGCATTCGCGTCAGCCACTGCTTGTAAGTGATATTTGTGAGCAAATTGAGGAAGGTATTTTTCAGCGATAGCGGTGGTAGTATTTTTGTCGTTAAGGAAGTGCTTCTCTTGAGAACTATTAAGGTTGAGCGCGTCACGTGTTCCGAAGTATCCACCCGTAATCATGGCTGCGAGTGTTGGGTCATGCTTCTTGAGGGCGGTCATAGATTCGCTAGAGGCATCATTGAATGTTTGCTGCGCCCACTTCTTTTGCTTACCAACGATTGTTGCTGCCCCGGCAAAGTCAGCATTTAGAGTTCCGGGCCCCAGACCATTCTTCTTTAGCAGATCGTTGAAGGCTTGTCGCGCACCATTGGGCAGTTGTAGACCGATCATTCTCAATCGGCGTAATTCTCCAGCAGGGATAGGAGCAAAGTGACCACCCATAGCCTCCGCCATGGAATTTTGCTGAGAGAAACGACTCTCGTCTCCATGAATTTCTTTGAGAATGTTACTGAGGTGTTTCTTTCCTGGACCAAAGAGCTGACTCAAAGCTAGCTGGTCAGTCGCGTTGGCGTGCTTAATGGAATTGTGGTAGTTGCCCCCGGCCTTGGTGTAAGAAGTAACTGCCTTATTGAAAGCGTCGGGGTCTGCAAGGAGAGCGGCCACATTGGTAGACCATATTTCTTTTCCGGCCTTGTTCTTGTGCTCAGTTTGGAACTGACGTAGGGTCTTGGTTGCCTTCGCCAATTTTGCAGCAGCAGCAGTGACACTTAGTGGGTTCTTGACGTTAGGATTGTAGGGCTTAGAGGATCCAGCTCCGAGCCATCTACCAAAAAGTGAGCCAAGCTTTCCGAGCACTGGAGTCAGTGCCCCAATAAGCTCTGGGGCCAGCATCATGCCAATCATGCCGACCGGGCCGCCCATGATACCACCGGCCATTTCGCCTAGGCCAGCAAGCATTCCACTACCAGCGGTGTCCACAATCGCAGGAACAGTGGATTTTGCTACATCGGCCAATCCAGTTTCTGCCACATCAGTCACACCGCTAGCAGCCATACGCGCCTCTTCGGTACTTGCAATATTTTCAGCGGCGGTATCTGCACCACCCATCATCTTGGTTTTGAATGACTTTATGCCACGGCCCTTACCAGTAGCACCGTAGTACATGGCGGCAGTCTGAGCAGCATTTTCCTCTTCACTCATTCTTGCAGCAAGTGGCGCAGACTCTGCGGCAGAAAGGAACCTTCCGGTTACGGGATCCTTGAATTGAGGAGCATAGACAGTTCCGCCGTCTTTCTCGGCAGCGCGTAGCCCACCACCTGCGCCACCACCTATTCCACCATTTCCCATAGCCTCAGCAATCATTCTGGTGTTTGCAGCGGTCTGCTCTTGGTATCCAACACCCTTATTCAGGGAGTTGTTAATCAAGTTTTCTCCAGGACTTGCCTTATCAGAAAGTGCAGCAGCCTTGGCTGCATCCTGCTGTTCTTGCGCCGCTACGGCTTCTTTACTTCCTGGAAGGTAGCCAGCACTGATGGATTCACCACCAATCTTACTGAGGATACCATGCTTCTTTGTATCATAGATGTTAAGGAACCTAAATGCGCCAGAGTTGGCCTTGCTCTCCATCCCCCGTGTGAATGCAGAGTTTTTTCCAGCCATGATGCCCATGCGGTTGAAACCAGCACCAATGTACGGGGAAATCCCGTGCATTAGTTCTGCACCCTTGGTTATACCTGCACCAAGAAGCAAAGTCCCAGCAAGACCAGCGAAGGCATAGAGGATACCCTTGAACTTAGACAGTCCACCGATTACCCCTGTCATAGCATGGGCGAAGGTGAGGGCAATAGGTGTCAGCGTCTTACCAGCGTTCACCAAGTCAACGAGTAGGTGTTGCCCCATAATCTTGAACTGCTGTGAAGGAGTATTCTCGGCACGGAGTTCACTGGCCTTCAAGTAGGCAGGATTGTCTTGGGCTGTCATGTGCTGTTCGATATTTTGCAACATTCCAGGGTTGTTCAAAATAGAGGCAATGGTAGCGAATTGCTTAGATCCACCATACGCCTTGTCGAGCACGAGGCTGAACACCTGCTGCTTTTCAGCAGTAGTAAGTGTTCCTGCCATCCAGTTCTTCTTCAATGTCGGGCTCAGCTCATTGGCTGACATGGTTTGAAGCTTGTCCCAGGCACCTTGCAGACCACCACCGCCAGCTCGTACGTGGCCTGTAGTATTAAAGAAGTATCCAGCAATAGCACTTGGGGTTAACTGATTCATAGACGACTTCAGTGTTTTAGCAGCAGAAACTAGGCCACCAGGGCC
>Ga0182014_10003863_pt1 | contig 17678 bp, 15 predicted proteins | sample 612S2DmetaG_FD_120489 | JGI IMG/M metagenome (GOLD analysis project Ga0182014, IMG submission 120489) | Permafrost microbial communities from Stordalen Mire, Sweden - 612S2D metaG | ecosystem: Environmental > Terrestrial > Soil > Wetlands > Permafrost | place: Sweden: Stordalen | collected... | reverse complement strand
GCGAGACCGCAGAGCTTGAGGCAGTGAGTTGCGCAGTGTTCCCATATTCGCACCTCTCCAGGGACTGAGATCACGCCCCGCCATCTCTGGCCCAGTTTTCCACGACAATGTAGAAGTCTGTCCGTGTCCTGTCTGTGACCGTGATCACAGGCCCGCGTGGCCGCGCTCGGCCAGTGACATCGGCGGCCTCATTCACCTGCTACTGCTTGTTGCCTTGCTCAAAGGCCATTGCTCGCTGACCGACCCGCCCGTCGCGAGAGTGTCGATCATTGGATCACTGCGGCGAAGTAGGCTGTCGGCGTAAAATGCGGCTTGTTCTTTGCACGAATATTTCAGAGGTCATCTCTATGCGCTACAAGGGTAGTTGGTATGTCCTTCTGCCGGTGGTCGCTTTGGTATGTTGGCCTTTGGAAGCCCTTGCGCAAATGGACGTCTGGTCTAGCGGCGGTGCGCACCCAGTTACGTTAAAGCCCAATGCTGAGTCCTCGATGTGCTCGGAATGCCATAGTTCCATCAGCAAAGGGAAATACGTGCACAGCGCAATGACGATGGGATGCACGACGTGTCACCAGGTCAAGAATGCGAAAGGAGTTACTCAAGTCAACCTCGTGGCTCCCGTTACTCAACTCTGTCTCACTTGCCACTCCATCGCCCTGGACAAAGTGCTGCATCGCCCCTACAAGCTCGGCGATTGCATTGTCTGCCACTCACCGCACGCCAGCGACTTCCCGGCTCATACTTGGGTTTCCCAACAGGACACCTGCCTCGGATGCCACGCGCGTGCGCGTTTGAAGGTCAATGCGCGGAAGAAGACTGTAAGGGTGCCTTGGGGTGTCACGCTGACATTCAACCAGATGCAGGGCTGGATGTATCTGAACTTGAACGCAACTCTGACTGCAAACCACCCCATCGAAGGGCACCCTGTTTCGGGACCCAACACAGCTCTTGGTCCGAAAGCCCCGCCTATTACTTGTCTTTCCTGCCATCGGCCACACGGGGCGAATCACGCCAATCTATTACCGAAGATGCCTCCTGATCCGGGCATGTCACTATGCAAGACGTGCGGACTTTGCCTTGATTGTCATGGGGGATACATCCCCTCGGCAAGTGCGGCGGGGCCGCAAACTTCTACTTCGGCTTGGTCGCGATGAACTGGCGCATCAGTCAGGTCTCAATTCATCGTCAGCGTTAGCGCCGATGCTTCTCTCCCGGCTTTAGGGGCACGGTTTGTTGGCGCTGTCGCCTGCGCCGCACGCCCTGTTTCCTTGGGAAGAAGCGCGTATGACTCTAGCTCTCTTAGACTTTCTGCAGTAGCTCGCGAAAACCCCTGGCTTGACTATACGAAACAGGACTGATCGATAAGAACGAAGGCCGCCTGCTTATGAGACACTCTTGTCAACTGGGCACGAGAAAAGGGCACAGCACGAGGCTCTGTGCACAGGAAAGACGGCCTGCGATGAAAATATCCCGGTTCCGGCTGATCACGTTTTTCGCGCTTTCGCTGTTGATGCTAGTTGCGGTCGTAGTCTTCGGAAGCTGGTATGGGCCGGCTTTCGGGGGTGTGGGACTGCGATTGCAGAACTATCTGTCTGAACCACCGTTCAGAATGGGCGGGCTGCCGATAACGTTTTTCTTCCATCTCAAAGCCGCGATTTTCTTTGTGGCATTGATCCTCGTGTCTCATTTCACAATGCTCTTGCTGCAGAAAAGAGTTCTCACCTATATGCCCCTTGCGATTGGGGAGCAATATGCGGTCGCACGAGTGATCTCGTATTTGGTGTTTGTCCTTGGGCTCGTTGTCGGTTTGCAATCCCTGGGCCTAAACTTGAGCAGTCTTGTAGTGGTGGGCGGAGCGCTCGGCATTGGCGTCGGCTTGGGACTGCAGGCAATCGTCAGCAATTTTGTCGCAGGACTGATCCTATTGCTAGAACAGCCAATCAAGCTGGGAGACCGTATCGAGGTAGGCATTAAATATGGAGACATAGTTCAACTACGCGGGCGGAGCACATGGGTACGGAACCAACGATAACGTCGTTATTATCGTTCCCAACTCCGAGTTCATCAATCAGCGCGTTACGAATTGGACTGCCAATGACCGGCAGGTCCGGATATCGCTTCCCGTTGGTGTTTCGTACGATAGCGATCCTAAAGTTGTGCGAGAAGTTCTCCTCGCCGTTGCCCGGAGCCATTCTGATGTTCTCGCCAACCCCAGTCCCGAAGTTATCTTCGCTGAACTTGGAGAGAGTTCGCTCAACTTTGAGCTTCGGGCCCGGACAATTCGGCAAGTACAGACCCCCGCCCGGCTGCAGAGCGATTTGTACTTCGCTATTTTCGAAGCATTTCGAAAAGAGGGTATCGAGATGCCGTTCCCGCAGCGCGACCTGCACATCAGATCGGTTGCGGAACCGTTGTCGGCAGCTTTGGTGGCGCGGGCGAGCACCTCGCCCGCTTAGTTCTCGGCCAAGGAGAATGGTTGCGTGGGAGCTGACGAATGACGCCTAGTTCGACTATTGAGTTTCTGATTTGGCTGCTGATTGCGGCTTCGATCATTGCCGTCATTGCTGCGCGTCTACGAATTCCCTATACCGTCGCTCTGGTTCTGGGAGGACTGCTTCTCGGATCATTTAATCTGCCCATACTGCAACGCCTCTTCGCTCATCCCCCCGACTGGTTAACACCGGATGTCAGTCTGGTTATTTTCCTCCCCGCCCTTTTGTTTGAGGGCAGCCTGAAGATTCCGTTTCGGCACCTGCGAGAAAGTCTTGTTCCGATTTCTTTACTTGCGACTGTGGGGGTGTTGGCGGCAACTCTGATCTCCGGCTTTGCTCTGCATTGGACGCTAGGAATCCCAGTTCTCATTGCATTGGTTTTCGGCTCGATTGTGGCTGCGACCGACCCTATCTCGGTACTCGCCATTTTCAAGGACATGGCCGTTGAGAAGAGACTCACGATCATCGTGGAAGGGGAAAGCCTGTTTAACGATGGAACAGCCGTCGTCCTGTACGGAATCCTCTTTGGAGCAGTTGCCAATTCTCACTTGGGCATATCGACCGGCATTCGCGATTTTGTTGTGGAGGTGACGGGTGGCGCCGCTGTGGGAGTGTTTTTGGGCTACATCTTCAGCAAGCTCACACAGAGAATCGACGACCCGGGAATTGAGATCACGCTCACAACCGTACTGGCATACGGTTCCTATCTTCTTGCGCAGTCACTCCACTTGTCGGGGGTCATCGCCACCGTGGCCGCAGGCCTGATGATTGGCAATTTCGGCGTGCGTACCGGGATGAATTCACGCACGCGTATCGCATTGTGGTCGTTTTGGGAGTATGCGGCATTTCTTATCAACTCGATTCTATTTCTGCTCATTGGACTTCAAGTGCGCGTGGGTGATTTGTTTCACATGTGGCCCGCTACCGTGCTGACCATAGCGGCGGTTCTTGCAGGGCGAGTGCTCACTGTGTACGGACTTGTTCCTGTGAGCAATCTCTTCTCGGTCAGAATTCCATTACGTTGGCAACATGTCATGGTCTGGGGAGGCATGCGGGGAGCTCTTTCTCTGGCGCTGGTTTTGAGTATCGGGAAGGACTTCCCTTATCGACACCAGCTGTTGACCATGACTTTCGGAGTGGTTGCATTCACGATCGTTATCCAAGGCATCACGATGAAACCACTCATCCGCTTGCTTGGAATTGGAAAGAACAATGATGACGATTATTCCCGTGCCCGCGTCCGTCGGCGCGCAATCGCGTCCGCCCTTTCCGAACTGGAGAGCATGGCAAACAGCCAATTAGTCTCCGGTCCGGTGTACAAACAGCTGCGCCATGAACTCGACGGGAGACTGGAAAATGCGAACGCGGCAGTCGATTCTATTCTCGGCGAGAACCAGGACCGTCTTGCCGAGGAGTTGCAGGTCGCGCGGGCCCGACTGAGCGTAGCGGAAAAAAGTGCGGTCGAACAAGCGATGCAGGATGGTTGGGTATCGGCAAACACCGCGTCTAAGATGATCGATGAAGCGGACCTTCATTCTGGCAAACCAAGCGCCGTTCCGCGAAAGTCTGCGGTCGCCGAACAACACTGATGGTGATCACGCTCAAAAGCGACAAAATCGAGGAGCCGTAAACCGGTGGTGATCTGGCGCGCATCTCGCTTACGTGAACTATTTCGACCAGCCACGGAGATTTATCAAGACGCTGACGAGAGCAGGCAGTTCGACGTTGTGTACTTCGCGATGCTGGTCCTGTCCTGTCTGATCGCGCTCCTTGGCTTGCTCCTGAACAGCCCTGCGGTAATCATCGGAGCGATGCTGATCTCGCCGCTCATGGGACCTATTCTTGCTTGCGGGCTCGCGCTTACGGCGGCCGACTGGGACATCGGCAAGAAGGCGGCACGAAACGTGGCACTGAGCGTCGCCGAGGCGATTGTCATCGCAGTCCTTGCCACCAGACTCTCTCCGCTGCGGGAAGCCACACCCGAAATCCTGGCACGCACCAATCCCAACCTCATGGACTTGTTGATCGCCTTTTTTTCTGGCATCGCGGGTACTCTTGCCCTGGCCTCGCGCAAGACCGCAATGACCATTCTGCCGGGAGTCGCGATCGCCACAGCCCTCATCCCTCCGTTAGCTACGGTCGGGTATGGCATTGGCACCGTGCAGTGGCCAATTGCGAGCGGCGCTCTCATGCTGTTCCTTACCAACTTTGCCGCGATTGTCTTGAGTGCCGGACTGGTCTTTCTCCTCATCGGAGTTCGGCCCCAAAGCGCCGTTGCCGACCGCCGGCATTTCATTGCCCGCTACCGAATTGCAATTGCTGTTCTAGTGGTTCTGGGGCTGTCCGTTCCTCTTATGAGGACGCTAAGGAGCGCAGCTCAACAGGCGCAACTCCGGACCGAAGTCTCCAATCTGCTGAGAGGCCGACTTCCCAAGTCCGCGGATCGTCAGTTGGGTACCGTAAAACTACAAATTGCCCAGGATCACGTCGCAATCGCTGCCATTGTGCAGACCTCACGGTTCATAGAACCGCAGGAAGTACAGGCACTCCAGGGCGAGCTCACCACTCTGATCGGGCGCCCAGTTCGACTTGAACTTCAGCAGCTCCAGCTGGCTAGAAAGGAACGCGCGAGCCCAGTCGAAGGCAAGGACTATTTGGGCGGGGGCGTTGTTCAGCAAACCGAGTCTAAGGGGGCGACCCCGTCTACAACTGCCACCATAGCCAAGGCCCAGGAGACAACTCAGAGTTCGTTGACGTCTTTGCTTTCTCCTGTCGGAGTCAGTGAGCTGACTGTGCATTCGGTAGGTTTGCAAGCCGGAGGAGAGCTGCAGATTGAAGTCAGTGCCTCGCAAAAGCAGATGGTCGGACAGTCTCCCTGGCAGGTCGCGGTCGAGTCTGTTTCGCACGATCTCGGCGTTCCACTCCAAATTCGTGCCGACGTTACGTCTGCCGATCGCAGTTGCGAGTTGAAGTACGGGCCTAATTCAATTCGACTGACAGAACTTCAAGACAAGGAACTGCGAACGTTTATCGGCGCTTCAAATGGACCTGACATCAACTATGTGCTGACGTATTCCGGCACTACAGACACCGACCTGGCGAAGCGCAGAAACGCTTTCCTTGACCGTTACTTCCACGGGGCGAGCTTCTCCTCCGAGCCAGATCCGAAGCTGTCTCCTGACTTGATTGTGGTCCGCGAAAAGACACGTTTTGAGGTACATGGCGGTCAGACCTCAAGTCGGTAAGCAGCATGCAGCTCGTTCGACATCATGTGAAATACGTGTGGTCGACCACGTGCATTTTCAACCGACTTCCTGTTCATGCGCTGTCGTAGTTGGAGCCTGACGTGGCGAAGAACTCCGACGTCGAGACTTTCTGCGCCCTGCGACTTTTCATCGACTCATGGCGCTTGGAGGGGGTGCCGTGGTATCTGCGCTCCGGCAAATACCTGGCCGATATCGCGACGGAGGTTCTTGTAGAGCTGAAGCCGCCCCTCAGAGGCTTTTCGCCGACTCAGCACCGATTTCGAAGACCGGTCCAGCCAACCACCTGCGCTTCCGGCTCTCCCCGAACTCAGCCATCGCCATCGCCGCTCGCGTCAAGCTCCCAGGAAAGGAGTTCATCGGGGACCACCGAGAGCTCTACTTGTTCGAAGAACAGCCGGGAAAGGAAGCGCCCTACGAGCGGCTTTTAACCGACGCCATGGCTGGCGATGGAGCGCTCTTTACCCGTGAGGACGCGGTTGAGGCCGCATGGACAGTGGTCGATCCAGTCCTTAAGACCCGCGACCGGGCTCTCCCCTACAAGCGCCACAGCTGGGGGCCGAAAGAGGCTGACACGATCATCGCTTCAGACGGTTGTTGGCACAACCCCAAGAGCCGAGAAGACATCCGCCTCAGTTTGTGCAGGGACTACAAAGAGAACACCATGATTCTCGTCACCGGACTGGTAAGCCGAAGCCGATCAGGCGCGGGTCACGCCGTACGCATCCAAAACATCCCGCAGCGTCACAATCCCTTCCAACTTGTGCATATCAGCACGGCTCACCACCGGCAGGATTTCAATCTGATTCGCCCCCATGCGCTCCAGCGCCAGATCCAGCCCCTGGTCGGCGTGGACGTGCGGAAAAACCAGCGCATCCACCATCTCACCAAGCTTCTTATCCGCACCTTCCACCAGCTCGCGTTCGAGCCTCGCAAGGTTGATAACGCCAACCACGCCTCGTCGATCCGTCACCAGCCAGGTTCGGCCTTCACTCGATCGCACCCGCTCCAGCGCCTCCCGAACCCTAATCTCTGCCGGCAGTAAATGGTTCGCAGTCTGCATCACTCTAATGACCTGACGCTGACCAGATCGTTGGCGCGTCTTCGCCGAAGGCAAGTGGATGCCATCCTGCACCGCCAGCGCTTCGTAGATGGGCTCGTGCTGCAATCGCGAAGCAATGAAAAGGCTCACCAGATTCGCAATCATCAGCGGGACGATTACCGCATAATCCTGCGTCATCTCGAAGATCATCAGCACCGAAGTCATGGGAGCGCGCACAACGCCCGCGAACACCGCGCCCATCCCAACAATTGCGTAAGCGCCCGGCGTCGCCGTGTAAGCGGGGAACAAATGATGTGCCACGGTCCCCACCGTACCTCCCAACATGGCGCCGATGAACAGAGCGGGCCCGAAAATACCACCCGCGTTGCCCGAAGCATAACTGCCAGTAACTGCGAAGAGCTTCAGCACCACCAGCAGCGCCATCAACTGGAACGCCATCCTTCCGTTCAATGCCTCGCCGACAAACCCATAACCTACGCCCATAACCTGCGGCACAAACCAGCCCATCACGCCAACCAGCAACCCTCCCGCCAGCGGCTGGAACCAGACCGTCTTTTGCGGGAACCGCAGGAAGCGCGCCCGCATGCCCAGCAAGAGTCTTGCGAAGGCCGCCGAAACCACACCACCGGCCACGCCGAGCACCGCGTAGACCGCAAACTCCGCCGGGCTTACCAGTTGATATTGCGGGACCTTGAAGAGCGGATGATCGCCGAGCGACACGCGCAGAACCACCCATGCCGTCGCCGAGGCCAGCACCACCGCGCCCATTACCGGAGCGTAGAGATCGCCGGTGATCTCCTCCAGCGAAAACAGCACTGCCGCCAGCGGCGTATTAAACGCGGCTGCAATGGCCGCCGCCGCTCCCACTGGGATCAGTTTCTTCACTTGCTCGGTGCTCAGTCCGAGGAGCCGTCCGAGCACCGACCCAATGCCCGCGCCGATTTGCACTGAAGGTCCTTCGCGTCCCAGCGGGATTCCGCTGGCGAGCGTTGCCGACGTGCAGAAAAACTTGCCCAGCACGGTTCGCAGTGTGATGCGCCCCTCGCGCGCAAACAGAGCAGCCTTCGTCTGCGGCACGCCGCTGCCTCGCGCGTCGGGAAAATAGCGATACAGAAGGTAGCCGATGCCGAGCGACCCCACGACCGGAAACAGCAGCCGCCGCCACGGTGCGCCACCCACCGGGTACAGCCGCATCCCCATTCGTTCCGTCAACAGGATGAACGCGACGACCGCCAGCCCAGTCAATGCGCCGATCACCAGCGCCAATACCAGAAAGATCTGCCCCTCACGCTGCCGCAACTCGGCCACGCGAAGTAACAGCCAGCTTTTCCACCGGCTCCCGCTCGTCGTCTCGACGTCTTCACTCATCTCTGGAAAATTGTCCCACCAAGAACATACCTCACGGGATCACTTATTGGAGCTGGCCTGGCGCGGTTCAGGGCTCGGGCAGCACTGCCAGTGCTGCCCTGTTCACGACCGATGGGTCGTCACGCAGTTTGATGTATAGAAGCGTACCATTCGGACGGGGAACGCTCAACGTGGAGTCCACAAAACCGACCGGAACTGAAATGCTGTGAACAAACTGCGAGTCCGAGGCCACGGAATCGATCAGGAACAGATTCTGCCCGATCAGGCTGCACGGCTTGTCGGGACTGTCTGGGCAGCGTACTTCCTTCAAAGCCGGAATGCGCACCAGTTTTGCCAGCGGCTGCCAGTCTCCGCGTTCGCCGTTCTCCGAGACCGGGCGCACACGTAGCGGCCCAAATACCGATGGACCGAAGCTCTTCAATGGCCGAAGAGTGCCAAGCACGGTCTGGGCGTCTTCCAGCACTAGTGTTCCATCCGCTAGGCTCAGAAGAACGTCCGCTGAGCTGTCGTCGGTTTCGACTTCGATCTTCTCTGCACGTGGGAAAGTCGCCGGTATTTCCGTTTTTAAAAAGAACGACATTTGCCCGTCTTGGGGAAGCTCATCCGGATTGCCCAGACGAATCCCCGAAGAAGTTGGAGCAGACTGCACGCTCTTGTTGAGGAGCGCTATTCGCGGGCGCGGCGGTTCCACTACCGTGTCCAGATCCAGCAGCCGTCCGTCCTTGAGGGCAACATGTGCCACCAACTTCTTGCTCGGTTGCAATGCAGTCGCCGCGGCCGAGTTCGAGGCTGACAATTTCAGTTGGTCCTTTCCGTCAGCGCGGGATAGGTCGCCAGGGGTAAAGTGAATACCATCCAACTCCAAACCAGCTACCTCGTCCAATCGCGTGCCCGTCAACACGCCTTGCTGGTCGCCGGCGCTGAATGCGAAGTGATCCAAGTGCGCCGCTTCGGAATACATCTGCATGGGAATCTCATCTGGCTTGCTCAAGCCGGATTGTCCGACCAGTGTTACCGCCGGCCCGGCAGCCTCCTCTTTCAGGGGTACTTCCACCTCCAGTTGATCCGCCTTCAGGAGCTTCCAGGTCGCCTTCAGCGGCTTGCCTCGCTGATCTTTTATTGTGACCTGGTCCACGCACGGGGCATTCTCCGATTCCAGATGGAATGTATCCTGGCGGCCTACGATCAGCGCGTTGGCATCTTCCGAGGTGAGAATCCACTTCGCGGGACGCGCATTTTGCAGGTGGAACGTGGGCCCGTCGAAAGCCTGGAATCCCCAGTATCCATGCAGTGTTCCCGTGATTCCCGCGTCGAGGTCACCCGCGTGCAGGTCGTGCGTGTCGATTACGAAGCCGCCGCGCGCCGCATTCGCGCTTACGGGCAAATCAATCGCAAGCCCCGCTTTGATCTGAACGTGAAGGACGACATCGTGCGCGTAGTCGGTCGAAAACACCAGAGGAGCGCCCTCCACTGGAAGCACCAAACCGGTCCGTTGTAGGCAAAAGACCTGCTTCGGCTCGACAGCGCGAAGCGGGGGAAACTGAGCGGCTTCCACCGCCGGCAAACCGGCGACTAGCACCGACATCGGTTTATGAAAGGAGGGCGGATTGTTTAATCTGAGATTCAACTCATCGTGCTTCGGCAACGCCAGTGCCGGAATGTACTGATATGCCGCGGTGTGGAAGTTGTCCAGCATTCGGGCCACATCCACGACAGCTCCAACGTAAGGACTGTAAGCTCCTCCCCCGGCCATCCTGGTGGAACTGATCGCCCCAACCAGATCCGAACCAGGGCCGGAAGTCAGAACCGCAACCATCGACTGGCTGTGCCCGTCATCGAGCACAAGCTGATCGGTGTTTCGCATGAGGCACGGGGCTTGTTCCTCTGTAGGTTTGTCGAAGCATTTCTCGTCAAGCTTAACCATCAAGCTTCGCGCCAAGATGAGGGAACGTTCGTGAAGGGCCTTAGGATCTGAGTCCGAGGTTTCCTTGATGGCGGCGAGATATCGGTCCAGCCGGGAGCGGTCCAGTGCCGCCTGGTTCAAATCCTGAGAGGCCCGAACGAACGCTCCAGGTTTGCCACGGACAGCCGACCGCAAGGTTCCGAAGTCTCCTCCGGTTTCCGGAGCCAAAAACAGCAAAGCCTGTTGCGCCTCGTCGGGAACCGTAACTACAACTCCCTCTTTCCGCACATTCTTGTTCCAGGTTTCTGCTTTTACAAACCACTGTTCGGGCGGCGGGTTCGTCGATCCCCTGAGAAATGCGACAATGAGCAAGTAGTGCGCTGATTGGCTAGCAGGGATTTCGGGATGTAGCCATAAACGGTCGCCAGCCTCGAGGTTCGGCACCTCTGCAATGGGCAGCGTTTTCCCGTCTCGCGTCACTTTCACTTCGATCCGTGGGCCCGGCAGATCAAACGCAGCGCTGTCCGCAAGTGCCCAACTCCCCAGCACAAGGAGGCTCGGGATCAGCCGCAGACCGCACCATCGGAACGCCGCCTTAGCTACGAGGAAAGACACTCTCGAATCGCTGCCCAGACACCATTTCGAAGACATGAGCTTTGTTCACCTGTCTTATTTTGGATTCTTACTCTTATCTTCAGCAATCGGCAAATGCCAGGATGGGAAGGAAGACCGCGAAGAACGGCAGCCTCCGGAAGCTAGGACCAAGTGGCTCCTTCTCCCAGCAGCTTGGACGCCTGTCGAAGCGCGCACAACAGTCGATCGATAGAACCCCTGGCTGCCGCAGCCATTTTCGGCTCAAGATTCGAAGCGACTAAAGTGAGTACCTGTAGGGAATTCCTTAATTCGTGGTTCAGCAGACGAACCGCGCGAAACTGTTTTTGCGCAGACGCGAGTAGCAAGTAAACGAATACGGAGGAAATGGCTGTCCCAATCCCAGTCGTAATCACGATAGTCCAAAGAGGCGGCATTGGAGCGTCGGCAATGAACCACCGGAAAAGCCAGTCCGACCCGATTCGGATACCAAAGAATGCAAGCGCGAAGATCGCAGTGCCAAGTCGCGGCGACAGGCTCGATAGCCCCCGAGCCGCAGACTCGCCTTGTCCTCCTATCCGCGAAATTCGAGAGGTGACCACCGATTTCATCATTGGACGACAACGATCCCCATCACCAGAACTGCGGCTGTCAGCACTGCACTATTGGACGTCGCATTTCGAGTGCTTCCCGTGCCACATTTCCTCTTGCCTCGCGAATCCATCGCCCCAGGGCGGTCCCATCACGACCGCCCTGGATAAAAGTCGCGTCTTTACCGCTCAAATACGACGTGATCCCGACGGTTCTGCCGCCAGCACTGCTCGTTGTCCCCGGTGCAGAAAGGCTTCTCTTTGCCGTAGCTGATGGTGTTGATCCGGCCGGCGCTCACACCTTCTTGCTCCAATGACTGCTTCAAAGTATTGGCGCGATTCACGCCGAGCGCGATGTTGTACTCCTCCGAACCCCGGTCGTCGCAATGTCCCTCGACCATGATCTTGATGTCCGGATGCTGGTCGAGAAATTGCGCATCGTTGTTTGTTACCGGCACTTGGTCAGAGCGAATGGTTGCCTTGTCGAAGTCGAAGAACAGATCCTTGACGTTCTTGGCAAACAAATCAGCCTCGCTCGGCTGTAGTGCTACAACCTGAGCAACTGGTACGGGATTGACGGTCACGCGTGCGCTTGCATCATTCGTTCCGCCTGGCCCCTTAGCTATCAGCGTGTATGTTGTGGATGCGTTCGGCGCGATACTGCGCGAACCCGACGCCGACACCGTACCCAGACCTGGAATGGTAATGTCGTTGGCGTTCGCGGTTTGCCAGGTCAAGGTTGTCGCTTCACCTTGCTGAATTACATTCGGATTGGCGGCCAGAGTTGCGGTTGGGGCCGCGGGTGGTGGCGGCGGTGGTGGAGTTACCTTTGCCATTTGCTTGTGGCATGCAGCCAGAAAGAAAATGCCGGAGATCGTTGCAATCAAAGAGAAAGTCTTGAACTTTCCGCGTGTCATGTTGTCCTCCATATACGAACCGACGCTCGACCGGGTTAGCTTGGTCTAACGAAGAGAAATCTCCGCTGCTGCTCCCAGTGGTTGCAGTAGCAAACAAGAAACTGAATGTCGGAAATTCGGTCTCGCATCCGTGCCAGGGATGCCACAGTTGTTAGCAGCGAAGCGCGCCGCTCCGATCGGGAGGAACACATTGCACCAGCAGGATCTCTTGTCGAGCCGCGAGCAGCGCAGCAAAGATGACGGGTATCACGCTTTCCAGGAACTGCAGTGCCGCGAGAGCCATGCCGGACATTAGCTTGAGTCTCGCGCGGAGGCTGAGCAATGCTGTCACCGGCCCGTGGACAGCAGAATAAGAACCACTGGCCGCCGGGAAAACAAATATGGCGACAGTGCAAACTATCGCGAAGATAGCAAATTCATAACCTTGGTGCCGGGGAATCATAGCTTAAGCTGCCCCCTTAAGAATGTCTCCTAAAAGGGCCTGATTAAATTGGATGTCCCAGACAGCCCATAGGTTGCCGAGCGAAGGCAAGACCGGCCTGACTGAGCCCGCACCCTCGTTCTACAAGCTGACACTTCAGGTGGACAACGATAGTTCCAGTTGTATCGTTGACAATCGCTGGGGCGCACATTTGCTGGGGAAAGATGGGATCAAGGCTCGACGCCTCAACGAGTCGAGATCTCTTGGTCCATCTGTGAGAAAAAGGAAATTGCGATCAGCCGGATGCGGTTTGCCTGCGACCGATTTGAGCTTTGGTCTGAACCCTTCACCCAGTAGCCGCGGGCCTCCGCACTCATCACGAACGATTCGTCAATCTGGGTTGGGTTACAGCCAACGAATTTCGCACAGATGCGGGACTACTCTGTAACGTTTTCTAATCTGAGGAATCGTGAAAGCTCAGCCTTCTTCCCACGCTGCTCTGGAGGGATTTGGAGCGCAACCAAGACCTTTTTCAGAGGTTACTATGGGTGGAGGGAGCCGTTCCGGTTGACCCAGCCGCCCCTAAAGAAGCGATGATGCACCATGGTTTGGGCAAGCAGAAAAAAGATGACTGCCAAGGCGACTATAAGCAGGAACTTTCCAATTCTCAAGGGCGACTTTGGTCCTTCAGGGCCCGTCGTATTCGAATAAGTTGTCATCGGAGTTGCGTCTCCGCCCGGTCAGATGCCTGCCATGGGACCGCCATTCTATGATCGGTCATTTCCCATGTCGTCGTTCAAACTGTATCGCTCCTCCCACGCGGCGTTCACGTGTGAGCTTTCAGCCCCCTATGATCAGGCTGTAGTTCGTTCTGAGCCAGACTTGACATGAAGGCCCTCCGGGAAATCACCGGCGCCGTCAAGGAGAGATCAATGAGGGTACTGTCCTAACATCAACGCACTCTTAGGACACTACCTCAATGAGCGCCTAGGGGCATCTCCGTGTTCATTGTGTAAGGGCAAGAAAGAGGAGTCTGTACCATTTTGAACACCTACACGCGAATTTCTGAGGAGTGCCCGATGGCGATTCATAGCATCGAGCTGTGGCTGAAAGGACTCGCGGCGGCAACAGGTGAGCCATCAGGAACGAGCGAGGATTCCCCACCGACGCCTGTGCAATAGGGAACAGTTTTTCTATTAGAGCGCTGTCATATTCGGTTGGGACCATTGAAGTGTATTCTTTGCGGAATCGTGCCGACAATGCCGTATTGATCTAAGTCGGAAATTCCGGCTTAAGCCACAAAATGAAGGAGCGCCAATCATGAATCCAGAAACCTCCCGTCGCGTCTTAATAGTTGCCGTTGTTGGCATTTCACTTTTTTGTTTCGCTGGCATCCTCAGCGCAACCGAAAAGACCGCCTCGGTCGAAGGCCTTGTCACAAAAGTTGATCGTGCCGCGAAAACCGTGATGGTAAAGGCCGCTGACGGAACCGAGCACACAATGCATCTCATGGAACGAACGGTGGTGCATGGCGGGAAGGAGACCCACAAGGGAGCTGAGGAGGCCGCACGCGATCTTCAGGAAGGGTCCCGGGTCGTGGTGCACTATACAAAACAGGGCGCAGACGAGACTGCTGAGGAGATCGATCAGATTGGTAAGGATGGGCTGAAAACGAGCGAGGGCACCATTACCAAGTTTGACCGCGCCGCCCGGACGATGACCATCAAAATTGCCGATGGAACCGAGGAGACCTACCGGTTAACCGAGCATGCAGCCGAAGATGCCGGAAAGGAAACTGAGGACACAGCGAAAAAGTCCACTCACGCAATCGTGTACTACTCGGAAGAAGCAGGCCACAAGGTCGCCCATTATTTCAAGACCAGCTAACTTTGGGAGTTAGAAGCGGATTCCTCGTTCGGTTTGACCGTGGAAAATCTCTGCAAGCAGGCGCATAACTTGCTTCGCCAGGTCAAGGAGAAACCATGATGCGCGTGGGAATTGCCGCGGACCATGGAGGGTTCGCATTAAAGGGGCAGTTAGCGGAGTTGCTCCGTGGCTCTGGGTACGAGGTCGTGGACTTCGGCGCACAGCAATTGAACCCCGCAGATGACTACCCCGACTTCATCATCCCTATGGCCAGGGCCGTAGCCGCGGGGGAGGTTGAACGCGGAGTGGCGCTATGTGGCAGCGGCGTGGGTGCGTCCATCGCTGCGAACAAAGTTGCGGGTGTGCGTGCCGGGCTCATTCATGATGTTTTCTCCGCTCATCAGGGCGTCGAAGATGACGACATGAATGTCTTTTGTCTGGGCGGAAAAGTGATCGGGTCTGGGCTCGCCTGGGAACTGATCGAGACCTTTCTGACCGCTCACTTCAGCGGTGCTCTACGACACCAACGCCGAGTGGATAAAGTGCACGCCCTGGAGAACCAGGGGGTTGGGGCGTGAAAGGGTCATTCGAGTTGTATTGGTCTATGCGAGAAGATTCACGACTCCGATCAGTACAGTTCGGCGGCCATGAGCAAAAGACCGCCGCCAGGAACGGACGCGCCTGATGACGGCCTCCCGTTCGGACGCGCTGGTGCTCTTCGGTGTGACCGGCGATCTCGCCCACAAGATGATCTTCCCGGCACTCTATGCGATGGCGAAACGAGGTACCCTCAAGGTCCCGGTAATCGGCGTCGCCTTCCCGAAGTGGAGTCTGGAGCGTCTGCGCAAACGCGTGACTGACAGCGTAAAGCGATCGGGCGGGATCGATAACCGGCGGGCCCTCCACCATCTTCTGTCCGTGTTCAAGTACGTGAGTGGGGATTATAAAGACCCGGGCACGTTCACGGCGATAAAAAAGGAGCTGGGTAGCGCTCGGCGCCCGGCACACTACCTCGCTATCCCGCCCTCACTCTTCGAGACAGTGATTAAAGGACTCGGAGCCGCGAACCTGGCCGAGCATGCGCGCGTCATTGTCGAAAAGCCGTTCGGACGTGACCTGGCCTCCGCGCGGGAGCTTAACCGCGTCGCGCACTCGGTGTTCCCGGAAGATTCGATCTTCCGCATCGACCACTTTCTCGGGAAGGAGGCGATCATGAATATCCTCTATTTCCGCTTCGCCAATTCTTTCCTGGAGCCCATCTGGAATCGCAACTATTTGGCCAGTGTCCAGATCACCCTCTCCGAGGATTTCGGCGTTGGGGAGCGCGGAGCGTTTTACGAAACTGCCGGCTGTCTGCGCGATGTGATCGAGAACCACCTCTTCCAAATCGTCGCGCTACTTGCCATGGAACCGCCGTCGGGTAGGGACTTTGGAGCCGTGCACAGCGAGAAAGCCAAGGTCTTTCAAGCCATGCGCCCGCTGAGGCCCGACGACTTGGTGCGCGGGCAGTACGCTGGCTACCGGAAGGAGCCTGACGTGGCGAAGAACTCCGACGTCGAGACTTTTTGTGCCCTGCGACTTTTCATCGACTCATGGCGCTGGGAGGGGGTGCCGTGGTACTTGCGCTCCGGCAAATACCTAGCAGATAACGCGACCGAGGTCCTGGTGGAACTAAAGCCGCCGCCGCAGAGGCTTTTCGCCGACTCAGCGTCGACGAACAGCCGGGCCAACTACCTGCGCTTCCGGCTTTCCCCCAACTCGGCCATCGCCCTCGCCGCTCGCGTCAAGCTCCCAGGGAAGGAGTTCGTCGGGGACCAGCGAGAGCTCTACCTGTTCGAAGAACAAGACGGGGAGGAATCGCCTTACGAGCGGCTTTTGGGCGACGCCATGATCGGCGACGGAGCGCTATTTACCCGTGAGGACGCGGTTGAGGCCGCCTGGGCGGTGGTCGATCCAGTCCTTAAGACTCACCACCGCGCGCGCCCTTACAAGCGCCACAGCTGGGGGCCGAAAGAGGCTGACGCGATCATCGGTACAGACGGTTCTTGGCACAACCCCAGACCTAAGGGGGCATCCGGACGATGAGCCTGCCGCAGCCGCTTTTTTTGACCGCCCCGATCACAGCTGCCCACCCCAATGCCGCACCGCTCTGGCTAGGAGAGGAATAATGATAGCGACTCAAAAACTCCGCGAAATGGGCCAGAGCCTTTGGCTCGACAACATCACCCGGGGTCTACTGTCCAGCGGCACGCTCCGCCGGTACATTCAGGAATTCTCGGTCACGGGGCTCACCTCGAACCCCACAATCTTCGATCACGCCATCAAGAACAGTCACGATTACGACGACGCCATCCGCGAAAAAATAAAGGAAGGCAAGTCGGGCGAGGCTCTGTTTTTCGAGCTGGCGATCGAGGACCTCAGGCAGGCCGCCGATCTGTTTCGGCCGATCCACGACCTGACGAACGGGGTGGATGGCTGGGTGTCCTTGGAGGTCTCGCCCCTGCTCGCCCACGACACCTCGGGCACCCTCGCCGCAGCCAAAGCTCTCCATGCTTGCGCAGGACGGCCCAATCTCTTCATCAAAATTCCAGGTACCAAGGAAGGTCTTCCCGCCATCGAAGAGGCGATCTTCGCGGGCGTGCCAATCAACGTGACCCTCCTATTTTCCCGCTCGCAGTATGTCGCTGCGGCCGAGGCGTACCTGCGCGGTATCGAGCGGCGCATCACCGCCGGCCTGAATCCAGATGTCGGCTCCGTGGCTTCGCTATTCGTGAGCCGCTGGGATGTCGCGGTAGAGAGAAAAGCTCCCCAGGCGCTACGCAACCAACTCGGCATCGCCATAGCCGTGCAGACTCATGAGAGCTACCGCCGTTTGCTCGACTCGCCGCGCTGGAAGCGTACCTTCAACGCCGGAGCGCGTGCCCAGCGCCTCCTCTGGGCCAGCACCGGAACGAAGGACCCCAAAGCCTCCGACATCCTTTACATCAGGGGCCTGGCCGCACCCTTCACCGTAAACACCATGCCCGAGGCCGCGCTGAAGGCTTTCGCCGATCATGGGGATACCAGTGAGACTTTGCCCGCGAGTACCGACGAGGTGCTGGCCAAGTTCGCCGAAGCCGGCATTGACATCGACGCTTTGGCCACCCAACTCCTGGACGAGGGGGCCGAATCATTCGTCAAATCCTGGAACGACCTGATGGAGTGCAT
>Ga0182014_10003862_pt1 | contig 17680 bp, 18 predicted proteins | sample 612S2DmetaG_FD_120489 | JGI IMG/M metagenome (GOLD analysis project Ga0182014, IMG submission 120489) | Permafrost microbial communities from Stordalen Mire, Sweden - 612S2D metaG | ecosystem: Environmental > Terrestrial > Soil > Wetlands > Permafrost | place: Sweden: Stordalen | collected... | reverse complement strand
GTTGTGCGTGCTCTGGTAGGGCACGACGCTGTAGTGCGCCGGGAGCTGGTTGATCACCGACTTGCTCGCGCCCGCCGCCGTCGCGATCTTGCCCAAGACGCCGGCCATGAAGGCCGACTGCTTGTGTTCGTGCGGACCCCAGTCGAACGTCATGCGCAAGAGCGGCTGGCCGTACATATCCTTGTAGGTGGGATCGAGATCGAGGTAGTTGCCGCGATACGACTGCACGCCGCCTTGGGCGTTCATTCCGAAGGCGCGATTGTAGTAGTGCGCGACGGTCTGTTTCCACTTCGCGCCCCAGCGCGGCGTGCCGGGCGGCACCGGGTGGAAGAGGATCGGGCGCGCGCCGCTCGTGCCGTGGCTGATGTCGGCGCCGCCGATGAAGCCGTACGGGCTATGATCGAAGTTGTCGCCGTTGAAGTCGTCGATCACGGTGCCGAGCGCACCCGAACCCATGAACAGATTGAACACCTTGCCGCGCTCGAAGAAGAGCGTGCCGTTGGTGCCGGTTTGGTACGCGTAGTTCTTGCCGACGACGCCGGTGTTGCTTGCGGGATCGTAGGGTTTGCCGATGCCGGAGAGCAGCAGCATGTGCACGTTGTTGAACGCGAACGCGGAGACGAAGATCATCTCGGCCGGTTGTGTCTGCTCGCGGCCTTGCGGATCGAGGTAGGTGACGCTGACGGCTTTCTTCTTCGTGCTGTCGAGATTGATCCGTAAGACTTTCGAGTTCGTGCGCAGTTCGAAGTTCGGGGACTTCTTGAGCGTCGGCCAGAGCGTGGTTTGCATGCTGGCCTTCGCGCCCATCTCGCACGCGAAGCGCTCGCAGTAGCCGCAGTACACGCAGAGCCCCAGTTGGTTTCCTTCGGGGTTCGTGTACGGCTGTGATGAGTTCGCCGACGGCTGCGGGAACGGATGGTAGCCGAGCGAGGCCGTCGCGTCGCCGAAGACCTTCATCGCGTAGCTTTGCTTTTGCGGCGGGCTCGGATATTCGCGCGAGCGCGGCCCCTCGAACGGATTTCCGCCCGGCTGGATTTTGCCGCCCAAATTGCCGGCCTTCCCCGCGATGCCCGAGAGGTATTCGAACTTGTCGTAATACGGCTCGAGTTCGTCGTAGGTGATGCCCCAATCGGCCGACGTGCAATCATCGCCCATGATGCCCGCGCCGTAACGCGCGATCGAACGGCTGCGCGTCTCGAAGTCCCACGGCAAGAAGCGCCACGTCACGCCGTTCCAGTGCACGCCGGCGCCGCCGAGCCCGTCGCCGGGCAAGAACGAGCCGAATTGCCGCACCGGCAGCGCGGTCTCCGTGCGATTGTGCCGGAACGTCAGCGTCTCTTTCGATGCATCCTGAAAGAGCTTGTAGCGCACGCCGTAAGCGAGTTCGTCGTGCACGCCGGGAATCGCGAAATCCGGATTGGTGTCGCGGTACTCGCCGCGTTCGATGCCGACGACTTTGAGGCCGGCCTTCGTGAGTTCGTTTGCAATGATGCCGCCGGTCCAACCGAATCCGATCGTCACCGCGTCAACGGGCTTCATCGTCGCCATGATCAGTGCACCCCCAACGCTTTCTTCGCCAACGCAATGTGGGTGTCCATATCGGCGGAACCCTCCATGGCCATTTGCTCGGCGTGCTGCAGATCGGCGATGCTTTGCGGCTGCACCTTGTACGGCACGTTGTGCTTCTCGACGAACGGATAGTACGCGGCCGCGGCGCCGGGGAAGCCGATCAGCTTCCAGCCCACCTTGTCGCGGTTCCCGCCGTAGAGCGGGTCGGCGAAGAAGCCCTCGACCGTGTTGCCGTAGAGCATCTCGAAGAACGTCTTCGCCGGAACGGTATCGAAGCTGAGCTTGGCGCCATCGAGCGCGGTCAGCACGTCGTCTTGATGCGCGCCGGAGAGCTTGTCGAACGTCTTGCCGTACGTCTTCTCGCAATAGGCGTTGGTCGCGGCGATTCCGAGCCGGTAGACTTGCTGCGGCGTGAGCGGCAACTGATACCCGAAGTCGGGCGTTGCATCGGCTTGCCAGGGACCTTGGCGATACATCTTGGCCGCGTAGCCGAACTGCCCGCTGAGCTGCTGATCGATGTAAAACGCAACCCCCGCTTCGCGTCCGCCGGGCCCGAGTTCGTCGGCCGGAATCAGTCGCTCCACCGCCGCCTCGACGAACGCCGATTCGGGCTCGGTGAGGAACGTGTACGCTTCGGGATTGCTGGTAAGCGACGGCACCGGCGCGGGATGCTTTGCAGTCGCCGCCTCCGTTGCCGAGCCGGCGGGTATCGTTTCCGCAGCGACGACGGTCCCGACGAGTGCGACAAAGTCTTTCCGGCTGACGTGATCCGGCATTCGGCATCCTCCGCAACAGGTTGAGTTCCCGGCCAGGTTACCACCGCGACGCCGTGAAGGGAAGGCTTATGCTTCCGACTCGAGCACACGCGCTTCGACTCGCCGGAACGGCCGCGGCGATGACGCTCGTGCGGCGTCCCGCCCGGGCGCAAACCGCGGCGCCCGTCATCCGCATGGGAACGATCCTCGCCGATTCATTCGCGCAGCCGTTCTACGCCGTGGACGCCGGATTTCTGGATCGGGCCGGTATCAGCGGGCAGGTCACGGTCTTTCCCGGCAGCGGCGCGATTTCGACCGCGGTTGCGGCCGGCGCGATCGATATCGGCTTGTGCGACGCGATCGTGATCGCCAACGGGCTCGTACACAACATCCCGTTTGCGACCATCGCCGGTTCGGGACTCTTCAAAGCCACGGAACCGACGGGGCTCTTGTGCGTCGACGATGCTTCACCGATCAAAGACGCCAAAGACCTCAGCGGGAAATCGATCTCGGCACCGTCGCTCGGATCGTTGACGACGCTGGCCGTGCAAGAATGGCTGGTTCAGAATCACGCCGATCCGAACGCGTCGAAATTCCTCGAACTGCCGTTCGCGCAAGTCGCGCCCGCGCTCTCTCGCGGAACCGTGAGCGCCGGTTACATCGGCGAGCCGGTGTTATCGAGCGTGCTCGGCGTGACGGCGCGCAGCATCGGCAATCCCTACGCTGCGCTCGGTCCGCAAGTGCTGATCTGCAATTGGGTGACGACGCACGACTGGCTGGACGCGAATCGCGATCTTGCCAAACGCTTCGTCGCCGCGATGTCTGCCACGGCGCAATGGGCCAATGCGCACCGCGATCTCACCGCGCCGATCCTCAGCAAGTATTCGAAGATCGATCTCGATACGATCAAGAGGATCCATCGCGCCGCCTATGCGACGGGATACGACCCGAAGATGCTCGCGCCCAGCCTCGACGCCGCCTACCGCTTCAAAGTGATCCCGCGGCCGGTGACGGCCGACGAGCTCATGACGAAGCTATGAGCTCGCGCGGCGGCGTCGACAGAATACGAATGACGTCGTCGATCACGGTAAGAATGCGGCGACGCAAGGATATTGTGTCATTCCGAGCGGCGCGAACGAAGTTGAGCGCCTGTCGAGGAACCAGCCGCGAACCTGACCGTTAGCGGCGTTGCCGTGCCGAAATGCACGATCGTGGCGGTTCCTCGACTGCGCGCCCCACGGCGCTCCGCTCGGAATGACACGCGAATAGCGGACGTCATCGGTCGCGCCAGTTACGTAGCAACCCCCTTGATGAGCTTATGACGAAGCGATGAGCTCGCGCGGCGGCGTCGACAGGATACGAATGACGTCGTCGATCAGGGTGAGAACGCGGCGACGCAAGGATATTGCGTCATTCCGAGCGGCGCGAACGAAGTTGAGCGCCTGTCGAGGAACCAGCCGCGAACCTGAACGTTAGAGGAGTTGCCCTGGCCAAGGGGCACAAATCGTGGCGGTTCCTCGACTGCGCGCCCCTTCGGGCGCGCCGCTCGGAATGACACGGGGTAGGAAACCGGATCATTGTGCCCGGAGAGCCGCAAATGAGCGAGCCGACCGTCCTTCCCCAACCCGTCTTCGACGTCCAGCGCGCGGCGCAACGCGCATCCTTCGATTTCGGCTGGCTGCGCACGAGCCATTCGTTCAGCTTTGCCGATTATTACGATCCGCGCAATGTGAACTGGGGCGCGCTGCGCGTACTCAACGACGATCGCGTGGAGGGCGGAAAAGGCTTCGGAACCCATCCGCACCGCGATATGGAAATCGTCACGTACGTGCTGTCGGGACAACTCGAACACCGCGATAGTTTGGGCAGCCACGGCGTCGTCGGTCCCGGCGGCGTGCAGTTCATGAGCGCCGGCACCGGGATTCAGCACTCGGAATTCAACCACTCCGCGACCGAAGAATTGCACTTCTTGCAGATGTGGGTGCTGCCCGGACTGCTCGGGGTGGCGCCGCTCTACGGGCAAATGGAATTCCGGCCCGAGGAACGGCTGGATACCTGGCTGCTCGTGGCTTCCGGTCAGCCCGGACTCAGCGCACCGGTCACGCTCACGCAAGACGCGTCGTTCCGGGTGAGCCGGCTTTCCGGCAGCACGCTGCGCCATACGTTCGCGCCCGGGCGGCTGGGCTTTTTCTTCGTCGCGTCTGGGGCGATCACGGCGGCCGGGTTCGACGGACACGATGCCGCGGTCGGAACTCCCGCATCGCTCGCCGACGGAGACGCCGTGCGCATCGCGGGCGTCACGCGCCTCGACGTCGGCGGCAGCGGCGAGATCGTGCTATGGGACGTGCCGCGTCCGCCCGATGGAGCAAACGATTAGCGTCCGATGATCCTGCCCGAAGAACTCATGCGCGTGCCGCTCTTTGCCGCGATGGCCCCGGAGTTGCGCGCGCGCATCGCATCGCGCTCGGCCGACATCAGCGTGGACGCCGACGAGTGGGTCGTGCACGAAGGCAGCGCGGCATATTTCTGGACCTTACTGGACGGCGAGGTCGAGGTGGTCAAGCGCTTCGGCAGCGAGACGGTTCAGGTAACGACGTTCGAGCCGGGAGAATACTTCGGCGAGACCCCGCTGATGCTGGGCGCCGATGCGTACGTCGGCGTTCGCTCGCTCATCGCGTCGCGTCTCATGCGCACGGATCCGGCCGACTTTCACCTCATGCTGACCGCGTCGAGCGAAGCGGGCGCGGAAATCGCGCGCACGATCGTGCGGCGCATCGATGCGCGCCGCGAGTTCTACGTTGCGTCATCCGTGACCGAAGCCGCGATCGTCGGCGATCGCTACGATCTCGCCTGTCACGATATTCGCGACTTTCTCTCGCGCAATCAGATCGCGTACGAATGGCTCGATCCGAGCGATCCCGGTGATGCCGGGAGCATGCCGCCCGCCGCGCGTGACGCGGACTGCTATCCGGTCGTCATTCTCGCCAACGGCAAGCGGCTCGATCAGCCGACGCGGCGCGAACTGGCCGAAGGCTTGAAGCTGCAGACGATGCCGCGCGGCGCCGCCTATGACGTGGCGATCATCGGCGGCGGCCCGGCCGGGCTCGCCGCGGCCGTTTACGGCGGTTCCGAGGGTCTGCGCACGGTCATGATCGAGCGCGAGGCGCCGGGCGGTCAGGCCGGCACATCGTCGCGTATCGAGAACTACCTCGGCTTTCCGGCCGGCGTCTCCGGCGACGACTTGGCCAACCGCGCGTTGCAGCAAGCCAAACGGTTCGGCACCGAAATCCTCGTGACGCGCAACGTCGAGGCGATCGAATCGACCGACGGCTGCCACACGATCACGCTCGACGGCGGCGATCGCATGGAAGCGCGAGCGATCGTCATCGCTACGGGCGTCACGTGGCGCAGTCTCGAGGCCGACGGCGCGGCCGAGCTGATCGGGCGCGGCGTCTACTACGGCGCCGCGCAAACCGAAGCGCTCGGAGCGCGCGGCAAAGACGTGTTCTTGATCGGTGGCGGCAACTCGGCCGGGCAGGCCGCGATGTTCTTCGCCAACTATGCGCGCAGCGTGACGCTTTTGGTGCGCGGTTCGTCGCTCGAGAAGAGCATGTCGTTCTATCTGATCCGGCAACTCGGAACCAAGCACAACATCAGCGTCGAAACCGGAACGACCGTTGCGGCGGTGACCGGTACCTCGCACATCGAGACGATCACGACGTGCGTCGAGGCGACCGGCGCCACGCAAACGCGCGCCGCCGACGCGCTATTCGTGTTCATCGGGGCAGATGCCGAAACGGCGTGGATCCCCGAAGCGCTGGACCGCGATGCCCGCGGCTATCTCAAAACGGGGCGTGACATCGAGAACTGGCCGATCTCCCGGCCGCCGTTTCCGCTGGAAACGAGCGTCCCCGGAATTTTCGCCGCCGGCGACGTGCGCAGTGAATCGGTCAAGCGCGTGGCCTCGAGCGTCGGCGAGGGCAGCATGGTGATTGCGTTCATCCACCAGTACCTCGCCGCGCCCATTTCACCATAGGCAAAATGCCGGAACTCGAAGGGGTGCCGGTTCGCCGATGCTAACCGCCAGCGAACATTGTTTGCTGTTCGCGAAGGAGGCACCGGATGAAATCCCTAGATCGGCGACACTGGTGCCAAACGCGCTCGCTACCGCGCAGACACTCGGCGCGTTCGTCGGTTACGTACCCAGCCACGCGGCGAGACAATTGCAATGAGTGACTACAGTACTATGGTCGATACGGTGGATGGAACCGTCAGCCGTCAGATTTTCGTCAGCGAAAATGTATACCGTGACGAACTCGAGCATTTGTTTAGCCGCGCCTGGCTCTTCGTCGGGCACGAGAGCCAAATCCCTAAGCCCGGCGACTTTTTCCAGTCACGAATGGGTGAAGAGTCGGTGTTGCTGTGCCGCGATCGCACCGGCATCATTCACGTGTTCCTCAACACCTGCCGACACCGCGGAATGAAAGTCTGTCGCTATGACGAGGGGAACACGCCGCTGTTCACCTGTCCGTATCACGCCTGGACTTTTGCGCTTGATGGCAAACTTGTCGGCGTTCCGATGGCCGACAAGCTCTACGACGGGGTCCTGGATCGTTCGCGTTGGGGTTTGATCGAGGTCGCCCAAATGGCTAACTACAAGGGCGCGATTTTCGCAACTTGGGACTCGAGCGCGCCGTCATTTGAGACCTATCTTGGAGAGGCGCGTTCCCAGCTCGATATCGTGCTCGACTGTCGTGACGGGCGCCCCGGCGGATCCGAAGTCCTCAGCGGCATTCAAAAGTGGGTTGTGCCGTCGAATTGGAAATTCGGCACCGAGAACTTCATGGGCGATACGTATCATAATGTCAGCCATCGCTCCGTCGACCTCGTAGGAATCAGCCCCAACGCACGCTCAGGTATGAAGGGTCGGCGCAGCGACGAGATTTCGGGGACCGAGCACGTCTGGTTTGCCTATCCGGAAGGCCACGGCATCCATTCGATGGTGTTGCCGGAGGAGAACTGGTACGTCGAAGCGTTTCGCGATAGCCCGGTCGTTGAAGAATACTTCCGCCATTGCTACGAGGAGCGAAAGAAGCGGCTCGGGCCTGAGCGCTCACGATGGGTCGGGCTCGTCGGCTCGATATTCCCGAACACCTCATTTCACGCGCGCCAGCCGCGCTCGCTTTTCGTGTGGCATCCACATGGACCGCAAACGATGGAAGTCTGGCGGTTCTATCTCGTCGACGCCGACGCGCCGGCCGAAGTAAAAGACTTTTTGCGTCACTACTACATGCGCTATTCCGGACCAGCCGGGATGACGGAACAAGATGATATGGAGAATTGGAATTACGCTACCGCGGCGAGCGCCGGGACGATCGCCCGTCGCTACCCCTACAACTATCAGCAGTCACTTCATGCGACGCGTCCCGGGCACTTTGGCTCGGCCCCTGAATCGACGCAGATCACGGAGCAGAACTCGCGCAACTTTTACGCCCGTTGGGCCGACTACGTTAGTGGCCGGGATTGGGACGCGCTAATTGGGGTTCGGGGCTAGTGGCTGTCATCGTTACCGGCGGGACGCTGGGCATCGGTCGCGGGATCACACTTGAACTTGCGGCGCGGGGCCACGACGTGGTCGCTTTCGGTGCCGTGGAGTCCGAAGTCGCGGCTACAAGCGCAGCCGCACTCGAGCAGGGCGTCGAGGCCGACGTGCGCGAGGCCGACGTCAGCATTGCTGCGGACGTTTACGGCATTGTCGCGCATACGCTCAAACGCTACGGTCGCATCGATGGCCTCGTAAATAACGCAGCTATTGGGCCGCTGGGCACGATCCTCGACACTGATGAGGCGCTCTGGGACCGTATCCTCGCGGTTAACCTAAAAGGCCCGTATCTGACCTGCCGCGCGGTACTCCCGCACATGATTGCGCAAGGGGGCGGCGCCATCGTGAACATCGGCTCAGGCTCCGGATGGGGTAAGCCGAACATGTTTGCCTATAGCACGAGCAAGGGTGGGATCTTCGCCTTCAGTGCCGCGCTTGCGTACGACTACTTCCGCAACCACATTCGTGTTAACACCGTCGTTCCGGGAGGCGGCGGCATCCCGACGGGCATGAGCCTCAACCGTGTGGGAGGCGATCCGGCAAAGCTCAGCGGATCGGGCTCGGTTGCGGGGCGGCCCGCTTCCCCACGTGATGTCGCCTGCGCCGTCGCATTTCTGCTTTCGCCTGAAGCAGAGGCGATTTCAGGGACCGTGATCGACGTGGGTTGCTTCGACCACCAAGGGGGACCCATTCCCAGTGGAGGACCGACTTGAACTCACATGCCTTGCGAGCAGACATCGAAGATTTCTTTTATGCCGAGGCGGAGCTGCTCGACGAACGCCGCTTTCCGGAGTGGCTTGACCTTTTGACTGAAGATCTCGTGTACTTTATGCCGATTCAGCGCAACGTCAAATTCGGCAATGCCGACCGCCAGGAGACGCGATTCGGCGTTGATGTAAGTTGGTTTGATGAGGACAAGTGGACGGTCTCCAAACGAGTCGAGCAACTCATGACCGGGCTACATTGGGCTGAGGAACCGGCATCTCGCGTCTCACACTTTGTCACGAACGTTCGGATTAAAGAAGCCCGGCCTACGCTCGAAGATCCGAAGGAGGTCGTCGTTACATCGCGCTTTCTGATCTATCAGAATCGTATTGAACGCGAGACCGCGGTATTCGCGGGAAAACGAGAGGATCTATTGCGCCGTGTGGACGATGCCTGGAAGATTGCGCGGCGTCGTATCACGCTCGATCAAAGCGTGCTACTCGCCAAAAATCTAACGGTGTTTTTCTGAGATGACGGATGAAAGAATTCGAGCGGGCGGGAACGATGAGTACGTCCATGTGCACGAACTCAAACCCGGCGAGCGTGTGCGTTTGCGGGGTGACATCGTGGCCGAGGTTGTCGACAATCCGAACGACGGAACGTGGATCATCGTGCGTCATGTCGATCCTCCGTCAGAAGAGACTGAAATCGTCATGGTTGACCAAGTAATTGCTAAAGCCTAACCATGCTTTTGATCGTGCGAGAAGCGAGTCATGAGCGGGGCAGCAACCCGGCCGGACACCGGCTGGGTCGCTAGACGGCTGTACGATGACGGTTGTTCGGACCAGCGGCTTTAATCGGCCGCGAGCGCCTGCGCCGGTGCGGGCCGCCGCACGAGGAGGTTGAGGAGCGCGAGCACCACCGCTGCGGCAAGCGCCGTCCAGGCGGCGGCCGGGGTGATGTAGGCCGACCAGCCCAGAGCCCGATCCAGCGAATACGCGCCGAGAGCGAACGCCGGCGCCAGGGCGGCGGCGATGTAGAGCGTGTTGAGTTCGTAGCCGCCGTTCGCTTGGGCGAAGCCCTTCGCGAAGTGGACCGAGAAGATCGCCACGATCATGACCATGACGATGAGCGCCGGTCCGACCGGACCGCCGAGGCCGAGGACGGTCAGGAGGCCGCCGCCCAGTTCGGCGCCTGCTGCGGCCAGGACGAAGAGCTTGCCCGGCTTCCAGCCGAGCTGCTCGAAGAAGCCGGCCGTCCCGGCGATGCCGTAGCCGCCGAACCAGCCGAAGAGCTTTTCCGCCCCGTGGCGAGCGATAGCGAGACCGAGAATGACCCGAATGATGAGAAGCGCGATATCCATGTGTGCCTTCCGGCAACCTCCGAAGCGAATCTTGCGTAGCCAACCTACTTATGGTAGCCTTAGGGCACCCTATCATGACCGCTGAACATACGTCAAGTAGCCTGGCAACAGAAAGTAGCCCCGTCGATGTGGCCTTCTGTCCGCGTTTCCACAAGGCGATCGAGCTGATCGGCCGCCGCTGGACCGGCGCCGTCATTCGCGTGCTGCTGGGCGGCCCGCGGCGTTTCAACGAGCTGCTCGCGGCCGTTCCGGGGATTTCCGACCGGCTCTTGACCGAGCGTTTGCGCGAACTGGAAGCGGAGGGCTTGATTCGGCGGGACGTTCAACCCGGCTCGCCCGTGCGCGTCGTGTATTCGCTCACGTGCGCCGGCGCCGAACTGCAAGTTGCACTCGACGCGCTCGGTCAGTGGGCCGAGCGCTGGATCGAACCGGCGGCCACGGACGTCCCATAGGCATTCTCAGGCGCCTTCGCATATTCTCCGGACATGACGAAGATTCGCGAGTTCATGACGGGCTGGGAAGGCGACACCCAGATTCAGATGACGGGTTGGACCGAGCGCACCAAAGAGGGCCTGCGCGGCACCGCCAAGGGCAAACACAAGCCGCCCAACTTGCGGCCGTTCGACCTCATTCGCGCGCCGCATCAGCCCGTGGCGCTGCTGGCCAACGAAGACATGCGCGTCAGCGTCGACTCCGCCGCCGGACCCGCGCCGTTCTTTCATCGCAACATCAACTTCGACGAGACGATCTTTCAGTTCGCCGGCACGAGCCGCGTCGAAACGGAGATGGGCGTCGAAACCCTTGCGCCCGGCGAGATGCTGCTGATCCCGCGCGGTATTGCGCATCGCAGCATCGGCGACAAAGAATCCTTGCGCCAGCTCGTGCACGTGCGCGAAGCGATCACCAGTGTGATGGGCGAGGATCTCTGCACCAGCCGCACGCAGTTCGAGGTCAAGCGAATCGGCGGCCCGGACTATTCTGCCGCGGCGGCGGTCCCGGCGCCGAGCGGCACCGTCGTCGAGAAGATGTTCATCTGGAACGACGATCCGGCCGATGCGACCGAGATCGAGCGGCAGGCGAGCGAGCTGGTCGGCAGCTCGAGCACCGAGCGCGACAAGAAGGTCAGCGCGGTGCGTAAGCTGCGGCCGTTCGACCTGTTTGAAGACGTTACCGGCCGTAAGGGGCCGGGGCCCAAGTTCATGTCGTCGACGAAGGCGATGATGGAAGTGTACAACACCGTCGGCGAGCAGTTCGCGTTTCACCGTGCGCTCGAGAGCGAAGAGTTCGGGCTGCAATTCATGGGCGACAACACCAACATGTCGGAGTTCGAAGAGTCGTTCCCGATGTCGCCCGGCCAATGGTTCCTCATTCCCCTCGGCATCGCGCACTCGGTCAAGGACTGTAAGCCGGATTTCCGGCGCATGGTGATCTACTCGCGCTTCCCGTTCAAGGTGCTGGCCGACGAATCGATGCACCTGATGGAGAGCCGTTTCGAAGTGCGCGAAACGGTGCTGCAAGAAGCGCCGTGGCACGCCGCGTCGCGCGAACTCGCCGGCGCCACGGCCTGACCGCGTGTACGTTGTCGGAATAGGCGGCTCGGCAAGCAAGGACTCCACGACCGAAGCGATCCTGCGCCGCGGTCTCGCGGAGGCCGAACGGCTCGGCGCCGAAACGCGGCTCTTCAGCGCGCGCGATCTCGAATTTCCCTTGTACGCGGAAGACCGGGAACACACGCCGGAGGTCGAGACGTTCTTGCGCGAACTCCGGCGCTGCGACGGCTTGATCCTCGCTTCGCCGGCGTATCACGGCAATATCAGCGGCCGGATCAAGAACGCCCTCGACTACGTGGAGGACATGCGTTCGGACGATCCGCCGTATCTCGACGGCCGCGTCGTCGGGTGCATCGCGGTCGGTGCCGCGCACTTGGGCGCTGCGGCGACGCTCAACGCGTTGTGCAACGTCGCGCACGCGTTGCGCGGCTGGCCCGCTCCGATGCGCTTGAGCATCTCGAGCAACGAACCGCTCAACGAACGCGTCGATCTCAAACTCTTCACCATCGTCAAGCAAGTCTTAGGTAGGGCGCCCGTATTTCAATGAACATTGCCATCATCTTCCGGAACCTTCTCATCGCGCTTACCGTCGTCGCGCTGGGCGCTTCGGTCGCGTCGTCCGCGCCCGATCCGTACGTGATCCCCGTGATTCTCAACGGTACCGGTGCGAACGGCTACGCGGGCCAAACCGAAACGGCCGCGCTTCACGTGTTCGAGCAATATGAAAACAAGCACGGCGGCCTGAACGGGCGTCCGATCCATTTTGCCATCTACGACGATCAGACCGAACCGCGCGTCGCCGTCCAACTGGCAAACCAGGTACTGGCGGCGAACCCGAAACCAATCGCGGTGCTCGGCTCGGGACAGGTCGCAACGTGCGCCGCAATGGCGCCGCTGTTTGAAAGCGGCCCGGTCAACTATTGCTTCACGCCGGGCTTTTCGCCGAAGCCCGGCAGCTACGTGTTTTCCGCATCGGCATCGCTCGAGAAGATACTCCCGGCCCAAGTGCGGTTCGCGCGCGGGCGCAATTGGAAGCGCATCGCGAACGTCTCCGTAACGACGGCGACCGGTCAAGCCGCGGACTTCTACCTGAAGTACGCGATGGGGCTGCCCGAGAATCGCAGCATGCAACTCGTCTTCAACGAGGCCTTCAATCCGGCCGACATCAGCGTCAGCGCGCTCGTCACGCGCCTGAAGGGCACGAACGCCCAAGCGATCATCACGCCGGCGTCGGGCGCCGCCTTCGGCACGCTGCTGCGCGCGCTCAACGATGCCGGCATTCACTTGCCCGTGCTGACCTCGGCGGCGAACGAACAGCCCGATCTGTTGAAGCAGTATACCGGCTTCTTGCCCGCCGAGACGTACTTCAACGGCATGCTCTACTACGCGCGCGATGCGATCGGCAACGGACCCTTGCGCGACGAGATCGACAAGTTCTATGGGGCATTCAAAGCCGCGGGCGTGTCGTACACCCCCGACAGCGGTCAAGCGTGGGATCCCGCACTGATCGTCCTCTCCGGGCTGCGCAAGCTCGGGCCCAATGCAACGGCCGCGCAACTGCGCGATTACATCGCCGGCTTGCACGGCTTCGCGGGTTCGAGCGGCTTTTATGATTTCCGCAGCAACGATCAGCACGGTCTCGATTCCGATGCCGTGATCTTCGTGAAGTGGGATCCGAAGAAGGGGGATTTCGTCAATGCCTCACGCCGCGGCGGAGCGCCGCTGTGAGCGATTGCGTAACGCCACGATGATCGGCTTGGATACGTGGAAGCTCCCGGGCAACGTCGTTCCGCCCGTCACGCCGTTCGATGCGGACGGTGCGGTGGACTACGCGCGGCTGCAGCGCGAGATCGACTGGGTGGTCGCCAGCTCGCGTCCGGCCGCGATCTGCGTTGCGGGCGTCGAGGCGCAAGAGTATCAGTATCTCTCCGACGCCGCGCGGCGTGAGCTTATTCGAGAAACGATCGCCGCGATCGGCGGTCGCGTTCCGGCGCTGGTCGGTATCTCGCACGCATCGTATCGCCGCTCGATCGAGCTGGCGGCGCTTGCGCACGAGTCGGGCGCCTCGGCGGTACAAGTGCTGCTGCCGAATCGTCCGTCCGGCGGCGCGGCCACGACGGCCGAAATCGTGGCGTATTACCAAGCCATCGTCCGTGAGAGCGCACTGCCGGTCGTGGCGTATCATAACCAGGGACCGGGTGCCGACCTCGGCGTGCCCGCGCTGATGGAAGTGCTGTCCATTCCCGGCGTTGTTGGGCTCAAGGAAAGCTCGCGCAATCAGCGCTTCCTCGCGAACCTTTTGCGCGAAGCACAAGCACGCAAGCTCGGACGGATCTTCACCACGCTCGAGGTGCTCCTCGGTACGTTGATCCTCGGTGCCGCGGGCGGGACGATGCCGGCGCCGGGCTCGGCGCTTGCGGCATTGCTGGTGGAAGCCTTTCACGCGGGCGATCTGCCGAAAGCGGTGCGCATCCAGCAACTGCTGAGCGAAATGCCGGCGCGTTGGATCGCGCACGGGCTGGTCGCCGTATCGAAGGCGTCGCTGACCGCGATCGGCCTAGATTGCGGGCCGACCTATCCGCCGTTCGGTGCGGTGCCGGCGAAGGATACCGAAGAGATTCGCGTTTTCTGGGATCAGGCACTCGACGAGTTTCCCGCGCTCCGCCCCGCGGAAGGTCGGACTGCCGAACCTCGCTAACGCCGTCGTCGATATGAACGATCGCCTTACGCGCGCGGCATGGCTCGCCTCAGGTGCTTCGGCCCTGGCATGGACGGCGCTGCCGTCGGGTGTGCGGGCGCAAAGCACGTCGCCGCTGCAAGTCGGTGCGGGGTTGATCGAACCGCAAGCGCAGGCGTACTACGCGCGGGCCAACGGGTTCTTCAAACAGCGCGGGCTCGACGTCACCGTGGTGACCTCGGTCAACGGCGCCACGACGACCGCCGCGGTTGCCGGGGGCACGCTGCAGATCGGCGTTACCAGCGTACTCGGTCTCGCGCAAGCGGTCGGACGCGGGCTGCCGTTCGTCACGTTCGCACCGGGCGGCATCCACGATTCGCGCTATCCGGCGAGCGGTCTGCTCGTGCTGCCCGATTCGAAGGTTGCGACGGCGAAGGATCTCTCGGGGAAAATCGTTGCCGTCTCGACGCTCAAGGGTCTCGATCAGCTCGTCGTCGAGGCGCTGATCGATAAACAAGGGGGCGACGTCAACTCCGTCAAGTTCGTCGAACTGCGGCCCACCGAAGGTCTGGCGGCCTTGCAAGCCGGACGCGTCGACGCGGTCAACCTCGAAGATCCGGAATACACGGCGGCGCGCAGTCAAACGCGCCTGCTCGGCGATGCCGAGGACGCCGTCGGGAACGTCTTCGTCGAGACGACCTGGTTTGCCACGCGCGACTGGGTGACGAAGAATACCGATACCGCGCGCAAATTCCGCGATGCGATCATCGCCGGCGGCGCCTGGGCGATGGCGAACCCGCTGCCCGCGGCCGCCATTCTCCAGCAAGATCTCAAGGTCACCACCACGCGTGCCACCCAGCGCTTCGCGCCGCGCTTCAACCTGGCCGACTATCAGGTGCTGCTCGACGCCGCGGTGAAATTCAAGTTCATTACGCCGATCAACGCCGCCGACATGGTGATCTCGCTCTGATGCGCTTTCGGCGCTCGGAAGTGCTCGCTGCGGGGGCACTGGCCGCCCTCGCCTCGGCCGTCCCGGCGCGAGCCGCGAACACGGCCCTCGCCGTCGGGGCGACGTTCGATGACGACATTTCCGCGACGCTCTACGGCATCGCCAACGGGGTCTTCGCGCGCAACGGACTCGACGTGCACGTCGAACCGCTGCTGAGCGGCGCGGCGGGGGCGAGCGCCGTCGCGAGCGGCGCGCTGCCGATCGCGAAGTCGAGCACGATCGCGCTCGTCGCCGCGCACGCGCACGGCCTACCGTTCGTCATCATCGCGCCGTCGGTCGTCTTCACGGCCGACCGGCCGACGTCGGCGCTGATCGTGCGCAAAGACTCGGCGCTGCGGCCGGGTAAGGATTTCAACGGCAAGACGCTCGGGGTGTCCTCGCTCGTCGATGCGCGCGTGATCTCGATCAAGGCCTGGATCGATCAGAACGGCGGCGATTCGAGCACGATGAAGTTCATCGAGGTGCCTGCCTCGGCCGTGCTCTCCGCCGTCGACGCGGGGCGGATCGATGCAACCGTGGTGAGCAACACGCAGCTCGGCGATGCGGTGCAGTCGGGGCTCTTCAAAAATCTCGGCGAACCGAATGCGGCGATCGGGAAACGCTACATCGTCAACACCTGGTACACCACGCGGGCGTTCCTGGCGCAAAACCCCGACATCGTGCACCGCTTCCTGGCCGCGCTCTTGACGTCGGTCAACTACGCCAACGCCCATCCCAGCGAGATGACCGCGTACTTGGCGCCGTTCGTGAAGATCGACGAAGCGAAGCTCCGCAACATGACCCATTCCGTGATCGCGACGACGCTCGTGGCGGGCGAATACCAGCCCGTGATCGATGCGGCAGCCAAGTATGGATTCATCGACAAGCCGTTCCCCGCTCGAGATTTCTTGCTGCTGTAATGCCGTACAGTTTCGCCCGCTTTTTGGCTGAGTCCGGACGCGCGATTCCGATGCCGTCTTTCGATCCGCCCGTATTGGTACCGCTGCGCAAGCCGATCGCGGAATCAACGATCGGTCTCTTCGTGAGTTGCGGCGCGCAGTTGCCGTCCGATCCGCCGTTGCTCGAGACCGAAGACATCTCGTTCCGGCTGCTGCCGCGCGATGTTCCGCTCGACCGGTTCGTCATCTCGCACAAGACGCTGATTCGCAAGTGGGCGCTGGAGGATCTCAACGTCGCCTATCCCATCGATCGCTTGAAAGAGCTCGAGGCTGAAGGCGCCTTCCGGCGACTCGCGCACACCAACGTTTCGATGGTTGGCTCGATCGAGCGCTATACCGAGCTGCTGCAACAGACGGTGCCGGCAATGAAGGCCGTGTTCGATGCGCAAGGTGTCGATCTCGTGCTCCTAGTTCCGTTTTGCCCTGCCTGTCATCGAGCGACCGGGTTGATCGCGCGCGGCCTCGAAGCACGCGGTCTGCCGACCATCAGCCTGAGCACGCTGTGGGAGATGAGCGCCGCGGTCAAACCACCGCGCACGTGCTTTCTCGATTTCCCGCTCGGCTGTTCGGCCGGTGCGCCGCACGAGCCGGCGCAACAGCGCGACATCCTCCGCAGCGTCTTCGAATCGGCGCTGGCGTTCGACCCCGACGACTGGGCGATGAAGACGCTGCCCTTCCAATTTTCCGCGGACGGCAACCGCGATTGGGAAGCGCTAACCGACGACATCTACCGCAGCGGCGGCCTCGCCGTGACGGATCGGCACATGGCCGCGCACGGACGCGTCGGCGAGTCGCTGGTCGGCAACGAGCGCGCGTTCGCCGTGAAGTGCAACTGCTAAAGGTACTTGCGGATTGTCTCGGCGTTTAGCTCTTCGCCGGGATCGTATTCGGGTGCCGTTTCGAGTTGTTCGAGGTCGTTTAATCCACTCTGTTTGTAAATGCGGTTGGTGATCACGATGACGCGCGCCGGGTGCGCCGGATCGCCGTTGAAGTGCTGGCTGATCGTGTTCGGCGGGATGTAGATCGTGTCGCCGGCTTCCCACTCGAAGCGCCGTTCTTCTTGCTGCGGGACCCACTGGTAGCGTTCGCCCTCGGCGATCGCGAGGTCGCAGTCGACGTGGATGTCGTAGCCGTAGCCCTCGACGACGTAGACGGCCTGCTCGGCGAGCTGGCGGTGACGGCCGGAACGGCTGCCGGGCGGAATGATCTGCATGTACGCGTCGACCGTTTCGGCGCGCGTGTTCATCTCTTCGTTGACCAGGTGCTTGAGCAGGCCGTGCGGTGAATTTTCCCACGGATGTTCGCTCGCTTTGATGACTTTGCGGCGCGCTTTGTCGCGCTCGGGCTTGGTTTGCGCATCGTTGAGCAGCGAGGCGTAATGCTTGCCCCCGACGTTGCCTTGGCACCACGCCGCGTATTCATCCCAGGGCGCTTGTTTGCTCATGCCTTCGTCCCCTCGACGGTCTCGAAGTGCACGTGGGCGTGATCGTCGTGATGGTGATCGTGATCGTG
>Ga0182014_10003855_pt1 | contig 17712 bp, 15 predicted proteins | sample 612S2DmetaG_FD_120489 | JGI IMG/M metagenome (GOLD analysis project Ga0182014, IMG submission 120489) | Permafrost microbial communities from Stordalen Mire, Sweden - 612S2D metaG | ecosystem: Environmental > Terrestrial > Soil > Wetlands > Permafrost | place: Sweden: Stordalen | collected... | reverse complement strand
GCCGGCCATTTGCATCTTTGAAAGAGGCAGCGCGCGCGAACCACGCGGCAGCATCCAGCCGAACATTCGATCCATGAATTTCTTGGGCGGGGACTTTTTGGGATCGCGCAGGGCTGCGGTTGCCCAGAAGGTGAAAAACATATCCACCTCCATGTCATAGGCAACGGCTCCCAAGGCAATGATGAAGGCTGCGATGGTCGTGTCGAGGTTGCCGCTCATCACGCCAAGCGCAAGCCGTCCGTTGCCAGCGGAGAGTTCAAGCGCATCAACGCGCTCTGTCAATTGCTGAATCGTTTTCTGCAGATCGCTTTCAGTTTCTGAGCTGGTCATGGATGTGTTCCTTTCAGTGCTGGAATCGAGAGCTAGGACTGAGCGTCGGCGACTACCGCTTCCATGGCGGGCGCGTGACGCCATGCAAACAAAACAAGAGCGAGTGTGCGGTAGAGCGCATGAGCAAACTTGGTGAGCGGCAGCATTGCAACCAGATCCATGGCCAAGACCACATGGACAAAGAAGACTGCGTGACCCACGGTGTTCATCGGTAGATAGACGGCGATTTCGGTGAACAAACCAGTGAGCACAGTGGCCGCAAGAAGTACGGGAAAAAACCAATCCGAGAATGCGCTTTTGCGCCATGGAACTTCGGCTGCACTCAGGCGGCGACCGAGCGCGATGGTCAGTCCATAAAGACAGACGATGCCGCCGACAGCGCCCAACAGACGCATTGGGTACCACGGAGGAGCCGGAGAGCCGATGGGTTTGAGAAGAAAATCGAGAGTTGTGGCCAACAGCATGGCGAGAAAGCCGCCCATCACCATGGCGTGAATGAACCAAGCGCGCCGATGCAGTGGCTCGACGGTGTGCTCAGATAAATCTTCGGTAGAGTCGCACTCACGAAAGCGGCGATGAAGCAATGCGTCCGAGATGGCAGTGATAATCGCACCGGGTAGCGCCGTAACTCGCAGAGTCAATCCCTCGCGGCGACGCTCCATCCAGAAGCGCGCAAACATTGAGGCCACGCCAAGCGCAGCGCTCAGGCCGACCACGGCAAAAAGGGCCACGCCTATGTTGTGAATCCACTCCCCTGGCAGGAAATCAAACAGAGGAAGATGCCCACCGGCGGAGCTTTCCCTGACCATCAGCAGCAAGCTGAAGAAGGCTGAGAAGACAGTGAAGACAAGCAGATTTCCAAAGGCTGAACGGCTTGCCAAACCAGCCAGCCCAGTGAAGTCGTAGCGCGCAATTGCATAGCTGCGGGCGGCTGCCATGAATTCGGCAGGATCAGCCTCGCGGGGACAAGTCTGAGTGCATTCACCGCAGGCATAGCAGCGCCACAGGTCTTCGCTCGCCAGCAACTCCCGCTCCATGCCCACTTGGGCCATGCGAATCATGCGCCGGGGAAAGCCGGTCGACTTTTGCGCCAGCGGGCAGACAGCCGTGCAGTTGCCGCAGTTGAAACATGCGCTCACGTCCAGCGTTTTGCCGGCTCCATGTCGCTTGATCTTACGCAACAGATTTACGTCCACGACTCGCGCCATACAAATACCTCTCCAGATGCTAGTGACCGGCTGCTGCCTTTTCATCAACAACAGCCAGGGAATAAAGCGGGTAGTCGTCCTCTTCGCCGGCTTCAGCGACCTCTCCATACTTTCGCATCCCTGTCACGTGCCAAAGCGCTTCGTCGGCCGGCATCTTCAAGGCCTCGGCAATCGCCGGAACCGTGGCAGGCTGCGCTTCCAGCAGCTTGCGAATCGACTTTCGCGCGGCCAACAAATGCTTCTGCGCTTGCCTTTTCTCCTCACTGATGCCGCCAAGACTGCCGCGCAGCGCTGCCAGCGCCAGTTTTTGTTCCGAAGTGAGCAACTTCATCGCCATGATTCATTTCCTCTCCGCCACGGTGGAAGCCTCTACTGAATGCTGACCAGATCCGATGAGCATTCGTGGCCTGGAATCTCGGCCGCCAACCCCTCGATCATCGCCTCGAACTGGTCCAGCCGCCAGCCGTTGAGGTCAATGGCGCGATGCGGACAGACGGCGACGCACGCTCCGCATCCAACGCAGAGACCGGCATTAACCTGCGCGCGTTCCACCATCGCGCCATCCACATCCACCTGCACCATTCGCAACGCTCCTTCATAATCGCATTGCGTAACGCACTGCGCCTCACCGCAACAGAGCGCGAGATCGACGGCGGCCACATAGGGATTCAGTTCGACATCTTCCGTGGCAAACATGGCCGCGACCTTGACGGCTGCCGCTCCCGCCGCGGCCAGCGTCTCCTGCACATTCATCGGCCCTTGCGCTGTGCCCGCCAGCAGTATGCCGTTCACGGCCAGTTCGACCGGCCGCAGTTTGGGATGCACCTCTTGCAGAAATCCATCCTCGCCGGTCGCCAGCTTCATGGCTTCGATCAAGTCTTCGATCTGGCCCGGCATCATGCCGGTTCCAAGCACAACCATGTCCACACCGAGCGAGAGTTCTTCACCCCAGGTAAGAGCGTCCTTCACTGTGAGCGTGAGAGCGCCATCTTTACTGCGGCTGGCCGGCGTTATTTCAACCTTTGGCGGCTCTTCCCCGTTGTAACGAAAGAAGACGACACCGGCTTTACTTGCCTGGGTGTAGTAGTCCTCCTCGCCGCGTCCATAGGTGCGAATATCCTGATTGAAATCGAAGACGCCAATCTGAGGAAATCTTTTGCACACGGCCAGAGCCTGCTGAAGAATGGTCGTGCAACAGGTTCGCGAGCAATAAGTATTGAGCCGCCCATTGGCTGGAGGCTCGTGAACGCCATCCAATTGGCGGCTGCCTACGCAGTGCAGAAATGCGATGTTGCGGATCGTTCGGCTTCGATAGGTGAGTTTCTTTTCCTCCGCTGTTACTGACTGCATATAGCGGATGAACTCCGGCATCGTCAGAACGCAGGGTTCAGCGCGATAGAGGAATTCGCCATCCTGGGGCACATAGGGACGAAAGCCGGTCGCCATGACAATGGCGCCGACAGTTGCCTCTACCTTGTGGGCATCTGCAGCGGGATCGTTTGACTCAACCACGATCTTGAAGTTCCCAATAAAGCCATTCACTTCGGTAACCTGACTGCCAACAAGAACCTCGATATTGGAATTCTCCCGCACTTGCCGCGACAGTTCGGCTACCAGTTCCTCGGCGGCGCGTTCGCTCGGATAGATTTTTCCGCGCTCATTGAGATGGCCGCCAAGTTGTTGCGAAAGCTCGACCAGAAGCACATGAATTCCACGGCCCGCAAGGTCGGAAGCCGCCTTCAATCCGGCAATGCCTCCGCCAATCACAAGGGCGCGGCGGTGGTTGGGCAGCTTGATCTTATCGAGGGGCTGGGCATGGCGCAACTTGCCCACGGCCGCCGCAATCATCCGGATCGCCTTGGAGGTCGCGCCGTCCGGATCGTGCCTGTGCGCCCAGGAGGCCTGTTCGCGGATATTCACATGCTCATAGAGATAGGGATTCATTCCACCGCGTTGAACCGCGCCGCGAAAGGTCTGCTCATGCAAAAAAGGCGAGCACGAAGCAACGACCACGCGGTCGAGATTCTCCGCCAGAATGTCGTTACTGATAAGATGCTGTCCCGGATCGGAGCATACAAAGGTATGGATTTTGGCAAGGGCGACGCCGGGAATCAGGCGCGCCGTTTCGGCCACGCGCTCCACATCCACGACATCGGAGATATTGCCGCCGCAGCGGCAGATATAGACGCCGATGCGCGGTTCATTCTCGTGCTGTTCCGGAAATCCGTCCTGATTACTCATACTTTCCCTCTTCAGATTGCTACCGGGAAATGCCTTTACTATGCGAGAACCGCGGCCCGCTTTTGATAGAGATACTGGCTGACCTCCATCGCGGCCGCGCCAGCCTCAGCAATGGTATCGACGATGTCCTTCGGTCCCGCCGCGGTTCCAGCTACAAATACTCCCGGCGCGGTGGTGCGCGTGGGAGCGGCCAGCATGGGCGTTGCCACAAATCCATCGCTGGCGCAAGCAACCGGCGTCGATGCGGAGGGATTCCAATCCGCGATCATGCCTTGCGCCAATACCACCAGATCGTGGCGATGCTCTTGCAGGGGATTCCCGGCGTCTTCGGTACTTTCAACGCGCAGCGAAAGATCGCCACCGTCCACAGGAACGATACGCGCCACCTTGCCGCGCACAAAGCTGATGCCCATGGCCTTGGCGTTCTGGAAAAACTGCTCGTAGCCTTTACCAAAAGCTCGAATGTCCATGTAGTAAACCGTGATGTCTGCCAGAGGAAGCGAACCGGAGAGCAGCATGGCCTGCTTGATCGCATACATACAGCAAACCCGCGAACAGTAAGGCACACCAATGGATTCGTCCCGCGAACCCGCGCACTGCACAAAAGCGACGGAGGAGGGGATCTTGCCATCGGAGGGCCTGAGTACTCGCCCATACGGACCATGCGGAGCCAGCAGGCGCTCCAGCGTCATTGGATCAATGATGTTCTTGCTGCGACGGGCGTTGTATTGCGGCTTCAACGTCACGGCATTCAATTGGAAGCCGGATGCGACAATCACGGCATCGGTGCGAATCGTAAGAGTGCGCGGTTGCTGATCGAATTCGATGGCATCGGTGGGGCAGACACGCGCACAGGTTCCGCAAGTTCCGCAATGCTCGGCGTCGAGCACGGCCTTTTGCGGAATGGCATTTGTGAATGGCACAGCAATGGCTCGGACTGTACCCAACCCTTGCTCGAACGGATCAGGATATTCCGTGTCGCAGGCATACTCGCACAAACGACAGCCAATGCACTTGTCGAAGTTTACGTATGTGGGCTTCTGCAACAGCCGCACGCGATGCGTTCCGTCCGTGGATTCGATTGCCTCAACTTCGGTGTTGGTGAGGATCGTGATATTCGGATGATGCGCCGCCGCGGACATCTTCGGCGTGGTGATGCAACTGGCGCAATCCAGAGTCGGAAAGACTTTGCTGAGGGCAATCATGTGGCCGCCGATGCTGGAGTTGCGCTCGACCACCAGAACCTTGAAGCCTTGATCGGCGAGGTCCAGTGCCGATTGCAGGCCGGCGATGCCGCCACCAACGATGAGCGCGTCCGGCGTGTACTCCGAGTTGATTTGTGTGTTCATCGCCGGCCTCCCTGCGAGGCAGCAGCAGAGAGCGGGGAGCGCGCCGAAGCTAGGAGACGCTTAACAGACTCACGGCGTAGCCGTTCGGCCAACTGCGTGTCCACCGGGCCAAGACGCTGAAGGTGATCTCCCAGGAGTGCGACCTCCTTGAGAAATGCCTTGATGCAAACGGTGCAGATGGCGGTCAAGCGGATGCGCTCGAAGCCCAGCCCTCCAGCGCTCATGCGCGAAGTAAGTTGATCGATGCGGGCAGCCAGTCGGTCATAAGCGCCATGATAGGGACAATCGGAACCGCAGGCAGCAATCAGAATGCCGTCGATCCCCTGCGCGTAGGATTTGAAATAGAAATCCTCGGGAAAGAGCACAGGCGAAAGCACCCGCAGAATATATACATTGGAGGGATACTCCAGATGAGCCTTGCCGACTGCATCGGCGCCCGGATAGGCGCACTTCTCCGTCGCCAAAACCAGTATCTTGGGAACGAACGGCTCACTCATACCACACCTCGTACAACCACCGCCCCTGAATCGAGGCAATAGGTTTCCTACCGCCCCAGGCGGGCAGGCTGTCTATCATCCTTGCGTAGAGGAAAAGGCTACTTCTTGCGGCGAACAAAAAGGCGATCGTGCCCCTCGGCCTCGATCAGGCCGAGAAACTCATGGCCCATCTTTCCGGACCAGGCGGCGATATCCTTGCGCGATCCCTTGTCGTTCGATTTGATCTCGATGATCTGGCCAACTTTCACTGCGCCAATCGCTTTCTTGGCTTCCAAAAGAGGGCCGGGGCAGGCGGTTCCGCGAGCATCAATTACTTTGTCGGCTGTGAGTGTTTCAAGTGCTTCGGTCATATGAACTCCTGATTGAACTTTCTGTTCTTGGGGCTTCCAACATCAAGCCGATTGAAGAAATGTGTTACGTCCCCGGCGTGGCGCGGGTGCCGATACAACCTTTGATTTCTGCTGCATCCGCTCCAGCAATGCCTCGCGAATCAGCAACATTGCCTGTGCAAACCGCGGGTCGGCAATCCGGTAATAGACGCTTTGCGCGTGCTTCTCCGCGATCACAGCGCCTCGGTCTCTCATCAGGCGAAGATGCTGCGAGGTATTGGTAACGGACAATCTCGCACGGTTGGCAATCTCGGTAACGGTTCGCGGTTCCTGCTGCAGCGCGCAGAGAATGCGCATACGCGTGACATGGGCGAAGATCGTAAAGAAGCCGCCCAGCAACTCGCAGGATGCATCGCTCATCGCAGGTTTCATCTCGGCCCTCGTTTCCTATACTTGCGCAATTGCGCAAGTACAAGAATAGTTCCAATGTAGTATCTTCTGCTTTTCCGCTCTGTGACGGCTGTCACCGCTCGCGATGACGGCCATCCGGCGTTTTGCGGCGCAGTCCTTAAAAGCTCTTCGACAATCCAACAGTCAGCGAGTTCTCCGACATCTTGCTCGTGACCGAAGTGCCGGGAATTGCCCCCTGCCCTGAAATCCAAGGGCCTGTAATCGAGTTCTGGAAGGCATGGTAATAGGTGGTATTCACGTCCCAGCCGCGAACAGTCTGCACCATTCCGGCAGAGACGTGATGCTGCACGATGGCCGGCGCGGGAGTGTTGAAAAACGTGTACTGGGCTGGCACTGGATTGCCTGAGTAGTTGTAGCCGGCAATGAGTTTTGTGGACGCGGAGACCTGTTGCTGCACACCGCCGCCAACGGCCCAGATGCTGCGCCATCCAAAGCCGGCGACGGAGCCGTCGGAGTTGTAGCCAACCTTGCTAAAACCGGCAGTGTTGGCGTAGTCAAACCAGCGCGCATCGACGCCGATGCGGGTCTTCTTCGAGGGTGATATTCCCACGCCCACGCTCACAAGCTGAGGCAAATTCATCTGGAAGGTCAGCGTATGATCGCCCCCGGCCAGATCCTTGCGTTTCCAAGAGAACTGCTGAAACCATATGGGCGAGTGGTATGCCACTCCGATGCTGGTCACCTGGTTGATCTTGTAATGCACGCCAACGTTGAAGCCCCCGCCGATGGCCGGAGCGTTGTACCCCGCCGACATATAATAAGGCGACGTGCTGCCTGCCATAACCGGTGCGGAAAACGGCGCGGGAACGACCATCAACATGGAAAGCGACGGAACTACGGATGCGCCTACCGACAGTTTGTCGCTCAACGCGCGCGAGACGCCGATGGGAACCTCCACCAAGGCATAGTTCGATTTGATGGCGCCGAAACCGAAGCCGTTGGGCGCTTGAGCCGTCAGAATCGGATTGGAAAAATCCATGTTCTGGTTGTACTGCACGCCAAAGCCGCTTACCGCAAGCATGGCAGCGTGATACGCATTCCGGCTTCCTTGCGGATGGTAGACGAAGGCCATGCCCGGCATGAATGAGGCATTGCGGTGGCTCACCGTTGTGCCCGATAGCGTGCCGCCCGGAATGCCCGCGCCGAAGGCATTGGCGTTTACCGTACTCGACAGGCTTCTCCAGGCCGCGAAGCCGGTGCCGTGAATCTCGAAGCGTCGTCCGTTGAAACTGACCGTGCAGGCAGCGTTCCATGCAATCGAACCGGTCGCGTCCAGGCACAGGCCCGTGTCAGCGCCGCCCATGGCTTCGTTCACCGGTCCTGCTCCGTGCAAAAAGTGCCCGTCCGTGGCAGAAAGGCTGAGTGGGAAAAACAAGGCCAGCAAAACAGCTGACAAGAGGCTCAAAACCGAGCCACACCTAAGAGTGCGCGTAGTTGTCATTCAGAGTTTTCCTGCGAGTCCGTCTGGAGTGCGCCGCATCATTTCCGCGGCGGGAACGGAAGCTCAGGAAAGAAGTAGCACGTAGAGGTCCAAAGATGAACATTTGTAGAATTAGTAATTTACAAAAATGCTCAAGCCTTCAAGGGACGAATTGTTTCAACATTGTGATGCTTTATGCAACGTCATGTAACTCCGAGCGGATTCATCTACTCTAGCTTCATCTCGCGTATCAAGCGCCAGAGCGTGGCGCGGCTGATGCCGAGAGCCGCCGCCGTCTCGGCTCTCTTCCAGTGATGGGTCTGGAGTGCGGCCAGCAATCGCACGGCTTTGGAGTCTGAATCCGCAGCGGTCTCGCACTGGCTCGGCGTTGCTCTGGCGGTCCTGACGGCCAGCGCGGTCTTGACTGCGGGGGCGGCAGAGATCACCCGAATCTCCTCTGGCAGATCCTCCGGCAGTATGGTCTCCATTCTGGCCACAGCGACTGCGTATTCGATTACATTGGCCATCTCACGAACGTTTCCTGGCCAAGAATAGTCGAGCAGCAAGCGCATGGCCTGCGGCGAGACCCGGCGCACCAGCCCGTTCTGGGCCGTGATGCGGTTGAGCAGGTTGATCGCCAGGATCGGAATATCTTCGCGGCGTTCACGTAGCGGCGGCAATTCAATGGGAACTACGCACAGCCTGTAAAACAGATCGGTTCGCATTCTGCCCTGGCGCAGTGCCTCGCGCAGATCGATGTTGGTGGCCGAAATGATACGGGCCTGCGAAGTTCGAGTCTCGCTCTCGCCGACGCGCTCATACTGGCGTTCCTGCAGTACGCGCAGCAGTTTGACCTGAAGCGGGAGCGGAAGATCGCCGATTTCATCGAGGAAGAGGGTGCCGCGCGTAGCCAACTCAAAACGGCCAATGCGGTCTCGGACAGCCCCGGTAAAAGCACCGCGGACATGGCCGAAGAGTTCGGATTCGAGCAGATCTGGAGGAAGCGCGCCGCAGTTGACGGCCACGAAGGGACCGCTGCTGCGCGTCGAGTTCTGGTGAATGGCACGTGCAACCACCTCTTTGCCTGTGCCGCTCTCGCCAGTAATCAAAACGGTGGTCTCGCTGTGCTGCAACGTGTCCACCAGGCGGAAGATGCGCTGCATCGCCGGCGAACAGGCGACCGCGCCGGAATAGAAAACCGGCGCTTCGGAACAGGCTGCCTCCTCCTCCGCAGGGCGGAGCAAAACCAGGTATCGCACCAACGGGTCGCAGATGGTGGAGTGATCCACGATCATCGGCGCAACAGTAATCGAGACAAGTCGAGGCGCCGAATCGGCGAATTTGAGCGTGGCGCGCCATCCCTCGCGCATTTGGCCGTCAAGCAGCGCTAGGCGCAGCGGTCCGCGCGGGCCGAACAGGTCCGATCCCAGCAATTCCTCCACGGGTTGGCCGCGCAGCGCCTGTGAGACACCGTCGTAGAGAAGTTGATCCAGAAGAGGGCTGATATGCTTGATTCGAAACAATGGGTCGAGACAGATAAACGCCCGCCCCACGGAGGCCAGCGCGCGTGTAATTCCATACAGAGCGGCCTCTGTCAGATGGTTGATAGAGCATTCGGAGGCATGCGCTGGAATCGTGTCTTGGATCGGGGCCATGCTCGAAGCTCCTTCCGGCGCATATAGAAGACCCGGAATCACCGATTGTAGAACGCGCACGTTCACCCCGACAACCAGACCGTGAACAAATGGCAGAAATTTGAGATGCGATAGCGTCTAGCGAGGCAGATCACTGATCCGCAAAAGCGGCAGATTGCTTGAACCGAATCTGCGCCGGAGATCATCGCATAGAATGAGGCTCTTCTTCTCTTTCATCGGCTCACGATGGACAGCAGAGAGGGTGTCCGATTGTTGAAATTGAAAGCTGGCCTTCGTATGGCTTTGCCGGTGCAGTTCCTGATCCATTATGGGTATCTGCTGCTTTTTATCTGGGTTTTGGCTGAGCAGTTGGGAGTTCCATTGCCTGCCGCGCCCGTCTTGCTGGCGGCTGGATCTCTCTCTGCCGAGCACGAACTCAGTTTCCTCCTTGCCCTGCTGGCTGGAGTGGCAGCCGCGCTCTCTGCCGATAGTACGTGGTTTCTGATCGGACGGCGCTATGGACGTCATGTGATGCGCCTCCTCTGCACGCTTTCGCTCGAGCCTGCGGTCTGCGTCCGCCGCACGCGAGAATTGTTCGAACGCCGTAGAAATGTTGCATTGCTGATTGCCAAATTCGTGCCCGGCCTGGGCATTTTGGCCTCTCCCGTGGCCGGTCAGAATGGAATGCGATTCGGTCAGTTTCTTTTCTTCGACGCCATTGGCTCGGCACTGTGGGTAGGGGCGCTGTTGGGCGCCGGACGCTTCTTTGGGGTTTTGCTCCTGCACAATCCCAGCCTGTTGAACTGGGCAGGCAAGTTCTCTGGAGTCTTGCTGGCTTTAGGCGTTCTCGGCTTCCTGATGGCGCGCATCGTTCGCCGCCGCAGGATGTTTAGCGCATTCGTTGCCGCACGCCTCGAACCCGAAGAACTGAAGAGAAAACTCGATGCCGGCGAGGATATATTCATTGCGGACCTTCGTCATCCTTCGGAACTGCTAACAGACCCCTTCACCCTGCCCGGCGCGCTGCATTTTTCGCCCGGCTCCCTGGCCGCTCGCAGTCACGAGATCCCGCGCGACCGCGACATCGTTCTCTATTGCAGCTGCCCCAGCGAGGCTACCGCGGCCAATACCGCCATGAGTCTGCACAAGCTGGGCATCGAACGCGTGCGCCCTCTGCGCGGCGGCTATGACGAGTGGAAACGGCTGGGATTTCCGCTTGTTGAAGCACAGCCGGATGAGTTGAGCGAACGATGAGCGATTGCGGCAAACAATGCGCAAGGGACTTTCGATACGAGAGAGTTCCGCCCGGCTTATCTACCTGTGCAGATGCTTCTCCCGCCCGATCAACCGCATCATGCGCAGGTTGATACAGATAAACCGCCATATCTGCCACGGCAAGAAGGTTCGCAGAAATACCGTAAACGCTGTTGGCTGCGTTGCGTATACATTCGTGTTGATTTCGCTCACTGTCGCACACTCCGTTCCGTGTCTCGCTGGATGCCGCGCGCCGGGCTCACTCCGGGATCATCCGCCAGCCCATGCGCAATCTCGCCTTATACAGAAACATATAGTGGAGAATCAGCTTGATCCAGTGGCCAGCCAGCCCGATCTCTCCAGTGGTGTACTGCAGATCGCGTCCATACTTGGGATAGCGATCATAGTCTGGAACGATGGGAAAGACCGTCATCGATGCCGCGGTTCCTTTCAGCAGGCTGGAGCCTGAGGAGGCGACGCAGGCGGCGCCCAACTCCGCCATGGAAGCCGAATAGAGCGGACCATCTTTCCCCTGTATCTTGTCCGCGATGCTGCGGGCAACCACGCGGCCGATGGTGGCGGAAGGCATTCCTGTCCGCGGAGCCGTAGCATAGATCGGCGTACCCTTGGGGCTGGTATGGGGACGTGAAATGGAGTGGGGCGGGGCAAAGGCGATACCCGCCGCAAAGATGTTTGGAAAGGCCGGACTCTGGTAGGTTCTGGGCCAGTCCGCAGCCTTCCATTGCTCATAAGGCTTTTGTGTGTACTCCGCATCCACCTTCATGAATCCATTGGGCGTGAAGACTTGCGCCGTGATCTCCCCGCCGGAGCGGTCAAACGCCTGCATGCCAACCCCGGCAAAAGGCGGCAGCAGCATGGCCATATCGAAGGTCAATTCATGCTCCTCACCCGTCAGCGATTCGTAATAGAGCCGTCCTTGCTCGACCTTTTTCACGTGGGCGCGAGTAATGGACCAAATATCGCGCTCGGCCAGAACTGATCCAGTGAAGATGTTCGTGGGGGTGATGTAACCATTGCGGCGGATGAACGCGCCATCCATGCCGAAATCGCCCAATTCGTATTCGTTGGAGAGGAAGATCACCTCAGCCCGGTCGCGAACGCCGTGGCGGCGCAGTTCGAACTCCAAATTCACAACGTACTCGAATGCAGCCCCCTGACAGGTGCATAATCCGTGGCCTGTACCGATGACAAAGCGGCAGCGGTCTCCATGCTTCATCCGCTCCACCAGGGCCAGAAAGTGTTTGGCGGCTTCGGTCGCGTGGTCGGGCGTGCAGACCGAGACGGTGTGCTTGTCCGGTCCAAGTCCTTCCGTTGCCCCAAAGTTCAGCTTAGGTCCTGTGGCATTGATCAAATAGTCGTAGGGGATGGGGATGCACTCGACGGCCTCTCCGGGAACGCTCTTTTCGACCATCACGTATGGACCAACAGCGCCGGGGCCGCCTTCGGGATGAATGGCAACGGCGCGGGCCTGTTCAAAGAGGATTCCGACGCGGCTGTAAACCGGAGCAAGAGGAAAGGTGACCTGCTGCTCCGTCATCAGGCCCAATCCAAGCCAGATGTTCGATGGAACCCAGTTGTAATAAGGCTGCGGCGAAACAACCAACACTTCGTGAGACTGATTCAGCCAGGTACGGAGATACGATGCGGCTGTATGGCCGGCGATCCCTGCTCCCAAAACGACAACTCGCGACATAGCTTAATTGCCTCCGTTGGCTCACGCCGCGCGCTTCTGGCATGGCAGCGCAGAAACCGTCGCCAGCATCCCGGCGCACGCCCAAAAAATCTCACTGGCAACCAGTCTGATAGCATTTCACAAAACTGTCAAGAAAAGCCTGCCTGTATTTAGCCGTCTTTGCGGACGCTTGGATGCGACTGGTAAACCATATGTTTTCTCTCCTATTACGGGATGCAACAGGCGAAAGAGCAACGACTTCCGGATGAAGCCTCGTCTGAAAAGGGGCACAGGGAGCAGAATCCTTGTTGGATTCCCCCTTGCCTGATGCCAGCGGTGTTCTAATCATTCTATGGCGAGTCTCGATAATTTTCGCTTGGTTGTTTTCAGAGCCGTTGCCGAGCAGCGCAGCTTCCGCAAGGCAGCTGAAGAGTTGTATCTGACGCAACCCGCAGTCAGCTTCCAGATCAAGGCGCTCGAGGAGGATATTGGCGTCCAACTCTTTGATCGCACTGGAGCGCAGATCGCATTGACCGAGGCCGGCAAGGTTCTGCTGGGTTACTCTCAGCAGGCGAATGCGCTCTTTGTCCAGGCGGAACATGAGATTGCCGCGCTGAGCGGGGATCATGCCGGGCAGCTTGCCCTTGGAGCTTCCACAACCATCGCTCAGTATGTGCTGCCGCGTCTTCTGGGCGAGTACTGCAAAGAGCATCCCCGCGTTCATCCGACACTGATCAGCGGCAACACAGAGCAGATCGTCGATGCCGTGGAAAAGCAGAAGATCGAGTTGGGCTTTATCGAAGGTTCGCCGCGAAGCCGCGAAGTCAAGAGCGAGCCGTTTCTGGAGGATGAGTTGGTCTTGATTGCGTCGACTGCGCATGAATGGGCGGAAAGCGCGTCTGTTTCAGTTTCCGATTTATGCTCCGCCCCGCTGCTCATGCGCGAGCGCGGTTCCGGCACCCGCAGAGTGATTGAAATGGCGCTTGAACGGCAAGGCATCAAGCGCAATTCGATGCGTATCGTGATGGAACTTGATTCGACCGAGGCCATCAAGTCCGCCGTTGAAGCTGGACTGGGAGTCGGTTTCGTCTCTCGATGCGCAATCGCCAAAGATCTGAGGCTGGGTACAAACTTCAAGATCGTTGCAATCGAAGGACTCCGGATCAAGCGGGAGTTCCTGATCACGTACATCAAGGGTCCTGAGTCGCAAGGCTTGGCTCATCAGTTCCGCAGGTTTCTCATCGCTCGCGCCGGCGCGCAGAGAAGGCTGACAAAAGTCAAACGTTCGTAATTGAAACAGCCCATAAGATGCGCTTATGTGCCATGAGTACTTCTGCTTGGACACAGGCGAATATCTCAGCGACACTTGTTCTGTGTCCAAGAATATCTTCTTCATTGGGTTGATCATCGCTGCCAGCGGTTTGGTGACACCACCGGTGGCGCTGGCCGGTGGTCTCATCTACGGGTTCTCATTTCTTCATCCATTTCATGTAGAAGCGAAGACGCTCTCCAAACTTCTCCTACAGGCATCCGTAGTCGGCCTTGGATTTGGCATGGATTTGCAGCAGGTTATGCAAGCTGGACGCTCCGGGTTTATCTATACTGCGGGCAGCATCAGCATCGCCTTGCTCCTGGGTTGGGGGCTGGGAAGACTCTTGCAAGTGAAGCAGAGAATCTCATATCTCATCTCGTGCGGCACGGCCATCTGCGGAGGCAGCGCCATCGCGGCGATTGCCCCCATCACCAATGCGAGCCAGGAAGAGATTGCTGTCTCGCTTGGAACTGTTTTTGTGCTGAACTCGGTTGCCTTGCTCACCTTCCCCGCAATCGGGACAGCGCTGCACATGACGCAGCCGCAGTTTGGCCTTTGGGCGGCACTCGCCATTCATGACATAAGTTCCGTCGTCGGCGCGACAGCAAAGTACGGGGCGGTGGCTCTTACCGTCGGCACCACCGTCAAGTTAGCTCGCGCTTTATGGATCGTACCGCTTTCGGTCGGAACCGCCATGGCGAACAAAAGCAAGGCGCGCATTCAATGGCCGTGGTTCATTCTCTTCTTCTGTCTCGCGGCTGTTTTCAATACCTACGTCCACATCTTCCAATCCGCCTATCCAGTGCTCAAGCATCTTGGGGGTATCGGCCTGACCGTCACGCTTTACTTGATTGGAACCGGGCTCTCCATGAAGACTCTCCGAGAGGTCGGCGTTCGACCGTTCCTTCAGGGAATCCTTCTCTGGCTATTCGTCGCGGTGGGATCGCTTACACTCATTCGCGGCGGTTGGATTCATTTGTAAAGTTGCACAGAAGGGTTGAGTCGGCCGCAACAGGAGGGGCAGGCATGAATGCTCCTCCTGTTGCGAAGTGTGCCGCGTAGTCACAATTTGAGCATCTCCCAATCTTCTATTGTCCGCGCGGTTCTCCGGTTTGCAAGAATGCAAATCCTGCAACCGTTCCGCCTGATGCGCTCCGGCGAAATTCATATAGCCTTCGCCCACACGCGCTTAAGGCACCTGCGGTGCGGCAGACGCCGCTTGCGCGGCAGGAGATGGTTGGGCTTTATCCATCCTCGCAACGCGATAAGTGATCGCTCCGTTGTGCACCGTGCCCAAATACATCGGCGCGACATTCTTCTGATTGGGATCGAAGATCATGTGCCCGGTGACGCCGTTGTACTGCTCGGTATTGGCCAGCGCATCGTGAATGCGAGCGCGGTTGAGTCCCGCCTTGCAGATGGAGTCGAGCAGCGCGTTCATCGCGTCATAGGCCAGCGAAGCAAACTGCTCTGGCTTCTCGTGGAAGCGAGCCTCGAAGCGGCGATTGAAATCCATCCATTTTGGATCCTTGCGCGTTGGATCATAGGGAAACACCGCCTCGAAGCCTTCGGCTGCCGGACCAGCCTCGGCCAGCAACGTTGGCCCCAGCGTGCGGTATGCACCAAAGACGCGCTGCTTCATACCCGCAGCCCGCATCTCCTTGAGGATTTCGGCCGCTTGAGTCTCGTCAGTCCACAGCACGATCGTATCGGCACGCGAGGAGCGAATCACGTTCAACTGCTTGGTAAAGTCCGTATCGCCTGGCATATACTTCTGCTCGATGACGATCGGGTGTCCCAGTCGCCGCGATGCATCGCGGAGTTTGATCACGCCAAAGCGCCCGTAGCGATTGTTCACCCTGAGAATTGCCACGCGCTTCAGGCCAAGCTCGGTAAAAATGCGGCGTGCCAGCGTAAGGCACTGCACCCGGTCGTCCTGCAGGTCAATGAAGTACCAAGGGATGTAAGTCTCCGGAATCGTTGGATCGGTGGAGGCCGAGTTGACGATGGGAATCTCGGTGCGCAGGGCCATGCGCAAGGCAATGTGCGTGGACTCGGAACTGATGGAGCCAAAGATCGCCCAGTCCTGGTCGTCATAGACCATCTTGACCACTTCATTGGCGGCCGCCCCCCAGATAGCGGTATCAGTGGGCCGTTCCTCGCCATAGACCGTCTTCGCCTGCCAGTTGTCATAGTCGTTATGGAGCATCAGTTTGAAGGGCTTGCCACCATAGCCGCCGCGGGCATTAGCTTCTTCGACGGCCAGCTGCGCGCCGTGCAGCATGCGCAATCCAAAGACCTGTTCCGGGTTATGCTCGATGGGCCCGAAGAAGCCGATGCGCACCTCCGTCACGTTCTTGGGCTCGGGAACGTCCCGCGCCGCTCCGGAATAGAGATTGGGGTGTGTGTAGTTGAGGTCATAGGGCGATGCAAACTTGGCGTAGGGGCTCAAATCGTCCGGCTCCCCCGCATAGGGCGCAACTATCCGGTCCTTGGGCGGTCCCGGGGGATGCGCGCCACAAGCGCACGTTCCCTTGCCCACGCTAGTGACGGATACCGGAGCCGCATTCTGAGCCGCAATCCAGCTTGCCTCCTGCGTCGAATACTGCTCGGCATCTTGTCCCGCCGCTGGGCGCGCCGAGCAGACCAGGCTAAGCACGAAGACTCCACACCACAACCATCCCTTGCGCATGACAACTACTCCTTGCTGCTTTCGGCAGCCTGATCCGTACGAAACATGGCGATGGCCTCGATTTCAATCAGCAGTTCGGGGCGGCAGAGATGCGCCTGGATGCCGGTGGATGCGGGCAGCGGATCGAGCCCCTGCTCCTTGAAGAAAGCCGTGCGTCCTGCATTGAAGACATCGTAGTCGCGGTCGATGTCGCGCAGATAGCAACTGGTGCGCACGATGTCGTGCCAGGTGGCGTCCTCGGCCGCAAGCAGGCCGGTGATGTTGTCGAAAGTCCGCCGCAACTGGGCGGTGAAATCGCCGATGTGAACGCTCCGGCCATACTCGTCGATCGAGGCGGTGCCGGAGATCAGCAGAATGCAGACCCCGCCGATATCGATTCTCATGCCGCGCGAGAACGAACTGGGCTTCTCGTAGTGGTAGGCCTCGTTGAGCACGCCGTGATTGGTGATGGCGCGCTTTTGGATGGGCGCGTGCGCGATGGCTTCCAGAATATCCGCAAATGCATTCATGATGATGTTGCTCCTTTTCTTCTTATTATTTTTGACGAATTCCGTGACTCAACCCTTTGGCCGTGGCTACCCAGATGTCCTCTCCCTGGAAGTCGATGCCGAGAATGTAGTTGTGGGCAGGTGCGGTGGTGACGGCAACCGGTGTTACCTTGCCTTGCGCGTCGCGCACCGTCATCTCCGGCTTGCCGTCCTTGAGTGATGGGGTATAGACGGCCCAGTTGACGCCGTCGTAGTAGGCCAACCCCTTGTCGGTGCCAAACCAGACGCGATTGGCATCTACGCCCTTCACGACATTGGTGAAGTTCGAGGGAAGCCCGCTGTCTTTGGTGAGAAAGTTGTGCCAGTTGCGGCCGTCGTATCGGCAGTCGCCGAAATAGGTGGCAACCCACACGATGTTGTCCACATAGCTGACAGAAGTCGTGATCTCGTGGATTAGCCCCTGATCCTTGAAGAGCACCATTTCGGTTTCGCCGTCGGGATCGTCGTACTTATCCCAGCGACCGGTTTTCTGGTCGTACTCGAGAAGGCCGCTGCCCCACACGGCATAGTAGACCTTGCTGGGGGTCGCAGAGACTCCGTACACCCATATCTCGATCATGGGCGTGTTGCGTTCGTTGTAGAGCGTCCATTGATTGGTGTGAAGATCGAGACGGCAGGCGCCCGCAGCCGTAGCCACCCACACATTCTCGCCTTCCACCGAGACGCCGTAGACCACATCGTTACTCAGCCCCGAATTCAACTGCGAGTAGCTGTCGATGCGCCCGCCGGATACG
>Ga0182014_10003853_pt1 | contig 17728 bp, 14 predicted proteins | sample 612S2DmetaG_FD_120489 | JGI IMG/M metagenome (GOLD analysis project Ga0182014, IMG submission 120489) | Permafrost microbial communities from Stordalen Mire, Sweden - 612S2D metaG | ecosystem: Environmental > Terrestrial > Soil > Wetlands > Permafrost | place: Sweden: Stordalen | collected... | reverse complement strand
TGGACAGCCTGCTGGCGCTCCGCTAGGCGCCGATCCTCTTACCGTTTGGCCTGAAGGGCGGCCTTCAAGGCTTCGATGAGCCGCGCGTTCTGAGCGGGGTCGCCGACCGTTATGCGCAGACACTCGGGCAGCTCGTAGCCGCCGCAGGGGCGCACGATAACTCCTGCCGCGAGGAGTCGCCGGGCAACGTCTGCAGCCTGCGATCCGATGCTCAAAAGCACAAAGTTCGTGTGGCTGCGCACGAATGAGAGTCCCAGCCGGCCAAACTCGCGATACAGGTACTCGCGCCCGGCGGCGTTGGCCGCCACGGAGCGCTGCAGGTACTCGGTGTCCTGCAGCGCGGCCACGCCGGCGACCTGGGCCAGCGAGTTGACGGCGAACGGTTCCCTGATCTTGTGCAGGGGCGCGAATACCTCGGGGTCGGCGATCGCGTACCCCAGGCGAATGCCGGCCAGCCCGTAGACCTTCGAGTAGGTGCGCAGCACCATGACGTTCGCCCGCCCGTCGTGCACGTACCGCAGGCTCTGCGGGTAGTCGGGTGAGTCGACGAATTCGTAGTAGGCCTCGTCGAAGACCACGAGCACGTCGTCGGGCACCGCCTGCACGAACGCTTCCACCTCGGTCGCCGTCACCAGCGTGCCGGTGGGGTTATTGGGGTTGCAGACGAAGATCAGCTTGGTCCTGGGCTTGATGGCCGCCGCCATCGCCTGGAGATCGAGCCCATAGTCCCGAAGCGGCGTCTTGACCACGCGGGCGCGCATCGCGCTGGCATAGACGTCGTACACAGGAAAGGACGAGCGGCTGACGATCACCTCGTCGCCATCTTCCAGATACGCCATGCAGGTCTCCATGATGAGCCCGTCGGCGCCGTTGCCTACCGCGACCTGATCGGGCCGCACACCAAGGTGTGCCGCCAGCGCCCGGCGCAGCTCGTGGCTGGCGCCGTCCGGGTAGAAGTTCAGCTTCGCGACGGCTGCCTGGATGGCGGCCACGGCTTTGGGCGCCGGCGCCTGCGGGTTCTCGTTCGAGGCCAGCTTGATGACGTCGGCGAGGCCGAGCTCACGCTGCACCTCCTCCACGGGCTTGCCGGGCACGTAGGTCGAGATGTCGTCCAGTCCTGACTGCGGCTTGACCAGGCTCGTCATTGTGCCTCCTGCCCCTTGCGAATGACCCGCGCGTCCCCGACCAGCAGCCCGTCCGGCCGCAGGAACACCGGGTTTAAGTCCACTTCCTCTATCTCCGGGTACCGCAAGGGCAGCCGGGAGAGGGCGACGATCGCCGCGGCCAGCCCGTCGAGGTCGCTCCTGGCCTGGCCACGGGCGCCGTCCAAAATCGGGAACGCGCGGATCTCGCGGATCATGGCAGCCGCCTCGGCGCGCTCCAGCGGCGCGATCCGCAGCACGATGTCGTGCATGACTTCGGCATAGATGCCGCCCAGCCCGAAGGCGACGACCGGGCCGAACTGCGGATCGCGCGAGACCCCCAGCAGCACTTCGTGCGCGCCCCTGACCAGCGGGTAGACCACGACTCCGCGAAAGCGCTTGCCGGCGGCTACCGCCTGGAGCGCGGTGAACGCCGCCCGGGCCGCGTCGTCGTCGCGCAGGTCGACCTTCACCCCGCCCGACTCAGACTTGTGGACGATGTCGGGCGACACGACCTTCATGACCACCGGGTAGCCGATCTGCCGGCAGGCCTCCACGGCCTCGTCGGCCTCTGTCGCGCAGCGCAGCTCCGGCACGGGCAGCCCGTTCTCACGCAGCAGCGTCATGGCCTGCGGCTCGAGCAGCGGCCCTGCCTGGGGAAGGAGCGCCTCTTGAGGCGGGGCTGAGGCCGGCGACGCCGCGCCGGACCACTCACTGTAGGCGCTCATGCGCGCCAGCACCGTCACGGCGCGCTCGCCGGTGGCGAAGTTGGGCAGGTCCTGCTCCTTGAGGTAGGCGAGAGCCTCCGACACGATGCGGCCGGCCATGAAGTTGGCGACGATCGGCTTGTGTGTGAGGCGCGCGGCGTCGCAGACGCCGCGCGCCAGGGCCACCGAATCGAGGTAGGGCGTCGAGACGTCGAGCGCCAGCGCGGCGTCGTACTCCTCGAGCGCGGCGCACAGCGTCTCGCGGTAGCTGTCCTCGGTACCCTCGACCGTCAGGTCGATGGGGTTGCCCAGCGCGCAGTACGGCGGCAGGCCGGCGGCCAGCCGCTCGCGCAGCTCCGCGCTGGGCTCGGGCGTGGACAGGCCCACCGCCTCGGCGCGGTCGGCCGCCAGCACCCCGGGGCCGCCCGAGTTGGTCACGATCGCAAGGCGCCGGCCCCTGACCGGCGGCAGGCTCACGAAGCCCTTGCAGAGGTCGAACATCTCCTCGATCGTCTCCACGCGGATCGCGCCGCACGACTTGAGCGCCGCGTCGTACACGGCGTCGGCGCCGGCCAGTGAGCCGGTATGGGACATGGTCGCGCGCCGGCCGGCCTGACTGCGCCCGGACTTGATCACCACGAGTGGTTTGACGCGCGTAAAGGCGCACGCCGCCTCGAGGAAGCGCCTGCCGTCGGGCACGCTCTCGATGTAGAGGGCGGCGGCTTGCGTCTCGGGATCTTCTGCGAGGTACGGCAGCAGGTCGATCTCGTCGAGGTCGGCGCGGTTGCCGTAGCTGACGAACTTGGCGAAGCCGAGGCCCTGCTCCTCGGCCCAGGACAGCACGGCTCCGCCCAGGGCGCCACTCTGCGAGATAAAGGAGACGGCGCCCTCGGGGGGCCGCGTCTCGAGGGACGCATACAACTTGTGGTGCGTGTTGACGATGCCTGCGCAGTTGGGCCCGACCATGCGAATGCCGTGGCGGCGGGCGATCTCTTTGATCTGCGTCTCGCCCGCCTGGTTGCCGACCTCGGAGAAGCCGGAGGTGATGACGACCGCGGCCTGGATGCCGGCGCCGCCGCATTGCTCCAGAACCTCCGGCACGGCCACCGCCGGCGCTGCGACGACCACCAGATCGACGGGCTCGTCGATCGCGCCGATGGACGCGCAGCCCGGAGCGCCGCAGGCGCCTTGCGCCTTGGGGTTGACGGCGTACACGTGTTCGAAGCCGCCGTCGACGATCTGCTTGATCAGCTCGTAGCCGATCTTGCCGGGCGTCGTGGAACCGACGACCGCCACGCCGCGAGGGCAGAAAAGGCGGTCGAGGGTCATGGTGTACTCTGCAGACCAGCGCTCAGGGCGAACAGATTCCGCTCGATCCCCCTCTTCCAGCGGGTACGCACGGTGGTCTCCACCGAGGCGGGATCGAGGAGCTCACCGAGGCGGGTGTGTGCGACCGCGGCGCCCAGCGTGAAGATGTTGTCGGGCACCGGCGCGCCCTCGAAACTGGGCAGGCTGTCCGGTGCGATCACGGTGAGTCTGGCTCCCGCCCGACGCACTTGCTCCGCCACTGCTTCGAGGGTCGGATAGGGCGCCTTGCCGATCATCACGTCGGTCGGCGCGGACACGTAGGCCAGCAGCACGACGTCGCCACCCGGCTTGATGAAGCGTACGGCCTTGAGCGTCTCCGAGACCTCCGTGGAGATCACGAGGTCCGCACCTTTCTCGGGTATGCCGGCGCCGGCCGGGTCGCGGCTGATGCGCAGCTGGGCCTTCACAAAGCCACCGCGCTGAGCCATGCCTTTCGTGGGATAGAAGTTGACCGAGTGGCCCTTCTGGAAGGCCGCCACCATGATGATCTCGCCGATCGTCAGGACGCCCTGGCCGCCGACGCCCACCAGATAGATGTCATAGTTGTTCATCCGACGACCTCCTCGGTCGCTTCTACCCGGATAGCGTCGCGGTTGCAGGTGGCCGCGCACAGACCGCAGCCGTAGCACAGGCTGGAATCGATCTCGATGGCCGCCTCACCGAGCGTTATGGCGGGGCATCCGGTGAGGTTGATGCACAGCCGGCAGAGGTTGCAGTTCTCGTCGATCACCGTAGTGTGGCCGGCACGGTCGCCGCGCCGCGAGGCGGGCATGACGCACTCCTGCCGCGCCAGCAGCACCTTGACCCCCGGCAGCTCGAGTGCGGCCTTCAAAGTCTGCGCCATGTCGTCGACCCGGAACGGGTCCACGACCCAGAACTGCTCTACACCGAGCGCCGGCACGATCTTGGCCAGGTCCAGCGGACGGTCGCCGGGCTGCTGGTAGTCTTCGCTGGTGCCCGGGTCGACCTGCATGCCCGTCATGCTGGTCCAGCCGTTGTCCATAATGATCAGCGTGACCGGCACCTGATGCTGCACGGCGTTGATGAGGGCGGGGATGCCGGCGTGGTAGAAGGTGGAGTCGCCGACAGTGGCGATCACCGGCGATTCGACCCCGGCGTGCACGTAGCCCTCGGCCAGGCCCAGAGCGGCGCCCATGGCGACCTCGGTCCACACCGCGTTGAACGGCGGGTTCATGCCGAGGATGGTGCAGCCGATGTCGCCGGTCACCATCACCTGGTTCTTCTTGAAGCCGGCCTTGCGCACGGCGGCGTTGATCGCCATGAACGTGCCGCGGTGCGGGCAGCCGGCACAGACGGTGATGGGCCGGGCGGCCGCCATGGTCTCGGCCTCATCCGAGCCTGCGAAGAGGTCGTGCGGCAGAGAGAGGCCCAACGCCGCACCGAGGCCTTCGACCACCTGACGCACGCCGTACTCGCCGAGGCGGGAGAATTGTCCGTTCAACTTGCCCACGATCGTCGGGGAGAGCCCCTGCCGCTGGGCCTCGACGTAGAAGCCGGTCTCGAGGTGCGGCTCGAGCTCCTCGAGTACGAGGATGGTGCCGCAACGGCGCAGCAGGGCCTGCGCTTCCGCGACAGGGAACGGGTGGACGGCTTTAATCTGCAACACCGAAGAGTCTTCTGGCACGAAGCCGTAACGCGCTGCGGTCTCGAAACCCTCGGTCAGGTACGCAGTCGTGATGCCCGCCGCGACAACGCCCAGGCCGCCCTGCTTGCCCAGGGTCAGCGTGTTCAGTCCCGCGTCGGCGATCCAGCGCCCGGCCTGCTCCAGCCGGGCAATGAGGTCGCGATGCTGCGCCGTACAGATCGCCGCGCCGGCCTTGGTGAACCGCTCAATGTCGTGGGTCAACACGGCCTCGCGCTCCGGCCACGCAGGCGGATCGTCGTTCAGGTCGACCGGCGCGAAGGCGTCCGCGTTGGCCGTCACAAGGCGGATGAACACGGGCGAGCGGCTGTCTTGCGATAGCCCGAACGCCGTCTGCGTCAGCCGGTAGATCTCGTCGGCGGACGCCGGCTCGAGCATGGGCAGGTCGGCCATGATGGCAAAGCCGCGCGAATCCTGCTCGGGCATACCCGCGTTCACGCCCGGATCGTCGGCCACGTACACCACAAGCCCGCCGAGAACGCCGGAATAGGCGACCGAGATCAGCGAGTCGTAGCACACGTTGAGGCCCGACATCTTCATCGTGCACAGCGCCCGCTGGCCCGCCCACGCCGCACCGGCGGCCACCTCGAGCGCGACTTTCTCGTTCACGCTCCACTCGACATACACGCCGGGCGGCTTCATCTTCAGCAGGCTGGTGAGCGCCCCTGTCGACGGCGTGCCGGGATAGCCCGTCACCACCTTGACTCCGGCGTGCACCGCGCCCCACGCCAGGGCTTCGTTGCCAGTCATGAGTTTGGTCGTCAAGACTGCTCTCCTTCCAGGGCGTGGCCCCGCTGGGGGCGCGCTTGTGAACATCGGCCGAAAGGGCGAACATCGGTCGGCCGAAAAGGGTCAACGCTGGGACATCAGCTTAGCTGCTTGACCGATCTCCTTCCAGCGCCCCAGCGGCGGGGCTCTCGTGGCATGGCGGCAGCGGGCCGGGCGGTGACCGGCAGGCGCATCCTGGTTTGGGCGTCATCCAGGCGGCAGCTCGAACCGCCGCGGGTTTCCAGGGAGCTCCAAACATTGAGAAGATGAAGCCGTGAGTACATCACGAGGTATCCGAGAGGAGTTCGCAGTGGAGTACCGCAGCTCACGGCCATGGCGGTGCTTCTGGCGTTGTTCGGGCTCATGAAGCTCAAGCAGCCGGCTGCGGGGAGTCGATCCACAGCTCTCCATCCTAGATGAGCCCTTCCGGAATCGACCTGGGGCTGCTCTTCCTGGCCGCCGTCGGTGGCGGCGCGGTCAACGCGCTGGCGGGGGGAGGCACGCTGATCACCTTCCCGGCGCTCACGGCGATGGGTGTGCCCGCACTGCACGCGAACATCACCAACACAGTCGCCCTGACGCCGGGCTACCTCGGCGGCACGATCGCGCAGCGACGCGACCTGCGTGACCAACGACGCCGCGTCAAGGTGACGGTGCTGCCGGCCGTGGCCGGCGGCATCGTCGGCGGCGCCCTGCTGCTCAAGACGGGCACCACCTTGTTCGACGCGCTGGTCCCCTGGCTTATTCTGCTGGCGACCGGCTTGCTGGCGGCCGAGCCCTGGCTGAAACGGACAGTGGCGCGGCGACTCCAGTCGCCTGCGGTGGGCAACGCCAACCTGATCGGCGTCGCAGTCACGGCGTTCGCCGGCGCGATCTACGGCGGCTACTTCGGCGCGGGACTCGGCATCGTCATGCTGGCGCTCTTCTCATTGGTGCTGCCGGACTCGCTCAGGCGCGTGAACGCTTTGAAGCAGACTCTGTCGTTGTCTGCCAACGGCGCCGCGGCGATCCTCTTCGCCGCCACGGGCAATGTCGTCTGGACGGCCGCGGCTGTGATGGCGGTCGGCGCCCTGTTCGGCGGTTCGTTGGGTGGCAGATTCGCCGGCAGGGTCCGGGCCGGCGTGCTGCGCGGCGTTGTGGTTGCGCTCGGACTCGCCGTCGCGGTCGCGTTCTTCTTGAAGTAGGCGGGGCTGGCGGCGCCCTCGTTTGCCATGGCCGGTGCTGTGGGTACACCGAGAGCCGATGAGGGGGCACAGGATATCGTGAGCACAGGCGACACGGCCGGCGAAGGCTCACCGCGCCCTGCGAGCGCCGAGCAGATCCGCGAGCTCATCACGCTCCAACTGGCCGAGCACGACAAGGCGGCGGCAGTGCGGACCGCCGTCGAGGCGGTCGAGGGGGGCGCCTTAAGCATCCCTATGCTCTACCAGGAAGTCCTGCGGCCACTGCTTTTGCATACAGGCCAGGCTTGGCAAAGCGGCCAGGTGCGCATCTGGGAGGAGCACTACGCCAGCGCCGTGGTGCGCACCATCGTGGAGATGCTCTATCCGAGCGTGCTCAAGGTGAAGGTCTCGGTGCCGGCGAGCGGCCGCAGCGTCCTGCTCGCCTGCCCGCCGGAGGAGGTTCACGACCTCGGGCTGCGCATGGTCGCCGACCGCTTTGACATGGCCGGCTGGGCCACCTACTACCTCGGCGCCGACACGCCCCCAAGCGAGCTCGTCGATGCCGCCCGACGTCTGGGCGTCGACGCCGTCGTGATCAGCTCATCAACGCACTTTCACCGGATCGCGCTACGGCGCCACCTCCGTCAGATCACGGAGGAGCTGGGCAACGTTCAGGTCTGGGTCGGCGGGTCCGCCTTCGCGCACTCCACGCAGGGCTGGTCGTCGAGCGAGCTTCTCGATCTCGAGGGACTGCTCGGCGAGGCGCGCGGCGTCCAGGAAGGCTGAGGTCCATGCTCAGCCTCACTATCGCCGCGCGCTTCCTGCGCAAGAGCCCGGCACAATCGGTCCTCATCGTGGCCGGCATCGCCGTCGGCATCGGCGTCCAGGTGTTCCTCGGCTCGCTCATCACCAGTCTGCAGGCAAGCCTCGTAGACCAGACAATCGGCCACAGCCCCCAGGTGATGGTCCAGTCGTCCACCGACGGGCAGCCCGTAGCCTACGGCCCCGCACTGAAACAGACGCTGACCTCGCAGCCCGCCGTCACAACTGTAGTGCCGACGCGCACCTTCTCGGCGATCTATCGCCAGGGGCAGGTGAGCGCCCCGCTGGAGCTCACCGGTGGCCAGCTCGACCAGCTCAACACGATCTATGACATCAGCGGACGCATCAGCGCCGGCAAGGCGCAGCTGGGCCCGGGAGACGTGCTGGTCGGCAAGGACTTCGCCGCCAAGAACGGGCTGTCGCCGGGCAGCAGGCTCATACTCGTCCTACCCAGCGGCAAGCCGGCCGGCCTCATGATCAGCGGCGTCTTCGACTTCGGCTCGGCGGCGGCCAACCTGGCCACCGCCTTCGTCGACGGCGGCTACGCCGCCGGCGTGCTCGGCTACACGGGGGACCAGTACTCGGCCATCGACATGCAGGTGCACAACGTGTTCGATTCCAAAAAGGTGGCCGCCCAGCTCAAGACGCAACCGGCGGTCAGGGGCCTCAAGGTGAGCGAGTGGCAGTCGCAGAACTCCGACCTGCTCTCGGCGCTCAAAAGCCAGAGCTACTCCAGCTACATGATCCAGTTCTTCGTGCTGGTGGCCGTGGCTTTGGGTATCGCCTCCACCCTCGCCATCTCGGCGGTGCAAAAGACGCGACAGATCGGCATTCTCAAGGCGATGGGCATGGAGGACCGCCGGTCGGGGCGCATCTTTCTCTGGCAGGCCGCGATCCTGGGCCTCGGCGGCGCGGCGGTCGGCGTGGGCGCCGGCCTGGCGCTGATCGGGTTGTTCACCTACCTGGGGCGCAACAGCTCGGCTCTGTTTCCCATCCATCCACAAGTCTGGTTTATCGCCCTCTCGTTCGCGGTAGGCGTGCTGGTGGCGATGCTCTCGTCGCTGATCCCCTCGCGCCGCACCACCAAGCTCGACCCGATCGAGGTGATACAGGGTGGCTGAGCAGCTGCTCGCGGCGGAAGATCTGGGCAAGACCTACGGCACCACGGTCCAGACTGTGGCCTTGAGCGATGTGTCGTTCGTCCTTCACACCGGCGAGTTCGCCGCGGTGATCGGCCAGTCCGGCTCGGGCAAGTCGACGCTGCTGAATCTCATCGGCTTGCTGGACACCCCGACCACGGGGCGTGTGCTGCTCAACGGCCAGGATGCGTCGGCCACCTCGCGCCGACAGAGGGCCGCCCTGCGCAACGAGCTGATCGGCTTCGTCTTTCAGTTCCACTATCTGCTGCCCGAGTTCAGCGTGCTCGAAAACGTCCTTATGCCGGGCCGTATCGCCGGCGCCAGCCCGGCGGTGCTGCGGCCGCGGGCCGAGGAGGTGCTGGCGCTGCTCGGCCTCGAGGGCCTGGAGAGCAAGGGCGCCAACGATCTGTCGGGCGGCCAGAAACAGCGTGTCGCCGTCGCGCGGGCGCTGATGAACCGGCCCGCGCTGGTGCTGGCCGACGAGCCCACGGGCAACCTCGACAGCGAAAACACGAAGGCCGTGTACGAACTCTTCCGGCGCCTCAACAGCGAGTTGGGTACGGCATTCCTGATCGTGACCCACGCTCGCGCCGTGGCCCAGCAGACCGACCGCATCCTCGAGGTCCAGGACGGGCGGCTGCTGCAGGACGAGCGCAACAGCCACCTCGAGTGGGAGCCGGCCGCGGCGCCTGCCGGCGAGGCGGTGGCGTCTACCGGTGCTGCGTGACGTGACTACTCTCGAGCGTCCCCGCGTCGCAAGATCGCCGGCTACCAGTTTGGGCCGGCGCTGCCTCGGAGTTCAGTGAACCGCGTCTAGCTAGATGAGGTGGTGCCGCACGCCGATGGTGGCAGCTTCGGTGCGGCTCGCGGCGCCGAGCTTGGCGATGACGCTGCTGACGTGCGTCTTGACGGTGGACCGGCTGATCACGAGCCGATCGGCGATGTCGGCATTGGACAGACCGTCGGCGACCAAGGACAACACCTGCCGCTCGCGCCCAGTGAGGTCGCCACCCGGAGACCCTGCCGTCGAGACCACGTGGATCAATACCTCGGCGGCCTCGGGAGCCAACGTGGGCCTGCCCGCATACGCCCCGCGGACAGCCTGCGTCAGCTGCTCGCCGGTGACGTTCTTCAGCAGGTAGCCGATCGCCCCGGCGCGCAGCGCGCCCTCGATCAGCTCCTCATCTGAAAAGCTCGTCAGGGCGAGCACCCTCGTTTGGGGACAGGCGCGGAGTATCTCCTCGGTCGCCGCGACTCCGCTCAGGCCGGGCATGACCAGATCCATGAGAACCACATCAGGTTTGAGCTCCTCGCACAACCTGATAGCCGCCGCCCCACAGTCGGCCTGCGCCACGAGCTCGATGTCGTCGAAAAGCTGCAGGATGCTCTCCAGCCCGCTGCGCACGAGTGCGTGGTCGTCGACGACCATCACCCTGATCCTGCCAGCACGTGCCGCGGCTTCGTCGCTCACCACTCTCACCCCCGTCCGGCCGACCACGTGGCGGTGACCACGCTACCACGGCGCGTCTCGGTGTCGATCCGCAGGCTTGCCCCAACCGCGTCGGCCCGTTCGCGCATGATCCTCAGACCGAGCTGCGCGGGTCCGACAGTCGATGAGTCAAAGCCCCGGCCGTCATCGCCGACGACCAGTTCCACGGCGTCATCCGAGCTTCTCAGCATCACCCACGCTCTTTGGGCGTGGGAGTGGCGCACCATGTTGTTCAACGCCTCCTGGGCGATGCGGTAGAGAGCGATCGTCACATCGGGGGGCAATGGGCGGGGATCGGCGACCGTAAACTCTATGGTGACGCGCGTCCGCGCCTCGGTGGCTTGCACCACGTGCTCCAGCAGGTCCGCAAGCGGCGATTGCCCCAGTGCCCCCGGTCGCATCTCGAGGAGAAGCGTGCGCATCTCGGCAAGGGCTCCCCGGGTCAGACGCTGCACGTCGCAGAGACCCTGGCGCGCCTGCGGTGAGGTCGGAGTCGACGCTCGCAGGAGCGCCTCGGCCTTGAGGCTGGCGGCGAACAGCGACTGCGTCACGGAGTCGTGAAGCTCTCGCGCCAACCGGGAGCGTTCGGCCGCCACGGCGCTGCGCTCCACCTGCTCCCGCAGCCGCGCGTTTTCGATGGCGAGCGCCGCCTGGTCGCCGAACGACGCCGCCAGTCCAACATCTTCGTCGCCAAACCGGTGCGGTTCGCTGTAGTCGAGGGCGATCACGCCATACACCTCGTCTCGCACGACCAGCGGCACGGCAAGGCACGCCCCGCAGTTCATCGACACGGCTGAACGACCGCGGCCACCGTGCGCCGCTCCACCCGCCGCGTCCCCGAGATCGGGCGCGGTCACCGGTCGGCGCGCCGCAACGGCCTCAGCCACCGGGCCGCCCTCAATCGACAGCGCGACGTCGCCGTCACCATCGCCGCCTGGGCCGACCGCCGCCTGCAGGCTCAGAAGATCGTCGGCCGCCTCGAGTCGGAACAGTCTGGCGCCATCGCTGCCCAGGAGCTGTCGCGCCTGCGCGACGATGTCGAGAAGCAGTTCTGCAAGTGGCCGATCGGATTTCAGCACCGACACTTCCTGCAGACGCTGGAGCTGGACCGTCAGGGAATGCAGCCTCGCCGTCGTCGCACGCTCGGTCTGGTAGAGACCGTCGAACCGGTTATAGAGGTATCCCAACGCAATCAGACCGGCTCCCGCCAGCACGCCGAACCAGACGAGCAGGATGTTCTCGGCGTTCGCACGGTTCTGGAGGACCATGGTGAACACGGTCAGGCCCAGGCAGATGACGCTGGCGCCCACGACCGTGCGGCGGTCACCGAGCGCGAAGGCGACCAGCAGGAGAGGCACGAGGTAGAAGCCGGCGATCGCGTACCCAGGTATGAGAAGATCGAGGATGAAAGATACGGCGATGCCGGCGATTGTGAGCGCGACCACCAGATCGCGGTGCGCACGCAACCACACAAGGTCCCGCAGCACTCGTGGAAAGCGGCGCCCTTCAACCTTCGCGTCCGACCCCGACCAAGCCATGAGGTGACGGCACTCCTCCGTCGGCCCTGGTCGTGGCGCGATCTCGCCACGACCAGGGAAGGCACACCTATCTGTCCTGCGCACCAATCATAACCTCAGCCACAGGGGTCTCGCCCTCCTGCGCCGCCCGAGGCAGCGGCGGCGAGGATCGCCCCGCCGGCTTTCGCCGGCCACCATCGTCACGTAGCCTTGCTTCACCTCGCGTCTCGGTGTCGGCCGTCTGACCGATGCCGGAATCGGCCGGCTGCATGTCCCCACGACCGGCCTCCAGCCCGATGTGCCAGTCCTCGTTTCCTGCTTCGATGCACACGAAGGCAAAGCAGGCCGCGCAAGCGCAGGAGGTAGTCATGGCATCCAGTGCACAGGACCTGGTGGGGTTTGCGGCTTTCTCACGTGAGGGCGACAGGATCGGCAAGGTCAGGGGCGTGATCTGCGAGGCCGGATCGGGCGCCGATTGCCTGGTGATCAAGCACTCGGTATTTCGTGACCTGGTCGTGCCCGCCGACGTCGTCGAGAGGCATGACGCCAGCGTCACAGTCCCCTTTAGCAGCTCCTATCTCGATGTCGCCCCCCGTGTCGCCGCAAAGGGAGAGCTTTCGAGTGAGGAGACGTCTCGGCTGGAGCACTTCTATCACCCCACGGCCGTATAGGCCCCAGGTCGATGCCGAGGCGGCGGAGGTACTACCGGCCTTTGCGGGCAGCGAGGCCTGAGGCAGTCATAGGCAGCTGAGTCGAAGCGACCGCGGGCAGCGACCCCAGGGTTACCTCGCCAAGGACGTGTCGGGGTCTGTTGGCGCGTTTTCGCGCACGCCGTCTCCGATGCACCCGCGGAAGCGCTGCAACATCCGTTGCCTCAAGCCGGCGCATCGGCCATCTGGCCGATGCGCGCGTCGGCCACACTGCCCCCTTCAGGACCGGCCTCCAGCCCGATGTGCCCGCCCGCGGCCCGTGGTCTGATTACAGCAAGCGGCCTGGCCCGTCGCGTGCCACACCGACACCCCTGCGGCGCAGCGACAGTCCGCCCCCTACCACGCCCGCCGCGCCGGTCGGGGTTCGGTTGAAGAGCCGACCCGGGAGTCGAAACAACGCCAGAGAGGGAGCATCTCCATGAGCAACATCAACCCCGGCGACACCGCCTTCATCCTCATCTGTGTCGCCCTCGTGGCGATCATGACGCCGGGTCTGGCCTTCTTCTACGGCGGCCTGGTGCGGCGCAAGAACGTCATCACCATCATGATGCAGAGCTTCGTGTCGCTGGGCGTGGTCACCCTGATCTGGATCGTCTGCGGCTTCAGCCTGGCCTTTGGACCCGACGTCCACGGCGTGATCGGCAACCTCCACTACTTCTTCTTGAACAACGTCGGCCAGACGCCCAACCCGCAGTACGCCCCGACCGTGCCCTTTCTGGCCTTCTTCGTCTTTCAGCTGACGGTGGCGGCCCTGACCCCGGCCCTGATCACCGGCGCCTTCGCCGACCGCGTGCCGTTCAAGAGCTACATCGCCTTCCTCACACTGTGGAGTCTGCTGGTCTACGTGCCGCTGGCCCACTGGATCTGGGGCGGCGGCTTTCTGCAGCAGTGGGGCGTGCTCGACTTCGGCGGCGGCATGGTGGTGCACGGCAGCGCCGGTTTTGCCGCCCTGGCTTCGGTCTGGGTGGTCAAGAAGCGTGTCTTTGCCCCCGGCGAGGATGAGCGGCCCAGCAACATCCCGCTGATCGCGATCGGTCTGGGGCTGCTCTGGTTCGGCTGGCTGGGCGACAACCCGGCCAACGCCATGCGCGCCAACGGCATCGCCGCCCAGGCCCTCGTCAACACCTTCATCGCCGGTGGTCTGGCGATGCTCGTCTGGATGTTCACCGACTGGGTGCGCACGGGCAAGGCCAGCATGGTCGGCGCCCTGACCGGTGTGCTTGCCGGACTGGTGGCCGTGACGCCCTGCGCCGGGTATGTGCCCACCTGGGCGGCCGCTATGGTCGCCCTCGCTGCCGGCTGGATCTGCTACGGCGCGACCCATCTGCGCGCCAAGCGCGGCTGGGACGACTCGCTCGACGTCTGGGGCGTACACGGCATCGGCGGCCTGTTCGGCTCGCTCTGTGTGGGCTGGTTTGCCTACGCTTCTGTCGGCGGCCACGATGGTCTGTTAAACGGCGCCGGCAAGCAGTTCGGTCTGCAATGCGCCGGTGTGGCGATCGCCATCGGCTATGCCTTCTGCGCGAGCTTCGTCATCCTCAAGGTGGTCGACCTGGTCGCCAGCGTCCAGGTGTCGCGCAACGTGCAGCTCCAGGGACTCGACGAGACGATCCACGGCGAAACCGCTTACGATCTCACGTAGAGGCCTTGTGGCAGCGCGGGCGGCGCGTCGGCCCAGCACGCGGAGCCGGCCGTATCGTCTGAGGAACAAGCGGAGAGTCCTCTACCCTACCGCCGGAGTGAGCGCCTTGTAGATGCACTGGGGCCGAAAGCCGGCGACCGGCGGGCCCAGACGCATGCGCAGGTTCTCCTTGACGCGCACCAGCCCGAGCCCCGAGGCCAGCCGGCAACCGGCCTCATTAGCATCGGGGAATTCGAAACGCGTCCCGGGGAAGGCCAGCAGCATGTCGCCGACCAGGCTGGCGGCGACCCGCGGATCGTCGGCGATGATGGCGCCGGTCCCCCAGGGAAGCCGCGCGCTATAGCCAGCCGCCGCGCCGGCATGCTCCTCGGCATCGTCTGCATACGCGATGCGCACGACTGCCATGAAGTGGTCCAGGTAGGCGCGGCGATCCTCGCCGGTCGCTCGCCGGTCGAGCGCCAGGCACTGTTCGGCCGCAGCCCGGTCCTGCGCCGATCCCACTTGGCTCCCGTGGGCCGCCGAGGCAGATTGCCCGGCGGCGGCCGGCGGGTCTGGTCGGACCCACGTCCCGTACAAGCCGTCGTCGACAAACCCCAGACGCTCGTAGACGCGCTGAGCATCTCCCAGCGCCAGCAGCAGCACCGTCTCGGCTTCTTTGCGGGCGTGCTGCAGCGCTCGCTCGGTCAAGGCAAAACCCAGACCGCGCCGCCGGTGCGTGGGAGAGACCACCACGTTGCCCAGCCAGGCGGTCCTGCCGAAGGCGATCGCCATGGCGACGCCGGCCAGCCTGCCGCCGACCTGGGCGACGAAGGTCGTGGTGTTCGAAGCGGAGACGGCAAAGCGGACGCTCTCCGGCGTCTCGCCTCCGAAGGCCTCCCCGATCAGCCCCAGCACCGCGGGGAAATCGGCGGGCCCATAGGCGCGAAGATCGGGCGTGTCGAACACGGCAATCCTCCACATGTGCGGCTAAGCATGACCGAATCAGTTTATCGGCCTCTTGAGAAGATGTCCCGACAGATCTCGAACCGTGCCGGCTGGCTGCCATCGAGCGACTGAGTGAGTTGCGCTACGAGCATCGTGCGCCGGTGTCCAGGACAGCATGCCAGGCGTGAATCCAGGCGCGCTGTCGACAGACAATACGACGTCCAGGCGATACCCGCGCTGCGACTCAGTGGCGCCGCGGTACTCTGCGAGTGTGGGGTGCCGTCCGCGTGTCTCCAGACGGACTGGCCGGTCGACGCTCCAGATCCGTAAGGGCATGAATCAGTTTAGGCGCCTCAAAGACCCGGTTTCGCCTGCCGACCGTCGTCTGCGACAGCACGCCGGCGTCGGTCGGGCGAGAGTTCGCCTTGTTGGCCGCCTGGATGTTGCGCCCAATCAGTTCGATGGCACTCGGGACGGTGAGAATCGAGGAGCCCGGCAGGGCGCGCGGAACGAGGTCGGCTGCCGAGTTGGCGCGCAGGCGACCGAGGCGCTCGTGCCACGTGCTTTCGAGGTGTTGAATGCGCTCCTCAAAAGCATCGGCGTCCGCGACTGCCCGCTTTGAGGCTGCAGCGAACAGACCGACCCAGCGATTCAGGCCTTCCTGAGCGTCTGGCGAAGCTGGCGATCGCAGATAGCGTGTTCGTCCCTGAAACTGACCTCGCCACACGACCCAAGGCTCTGCCACTATCATGCAGACTGGGCCAGCAGACGGGAGTACGTCATAGCTATCTCGACCATCGACTCCAACACCCGACCCGCGCGTGCCGCGCCGCGCATGCTCCTGCCACTCGTCTTTCTCGCCGGCATCGGCTCGATGGCCACCGAGATCTGCGCCTCGCGCCTGCTGGCTCCGTTCTACGGTTCGTCGACGGTCGTCTGGGCGAACATCATCGGCCTGATCCTGGCGGCGTTGTCGCTGGGCTACTGGCTGGGCGGGCGGCTGGCCGACGCCCATCCCAGTTCGCGCCTGCTCGGCTATCTTGTGTTGGCTGCGGCAGCTCTGATCGCCGCGGTGCCGTTCGTTGCGCGACCGTTTCTCGATGTCTCGATCGGCGGCATCGAAAGCCTCTCGGCGGGCGCCGTGGTCGGCTCGTTTCTCGCCGCCCTGCTGCTCTTCGCCCCGCCGGTCATCCTGCTCGGGATGGTGACGCCCTTTGCCATCAGGCTGGCTACGACCGATGTCGATGCGGCCGGTGTGACCGCCGGTCGCATCTTCGCCCTGTCGACCGCCGGCAGCATCCTGGGCACCTTCATCCCGGCGCTGCTGACCATCCCACTGATCGGCACGCAGCGCACGCTGCTCGGGGCGGCAACGATCGTGGCCCTGGCCGCTGCGACGCTGCTGCGGCGGCGCTGGCTCCTCGCCGCCCTCGCGCTCGCCCTGCTGCTGGCCCTGCCACCCGGTCTGGTCAAACCCGGCCTCGGCGTGATCTACGAGCGCGAGTCACGCTACCAGTTCATCGAGGTCGTCCAGCAGGGCAGCGGCGCCAGTGTCGTCCGCTACCTCTACTTAAACGAGGGCTACGCCGTGCACTCGGTCTGGCGACCCGACGCCGTCTTCACCGGTGGCGAGTGGGACATGTTCCTCACGCTGCCGCCGCTGCTCGGCCGCCCCGCAGGCAGCGCGCTCATGCTGGGCAACGCCGGCGGCACCACCGCCCGAGCCTTCGGTGTGCTCTATCCGCAGGTGGCCTTCGATGGCGTCGAGCTCGACCCCCAGGTCACTGCCACCGCGCGCCGCTTCTTCGGCCTGAACGACAACCCTCGCCTCACGGTCTACACGGCCGACGCGCGGCCCTTTCTGCAGGCCACAAACAAACGCTACGACCTGATCATGGTCGACGCCTACCGCCAGCCCTACGTGCCCTTCTACCTCGCCACCCGCGAGTTCTTCGCCCTCTGCCGCCGGCACCTCACGCCGGGCGGCGTCGTGGCTCTGAACGTCTCGCGGGTCCCCGGGGACAACCGGCTGGTCGACGGCATCGCCGGCACACTGGCCGGCGAATTCCCGCAGGTGTTGGTCTGGCCGGCGCTGCGCTTCAACGAGCTCGTCATCGGGCTCACGACGGCGACGCCGCTTCAGCGGCTGCGCCGGCGTCTCGGCGCCGCCCCACCCCTGGTGCGACCCCTCACCCGCCTCCTGGCGGCCCAGATGCAGCCGCGTCGACCGTCGGCCGATCCCTGGACCGACGACCGGGCGCCGGTGGAGTGGATCACCGACGCCATGATCGTCGACTACGCGGCGCGCGGCCGCCAGATCCCCGAGCACTCGCTGCCCACCGCACCCTGACGTCTGTGGCGCCCCCCATCGCGGTCGCTGCGTGCACCTGAGTCGTCCAGGAACGCAGGTCAGCAGTCGTGGACGTTCCGCTCAAGCCAAGGAGACAGCGCCCCGCGAGTCGCCAGAAAGCATACGCACCCGCATCTGGAAAAATACCTGTATGGGATGCAAGGTGAGTGCGGCCGTGGCGCCGCCCCGACGAGATGTTCGTCTAGCCCGGATCTTTCACGAGCACCCGGGGAGCGGCGCCGATCTGGCTACTAAAGATCCTCCCGAGCAGGGATAATACGTGTTGACGAGACGCGCAAACCCCGCTCAGGAGGATCACCGTGC
>Ga0182014_10003852_pt1 | contig 17729 bp, 14 predicted proteins | sample 612S2DmetaG_FD_120489 | JGI IMG/M metagenome (GOLD analysis project Ga0182014, IMG submission 120489) | Permafrost microbial communities from Stordalen Mire, Sweden - 612S2D metaG | ecosystem: Environmental > Terrestrial > Soil > Wetlands > Permafrost | place: Sweden: Stordalen | collected... | reverse complement strand
CGGCGGCTGAAGCCGAGGTTTTACGATTACCTGTAGGCGCGCATGACGGCAATTGAGTTTCAGGGCGTTTCGAAGTCTTTCCACCGGAACACCGGCCGCTTGCCGCTGCGGAACCGCGTCGCGAACTGGTTTCGCCTGGAGCGGCGGGACGACGGCGCTCCCGGCGCGCCCGACCTTTGTCCTTCTGTTCGGCTCAGATGCTATAATCCCTGATTGCAGCGGCAGCGTATTTAAGTGCTATGCCTACGCACGACGACGACGCGCAGAACCTCGATCTCGACCAGTTGCTGGGGGAGATCCGTCGGCGAGTGCGCTCCCGGGTGGGCGTAACGGCGGTCTCGAACGATCCTTACCCGAGTGAGCCTGCCGATGCGAAGCAGCCTCTTGCGGCGAATCCGCATGCCCCTTCACCCTTCTGGCCGGGCGCGCCCAAATCGGGACAGCGCGGCCAAACCGACAGGCGGTCACTAACCGAACGGCTGAAGGCGGACAGGAGCGGTATCGAGCGGGTCCGCACCCTAGGCCTGCAAATCGGCCAACTGCCTCCGACGCCCCCCACCCTTCGCGCCCGCATGGGCCGTGTGCTGGTCAAATTTGTCACGCGATGTTTATGGTGGAACCTCGCGCAAATCGAGAGCTTGGCCGCGGCGTGCGTTCAAGCGTTGCACGACCAGGCCGACTTTGGCGACCGGGTGGCCGCGGCCATGCAGGGGGTCGCCCAAAGAGCAAGCCTTGACGCCGAGATCGAAGCGCGCGAAGCAGTCGAAGTCCGTCTCGGCGTCGAGGCGGCACGGATTGACCAGACCGTTGCCGCGCACGTCCGCGATCACGAGGATCTTCTTGCACACATCCTGCGCCTCGAGCGGAAGTTGGCCGAGGCGGAACAGCATCTCGAGTTGGCCAACCAGACGTCGCATCGCCTTGTGCGGGATCTCGTCCTCGTCGACCGCCGCCTCAGCCTCCTTTCGGAAGAGGCGCGCGGGCGGCTTCCGGCTACCTATGACGTTGAGCAACTGACCGATCTGGCAAAGCGGGAGGACCACAAGCTCGATTCACTGTACCTGGCATTCGAAGATGCGTTCCGTGGGTCCCGCGACCTCGTCAGGAACCGCCAGCGCGTGTACCTTCCTTATCTGGAAGCCGCGGGCATTGGAGGGCCGGAAATGCCGTTGCTCGACGTAGGTTGCGGCCGGGGGGAATGGCTGGAATTGCTTCGCGACGCTGGCTTGCACGCCCAGGGAATCGACCGCAACCTCGCCATGGTGGCCCTCTGCCAGGAGCTTGGCCTGGATGTCCGGCCAGCGGACCTTGGGGAGTATCTCTCCGGCGTTCCGGATGCCAGTCTGGGAGCGGTCACGCTTTCGCACGTCGTCGAGCATCTGCCTTATCGCTTGGTGATCGCCCTCCTCGACGAGGTTTTGCGTGCGCTCAAACCGGGGGGGATGCTGATCCTGGAGACGCCCAATCCCCAAAACATTCAGGTCGGCGCGCACACATTCTACACCGACCCGACGCATCGCAATCCGCTGCCGAGCAGCATGCTGAAGTTCTTAGTCGAAGCGCGGGGATTCACCGGCGTGCAGGTTCTGTCGCTCTCGCCGTACCCCGTCGGCGAAGCCGTGCCGGAAGACTCTGAATTGGCCAGGCGCTTCAACGCCTACTTTTACGGCGCTCAGGACTATGCGGTGATCGCCCGAAAAACCTAGGGACTCCAATGCCCGGTTTGTTTGCCCCTCCGACAACCTTCATCCTCATGCATCAAAGCATCGTCGAGTACGATGCCATTGGGTCCGACATCGCCGAGATGTACAAACTCCTCAGCGGTCGGTATCCCTGTTATTTGTTCGGAGACCATTTTTTGGGCATGGAAGGAAAGAGCCGTCTAGATCGGGGCGCCCTTGAGTCTCTTCTGCGAGATCCCTCCACCGTGATTCTGTACCACCACAGTAACTTTTGGGAGGAAGGCGAGGCGATTCTCTCTCGCGCCGCCGGGCCGATTGTCTTCAAGTACCACAACATTACCCCGCCCCGGTGTTTTGCGGCTTATGGCGAAAGCTGGCGAAATTGCGTCATGGGGCGGGAGCAGACCTTCCGCCTCTTCCGCCGGTTCCCCTGCGCATATTGGTTGACGGATTCCGCGTTTAACCTGGCCGAACTCGGTCTGGATATGCGCGACCGCACGGCGGTCCTGCCTCCATTTCCAACCATGACGCACGGCAGCGGCATCCTCCCGGACGGTCCATTGCTGCGGCGTCTGATCGAATCGCGCGATCTCAACATCTTGTTTTCGGGGCGGTTTGTACCCAATAAGGGTCATAAGCTGATGGTCCGAATCGCCGCCCACTATGTGAGAAGTTATGACCGGGCCATCCGCCTGCATATCGTGGGGAAACTCGATCCTGCGTTTACTTCCTACCATGATCGAATCCAGGCCGCGATTGCGGACTTGGATGTTGGAGATTGCGTTTCTTACCTCGGCGTGGTTTCCGACTCGGAGCTCCTCGCCTATTACCTCGGCTGCGACGCTTACCTTTCCTGTAGCGATCACGAAGGGTTCTGCGTGCCGGTCATAGAGGCTCAGTACTGCCGCCTCCCGGTGGTAGCCAAAGCCAAAGGGGCCGTTCCGGAAACCCTTGGCGAAGGCGGGTTGCTCTTCGGGGACGATCCGGCCCCTTACGCGGAAGCTCTTTATCGGATCCGCACCGAAGAGGCATTCCGCCAAGCTCTGATCCAGGCCGGAAACGCGAATTATGAGTCCCGTTTCAACTACCGGTTGATTGCAGAGTCCTTCCGCGACGAAATCGGCAAGGCGACGGGCGCCATTTTATGAAGGTGGCCATCGCAACCGTGCAGGTGCCCTTCCTCCGCGGAGGAGCGGAACTGCTCGCCTCTTCCCTCCAACAGGCATTCGAATCCCGCGGGCACGTCGCTGACATCGTAACGATCCCATTCAAGTGGTATCCTTCTGCGACTCTGACCGAATGCATGATCGCGGGCAGAATGATGGATCTGACCGAGGTCAATGGGGAAAAGATCGATCTCGTGGTCGCCTTGAAATTCCCGGCCTTCTATCTGAGGCACGAACACAAGGTGGCTTGGCTCCTGCACCAGCACCGCCAGGCGTACGACCTCTGGCAAACCCCCTTTGGCGACATGCACGCGTGGCCGGACGGAAAAGGGCTGCGTAATCTCATCGTCCGCCACGACACGCGGTATCTCGCCGAGGCCAGCCGCGTCTATACCATCTCGGAGAACGTCACTGCGCGGCTGCGCCGCTATAACGGGATCGCCTCTATGCCGCTCTATCATCCGCCTCAGGGGTACGCCAGTCTCTATTGCGAATCCTTCGAAAACTTCGTCTTCTACCCCAGCCGTATCGACCCCATGAAGCGCCAGCGCCTGCTCGTTGAAGCCGCGCGGTATCTCCGCAGCGGTATGCGCGTCGTAATCGCCGGAGGCGGCGGCGATATGGAAGCCGCCCACCTCCAAAGCCTCGTACACGAATACGGGCTTGAGAATCGCGTCACTCTTGCTGGGTTCATATCGGAAGACGAGAAGCGTTCCTACTATGCCCGTTGCCGATGCGTCTTCTTTGGGGCTTACGACGAAGATTACGGGTACGTCACCCTGGAGGCGTTTTATGCCCACAAGCCCGTGGTCGCTCTGCGCGATACCGGCGGTGCGCTCGAGTTTGTCGAGCACGGAGTCAACGGCTATCTCTGCGACTCAGATGCCCGCTCTTTGGCCGCCACGCTGGATCGGCTGGGCGACAGCCCTGATTTGGCGGAACGGCTTGGAAGCGCCGCCCATACAACCTTAGGCAAGAAACTGATCGACTGGGATTACGTGGTTACATCTCTTATTGACTCTCGTTGAGACATGAAGAACTCCCTCTTGTATGCCAGCCCGCTGCCTCCGCAACAGAGTGGAATCTCACACTACTCGGAGTTGCTGCTCCAAGGCCTTAAGGAGCTGTTCGACATCACGCTCTTGGTCGATTGCGCCGACGTCGATCCCTCGCGCTACTCCGGCATGGAGCTTTGCCAGTTTCGCGATATGACAAATTGGGACCGCTTCGATTACCGCTTATATAACATAGGCAATAATCCCTGGTATCACAGTTACATTTATGAGGCCGCCCTTCTGCGCCCGGGCGCCGTCATTCTCCATGATGCCGTTCTGTACTATTTGTATACCGGCTATCATCGGATGCGGCCAAACTTTTTCCGAAAGGTTTTCGAGCAAGAGGGACCGCTCGGGGTAGCCCTATTTAAAGAGATGTTCAAGACCGGACGGGACCCGCTGGAATTCAGCCAGCCTGAACTCCTGCCTCTCAATGGCGAATTGATCGATTCGGGGAACGATTTCCTTGCTCATTCCCAATATACGTTGGACATCGTCCGCGCGCGCGCACTCCGTCCGTTCCACTCGCGAAAAATCAACCACATCGTTCGGCAACCCGACAGCGGCGCCAAAGGCAGCGGCGTCCGGCAGCGGTTTCGCGTGCCGCCCGGCGCGGTTCTGATCGCTTCCTTTGGTTTCATCGCTCCCACCAAGTTGAATCATGTCGTTTGCGAAGTTGTCCAGCGGCTCGAAGCGGCTCGTCCTGGAAGTATCTTCTATCTCATGGTCGGGGAGGGCGGGTACGCCGACCGCCATCTCTGTTCCTTTATTCAGAAGACAGGCTTTCGGTCGGAGGAGGATTTCGACGACTGCCTGGCGGGCGTCGATCTGGTGGTCAACTTGCGCTACCCGTCGATGGGCGAAACTTCAGGATCCCTCCTGCGCGCTTTTTCCTTCGCGAAACCGTGCATCGTGTGCAACCATGGCTGGTTCAGCGAGTTGCCGCGGGACACGGTTGTCAAGCTCGACCCCCTTCCGGAGAAGTTGTTGCGCGAGATGCTCTATGAAGTTCTTCTAGCGTATCTCGACAGGCCCGCGCTGTTTAACCCGCTCGGCCGCAACGCCCGGGAGTGGACTGAGACTGAGTGTTCCATTCCGCGAATCGGCGCGCAGATCGCCGAGTTTCTGCAAGACTCCGCTGAGCGGCCGCTATAGACAGCTCGGGGCTACGCGCGACAATGATAATACTGTAGGTAGCACCCCGCCGGATTGGGGCTGATTCCCGCGCCGGTTACGAAATCCGAGTAATCGAATACCCTGCTCCGCCAGGTGCGCACCATCTCGCATAAGCCGAGTTCCAATTCAATCGCAAAGCCGGCGCGCAACAAATTCTCACGCAGATGCTCGGGCTTGTACTCGATCTTATGTTCCGGATGGATCCAGCCCGTGGTGTGAATTTCCGTCAGATTGCGATTCGGGGTGTCGAGGCAAAAGTGCCCTCCGGGCCGGAGAATCCGTTTGACTTCCGCGTAAACGAGAAAGCTGTCAGCCTCGGATACATGTTCGATAACCTGCCCCATCCAGACGAGGTCGATGGATGCGGAGCGTATCGACGACAGATCCGTCATTCTTGTATAGAGCGCCGAAATTGGTCCCTTATCGGTTTTCCGGCTTTCGAGCTTCAGCCCTTGATACATCTCGCATCGGTCTTCCAGAGGGAGGTCCACCACAATCATTTCATCGAATGAGTGCGGGTAACCGAGATCGTAAAGAGTCCCATTGGCGCCACCGATGTCGACGATAGCCAGCGCGGGCGGCAGCATGGCCGCAACCAGTTTGATGCGAGCGCCGTGGATAAGAAACAGATGGAGCGGCATTGCATTCGCCATGCGCCGGCGGACGAATTCGGCGGAGCTGAGAGCCTCATGGAGCACGACAAGCTCGGAACTGTTGCGCAGTCGTTCGAGAAGGGCGGCCGTTTCCGCTTGGGTGAGCGGGCGTCCCAGGATCGTACCGTAAGCAAGCGGAATCGCGTCGGTTCCGGCGGGTTGCACGGCGATTATTATAACATGCGATAAAATCGGGAAACTTCGCTCCGCCTTGCGTGTCGGGACCTTGCGCTGTCGGGATATGGAAACAGCTCGCAGCTTCAGGATCGGTACTCGCACCGGCATGTCCTGACAGTAACCGAAGCCGAAGAGGTTGCCCTGTGCTCATGATGGCGCGCCGTGAGGGAGAGCCCCAACTCATTTTCCGACAATCACTTTTTCTGCCCAGAGTCCTGTCGCCGAGCTTGCAGCCACAGCGCGCAAATCAGCACAGGCAAAGATAGGAACAGCGCCACCCAGCCCGCAATGGCCCATACAGCTATATGCGGGGAAATCGCAGCGATAATTGAAATGGGAAATAAGTGAGGGTGCGCCACTCGATGGGGATCCCGGCGAAGCGTTGGGGGGCCTCACTGTTGGTGACAATCTGTGCAATGTTGACCGCGCGATTCCACAGTACGCCCTGCCAGGAGCCAAGGTTCCTTGCGGCACACCATTCCTGCCAGGGATGCCGAAGCCTTGCAGCGCATCGTCGGAGGTCACGGTTGGCTCGCCCCAGCGAATCGACCGCGCCAGCGGCGTGCGGTATCGATGGTTCCAAAATTGCCAAGGTTGAGCAGCGCGCAGACCGCTACCGCTAGCAGGATAAGGAGCAGGGTGATGCGCGCGGATGAAACCATAAGCCATTGTGAGAAGATTTGGCGAACCGAAATGCGGCCAAAGCAAATTTGAGAATAGGGGGAAAAGGTGCTATGGTACCCAAAATAGCCGTTGATGTCGATAAACACGTCCGTCGGATCCGAAGCATAGATGCTGATGGCCCCGCCGGTTCCGGCCGGAACCACGGCGGCGTTGGCAGTGACCAGTCCGCTCCACGCATTCAGCGTGGACACTACAGGCTCCGCTTGTCCGGTGGGCCACACCGTGATCCAGCCCAAGTAGCCAGTGGAAGGCACGGCGGTGACGTTCAGCGAGTAGGCCACCGCGGAGGCCGGAATGGAGCATGAGGTTGAGGAAGGAAGCGGGAACGAGCGCGAGCTATTGGCCGCCAGGGAAGGCCCGCCGAACGGCGCGGGGAAACCCGCAAAGGAGGGGCCGCACGCTATGCGAGGAGCGTGGCGATTTCGCGCAGATCCTCGGGGCTCAGCTTCCACAGCGGGGCCGCGGCGTTGGCTTTCACTTGCTCCGGTGAAACTGCGCCGGCGATGACCGATGCGACGGTGGGCTGGGCTCCCAGCCAGGAGAATGCCAGTTCCAACAGCGAATGGCCGCGCCCGGCGGCAAAGCCGATCAGTCGTTCCACCTTGCCGGCGTTCTCTTCGGTGAAGACCTTCGGTCCCCATCCGGCTTCGCCACGGCTGCCCTTGGGGGGCGGTTGGCCACGCCGGTACTTGCCGGTGAGCAGCCCATTGGCCAGCGGGAAATACGGCAGGAATGCCAGGCCCTGGCGCCGGCATTCGGGCAGTACTTCGGCTTCGGGCGCGCGCCGCAACAAGCTGTATTCGTTTTGCACGCTGACGAAATGCGCGCCCGGTCCGGCCGTACGGTCCACGGAGCGCTCCGCTTCGCGAAGTTGCTCCGCCGAGAAATTGGAGCAGCCGATTTCGCGCACTTTCCCTTCACGCACGAGTTCGCGTAGCGCCCCCAGCGTTTCCGCGATAGGCGTGCTGGGATCGGGCTGATGGAGCTGATAGAGATCGATGTAGTCCGTGCCCAGCCGGCGCAAGCTGTCCTCGGCGGCTTGGCGAACGTACTCCGGCCTTGCGCCATGGCGCGTCTCATCGAACTTCATGCCGAACTTGCTGGCAATGACGGCTTCACGCCGCCGGCCAGCGAGCGCCCGGCCAAGATACTCCTCACTGTACCCTTTATCGTAGATGTCGGCGGTGTCGAAGAAATTGATGCCAGAGTCGAGCGCGGTCTCCACCACGCGACCGGACTGGGCGGCATTGATGCGCCATCCGAAGTGATTGCACCCCAAACCGGTCAGTGAAACCTCTAGCGCTCCGATTTTGCGCCGTTCCAAAACACTGCGGCGTCACGGAGGATTCAGCCTACTCGATTCGAAACTTCAGCGCCTGGAGTGGACTAAATCGCGGGTCCAGCGGGGGCCGCCCCATTCACTTTCCCATACCTCCCAATGTCCCTCATATCGAAACTCGGCCACCATTTCGGACTCGGCGCGAGTATCGCAACGGGGGATCGATGGACATCTCGACCGATCTAGCCACAATTGATGCGCAAAAGTGGCAGTTTCGCGTTCAGTTGGGCCAACGGTTGCGGCGGTTTTCACGGGTACACTGACGGTGCTCCTCGCAGGCATCATCTTTACTGCGTCACTTGACATGGTTTCCGCCGACTTTTGGAGAGCCGTCGTGCCCGATCCCATTCTCCTTCCTCGACTTGGCATGGTTCACTTCCTTTCGGCGCCCTTTCGTTTGCGCGACTGAGGGCAAGCTCAAGGCTTTGCCGTCCAGCCTCACGCTTTTTATATCAATCTGGGGGTGGTTCAGGACCGCGGAACAGCGGACTTGCACGCCACACCTAAAAGGCCCGAAAGACAATAAAACCTTGAGCGCTGCAAGAATTATATGGCGACTCCTCGACAAATGCAAGGGGAGCGAGGCTTCCAAGACCGGGCTGTGAAGTTGAATGTACCGGCGAGTACAACTGCTGCGCTTTGCAACAAATCACGTTCAAATTGCCATCGTGCGCGTGCCGACTGGGAACATTCCGGCCGCCTTAGGGTGCGAATGAACAGACCCTAAGGCACGCGCCCAATTGAGCCACAACCCTATTAGCTTCAAACTACAACTGCAGACGCCCTCAAGGCAGCGGCCCACGTCAGGAAGACCCTGCGCCGGCAAGGACGAGGATACTCTTTGGCAGTACGTGTGATTTCCCGACGTTCCATATTGCAAGGCGCGGCGCTCGCCCTCGGCGCCCCGATGATTAATCGCGGGCGCTTCGCCCTCTTTGCCCAAAGCGACGCGGAGTATTCCACTCTCACCGTAGATTTGGTTCGCCGTTCCACGGTGATCGACATGTTGGGCTTGCTGACATTGGACTTCCCGAAACTGTGGTCCTGGCAAATCGAGCCGGGCCGTTTCCAACAAGCCGACTTTCAAAGGTTGAGGGAGTCGGGAATTACGATTCTCCATCCCGCTGTTGGGTACACCACCGGAGATATCTACGCACTCTCGTTGAGGGACATCACCCAATGGAACACATTCATCACCGCTCACGCGCACCAGTTCGTGCGCATGGACGGCCCCGTCAATCTCGAACAGGTCAAGGCGCAAGGCAAGATCGGCATCGTGGTTGGCCAGCAGAACTCCGGGCACTTTCGATGCGTCGAGGATGTGGATTGTTTCTATGGCCTAGGCCAACGAGTTTCTCAACTCACCTATTGCCGCAATCGGATCGGCGGCGGATCATCCGATGCGCGAGATGACGGTCTGACCACATACGGAGCACGGATCGTCCAGCGCATGAACAAGGTAGGCATGGCCGTCGACGTTTCACATTGCGGCGACCGGACCACGTTGGACGCCGTAGAAGCGTCTCGAAAGCCCGTGTTGATCACGCACTCCAATTGCCGTGCCCTGGTGCCCAACAGCCGTCGGTGCAAGAGTGATGCAGCAATCAGACGAGTGGCGGCAAGGGGCGGCGTGATGGGTGTCACTATGGTCCGTTTCTTCGTCCGGACCGCAGGACCGACTACTATCGAGGATCTGGTCGATCACATTGACCACGTGGCCAAGCTGGTTGGAGTCGAGCACGTCGGCGTAGGAACCGACGTCGATCTGGATGGAAGGGATATCCAGATTCGGCCCCGGAAGAAATGCGATCTAGACGGACTCGATTATGCAAAGAAGGTTTACGATCTGACCGAATGTCTGGTCCGGCGGCGCTACTCCGGCCCGAACATCGAGCTCATCCTCGGTCGGAACTTCCAGCGTGCACTGTCCGAGATTTGGGCCGTCTAGGCGCTCTCCGGCAGCCTTCGCAGCACCTTCCAGGCAGCCACGAGTTGTTGAACGGCGGCGGCTGGTGGAATCCTCTTGCCGTCGTAAGCAGAATCTCGATGGGCCGTTCGGTAGACGCCTTCGACTCCATCCACGCTCAACATGGCGAGACGGCGGCTGAACTCTGCCAATTCATCCCGGCTCAAGATCAGGTCGGATTCGGGGCGGCGTGCCACAACGGGATTCTAGCAGATTCGCTTTTTGTTCGCTACAGCACTTCCGTGCTGCACCTCCCATGCTCAGACCATCCCGAAAACTCGTTCATCGGTCCCGAGCGTCCCGGTGCGGTCCCTCAAGGTCCACAGCGTTCCCGAGAAACATAGGGTCTAAAATAGGGTCTAAAACAGAAACGGCGACGAGCCAATTTCGGATCGTCGCCGTAACTCCTTTATAATGTGGTGCGGGGGAGGGGACTTGAACCCCTACGGGATTGCTCCCGCTAGCACCTCAAGCTAGTGCGTCTGCCAATTCCGCCACCTCCGCTAAGGAACTCATTTCTTCGGCGCCGGCTGATCCGGCGGCGGGCCGGGCGGAAGCGTGTGAGTCTGCCCGCCGGCTGGCGCAGTTGGGGCGGCCGGCGCGGGCTTGCTCTTCGCCGGGGCGCTGGCTGGCGAGCCTTCCAGAACCGTCGACGAGAGTCCCGCATTCCGCGTTGCCAGAATCGAAAGCGATAGCGATGTGAGCATGAACAGCACCGCCGAAAACGTGGTTGCCCTCGACAACAGCGTCGCCGAACCGCGCGGGCCAAATGCCGTCTGCGAGCCCATTCCGCCGAACGCGCCCGCCAGATCCGCGGCCTTCCCGCTTTGCAGCAGAACCACAATAATCAGGAAGACGCAGACCAGGATGTGAATCAATAAAACCGTAATATACAACATCGTCGTATTTCCAGTGGGAAACTCCAGTATAGGGGAGTCGGACAGCGCCAGTCAAACCGCCGTTTCCCGCCGCTCCTCGCAGGACGGAGCCTGCTTCGCATAGCTCAGAAAGAGGTCCATCCCTTGGTAGTCGCGCGGGCCCAGTTCGTGCACGATGCGCATCGTCAGGTACTCCCGAATCAAATCCGGCGGAAAACTTCGCTGCCCAGCCTCGCAGGCCACGATCTCCTCGATGCGCTCGCGGCCGTAGCGGCAAGACTCGCGAAAGGCCGCGGTCACCTCCGGCGTGACCGCGTTCTTGCGGCCCGCCCACACCGCAAATACCATCGGCATGCCAGTCATGGCAACCCACTCGGCGCCCAGATCGTAGATCCGGTAAGGCCCGCTGCCAATGTCGATGCGCAACGCCGGATCGCCGATCAGGAGCGCGGCGTCGGCCACCTGTAGCATCGCCTGCAGGTCCGGCGCGTGTGGCGCGATTACCGGAAAGGCCCCGTAGCGCCGCCCCAGAACCACCCGCGCCAATTGCACGGACGTGCGCGAGCTGGAATCCGCCGCCAGGGTGCGGATCTCAGACGGCGGGCGCGACGAGACCAGCAGGATGCTGCGCACCGGCCCGTGACAGGCGATCCCGACGCCGGGCACGATAGTCAATTCCTGCCGGGTCAGCTCGAAGGAGGGTACAATGCCCAAATCCGCCTCGCCGGAGGCCAGGCGGTCCGCGCATTCGGCCGGAATGCGGAAATCCAGGTCGAAAAGGCCGCGTTGGGCGCCGTGCAGCATACCCCAAACCAGCGGGAGCGTATTCAGGTAGTTGACCGCGCAAACGCGTGGACGGGGAACAGTAACTTGGCTCAAATCTCAGTGTAGCAGGCCGAAGCGGCAACCCACCTGGGGGTGGGTGCCAAATTTACCCAACCACTCACGGTTCTCCTATGGCGTGCGCTCTGCTAACATCTCAGTGAAGCGCGTTTTCGTGCCGCTTTCGGTGAACTGAATGAAACGCCGTTATGTCCTGATTCTCGCTTTCGCCCTGTTAGGGGCGCCGGCTTGGCCCCAGATTACCCTGAACCCGTTACCGTCGCGTACGGCGGGGCATCCTAAGACGCCGCAACTGGAGCAGAACTCGCTCTATTCGGTGAATCCCAACCTCGTGGAAGGGCGCGAGTTGTACCAACCCTCGGGGGTCGCGGTCGATACCTCGGTCTCGCCAACTCCGATCTACGTCTCCGACTCGAGTAACAACCGGGTGCTCGCGTGGAAGGACGCCACCAGTTTCGTCAACGGGCAAAAAGCCGATATCGTAATCGGACAGAACGATTTTTTCACCACGTGGCCGCAAGGCCCGGCGCAACCGGCGCATGCACCCGGTCAAGGCAATCCCTTGCAATCCGGGTTGAATTCCCCGACCGGACTAGCGGCCATCAACGGCGACCTGTACGTGGCCGATAGCGGCAACAACCGAGTGTTGCGGTATCCCCAACCGTTTGCCAACGCCGGCCACGTCCCGAATCTGGTCATTGGCCAGACCAGCTTGGGCGGCAGCAGCGCCAACTACACCGGCGCCGTCTCGGCTCAAGGGGTTTCCCTGGCCGGGTTCACGGCCAATATTGCGTTCGATTCGAGCGGCAACCTGTGGATGACGGACCCGGGCAACCGGCGTGTCCTGGAATTCGCCGCGGCGGATATCGCCAATAACAATGAAACCGCGCCCATGGCCATCCTGGAGATCGGGCAGGCGGATTTCGTCACTCTGCGTATCAACCTGAACCCAAGCCTCAACGGCGCCAACCTCACCCCGAACCAATTTGCCGTGCCTTCGGCTATCGCGTTCGATCCGCAGGGCCGCCTCTATGTCTCCGATGCCGATCCCAGTCAGCCGAAGAACCTGAGCCGGGTGCTGGTGTTCGTGGCGCCCTTCACCACTGCGATGTCGGCCTCGCGCATCATGGGCGTGTTCCAGACGGCGATCGGCCTGACGCCTCCCGCGGCGCTAGTGGATTCGATCGTGATGGACGATCCCGAGAGCATGTTCTTCACCGGCTCCCAACTCGGCGTGGTGGATTCGGGGTACAGCCGGATTCTGCTCTTTCCGCCATTCGAGCAGTGGCCTGCCGTGGCCGCGCAAATCTCGCCCGCGGCGACCGCGGTGATGGGCCAAAACTCCGATTTCACCGAGCTGCTGCCGAACAACCAGGCTTCCACGGCAACGTTCATTCCGGCCCCCACCGCGAGCGTTTTCAACTTGCCGTTGGCAGCGGTGTTCGCCAACAATCGGTTGTACGTGGCCGACTCGGGCAACAACCGTTTGCTCGCCATTCCGGCGCCCTTAAGTGGAAGCTCCGCCGCAACGGTTTGGCTCGGTCAGGATATCCCTACCGCCGGGTCCATCAACTTGATCGAGGGCCGGGAGTTCCAACTGGTTTATCATGGCAGCTCCGGAACCAGCGCGGATAGCGGGTTGGCGATCGACGGCACGGGCGTCAGTGCGGGCGGTCCGGCGCACCTTTTTGTGGCCGACACTTACAACAATCGAATCCTGGGGTTCAAGGACCTGCGCAAGATCACGGCGGGCATTGCGGCCGACATCGTAATCGGCCAGGCAAACGGGCAAACCGCATTGTGCAACTATCCTACCGGCAATCCGCGACTGCCTACCAACTCAAGTCTCTGTAGCCCGGTGGGCTTGATGGTCGATTCTAATGGCAACCTTTGGGTGGCCGACCGGGGCAACGGGCGCGTGCTGCGATTCCCGGCGCCATTCGCGCAAACCGGCCAGCCGCAAGCCGATCTGGTCCTCGGTCAGCCGTCCTTCACCTCTCCCTCTCTCACCTCCGACCCCACCGCGAGCACGCTGGCCTCTCCTTACGGTTTGGCTATGTCCGTCAGCGGCTTATTGTTAGTGTCCGACCAAGTCCAGAACCGGGTGCTGGTCTTCCAACCGGTAAACGGAGTGTTTACGAGCGGGCAATCGGCGGCCTGGCTCGTTGGGCAGCCGAATTTTTCCGACGCCGCCAGCGGCTCCGGCTTGAACGCCATGAACTCCCCCCGCCATGTGGCCGTCGACAGCAGCGACCGTCTGTATGTGGTGGACACCGGCAACAATCGCGTGTTGATTTACGATTCCCTGGACAGCCCGCAGTTTCCGTTTTTTGGCGCCAGTGCGTCGTTCACCCTGGGCGGCTTCTACGGGCCGGAGGGCATCTATGTCAACCCGAGCACCGGGGAAATTTGGGTGGCGGATACGAATAACGGGATTTTCAGACGCTTCCCCCCGTTCATTACCCTGGTAATCAGTCCCTACACAACCGGCGGGATCCAGGCGGCCGACCCGCCGCTGGCAGTCGCGCAAGATCAGTTCGGGGCCTTGGTGGGGCTCGACGCGTCGAATCGCGTGGCTATCTATTACCCCGGCCTGACGGCCCAGAATACGGCCAACCGCTTGGCCGCCTGGCCGGTCGCGCCCGGCATGATCGCCTCGGTTTTTCCATCCAATGCCAGCCCGTTCGGCTCGAACTCGGCCAATTCCGGCGGGCAGCTTCCGCTGCCGACGTCCATCTCGAACATTGAAGTCCTGTTTAACAACGTTGCCGCGCCCCTCTATATGGTGTCGCCCTCGCAGATCGAGTTTTACGTCTCCATGGGCGCCCCAACCTCTGGCCTCGCTAATGTGGTGGTGGACAACACTTCCACCGGCCAAGTCTACGGCGCCGGGCTGGTCGTCATGAATAGCGTCTCTCCGGGCCTGTTCCTGAGTCCCACTGCGACCGGATCATATCGGCAGGCCGCCGTCATTAATTACAGCGACGGTTCGATAAATAGCACCACCGCTCCCGCCGTACGGGGAACCTGGATCGAGATTTTCGGCACCGGCCAAGGCTTCGTGCCGGGTGCCCCGCCCGACGGCGCCGCCCCCACCGGACCGGTCCCGACTACGTCCCGTCCGGTGGTCTACTTAGACGGAATATCCGTGGACGATCCCTATTTTGCGGAGACCAACCCCGATGGGTCGCCCGTGAATCATATCTATTATTCCGGGCTGGCGCCGGGGCTGGTGGGGGTGTGGCAGATCGACGTCAAAATACCTAAGCTCGCAGCTCCGGGAGGCCAGATTCCGCTTACGGTATTCGCCAGCAGCCAGAGCAGCCTGCCGTCGTACGACTATAACCAGTACATCACGACCATCGCCATTCAATAAGGATTCAGATCGCCGGCGGGCGTGGCTCCACCACGTTCGCCGCGCGCTTCCGCTTCCCTAAATACATCGTGCGGTCGGCCTCGTTCAGGGCCTCGCGCGGGACTCCGCCGCGGGCTTCCGCCGTGCCCCAACTGAACGAGATCGGCAGGGCCCCGGCGCCGCGCACCCGGAAGCCCCTCAACCGCGCCTCGATGTCTTCCATGCGCCGGTGCGCCACCTCCAAAAGCTGGTTGTGGAATAGGATGACGAACTCGTCGCCGCCCCACCGGAAGGCCTCGTCTTCCGGTCGAATGGATGTTTGCAGCAGACGCCCGACATTGCGCAGGATTTCGTCTCCCGCCAGGTGGCCGTAACGGTCGTTGATGTCCTTGAATCCGTCCATGTCGCAGACGGCCACTACGCCCGCGAAAGTGGCTGGCTCCTCCAAACGGCGCGCCAGCGCCGCCTGGTTCAGCAGTCCGGTCAGACGGTCCGTGTCGAGACTCAGAGCCGCTTCCCGCCGCACGCGGTCCACTTCAGCGCCAAGTTCCCGTATGCGGCTGGCGCGGCGCCCGCCCCACATCGCCATGGCGGCGACGGCCGCCGCCAGCACGGCGAATTCGAACGCCGCGTAGAGTACCAGCCATCCAGGATGCGATGCGCTCCACCACTGGAAAATGAAGATTCCGGCGACCAGCCGCACCGCGAAAGCGGCGGCGAAAAGGCCGAAAGCCGCTACTCGCAACCGCCGCCACAGAACCAGAAACGCCACGCCCGCCATCAGTGCGCCAAGTTCCCTCAGGGCAAAAGAGGCCGCGTCCGCCGCCGCGCTGTATGGCACCATCCGTTACTCTCCACCGATGGCGTGGCGCCGCACGGCGCGAGCCTTGCCGCTGGTTTCGTCCACGTCGACGATCACGGCGTGCAACTCCGGCGACCCCTTGGAGGCCTCCATGCGCACCGGCAGGGCGGTCAGGAATCGCCGGATAATAGTGCCCTGATCGACGCCGATCACGGAATGGTACGGGCCGGTCATTCCGCAATCCGTCTGATACGCCGTACCCTCCGGCAGGATTCGCGTGTCGGCCGTGGGGACGTGTGTGTGCGTGCCGATTACCGCCGACACGCGGCCATCCAGGTACCAGCCCATCGCGATCTTCTCGCTGGTGACCTCGGCATGGAAGTCCACGAGCCTGACTTTGACGGCCGGATCGAGCGCGCCCAGAATCTGGTCGGCCTTGCGAAACGGGCAATCGGTATTAGGCATGTAGGTGCGGCCCTGGAGGTTGAGCACGGCGCACTCCACCCCGTTGCGCGCGCGCACCACCGCCACTCCGCTGCCCGGAGCGTCGGGGTAGTTGGCCGGCCGCAGCAGGCGGGGCTGGCGGTCCAGATACGCGTAAATCTCCCGCTTGTCCCAAACGTGGTTGCCGGTGGTCAACACATCGAGGCCCAGCGCGAACAACTCCTCCGCCAGCGCCGGCGTGATGCCGAAGCCGCCGGCGGCGTTCTCCGCGTTCGCCACGGCCAGCTCGATGCGATTCGTCTCCACGATGTCCTGTAAGTGGTCCGCCACGATCCGCCGCCCAGGCGAAGCGAAGATATCCCCGATAAACAGAATGTTCATGCCTGGATTTCACGTTAGCACGCGGACCAGCCGGAAGCCTTCGCCAACCTGTCCGATTCGTCGCGGGCCGCCACGATTTGTGGAGTGGGCTTTCAGCCTGCTATGCCGGCGTCCTTGCCGGCATTCTTCGGCTACGCTGCCTTGTGGGGCAGGCCATCGTTTTTTGTGGCCTGCCTTCTTCGGTGGGGCGGACCTCCTGGTCTGCCCTCTTCGGTGGGGCGCACCGGGGTGCCCACCGTCTCCGTGGGCCCGGCGGCCATTGGTGTACCATTTCCGTATATGAATCGCCGACAACTTCTCAAGGCGTCGCCGGCGTTCGCGAGCGCCTTCGGACTGCGCGGGCAAGCCGCCCCCGCGGGAAGGCTGCGCGCCGGACTGGTGGCCTACTCGTTCCGCACCAAGCTCGCGAACCATGCCATGACCTACGAGGATCTCATCCGCTACGCCGCCGATCTGGGGCTCGACGGGCTGGACACCACGGTCTACTGGTTTACCGATACATCCGACCAGTATCTGGCGTCCTTACGGCGCGCCGCGTACAAGAACGCGGTGAGCCTGTATAGCATCGCGGCCCGGGTCAACCTCTGCCAGCCGACCCCCGAGCTGCGCAGCGCCGAAGTCGAGAACGCCAGGAAGTGGGTGGACGTCGCGCAGAGGATCGGCGCGGCGCACGTGCGCGTGTTCGGCGGCGCCATTCCGAAAGCCGCCACCGAGGAACAGGCCATCCCATGGGCCGCCGAAGTATTGAAGCGCGCCGCGGAGTACGCCGGTTCCAAAGGCGTGTTTCTGGGCGTCGAAGACGATGGGGGTCTATCCGCCACCGCCGAGCCGGCCGTGGCCATCGTAAAGCAGGCGGATTCGCCTTGGGCCGGCATCAATCTGGATATCGGAAACTTCCCGAAAGATGGCTATGCCCAAACGGCCCTGTGCATTCCCTACGCCGTCAACGTCCATTTCAAGGCCAAGATGTCGAACGCAAGCGGCGGGAAGGAAGCGACCGACGTGGACCGCGTGCTCGGCATGCTCGTGAACGGCGGCTACCGGGGCTATGTCTCGCTCGAGTACGAAGAGGACGACCCCGACGCCGGCGTGCCGCGCGTGGCGGCCGCTCTGCTTCGTGGAGTCCGG
>Ga0182014_10003851_pt1 | contig 17732 bp, 16 predicted proteins | sample 612S2DmetaG_FD_120489 | JGI IMG/M metagenome (GOLD analysis project Ga0182014, IMG submission 120489) | Permafrost microbial communities from Stordalen Mire, Sweden - 612S2D metaG | ecosystem: Environmental > Terrestrial > Soil > Wetlands > Permafrost | place: Sweden: Stordalen | collected... | reverse complement strand
CCAGGCCATGGTGTCGCCTTCGGCGCCCCAGTCGCCTCTCGTCCACCCCCGAACTGTGGCGATTTCGGTCGCGTCGTCACCTGGCTCCCAATCCACTTTGATCGGCAGCTGCCAGCAGACCGATGGCTTGAAGTCGATGGGCGACTCGCCCGAATCGATGGCCGCCAAATGCAACGCGCATCCCGCGCCCCCACCGAAACCGGTCCGGTTGAGAAAGATGCAGGCCCCGTCGACCACCCGGGTGCTGCTGCGGGTGGCGTCGCCGAAGACACCACCCTCGACCGCGGTGGCGTGGTACTCGAAGCGAGCTGGATCCAACGTGGACGCCAGCGCTCCAATCAGCCGCGCCTCGTCGTCGCCGTCGAGATCGGCACCGATCGAGCAACATCCTTGGCCGAGTTCGGCCGCTGGGTACGGAAGGATCCCCAGGCAACCGCGGCCCCAGATGCAGGTCCAGTTCGAGGTCAGGAACGAACGGTCGAAGCGCCACGTGGTGTCGCCGTCCGAAATCTCGGTGATCGGTGGGTCCATAGGCGCACAGCGTAAATGCTGGAACAGGTGCAACGTGGAGCAGGCGACGCAGAATCGTCGACTGACACGGCGCTGCGCCGGGTAGGACTGTTAGAGCTGCGCCCTGACCGTTGAAGGTCACTGCCCCGGGTCGCTAGACGCATGGGTCGACGATCGGGTGCCGAAATGCGGCAGGAAGCGATCGCGAGGGCGAGAAGCGGCCACCGAGCCATGGGCCATCCTCTGTCGCCATAGCCTGGATCCCGAGGTTGCAGAGCATCAGTCAACCAATGTCTCGCGTCGCCCCAATGGTGTGCCTCGGTCCACCTCGATTGGTGGGCTGGCACCGACAAAGCCCCAGATCGACGGCCCGGATGGGGTTTTCGGCACTTGCCTGTGCATCGCTCCACAGGTACCACGACGAGGCCGCATCTTGGACAGAGTTGGCCATCGGTACCCAGATCGGAGCAGTTGCAGACAGTACTATTTGTTCAAGAAGTGATTGATTCTGTTGGCAGCATTCGCCCTGATGTCGAAATAGTAGAACGGGTAGTCATAGCTGTGGTAGACGCCTGCCGGGAGGAGTGGGTTCCCGGGGGCAAGTTGCGCCACGTTGGCCGAGCTGCAGATCAGGACGCCCTTTGCCGTGTCGACCTGGGCGTTGGCGTAGTCCATCACCTTCACGAACTGGCCCGTCGTGGGATCGGGCAACCACGACCCCATGTTCTGCTGGGCCGTTGCCTGTGCTTCCGATGTGGTCCATGTGATCGGATTGATCACCAGAGCATGTTGGGCGGACAACATGACGGGGTTCGGGCCGCCGATGGTGGGCGCTTCGGTGTTGTACGAGATGATCACTCCGGTGTCATTTGGACCCCGGCTGAACTTCAGGAAGGGGTTCTGATTGAGATAGTCCTGGGTGATCGGGTAGCCGATGACGTACGCCGCCACCATCCGCTTGTACACCTGGGGATTGGCCTTCATGTAGGTGGACAACAGGTGGGACAGAACGGAGGAACCCTGGGAGTGGCCGGCCAGGATGAACGGTCGCCCGTCGTTGTAGTGCTGTAGGTAGTACTCGAAAGCAGCGATCGCATCCGTCGTCGGAATGCCGCCGACATCCTTGACCTGGTTGGCCGGGGTCATGCTCTTCTGCACCATGGCGTCCACTTGTCGGTAGTACGGGGCGAAGATGTTCGCCACGGGTGCGAAGGCAGTGGCTGTTCGCTGGAATGCGGCCTGGTCGCCCTTGATCATGCTTGGGGCATTGATCGGCCCGATATCCGGGGCGCTCGGGGTGGGCTTCTGATAGGCCGTATCGGACAGATAGAAGACGTCCACCTTGTGGGTGATGGATGTGGGCAGGGCGAGCCAGTTTGCAGCGTTCGAATAGTCGATGCCGCTGTTGTTGACTGGAGGAGTCGAACTGCTTGAGCCACAGGCCGTGAGTACGGAACTGCAGGAAAGTACGAGGACCGAGGCTATGAGAGTGCCACGGGCCGGGTGCGAAGACTTCCCCGATCTTCTCTTCGAAGTTGGCGTCATACCGCGATTCTCCTCAGTGGCTACTTGCCAATACCCCACAATGACGGACCTTTGCTTGCATCTCAGGGCTCAAGGCCACGACGAGCTCGGCGTTGTACGGACCGGCAGCGTGCAGGTCTGTCGGGTCGGTGATGAAGAGCTGCTGAGAGGCCACGGAGAACGTACGCGATTTTGCAGCGAGCGACCCCTCTTTGACTGCCGGGTCGACGCAGGTCGCCAAGATGGAGACCGTATCGTCGCTGTTGCGCACGATCTCGAACGTGCGGAATTGCTGGGGAAAGTCCCGCAGCGAGAACGTCTCGACCTCCCAGAAGCCGAGCTCGGGACGGTCGGGATCGGGCGATTCGAGAGCGGTCACCGCATTGAGATGGCGATGTCCGGCCACCCACAGGATGAGGTTCGGGTAGGTGTGGAGCTTGGCGATCAGTTGCTCCTCGGACACCTCGGCCACAGGGCTCCAACCAGCAGGGCCTCCCGGCTGGTCGGTGCCGATCGGAATGTGAGCGGCGACGATCATCAGCTGGTCGTTGGCCTGGCCCTCATCGAGCTCTCTCACGAGCCAGTCAAAGTGTTGATTATCGAGAGACCCATGCCCGTAACCGCCGAAACCCACGACGTTGGGATCATCGACACTCTGCGTGTCGTCGAGGACGATCATCTTGATCGGAACATCCGAATCCGGCACGAAACTGTACGAAGCAAAGGTATCGGCGAGTTCGGACTGGGTGAACCCGTGGCCAGCCGGCTTGGAGGACGTAGAGAAGAACTCGCCCATCCACTCCTTCTTCGACAGTGAACGGCGGTTCGGATCGGCGCTGAGCACTTCGGGTGGGCTTGTGAATTCCTGTTCGAGCCCTACGCCGATGATGTCACCGTTGGGCGTCCGACCGTCGAGCGAGCCCATGTAGAAACCACGAGAATCTGTGCCACGGGGGTCGGTGAAGATGTCTCCCATGTTGAGGATCTTCTTGCCAACGTAGGTCTCCCGGAGGTAGTCGTCCGCCGGCATCACGCCCATCCAGAACTGATCGTGGTTGCCGATGGCTTGATACCAGATGATCGACTCATCCAGGCCTGCCGCCTTGAACTCGTCCTGATAGTCGTTGTAGGGACCGGGGATCGGGTCATCCTTGACGCCGGAATCCGGAGTGATGTTCTTGCCGTCGAGGACGTCGATATACCACCTCAGCTCGTTGTACTGGGTGTTATTGGCTGCGTCACCGAGGGAGATGCCGAAGTCGAACGGATCTTCTCTGTGAAGGGCGTTGATCGTCTGGACGGCAGCGTCGAGGACTTGGGTGGTGTACATCATGACCATTGAATATGCGCAGACGGCAAGAGGACTGCCGCCTTTGTACCCGATGAAGATCGCCTGCGCCGGAGACTCCTCATCGGTGATGTGGATGTCGGTGATGGTGAAGAATTTCAGTAGGCGCGTCGCGTCGGTTGCTGATGCACTGCGTGAATCGACAGGCAAGAGATCGAGCCGCCGCTCGTGTTCGACGCCTGGCCCATAGTGCCATCTGCCATAGCCGTTCTCCTCGTACTTGGAGACCTCATAGGGAAGGATTACTTCCGAAGTTGAGGGTATGGGGTCAGGCACGACGGTCCGCTGCAATGTCGTGAGAACGTCGTCGTCTATCGGGTATCCCTCTAGTTGGCGTTGGCCATCGACGTCGCCGCCCGATGAAGAGAAGGTATGCGATGTCTTGTGATCATTCGAGTGTGTCACTGGATGCCTCCGTAGTTCTTGACGGGGAATGCTTTGCTTCGCGGAATGACCGGTTGCCGGTGGATGTTCGAACTCCTGCGCGCCTCCAAATGCCCATTCCTCCCGGCCGGCGGATGCCGATCCCACCCACGGCTCACTCCTACCTCCTCACATTGGTTATCGGCCATATTCCGTTCTTGCTGTAGCAAGGGTTGTTCGTTGGATCCCTGGCGGACTGCAACGGGCGTAGGCGGACTGTCGGCGAGGCAGGACCGGAGGCAATTGCGATGATCCGGCGGACCCTCCTGCGAATCGGTGAGGCCACAAACTTTGGCCCCGAAGAGATCGTGGACAATCGCGACTCCTTCACGGCCGTTGAGGGCCTCGTCGTGTTTGGGCTCGGGCTCCTTCTGGCCGAATTCCTCACGGCGCACAGGAGCCGGTGCCTGCCTCTCGCCGGCAGGGTAATCGCTGCCTGTTACCCTTCCGCGATGACTCCTGGGCAGGACCTGTCGCTTCCGACGCTTCCCAATCTGCGCGACATCGGTGGCTACCGCACCAACAGCGGAGGCACCGTGAGAACGGGCTTCCTGTATCGATCGACCGCACTCGACAGGCTGGCCGGGGATGACATCGCGACCTTCGACTCGCTCGGAGTCCAATCGGTGTTCGACTTTCGGACGGAGGCGGAACGCTCGGCCGAACCCGACCGCTTGCCTTCTGGCGTGCGAGGGATTGTCCTCGACGTTCTGAAGGACTCCAGTGACGCGGCACCCGCACAGCTGTTCTCCATACTGGCCGACCCGAGAGCGGCCACCGAGCTGCTCGGTGATGGAAAGGCGATCCAACTCTTCGACCGGGGCTACCGCGAGCTGGTCACCTTGCCGAGCGCGCTCGATGCCTACGGGAAGTTCTTCACTGCCATCGCCCGATCACAGGCACGTCCTGCACTGTTCCATTGCACCACCGGCAAGGACCGCACTGGCTGGGCGGCGGCCGCGACCCTCCTGCTGCTCGGGGTGTCCGAAGCCGATGTCGAAAGTGACTATCTGCTGACGAACAGAGACCTTCTTCCGGCCCTTCAGCCGGTGTTCGACCGGTTCGAGTCCCTCGGTGGTGACCCCGATCTCCTTCGACCCGTGCTCGGCGTGGAAATCGAATACCTTCACGCTTCCCTAGGCGAGATGCGTAAGGCCTACGGCACAATCGAGCAGTATTTCAGTGACGGCCTTCGCATCGGCCCGGAAGATCAAGATTCGCTGCGTCAGGCTCTCATCTTGTGACTGCGCTGGAACCTCAGCACACGCACCACCAACGATCGCAATGCCACACGGGGGTGCCTCGCTGTCAGCATCTAGCCGCGCCATCTGCGGCCCGATCCGAGGAGTTGTTGCCGCCAGCGGCAGACCAAATATTTGGTGCTCAGTTCCTTCGCCTCGTCGGCCAGGCCCGAGAGTCGTTCTGGCGCGACCCCGAGCCGACATTGGGGGCCGATCACTCGACCTGATCTCAAAGGACGCCGTTCTGAGGCTTGGTGGCCGATCATTCCGGCTGGTCACACCGGCGAGATCGCGCCCAGGTGAACGCTTCCGGACGGTCGGTTAATTGCCCAGGCCGCCGAGTACGGCGTTCACGGCCAATGCCCAACGCCGGTCGATTGATTCGTGGGAGGTCCCAAGTCGACGGGCGTTCTCAGCGGCCGCGAGGCCTTGCAAGAGCGAGACAAGCACATGTGCAATGTCTGTTTCGTCACCGCGAAGAAGCCCAGCATCAACACAGCGCCGCACCCGCTCTACGATGAAGATCCTCACCGAGCTACTTGCTGCGAGCTCGTGTGGACCGGGCTCGAAGTCCGTGAACGGACGGGAAAACATCACTTCAGACAACACGGGATTCTCGCTGATGAAGTTGCGATAGATCTCAACGAGCTGGATCAGGTCGGAGCGGGGGTCATCAGAGTCGGCGAGATTTTCGAAGCGCCGTCGCAACAGCCGAAATCCCTCGAAGAACACCTCACGCACCAGCCCGCGCTTGTCACCGAAGAGCTCATAAACCGCTGGTGTCGAAGTCCCCGCCTGCCGGGCGACGCTTCTTGTCGTGAACCCGGCCACCCCTTCCCTTACGAGCAGCTCAACGGCGACAGACAACACGTGATCCCGCAATTCAGGGGTTCGCTGCTTCGCCCTGGGCATGAGCGAGCCCTACTGAGATGCCGGTGCGACAGGTCCACGGCCCACAGCGCGCCCGTCATCACTGCCGAGAGTGCACCCCCGACCACGAGCGTGAGGTATTGGGACGTTGTTCCGTAACATTGTTCCAGCTTAGACTGCACGCACAATTCGGACAAACGGGAGATGACCATGAGCGAGCTGGCGGCCTATGAACTGAAAGGGCGGATCGCGACGATCACCATGGACGACGGGAAGGTCAATGCATTCTCAATCCCGATGCTGCGAGCCGCCCATACTGCCTTCGATCAGGCCGAGCGCGATCGTGCCGTTGTGGTGCTGACCGGCCGGGAGAACTACTTCTCCGCCGGATTCGACCTCGACGTCTTCGGTGGCACACGCGATCAGGTTCTTGAGATGCTGACGCTCGGAGCGACCCTCGCCGAGCGGGTACTTTCCTTTCCGACGCCCGTGGTCGTTGCGTGCAGCGGCCACGCTTTCCCGGCCGGAGCGTTCCTTCTGCTGTCAGCGGACATGCGAATCGGGGTCGACGGCCCCTATTGGATCGGCCTCAACGAGGTGAAGATCGGCTTGACCGTGCCATGGTTTGCGATCGAGCTAGCGCGCCACCGACTGCATCCGGCCCACTTTGATCGAACCGTGGTCAATGCCACGATGTACAGCCCGCGCGGGGCCATTGCCCCTGGCTTTCTGGACCGAGTCGTCACCGCAGACGAGTTGCGGGATGCCAGCCTCGATGCCGCCGCAGAACTGGCCGAACTCAATCCCACGGCGCACGCTGAAACGAAGCTCCGGGCCCGGCGAGCCGTCCTAGACGCCGTGCGCTCCGCGATCGAGACCGAACTCACGGACGAGACCCTCAACATCGATCAAACGCGCGCATGACCGTTGCAGGTCACCCCACTCCCCGACGCGGCACACCGACCGCGGCCGATCGGGCCATCGCCACGATCGGCCTTCCACCCGAATGTCCCGTGACCTTGGGGACGTAGCTCGTTCAGGATTCACGAAGTTCCGGCATGCAACTCTCTACCGAGCGAGGCCGCCGTTTGGGATCACTCGTCCAATGCCCCAGACGATCGCAGGCTCTGTCGCACATTCGGCGTGCTCTCCAGGCCACGATGGCCAGAGTGACTCCACTGACGACATGGGCCTCTCCGCTCTTGCCAAGGATTCAGTTAGCTCATGTGTCCCGGCACCTGGGTGCCGTGCCAGGATCCATCTTGGTTGGCCGGCTGCCAGCTGCGAAAGTCCAGGTGGAGGGCTTGGATGGAGTGCTCGGCGCACACGGGCCCGGGCAGCGACCGCTGACGGCTTTGAGCGGATCGAGCTCGAGGAGATCGTGTCGTCTCCAGCGGTCACCTGCCCGCCCGAGCCCGCCGACCGCGCTGCGTCCCGTCACGACGTGGCGGGCAACTGCGTCGGCATGGTCTGGGTGGCCGGGATCGAGAGGGGCGGCGGCGGGTCAAGCAACGAGACGATGTTCTGATTGCCCGGACAGAGCGCATCGAGGGCGGCCGTGTTGATGGCGGTGGGAGGCAGGTTCGGTGGGCTGGCGTCGGGCCGGTTGATGTCGAGCGTGGTGGTGAGGTCTCCCACCGTCGATCGGCGCCACTGGCTGATGTTGGGGATGGAGATCCCGAACCGCTTCTCCAGAAAGAGCAGCATGGACGTGTGGTCGAAGACATCTGAGTTCACGGAGCCACCTCGTGAGAACGGCGAGAGGACCAGGGCCGGGACACGGAACCCGAGCCCGATGGGCCCCCGCATTCCACCGGTCTCAACCGGCAGGGTGGCGGCGGTGAGGAATTCCCCGGGCGTGCCCACGGGGGCCACGGGCGGGGGGACGTGATCGAAGAACCCGCCGTTCTCGTCGTAAGAGACGAACAAAACGGTCTTGGCCCAGACCTTGGGATCCGAGACGAGCGCGCTGAGGACCTGGTCGATGAACCACTCCCCGTTGTTCGGGGCGGCCGAGGGGTGGAGTCGACTACAGGGGGAAGGATCCAGCTCACCGAGGGCAACGTGCCGCTGTGGATGTCGGCCCGGAACTCGTCCGGCCACCGGGGCAGGAAGGCCCGGTTGTAGAGGTCAGTCCCTTCCTTGAGGAACTGGCTGAAGTAGAGCAGAGCGTTGAAGCCAAGGTACAGGTTGATCTTCTCCAGCTGCCCCACCGACGTGTCCGCGGGCTGGTACACCTTCCAGCTGATGTTCTTCTCGGACAGGGCCTCGGGCGCGGTGAACCAGTCGCAGCTCCCGACGGCGGCCGGGGCCTGCGCTGCGGTGGGGGTGAAGACGATCGGCCCGCCGTTCTTGCCGTCGGGGTCGAGCATGCCCGACAGGTAGTAGAGCCGGTTGGGCATCGTCGGGCCCAAGACCGAGCCGTAGAAGGCGTCGCACAGCGTGTAGGCGTTGGCCAGGGCCCAGAGGAAGGGGACGTCTGCCTGCGTCATATACGCCATGACCAACGGACCCTGGTCCGGACCGTCGAACGCCAGCTCCGAGTGCGCCGCCACGAAGCGGTCCATGGCGCCCATGTTCCAGCTCTCGTGCTGGGAGATCCACCCGTGGTCGGGTTTGGAATTGTCGCCCGCGCACTGGGCCGAGACGGTTGCCGGGTCGAGCCGGTAGGGCAGGAGCTGCCCGGCCGGCACGTGGCCCGCTGGTGCAGTGGCCCAGGCCTGGCTGAACGGCCCCAGGCTCCCGGAAGGATGATCGTCGAACCCCTTGGCATCCGGGTAGGTGCCGAAGTAGTGGTCGAACGACCGGTTCTCCATCATCAAAAAGACCACGTGCTCGATGGCGTCGAGATCGTTGCCGGCGGGACGGACCGCCGTGGCGCGGCTGATCGTCGCGCTGCCCCCGCATGCCTGCAGCAGCCCGCCCAGGCCCAGGGCCAGGCCGCCGCCCAGCACGCCCCGCCGGCTGAGGGAGGTCCTGTCGGCGAACTCGTCACCTTCCATCGGCTGCGGTCTCCTCGCGCGTACGTCCGACCCGCGGACCCCGGCCTCGGAACCCATGGCCAGCGTTCCCCGCCCGTGTGGTGCACTGTACCCAGGACCGCGGCACCGGCGGACCGGAGCGATGTACGCCAGATCGCACCAGTCGATGAGATGGAACAGGCGCACATGCTCGCGCTAGCAAGCATGTCTTGGATCGTGCCAGGCACTGCGCGGCCCACCTGGCGGTAGCGGATACCCGTCCACTCCCGCGATAATGCAGGAGTGGAGAACCTCACATTCTCAGATTCCATGGTCATCGGTCGTCCGGCAGAGTTCGTCTACGACATGGTCTCCGACGTGACCCGGATGGGCGAGTGGAGCCCTGTGTGCAAGGCATGCTGGTGGGACGAGGGCGATGGCCCCAACGTCGGTGCGTGGTTTACGGGTCGCAATGAGACACCCGAACGGACATGGGAGACCCGTTCCCAGGTTGTGGCGGCGGAACGCGGGCGAGAGTTCGCCTTCGTTGTCGGCGGGACCCGGGTCCGTTGGGGCTACACCTTTGCTCCCGTTACCGAAGGGACCGAGGTCACTGAGTCATGGGGATTCCTCCCAGATGGGATCGCGATGTTTGAGGAGCGGTTCGGAGATGAGGCCCCCACCCAGATCGCAAATCGCACCGAGGCGGCCCGTCAGGGCATTCCGGTGACCCTTGCCGCTATCAAGAGGGTCGCTGAGGCGGGGTAACCGCGGGTCGACACGTCTGACAACAGGGAGATTCAGCATGGTCTTTGTGCTGGCGTTTTCCGAGCAGTCCCAACGGGGTTCGAATCCGTGCCTCCACCTTGAGGGGGCGCCGGAGGCCGATCCCATTACCAGCGGCAATGCAGATTGAGCTGGGGATTCAGGAGCGGTTGGTCCCCATCGTCCCGCACTGTTCTTCGACGTCCCACGGACGTAGACGGACGAAGCTCGTGAGCCCGACCGCCCTCGGCAAGGCGTTCACGGATGACGTCTGACTCGACTCCTGGCGCCCGCCGAGGCCGACCTCGACCTTTCTCGCCAGGACGTTGCACCGTGCGAATGGCCCCGATTCCGCCCACCGGGGGCCATCGGCACGGACACCTTGGTCGTCGTCAGCCGGTGGCGCCGGCCTCCCGGACGATCCCGACCCATTCGACTACGTCCCAGAGCGCCTCGACCGAGACGTACTCGAGGGTTCCAAGCGCCAAGATCCCGGCGATACTACGCTTGGCCGACAGCTCATCGGGATACTCGATGACCGAGACGAGCGTGACGTCACTGGGTGCGAACGAGATGACTTTCGCGTCGCCGCCGTACTTCCCGATCACCGCGTAGATCGCAGCCGTTTGGGCATCGTTCTGCTCGTCGGTGAGGTCCCGCCAGGCCTCCGGGACGATCCTGGTGCGAGCGAGTTGCAGATGACTCAACGGGATCTCCTCTGGGTTCGATGCCGATGGTGGATGGGCTCGGACGCTCCGACGTTCACCCGAGCGCGTCCAGGATGTGCGGGACAGCTTGCTCGATCGTCAGCATCGCCCTGGTGTCGTATTCGATCCACTGGGTGTAGTTGAGGAGGTTCCGGTATGCCGGAGCAAGGTCGTCGGCTTCGGAGATGACCACCCCGTGGCTACCGTCGGCTGCGAGGTAGTGCCCAGTCACGCCCGGCCCGTCCCCCTCTTTGGCGAACACACCCATCAACTCTCTGGTCTCTTGCTTACTGAGGTACGGCTTCACCTTGTAGGTCGTGATGAAGATCATCTCTCCGGTGTCCTTTCGGGCGTCTGTCTGGGGAATGACTGTGAGTGAGATCTTGCGGACCCGCTGTTACAGCTGCGCGTCACTTCTGATGGCACGACCCGTCGGCTTCACCTAGTGTGCTTCTGGGCCAGGGGTGGGGTACCCGTTGGCCAGGGGGAATGGTGCATGGAGTTCCAAGTGCTCGGGCCCCTCAGGGTGATCGGGGCGGACGGCACCCACATCAAGTTGGCCAGCACGGCACAGCGCCGCCTGATGAGCCTCCTCGTTCTGCGAGCAGGTACGGCGGTGTCGGCCGACTTCTTGGCTGACCGCCTTGAACTCTCGTCCGGAGCGCTGCGAACATCTGTCAGCCGACTCCGGAAGATCGTCGGCTCCGACACCCTTGTCACTGCCGCACCGGGCTACGAATTGCGCACCGAGGCCGTCGACGCGAAGCGGTTCGAGCACCTTGTCGCCTTGGGCCGCTCGAGCGAGGAGCCCTTGGACGCCCGTTCGGCATTCGAAGCCGCCTTGAAGCTCTGGCGGGGCGAGGCCTACGCCGAGTTCGCCCACGAGCCGTGGGCCATCACCGAATCGTGGCGGCTCGCCGAGGCCCACGCCGGCGCCATCGAGGATCTGACCGAGATCCTGCTCGGACTCCGCGAGTGGACCGAGTCGATTGTGCACCTCGAGCCTCTCATCGGCGCACACCCCCTTCGGGATCGACCGCGCGGGCTGCTGATGCGCTCCCTCGCCGACTCGGGGCGACGAGTGGAGGCGCTCCGGGCCTTCCAGTCCTATCGGACCCTCTTGATCGACGAGACCGGCATCGAGCCGTCAGGGGACATCGTCGCTCTCGAGCGCACGATCGCGACCTCCACTACACCCGACATCGTGCTACCGGCAGGCACCGTGACCTTCCTGCTGACGGATCTGGACGGTTCGGCACGGCTCTGGGAGGAGTACGGAGACGACATGGGCACGGCGGTCCTGCGCCACTACGAGCTGTTGGACGAGGCGATCACCGGCGGCGGCGGCGTGCGCCCTGTGGAGCAAGGCGAAGGCGAGAGCGTGATCGGGACGTTCGCCCGGCCCGGCGATGCCCTAGCGGCCGCAGTCATGGCGCAACAACGGCTGGCGGCCGAGTTGCCGTGGTTGCCGGTTCGAATGGCGGTCCATACCAGCGAGGCGCAGCTACGCGGCGCCGGCCGCTATGTCAGTGGGACGATCCCCGAGGGCGAACGCCTGAGGGCGTTCGGCCACGGTGGTCAGATCCTTGTCTCCGAAAGCACGGCGGCAACCAGCGGTGTCGACCTACCCGACCGGTCCACCTTCGTCGACGTGGGGATGGCGTCACTTCGAACTCTGGGCCCTCCCGAGCGGTTGTGGCAGGTGGTGCACCCCGACCTGAGGTCGGAGTTCCCCCCTCTGCGTTCGCTTGCGCCACACGCCCTGCCGGTGCCATTGACCGTCCGCCCCTCCATCGGCGTTGTCGGGCGCGAGTCGGAGCTGCAAGCGATTGCAGACGCGACCAAGCGAGTCACCGGGGGCGAGGGGCGGGAGGTGCTCTTCATCTCGGGTGAGGCCGGCCTGGGCAAGACGACGCTTGTCGCGGAAGCCGCCCGGGCCGCATTCGACAGCGGTGCCTGTGTGCTGTTCGGGCACTGTGAAGAGGACCTTGCCACCCCCTATCAACTCTTCGCCGAGGCGCTCGGCCACTACGTGAGCCACGCCACCGAGGACCAGCTCATCGCACATGTGGAGGCCCACGGATCCCAGCTGGCCCGGTTGGTACCGGCACTCGCCACCAGAATCCCCGACCTCCCGCCTTTGAAGGCCGGCGACGCAGACACCGAGCGCTACCTGTTCTTCGCGTCGGTGGTGGGATTGCTGGCGACCCTGTCGGAACACCAATCCGTCGTCCTCGTTTTCGACGATCTGCAGTGGGCGGACGCCGGGAGCCTGCAGCTGCTGTGTCACGTGATCGGGTCGGATCAGGTGGCGCGAGTTCTGGTGCTCGGGGCCTACCGCGACAACGAGCTGACGTACGCCCATCCGCTCCTCGAGACCCTCGCCGCCATGCATCGACAGCTCAGGGTGGCTCGTGTCCAGCTCACCGGGCTCGATGACGCCGGGGTCGTGGCAATGATGGAAGCCACGGCCGGGTACGCCCTCGATGAGGCCGCGGTGAACCTCGCCCATGCCGTGTACCGCGAGACCGACGGCAACCCGTTCTTCGTGGGCGAGGTGTTGCGCCACCTGTCGGAGACCGGAGCGATCTATCAGGACACCACGGGACGGTGGGTGGCAACCGGCAGCATCGAGGACATAGGCCTGCCCGCCAGTGTCAGAGAGGTGATCGGCGCCCGGGTCGCCCGGCTGGGAGCCGTCGCCGTGCGGGTGTTGGCGCTCGCCGCGGTCATCGGTCGGGACTTCGACCTCGATGTCCTGGCCCGCGCTTCGGACACCTCGGAGGACGAGTCACTCGACGTGCTCGACGCTGCTGCTGCTGCCGCACTGGTGCGTGAGCGTCCGGGGGAACCGGGGCGCTACAACTTCGCCCACGCCCTCATCCAACACACCCTGTATGCGGACCTGGGTCCCACCCGCCTTGCCCGGGCCCATCGCCAGGTGGCCGAAGCCCTCGAAGACCTCTTCGGGGACCGCCCCGAGGACCGGCTTGGCGAGCTGGCCCGCCACTGGTTCAACGCCATCCAGCCCAGAGACCTGGCCAAGGCCCTCGACTATTGGCGCCGGGCGGCCGACGCCGCCCTCGACGCCCTGGCACCTGGCGACGCCCTCCGCTACTACACACAAGCCCTCGACCTCTACGCCCAGGCGGCAGACCCCGATGCGCTCCTGGCAATCGACCTGGGCATAGGGCTCGGCACGGCCCAACGCCAGATCGGAGATCCCGCATTTCGCGACACCTTCCTCGACGCCGCTCGCCGGGCAGCCGACCTCGGCGACACCGAGCGATTGGTGTCCGCCGCGCTGGCCAACGATCGTGGGTTCTACAGCGCCGTCGGAGTCATCGATGCCGACAAGGTCGAAATCCTCGAGATGGCCCTCCAGCTGCTTCCCGCCGGCAGCGCCGACCGGGCGCTCGTGCTCGCGACCCTGTGTTCGGAGCTCGCCCACGGCAGCCCGCTCGACCGTCGCCGGGCATTGGCCGACGAGGCCATCGCCGCGGCCGAGTCATCCGGTGACGACGCCATCATCGTTCGGACCCTCAACCACCTCTACATCCCGCTGCAGGTTCCGTCCCTGCTCGAGCTGGCGCTGGCCCGGACCGCCGACGCCCTGGTTCGAGCCGAGCGGGTCGGTGATCCGGCGCAGCTGTACTGGGCCGCGATGTGGCGTGCCGAGACGGCCGCTCGCGCCGGGGACATCGATGAGATGGACCGCTGCATCCAGATCCACGGATCGATGGCCGCTCAGCTTGACCAGCCGATCTTCACCTGGGGGCACACCTTCGTGTCTGCCATGCGGGCACAGCTCTCCGGGGATACCGACCGGGCTGAACAGCTGGCGACCAAGGCCCTTCAGATCGGCACCGATGGGGGCCAGCCCGACGCCGGCATCATCTTCGGTGCACAGCTCATGATCGTGAGCGGCCAACGCGGCACCATGAGCGAGCTGGCCACACTCATCGAGAAGCTGGCCGCCGAAACCCCCGACATCCCCCGGGGACTCTTCGCGTCACTATTGGCCAAGGCCCACGTCGAGGGGGACCGTACCGACCAAGCGCGAATCCTGCTGGATGAGTTCGCTACCGAAGACTTCGATCTCCCCCTGGACCAGATCTGGCTCACCGGAATGGTCGACTACGCCGAGGCAGCTATCGAATGCCGGGACCCGAAATACGCCGGGCCGCTGTTCGACCGGCTCGCGCCGTGGGCCGGTCAACTGCCGGCGACGGGCGCATCGGCATTGGGCCCGGTCAGCCACTATCTCGGCGGCCTGCTTGCCGTCCTCGGTCGCTACGACGAGGCGGACGCCTACTTCAACCAGGCCGCAGAGTTCAGCGACCGGGTGGGTGCCAAATTCTTCGCTGCCCGCACCGCTCTTTCGTGGGGAAGAATGCTTGCTGAACGCCGCGCTCTGGGCGATGCCGACAAGGCCCGTGATCTCTTCACCAGGGCCCATGCGGCCGCAGCAGCTCACGGATACCGAAACGTCGAGCGGCGTGCCGCCGCGGCACTTCAGGGTTTGGGCTGAACACCGGCGAAGCCTTGGGCCGTCACTGGGCACCGGTTCACGAGAGCCCCCCGACCAGCCAAATACCGAGCAGTCCCAACGTGGTTCGAACCCGTGTCTCCACCTTGAGAGGGAGGGTCGGTTTGAATCGGCCCGGGTTTCACAGAGAGTTGCTCTCTCCCAGCTGTGGGACGATCCTCAGCTGCCAGACACAAGGGAGAATGTCGCGCCCGTCGGATCCGAGACGGTCGCAAGTCGTCCGTAGGGGGAGTCCGCCGCTGGAACGACGACTGCTCCACCGAGGGTGACAACCTGGGCCAGTGACGCATCTGTGTCGGCCACCGCGAACACAATCGTCCAATGGGCCGGGACTCCGACAGGAAGGAAGGTTGCTGCGTCCATGATCCCGGCCAGCTCCTCGTCGCCGACCTTGAGCGTCGTATAGCGGAATTCCGGCGTGTCGCTCAACGTGTTCGTCGTCCACGCGAAGACGTCGCGGTAGAACGAGACGCACGTGTCGTAGTCCCGGGTCTGCATGTCGAACCACCCTGGGGTCCCCGGCTCTCCGTAGCGACCGAAGCCCCGGTGGATCTTCGGCTCCCACATGCCGATCACCGACCCTCCAGGATCGGCGACGACCGCCATGGTCCCGAGGTCGCCGACATCCATGGCGGGGACGAAGACCTGCCCACCGTTGGCCTCGACCGCCTCTAGCGTCGCCCGGGCATCGGCAGTGGCAAGGTAGGTGGTCCAAGCGTCCGGCATCGGGTTGTCGGATTGCTTGAGCATGCAGCCGGCGGTGAGTATGCCGTCTTTGGTGAAGTTGAAGTAGCCGCCGAACTCGGGTGCTGGTTCCTGGGCCTCCCAGCCGAAGACCTCGCCATAGAAGGTCCGGGCGCCGTCGGTGTCCGACGTCATGAGGTCTACCCAGCAGGGCGCACCGATCGGTGCATCGTCACGTGTAGCCATCGGCTCCCCCAAGGTTGAGATGCGTTAAGCCCACCGCAGCCACGTCACCGCCACAATAACGAAACCCAAGCGCTTCGGCCTCCATCTTCGTAGCCCTTGACCGAAGCTTGGCTCACTTCCAGCGTACTCCGGCCCGAGACTCGATTCCAGAGGCGCGAGGCCGGTTGCCCTCATTGACCTGGTGCGGCCCCGCCAAGTCGGCGCCTACCAGACAGCATGGAGCTCTGACAGGGAGTCGAGATATCCGCGCTCCTCCTCGGTCACATCCACGAACTCGATACCTACTCTCAGCCCATTGCACTCGCCCGGCCCGGCGTGTCGGACCTCTCCCCGAAGTTGCATGGCCAGGATGATCCGATGCCCGGCCGTCTCTTCGGGCGTGACGTCAAGGCACTCGAGGCCGGCTCCGGCAGAGGACATATCGATGACGCGGCAGTTGCGCCAACGCTCCCCCGGATCGCCTTCGACCATGTACTTGGCACGCCAGTCCGTGAATTGTCGAGGCAAAAGCCTTCGTATCTCTTCCATCCCGCCCACCTCCTGTTGCGAGCGGCACGTATCCGTGCGCCGCAACAAGTGGTGCAGCAGCGCACCGAGGAATACCGCCCAGTTACCTGATCCCTCAATGGCTACATCGGCATTTCAGTGACGAACCTGAAGTCACATCTAGGACATTGCCCGTGACAATCCTGTCGTCCGGGCACATCTACCCGAACTTCTTCTCGATCTCGGCGAAGAACGCGTCGGACAGCTGCACGAAACGTCTGGCATCCAGTTTGATCTCGTCACCCACTTCGTACTTCGAGATCGACTTCGCGGGATTCATCTTGATGGTCTTGTCCTGGGCCAAGATCCCGTGGTTTTCCAAGGTCGCGGTACAGAGAACTTTCACTTCGTTCAGGGGATTGCCATCCTTCCCTTCCAACCCTCTCTGTCGATGACATAGGGAGATGTCGAGCACGAGGACCATGTTGTTGAAGAAGAGAGGCTCGAACGACAAGATCGTTCGGTCGACCTGCGCAGCCTTGGCCCCGGCGGCCTTCCTTGCTGAGTCGACCAAGGCAGTGCGTGCCGCCACCTGGGCAGTAACCCGTGTGCGGCAGTCGTCGATGTACCCCTTCGGATGACTGTTTCTGGAAAGCACGAGAGGTGACTTTCCGCACTTGCGGAGACCCAAATTGTCATCGATCTGATCCGGTCGCTCCGGGACAGGGACACCGGACGTGTTTGACTGAGGCAGGGCGTGCGGAGGCTCGACGAGGGCACCCAGAGGATGGCTCTCCGCAAGCTGCTCATTCTCGATGCAGCCGACGCCTTGGGTGATCTGCGGGTGCCACCTCGGCGTATCAGTGAGATCGTGCACGGAAAGCGGCGGATCACCGCCGACGCGGCTCTTCGGATGGCCTGCTACTTCGGAACCATCGAATGATTCTGGCTGAATCTTCAAGGTCGGTACGACCTGGAGTTGGAGCGCGTTCGTCTCCTGGACACCCTCGAGGGGATCCGACCGCTCCAGAGCACCTGACAATGTGGTGGTCCAGACGAGGAGGATCCCGATTACCACCCTCGCCCCGCCGGCGATGATCCACGGTCAGGTGAGGGGAGCTGGTACTGAACTGTCGAACCCGGACCCGAGCGAGTTCCTCGCCCAGGTGGCCGACCCCCTCCTCGCCCAGTCGGCCATCGACAGGGTCCAGAGTGCCGCATAGGAACTGGTCATCGACGGCGAGTCCTACCGCAAACGACCGAAGCCACAGGCGGTGCAAGCGCCACCGGTGGCCGGTCCTCCCCGAACTCGCCGGAAGCCCACCGATTGACACCACCGTGCTGATCGGCCAGCATCGCGGTTGGAGGCACGAATCGGGGAAGGGGGTCCCATGCTCGTGGCGGAAGGGTGGTCCCATG
>Ga0182014_10003846_pt1 | contig 17742 bp, 11 predicted proteins | sample 612S2DmetaG_FD_120489 | JGI IMG/M metagenome (GOLD analysis project Ga0182014, IMG submission 120489) | Permafrost microbial communities from Stordalen Mire, Sweden - 612S2D metaG | ecosystem: Environmental > Terrestrial > Soil > Wetlands > Permafrost | place: Sweden: Stordalen | collected... | reverse complement strand
TGGATCAGCACACGGTCGGCGGTCTGCCCCTGGCTGGAATGACTCGTCACGGCGTAGCCGTGGTCAAGGTGCGGATTCTTCACTGAATCAAGCTCGACGACACGATCACCTGAGCGGCCTCCGTCCATCTTCAAACTCATGCGCCCATCCTGGCCGATGCCTTCGACGGTTCCCAGTTCGCGGTTGGCCAGCTTCATGTCTGGATACGGCGCGGTGAGGTATAGTCCGCCGCTTTGGACCGTTTGATCTCCGTATCTGTCAGTCCGGCCATGCCCGCTCCTACCCGCTTACGAAAAGTACACCCACTTAAAAAACAGAATACACCCAAAAGTACACCCGCCAGAACACGGCTGCACCTGGATGCATCTGGACGCAGAAAGACGTAAAGCCTAGCATTTGCTAGGCTTTACGTCTTTCTATTGGATGTCTTGGGATGCTCTTGGAAGGGTTCCTGGCGAGAGGGGGATTCGAATACGCAGCTAAGTTAAATGGAATGAATATAATGCTAAAATTTGGATTCGAATCTATACCATAATCTATACCCTTCAGCATTTTTTCTGGATTTTTAGCGAAACGATAACGCACTATCCTTTCGCTACGAAGAAATCAACGAAAGGATGCCGAGCCAGACATTGATCACAACGCCCGACGAGGACGTTGTGTCCTAAAGCAGCCTCATGGCGAAACTGTCTGTGCCTTCGAGTCATGGACAAATCTATTCAGATATAGGCGATTATGGGTGTCTATATGGAAATGGAATTTGCTGGCCATATGGGTGCGTGTGGGTGTATATATGTTTGAAGTCCACAATGCTCGAGACGGCCAACATCCAGATTTTGCCCGAGGTCCTCTCCCTGATCGGGGAGATCGACGAATTCAAGGGAGCATGGCGGGCGCTCGGAACGCTTGCGCCGGAACGGCTCAGTGCCTTGCGCCGCGTTGCGACTATCGAAAGCATCGGATCTTCAACGCGCATTGAGGGGAGTCAGCTTTCTGACCGCGAAGTTGAGCGCCTGCTGGCGAACTTGGAGATCCAAACTTTCGCCAGCCGCGACGAGCAGGAGGTCGCAGGCTACGCCGCCGTCATGGAAACGATTTTCCATGCCTGGCAGGATATTCCGCTGACCGAGAACCACATCAAACAGCTTCACCGCGACCTGCTCCAGTACAGCCTGAAGGACGACCGCCACCGCGGCGAGTATAAGAAGCTCCCCAATCATGTCGCAGCCTTCGATGACGATGGAAAACAGATCGCGATTCTCTTTGAGACGGCAACGCCATTCGAAACTCCGAGGCGCATGGTGGAGTTGGTTGAATGGCTGCGCGCCGAGGAGGAGTTGAAACGCCTTCACCCCTTGCTCGTCGCTGCTATCTTCACCGTCATCTTCCTCGCTATCCATCCTTTCCAGGATGGTAATGGTCGTCTGAGCCGCGTATTGACAACGCTGTTGCTGCTCAAAGCAGGATACGCCTACGTACCTTTCAGCTCGCTTGAGAGTGTGATCGAGAATTGCAAGGAAAGCTACTACCTGGCGTTGCGGCAAACGCAATCCACCATACAGACCGACACTCCAAACTGGCAGCCTTGGCTGCTCTTCTTTTTACGCGCCCTGCAGCAACAGAAGCGTCGGCTGTCGGTCAAAGTGGAGCGTGAACGATTGGTCCTGGCCGCGCTGCCTGAGTTGGCTGTCAGTATTCTCGAATATGCCCGCGAGCACGGGCGCGTGACGATGGCGGACATGATCAGGCTAACCGGTGCCAGCCGCAACACGCTCAAAGAACACTTCCGCAGGCTAGTAGGGATTCAACAACTATCACTTTACGGAAACAAGAAAGGTTCTTGGTATGCGCTCAAGTGAACCTTCGAAATATCTGAACCAATGCACACATGGGAAGTCATCAAGCGAAATACCGAACAACAAATAGCTGCACCAGGTGAATTTTGAATTGCCAACAGGGCACGATGGGAGTCTTGGGCGCATGACCAAATCTGAAGCGCTAACACGGTCAGAACTTATCGACCAGCAACTCGCCCTGTCAGACTGGAACGTCAAAGATCCCGCGCAGGTTGTCGAGGAGTTTGACATCCTTACCAACCTTCCCGAAGGCGTCGCCGAGCCGCGCACCCAATGCGAAGGCCATCAATTCAGTGATTACGTGCTTCTTGGAAAAGACCGTAAACCACTTGCCGTAGTCGAGGCCAAGAAATCCAGTCGGGATGCCGCTATTGGCCGAGAGCAGGCCAAGCAATACTGTTACAACATCCAGAAGCAGCTGGGCGGTGAGTTGCCGTTCTGCTTCTACGCCAATGGGCTAGAAATCTACTTCTGGGACCTTGAGAATGCACCACCAATTAAGGTTGTTGGTTTTCCCACGCGAGATGATCTGGAACGTTTTGCCTACATCCGTCGCAACCGTAAACCCCTGACCCAAGAGTTTATTAATACCTCAATTGCCGGGCGCGATTACCAAATCCGCGCAATCCGAGCAGTGCTGGAAGGCATCGAGAAAAAGAAGCGCGATTTTCTCTTGGTGATGGCCACTGGTACCGGTAAGACACGCACTTGCATTGCTATGGTGGATGCATTGATGCGCGCCGGCCACGCCGAAAGAGTGTTGTTCCTCGTCGACCGCATTGCGTTGCGCGAACAGGCTCTGGCTGCGTTCAAGGAACATATGCCCAACGAGCCCCGTTGGCCCAATGTGGGCGAAAAGCTCATCGCCAAAGACCGTCGTGTGTATGTCGCCACCTACCCTACAATGTTGAACATTATCCGGGATGAGGACCAACAGCTGTCACCCCACTTCTTTGATTTCATCGTGGTTGACGAGAGCCACCGTTCCATCTATAACACCTACGGCGAAATCCTCGATTATTTTAAAACCATCACCCTTGGTCTCACGGCCACGCCAACCGACATCATCGACCACAATACCTTCCAGCTATTTCATTGCGAAGACGGCCTCCCCACCTTCGCCTATACCTTCGAGGAAGCAGTTAACCGTGTGCCACCGTTCCTCTGCAACTTCCAAGTCATGAAAATACAGACCAGGTTCCAGATGGAGGGGATCAGCAAGCGCACCATTTCGCTGGAAGATCAAAAGAAGCTCATCTTGCAAGGCAAAGATGTTGAAGAAATCAACTTCGAAGGAACCCAACTCGAAAAGCAGGTGATTAACAAGGGGACCAACACCCTGATCATCAAAGAGTTCATGGAAGAGAGCATCAAAGACACCAATGGTGTCCTGCCCGGCAAGACCATCTTCTTCTGCGCTTCCAAGGCCCATGCTCGCCGTATGGAAGAAATCTTCGACAAGCTCTACCCCCAACACCACGGCGAACTGGCCAAAGTGTTGGTCTCAGACGACCCGCGTGTGTATGGCAAGGGCGGTCTGCTTGACCAATTCACCAACAATGACATGCCCCGGATTGCCATCAGCGTGGATATGCTCGACACCGGCATCGACGTGCGCGAGATCGTCAACCTCGTTTTCGTCAAGCCAGTGTACTCCTATACAAAGTTCTGGCAGATGATCGGACGCGGCACGCGTCTACTTGAAACCAACAAGCCCAAACCATGGTGCACGGAAAAAGATGTGTTTCTGGTCCTCGATTGCTGGGACAACTTCGAATATTTCAAGCTACAACCCAAAGGCAAGGAGCTGAAGCCGCAGCTGCCGTTGCCGGTGCGGGTGGTCGGCCTGCGTCTGGACAAGATCGAAAAGGCCGCTGACAGCGGACACGCGGACCTTGCCGAACATGAGATCGCCAAACTGCGCCAACAGATTGCCACGCTACCCAAGGATTCCGTCGTGATCAAAGAGGCGGCAGTCGCTTTGGCGCGCCTTGATGACGAGAATTTCTGGGTAAACCTTACGCACCAGAAGATAGAATTCCTACGCATCGAGATCAAACCTCTCTTCCGGACCGTATCCGAGGCAGATTTCAAAGCCATGCGTTTTGAGCGGGATTTACTCGAATACTCCCTGGCAATGCTGAATAAAGATAAGGAGCAAGCCGACACCCTCAAGGAGGGTATCGTTGAGCAAATTAGCGAGCTGCCACTTTCTGTGAGCTTCGTCAAACAGGAAGAATCACTCATCCGCGCCGCGCAGACCAACCACTACTGGGTCAAGGCAGATGAAGACCAATTCGACGAATTGATCGTCAGGATCGGTCCGTTGATGAAATTCCGAGAGCAGATGGTTGGTGCAGGTCCAGTGCATCTCGATCTCGCCGACGTGCTACATAACAAGGAAATGGTTGAGTTCGGCTTACAGCACGAGGCTGCCAGCATCAGCCGCTACCGCGAAATGGTTGAAGCTCTGATTGCCGAGCTTACCGAGCACAACCCGGTATTGCAAAAAATCAAGAGGGGCGAAGCTATCAGTGCTGATGAAGCTGACCAGCTAGCCGATTTACTGCACGAGGAACATCCGCATATCACGGAGGTTCTGCTGCGCCAGGTCTACAAAAATCGCAAGGCCCATTTCCTCCAATTCATTCGTCACATCCTCGGTATCGAATTGCTGAAGAGCTTCCCGGATGAAGTGAGCGCCGCTTTTGATCAGTTCATCCGCGCGCACACCACTCTTTCCAGCCGACAGATGGAATTTCTCAATCTACTGAAAAACTTCATCATCGAGCGCGACAAGGTGGAAAAGAAAGATCTGATCAATGCGCCATTCACGGTGATTCATCCGCAAGGCATCCGCGGTGTGTTCAGCCCTTCCGAAATCAACGAAATCTTGCAACTGACCGAACGGTTGGCTGCCTAAGGAATAGGTAATTCCATGCTGCAAAACAGCCCCGAACTCAAAGGCAAAATCGAGCAACTTTGGAACAAGTTCTGGAGCGGGGGTATCAGCAACCCGCTTACCGCCATCGAGCAGATAACCTATCTGCTATTCATGAAGCGTCTCGATGATCTGGATCGAGATCGCCAATCAAATGCAGAGTTTGCAGAGGAAAGTTACGTTTCTAAGTTTGCAGGCACTTGGATTCCACTGGAATATCGCACTCAGCCAGAGCCTGACAAATTCGCCATCGATAAGCGCACTCTACGATGGAGCGAGTTTAAACATATGCAGGCCGAAGAGATGCTGCAGCACGTCCAGAGCAAAGTGTTCCCCTTCCTCAAGGACATGAACGGCACCGAGTCCAACTTTACCCACCACATGAAGAATGCGGTATTCATCATCCCGAAGCCATCCCTGATGGTGGAAGCGGTGAAAACCATTGACGAGATCTTTGAAGTGATGGAGAAAGACTCGAAGGAAAAGGGCCAGGCCTTCCAGGATATCCAGGGCGATGTCTACGAAATGTTGTTGTCGGAAATTGCCACTGCAGGCAAGAACGGCCAGTTTCGCACCCCTCGCCACATTATCAAGCTGATGGCCGATTTGGTGCGCCCGCAACTTGGCCACAGGTTTGCAGACCCGGCCTGCGGCACCGGCGGCTTTTTACTTGGCGCCTATCAGTACATAGTTACTCAGCTCGCACTCAAAGCAGGCATCAATGACCTTTCGCCCGATGAGGACGGCTTCGTTCGTACTTCGGTGGCCGCATCGCTCACAGAAAATGCAAAAGCAATATTAGCCGGGTCGCTATGGGGGTACGACATCGATAGCACCATGGTGCGCCTTGGGCTAATGAACCTGATGATGCACGGCATCGACGAGCCGCACATCGACTACAAGGACACGCTCAGCAAGAGCTACACCGAAGAGTCGGAATACGACATCGTGATGGCCAACCCGCCTTTTACCGGCAGCATTGACAAAAGTGACATCAACGAAAATCTGCAATTGGGCACCACCAAGACCGAGTTGCTGTTCGTGGAGAACATCTACCGTCTTCTAAAGAAAGGCGGCACAGCCTGCGTCATCGTGCCGCAGGGAGTTCTCTTTGGCTCGGGTGGCGCTTTTAAGAATCTCCGCCAGCTGCTGGTTGAGCGTTGCGACCTCAAGGCGGTGATCACACTGCCCAGTGGTGTATTCAAACCATATGCTGGCGTCAGCACTGCCATCTTGCTGTTCATCAAGGTGTGGGGGCCGAAGGACAAGGTGAGCCAGCCCGCCACTGAACACGTCTGGTTCTACGAGATGCAAGCTGACGGCTACTCGCTGAACGACAAGCGCGAAAAGGAGGAAGGCTTCGGCGACCTTCAGGACGCCATCGAGAAATATCACGCCCGCAACGCCGCCAGCGATGCCGACCGCACAGCAAAATGCTTCATGGTGCCGCGTGCTGAAATCGAGGGAGAGGGCTACGATCTCTCGCTATCTCGATACAAACACGGCGTGTTCGAGGAAGTGCGCTACGATCCGTTGGACGTGATTCTGGATCGGCTGATTCAAGCTGAAGTGGGGGAAGTCGACGAAGCGGAACTGGCAATGGTGCAAAGCGGCATTGTGCGCGATTTGCTGGAGTTGAAGGGAGAACTGGGATGAGCTGGCCCCACAAACTCCTGAATGAAATCTTGGATCAATCAGGTCGCCACCGTGCAGGTGAGCAAAACTTGCCAGTGCTATCAATCACGATGAAATATGGCTTGATCGATCAGGCCGACAAATTCAAGAAGCGTGTTGCAAGTTCTGATACGTCAAACTATCGCATCGCTTTTAAGAACGAGCTTGTGGTTGGATTCCCTATAGACGAAGGTGTCCTTGGATTTCAGACAAAATATCCGGCCGGAATTGTCAGTCCGGCATACGACATTTGGAGACTGAAAAGCGAGACAGACAGCCACATTCCTTTCCTTGAACGCTATCTGCGGTCACCTCAGGCAAGGAGTTTATACGCCTCGCGCATGCAGGGTGCTGTCGCACGCCGGCGAAGTCTGACAAAAGCCGACTTCCTCAATCTGGAAGTCCCATTTCCTCCCCTCGACGACCAAATCCGTGTGGCCCATTTACTCGGCAAGGTGGAAGGGCTGATTGCCCAGCGCAAAAATCATCTGCAACAGCTTGAGGATCTGCTCAGGAGCGTGTTTCTGGAGATGTTTGGTGACCCGATCTTGAATCCCAACGGGTTTCCAGTTAAGCGCCTTTCGGAGTTCTATGTCAATCCGAAAGACGGTACCAAGTGTGGTCCTTTTGGAAGCGCTCTGAAGAAGGAAGAACTGGTCGATTCTGGCGTACCTGTTTGGAACATGGACAACATCGCGACTGATGGCCAAATGGTTTTGCCTTTTCGCATGTGGATCACGAAAGAAAAATACGATGATCTTGCGGCGTACTCGGTTCTGGATGGCGACATCATCATTTCGCGTGCGGGCACAGTTGGAAAAATGTGTGTGGCTCGAATGAACGGAGAGGCTGCCATTATCAGCACCAATCTGATTCGACTCCGCCTCGGCTCTGATTTGCGTCCACTGCATTTCGTGTCGTTGATGTTGTATTGCAAGGGGCGGGTTGGACGCCTGAGAACTGGCTCTGACGGATCATTCACCCACATGAATACAGGAGTCTTGGATTCGCTTGAATTTCCTTATCCGCCCGTAGAGCTTCAGGATCGATTTGGCGCCATCGTCGAAAAGGTCGAAGGCATCAAATCCCGTTACCAAGAAAGTCTCACCGATTTGGAAACTCTTTACGGTGCGCTAAGCCAGCAGGCGTTCAAGGGCGAGTTGAATTTGTCGCGGGTACAACTGCCCGACGCAGTCGAAGGAGAAAACATAGTGGCCACGACCCCTTTGCCCGCGCAATTCACTGCGCCAGAGATCAACCTTCCTGAAACCGAGTTGTTGCTGCCCGCGTTGAAAAACAGCGACAAGCTTCAACCATTAATGGAGTTTTGGCTGGAGGCCTACCGTGCACAGCTTGGCGGTTCTGCTTTCTCCGTCGAGGGCTTCATCACCGCCGCACAATCCCGGTTAGCAGAATTGCACCCGGAAGCCGACTTTGAACTTGGAGTCGGCGCCTATGAACACATCAAGAGCTGGGTCTTCGACGCGCTGGCCGCTCGCAAGCTGACGCAGGCCTTCGATGACATGGGCAACCGCATTCAACTGAAGGCGGCGCAGGCATGAAACTGGTGCGCTTGAAGATTACAGACCCCAATGGCTTTCGCAGCCTCCCCTGTGGTTTCGAGCATTGCTTTCGCACCGAATGGACCATGCAGGAAGAACTCATAAGCCCTGATGGCTTCGCGCCCTTTGTTTGCGCTGGCCCCAATGGCAGCGGCAAATCCAACCTGCTGGAAGCGCTGGCGGCGATTTTCTTCCAACTGGAAGTACTGCGTGTGCGGCGCAGCTTCTTGCCCGAGGCGCTTCAAGGTGAGGCTCTCAACTTCTCTCCAGTCGCTTTCGAACTGGATTACCTGATCCGCGTCCCTGCGGAGTACCGTGGCCCTGACAGCCCGGAATGGGCTAATGTCGGCGTTTTGAAAAATACTGGCGAATCGGTCCGCCTTTTCTGGAATAACCAGAGCAACTTCGACGCAGGTGTGCCCGAAATTCTCGCAGGCAACCTGGCTGACATGCTGTTGCCACAGTATGTGCTCGGCTATTCGTCGGGCGAGAACGAAATCCTTAGTCTGCCTTTCTTCAAAATGCGTTTCGTGCAGTTTGATGAATATTGGAATGCACTGACAAAGCAGCTTTCATACCCCGGCCACCCAGAAACACGGCTGGTCTACCTCGACAGCGGTTTCAGTCAGGCCATTTTGCTCTGCAATCTGCTGTTCCAGGACGAGGCAACCTTACAGGCCTTCCGCGAGGACGTGGGCATCGGTGCACTTAAGGAGTTTCGCATCATCCTGCGGCGCAGTATTGCCCTTGAGCCGGAACAACTGCAAGACTTCGCCAGCGAGGACGAAAGCCAGCGCCAGTCGCCGGAGGAGATCGTCAAGAGTAACCCAGCACTGAGCGCCGAAACCGACGAGATGGGCGTCACGCACTACCGCCTGAATCTGATCCAGTTGCTGGAGGGTGGTGACAAATCCTCGCTGATGGTCAGCGCCCTGAAGCGTTGCGCCACCATAAGCTACGTAGACGAGGCCACGGATACGCTGACTCTCGATTATTGGGTGAATGAGGCGACAAAAGAAGCCTTTCGCGAGAACTTCGACAATTCTCCCCTGGCCTTGTTTCAGGCCTTTCAGGTGTTGTTGATGCTGAATCTATATGCTGTCATCCCCGCCATAAAAGAGGATTTGTACCAATCCACGAGCCATTATGTGAACGAGACAGTGCCGGTGCTGGCCTCGGATCAGCGCATCATGCGCTTCAAGTTCGTGCGCTTCACCAAACAGTGCCTGGCTGAACCGATAATGCTCAAGCAGCTGTCGGACGGCGAACATCAGTTGCTGCACAGTTTGGGCTTGTGCTTGCTGTTCCGCAACACCAACAGCCTTTTCCTGCTCGACGAGCCGGAAACCCATTTCAATCCAGACTGGCGCGCCAACTTCATCAGCCGACTGCGTCAATGCCTGCCCGGCACGGGTGAATTTGCGCAGGAGATGCTGATCACTACCCACACGCCATATCTGATTTCCGACAGCAAGCCGGACAAGGTATTGGTGTTCGAGAAGGACAAAGCCAGCGGCGCGGTCAGCATCACCCACCCCGATTACAACACCCTGGGCGCATCCATCAACAAGATCACCATGAGCCCCATCTTCGGCAAGCGAGAAACCATTGGTGGATATGCACAGGCGCGGCTGGAAAATTTCCACGCACGCTTCGAGCAAGGCGCAGATGTGGGTAGCCTGATCGACGATATCCAACGCGAGCTAGGCGATTCGGTAGAAAAGATCTTGTTGATTCAGTCCATCATGGACGAGGCCAAACGCGAGAAGGGTGAGGGTCAGAACTGATGCTGTTCCCCTACACTTATGTGCCGCATCAGATGGAGCGCATGCAGCGATTTATCAACTTCATCTTCTATCAGGTTTGGTGTCGTGCGCTGAAGGCCGGTCCTTATAACTTAAGCCTATTTGATGCCAATCCAGCACTCAAAGAGGTGATGACATCTTTTGCCTACGACAATACCGAGGCCGGAGATCGCTTTTCCAGCCAAGTTCAGGGTATTTATCAGAGTTTCTCTCAGCTATCCCGACAAGAAATCGCCCAATTCAAGCGTTGGTATCAGTCCAACAATTATGTCGAAAAGGTCTGTGCCAATGACCCGGCTCTGCAACTAGCTCGTTATGCAGACATCGCCGTGACCCACCAAAATCTTGCTAATCAACTCGGCACATTCTTCAAGGGGCTGTATTCGCAATCTTTGCTGGACCTTGCTGCCCTGCGTGCCAAGATTGGTGAGATCGACAATCACTATCAAGCCTTTGTGACGACAAACAACGCCGGCAAATGCCCGTTTTGCGGCATCACTGACTTGCTGGGCGAATATCACAGCAAGCGCGAGGCCTACGACCATTACCTGCCTAAAGCTATCTATCCGTTCAACTCCATCAACTTCAGAAACCTTGTTCCGGCCTGCCACTACTGCAACAGCAGTTACAAGACCAGCAAAGACACAGCATACGCCCCAAAAGATCCCACTGGTGGTCCACACCGCCGTGCAGTCTTCTACCCCTACGCGGTGGAGCCATACGCAATCCAGTTGCGGGTCGCGCTGCAGCATAACAACATCGAGAAACTGAAGTCGGAAGACATCACGTTACAGTTTGGTCCTGACGAGTTGAGCGAAAAAATCGACGCCTGGCGGGATGTGTATGGCATAGATGAACGCTACAAGGCCAAGCTCTGCGGGAAAAACGACGGCAAGTACTGGCTGACCCAAGTGTTGGATGAATGTCGGGCGTATGGCAAGCAGCCCGCCGATATTCTAAATATGCGCGCAGAGCAGGCACAGACTCGACCATATGCCGATTGCAATTTTCTCAGAAAGCCGTTCCTGGATGCCTGCAAGAATTCCGGCATTTTCCGGATCTGACAACGATTAGGACTTCGTCGGCAACATCATGCCCGCAGTTCGAAGCTGATTCAGAAGCTCGATGATCTGCAACGTTTTCCATACCGGCACTGCGTTGGGAAGCAGGCGTTTACGTGGTTCGATCCAACGACGTGAGTCGTTCCGTGTATCCGATAGCTGCGCAGACAGGCCTCTTTCGCGTATCCCGATTCGCTAGCGGGGAGCTGTCACTTTAGCGCCGTCGCTTGCCGTCAATGACGCTGTTTTGGCTCCCCCACTCCTTTGTCGCGGTACCCCCAAAAAGCTATGACTGCTGCGCTCGTTACGGCTGCACTGTGCCTGCTCTCGCCCCCGCCGCGGGGGACACTTCAACGAAAGAGGCACAACATGACGAACGCAGCTACACTCTCAGAATCGAAACTCCGGCAATTCACCGGCTCTGAAAACTGGTATCGCCACGGCATCAATCGTTCTGTGCTCTACACCGATGGCGCTCAGTTTCTCGCCCAGCAGGGCGGAGCCTACTGGTTGCTCGACATCATCGCAATCGCCCAGCAGCATGAGCCGCGCGTTGCCCAAGAAGAGTTTCAGGTCTGGAAGTTGCAAGTTCGCGCCGACCGCAGCGCAACCGTTCTCTGCGACGACGGCAATGGCAACGTCGTTTACACGCAGGAGATCCCGTTCACGGATTTCCCGCTGGACGAAGTGAAGCTCTACTTCGCCAACAATGTCATCCACTTGCCCAGCGAATACTAGCTGGGCCGCCCGCGCCGGCCAGAACCGGCGCGGGCATTTGCTTCAGCTTCAGTATTCATCTGAGTATGGAGGCTGCGCGTGGCACATTGAGCAAACGCACTTTCGCCAATTCTTATCACAGTTGTCCCTACCTGGCAGGAATGGTGACCAACGAAAGGTCCGTCACTGCGACAAGCCCGAGTGCCGTCAGACTGGCTCTCTGTGCTGAGGACAACTTCTTGGTCGCTACGATCAAGAGGTGTCTCGGCCGTGAACACGCAACATATGCAAACCGCCGATGCTCTTCATTGCCTGAAGAATGGTCAATCCAATGCTCGAAATGCCCGCCCTGACTTCGTTTGTCGGCTGACGAAACGAGCATTACCGCGTCCAACGTCTCGCCTTTCGCATCATGGATGGTCGTAGCCCGAATGCGAGAAATGCCGCTACGCTGATAGAGCGTATCGCGCACAAATACATTTGCTGCCTTTGACGGGGCCCTGACTTTTCCTTGTTGAGCATCCCAAGGACTTGCCCCGGTTGGTAGCTTTACCCATTCGCTACCCAAAAAGCTCTTGAGCTTTGCCGCCCACTTTGACCACGTCAGAGGTCTTCCATTTTCCTCGAATGGGAATAGTCCACCGGCCCGCTTAAGCAGTGACCACAGATACAGTCTCCAACGAATCGGGTCATCTACGCTCTCCGGGCAATAGAACCACTGAGGGTTCCCTTTTCCTGCGAAAGCAAGATGTGAAACCGCCTTGCCAACTTGTTCAAATGCGCTTTTCACATCATCCGACTTGCCGCTCGCACCATAGAAACTGTTAAGGGCAGCCGCGAACAACTCGACTATCGTTCGACCGATATCGCTTTGCGGTGAAATCTTTGACAGCGTGCTCTTCCCCCGAGCTACAATGGCACACCTCCGGGGATCGAGCTGGAGCGCACTGATCAGTTGTTTGAACTTTCCCGTAAGGTCAGCTCCCACAAGATCGTCATACTCATACAGGACACAGGATGGCGCAACTACAGACTCCCGATGCCCACGAACGCGGCTGCCCGTCCTAATAATGTTGCAGCATACATCCACAATGGCTTGACTACTGCGGAAATTGCTCGACAGAATTCTCTTGTACATCTTGAATCGATCACTGAATTGACCGATCATTACCGGATCTACTTTGCGAAATTCATAAATCGACTGGTCAAGGTCGCCGACAATATGCACAATTGTGCCTTTTGCAATCAGACACTCCAGTAATTTCAACTGTGCTGGAGATAAATCCTGACACTCGTCAATGATGATCACGGGGAACCGTTTTGCGATGCGCGTTGCAATATCGTCGTAGCTGGCGAGCACCCGACATGAAATGAATTCCGCATCTTGATAAGTTGCAAAGCCTGCCTTCCAAAACCGCACTTTACAGCATTTCAGCGCCACTCGATTAGCGGGGTCAACGATTATCGGCTTTATTGTCGAGTCTAATGTCTCTGGCTCTCCTTGGACGCTGAAAGAGAATGATGTAGGAAGAACCGGAATGTGGTTGCCGGCAATCGGGGCGTTAAACGATTGCAAGAACCCCGCCCTGGAATCGTCTTCAATTATCCTGATTCTCCGGTCGCCCTGTTTGCCGTCATATTTCGTAAAGCGGTATGCAAAAGGCTGAAATATATAGCCGTGTAGCCAGCTATCAAATGTACCTACAAAGTGCGGGTGGCGCGAGACAAGCGATCCGCCATATCTGATAATCCTTTCGTTGATCTCATCTGCTGCATTGCGAGTAAATGTTAGCACCGCAATGCCGGCATAATGATCACTCCACTTTGACAGTTCGTATACGGTCTTGATTCCGACAACTTCAGTCTTGCCACTGCCAGGGCACGCAGTCAAATGACATGGGATGCTGAGACGATGATTAATGAAGGTCAATTGCTCTATAGTCAGGCGTGCGATCTCGTTATAATCCCACGAAGAACCGAGTTGTAAAATCCTACTCGATATTTTTACGAGCAACCTGCCATGTATTTTTATTTCCGCGTTGTTCATAGAACCCACAGTATGGAGTTCTTAATGTACTGCGGAACCGAGAACTCAGCCAGAGTTAGTTCAAGATCGTATGCTAACGCCTGCGCATACTCTCCTTTTCCCGCATCATCAATGTGATTCAAAAGCCACAACGCCTCCGAAGCCTTTTCCGCATTGCCCACAGTTGCCCAATCCTTTGAAGCACTATCCGATACACGCTTGCGAATTCCTCCGTCAGTCTTTACCAGACCAAGAAACACGCGGCTCATTCGCTGAAGGTTGTTTCCTTCCATAGCAAGGTCGTATTCGAATGTTTTCAGGTTCATGAATGCTCTGCAATACGTGTCGCTTTGCAGCTTCTGAACGAGATCGCTGTTTGGATTCTTGCTCACAGCGGGAGCCTGAGAAGTCGGTGCACTTTCCTTTTCAGGATCATTATCTAGCAGACACGCCGATTTGACTGGTATTCTGACGGGCTTGCTCTCATCTGCGCGAAATAGCTCAACAAAATATTGAAAGAAGTTTCCACCCAGACTAATGATAGAAATGCCAAAGTCCTTCAGACAGCTGCCTTGCGGGCGTAGTCCCTCATCTTGCGCTATGACAATCCTAGCCAGCTCTGGGAGTACAAGTGCTTCAGCGATACCCTCCACCAGCACCACACCGCGAGCAAAAAGCAGCGTAGATTTGGTGATATCTAACCATCTTTCTAGGAAGAATTTCGTCTGGTCGTCCATCTTGCAAAAAGCCAGCGGCGCGGATATGGGTGAAGCGCCTTCTTGTGTGACGAGCACATTCACAGCATTCAACTTGACCGATGAGGCGATCACTGGAGAATGTGTTGTCACTATGACCTGCATCCGATCCGATTCTGCGATCTTCTCTAGGTATTGCAATAGCCGCACTTGCAGCTGCGGGTGAAGGTGCGCCTCAGGCTCTTCTATGAGTAGCACCTTGTGGAGTGTCTCGCTGCCTTCAACGCTTTCAAGTTCTGCCAGGACCGTTGCGAGGTAGAGCAAATTGTTGTAGCCAAGACTGTTTTCTTTGAGTTCTCGAAATAGATCGCGTTTATGCTCTATTCCTAGGCCGGGGAACTTTGGATAAAAGAGCAAGCGAAGCCGTTCAACGATTCGATCAAAGCTGGCTTCCGAGAATTGAATCAGAGCATCTTGTCCCATCACTGCACCGAGGGACTCGTGCAGATACTTACGGATTCCATCGTTTGCCTTCTTGATCACATCTTCCTTGAGTAGGTCATCATTGAAGGCTGTAGCCTTCTTTTCAAGTGGATGGAGCGTACCCGGAGGCTGATCGCCTTTCAGATTCTTCAATACCCGTGCTAGACGAGAGCCCCTAAATGCGCCGAGTTTGTCCTCGGCGTCACGGAGCGCCGGCAAGTAAATACAATCTATTACGTCCAGCAATGGCCACTCGAAAGCAGCACTTGACGAGGCACCACCCCATATCGTTCTCTTAAACCGACCGCGATCATTCTGTTTGTTCTCAATCACGAGGCTGAGAGACGCCTTGTCCGGCTCCAGCGCATCAAGCCACGGCAAAAACGCTACGGATTCCTTTTCTGTCAGTCCGCTAAATAGACACCGCACCGCGATTCGGTCAGCGCCCTTGTGTGAAGCTGGTTGGCCCATGGGCCTATGGAAATCAGAAGGAGAGATGCCGGAACGCCCATATTCGTCCTCAAGCAACAAGAGGCGCAATGCATCGATGACAGAACTCTTTCCGCAGCCATTCTCCCCCACGAGAACGGTGAGTCCCTTGTTTAATTGGATGACGGACTCGGTTCCGAACGCTCGGTACCCTTCAATTGTCAGCTCTGATAAATGCATGGATTGTCTTTCCTAGAAGGGATTCCAAGCGGTCAGTTAACTACAGAATCATTATGAGCTAACCATCCTATCTGTCAATCGTTTAGAAGGGAATCAATCATAATTAAACTGCATTTGCGGTCCGCCACGCCCAATCCAAATTGCTCCGAAGCCTTGCGAAGAAGAAACGAGTGCAAGTAGCCCCAGCGCCGAGAGTTTGGCATCAGTCTTTGCCAGGCTAGCCGGTAACAGCCCTTAGCCGCCGTGCAGATCCACAGGCTATTCAGCATCCTGGCAGTTTTCCACGCATATTTGGTCTACCTGTTCGCGCATATTTGGTCAACAATAGCGAGTCTTCCACGCATATTTGGTCTACATTTACGCATAAATGGTCTACCAATCTCCTGCATCCTGCTGATTTTGCAATGGATACGCTTCGCCCTATATACCTATATGAATTACCTATATGGATAGCCTGTAGTAGCAGCGTGCGCTGTGGAAATTGCTCGGGCGGGCGTAGCAAGGCGAGAACCTCCGCCCCCTCCGGGGGAAAGGCGCCTGCGGCGCTCAGCGCGTGATTCTAGGAATGTGCGGCGTAGAGGGAAGAAGTAGCACGCCGTCGTCTTCGATCTCAAGACGCAGCGTAGAATACACACGGCAAACGCGCCTGAGGGCATCGAGGACCTTTGCGCGGAACTTGGTGCGGCCTTGCGGAGTTTCGGCATACCCGGCGCCGAAACTCCGGCGTAGCGCCTCCCACGAGATCAGCGTAGGCCGCTCCAGATAGCTCACGCGCCGGGTTGCCCAGGCATAGAGATCGAGCGCCAGCGGCGATTGCTTGAGCACGCGGACCGCACGCAGATCGAGCGGGACAGGAGATGCGACAAGTTGCTCGAAGAAATTTGCCGAAAGCGTTATGGAGGATGTCGCTGGCGGCGCGTCCGGAAGGATCTGCGGGGTCCACCACAATTGAAAGCGATCAGCGACAAGCAGATTCTCGCCGGAGGTCAAATGCTGACCATTCACATCCTGCTCCCAGCTTGTTGATATGGCCGCGCCGATGAGCCGCTGCATCTGGTCACGGAAGCGTGGAATCGTGCCCCAGTGGCCGCCAGTGGCCTGGAGACCAAGCTCCGCCATGAATCGCGACAGAGATGCGCCGAGTTCCAACTCGCGGTTGGACGTGCGGATGGCCTCTGAGGTCATCCAGATGAGAATCAGCCGCGGATAGCTTCCATACGGCAGACCTGTGCCACCGACATCGGTAACGCGGAGCGTGAAGTAACCATCGGTTCGGGTGTATTGTGAGCCAGGCTGTCGGCGGTGCGGAAGAGTGGTTTGAACGAGAAATTTGGCAATGAAGCCGATGGCCCCGGCGTCGTAAGCGCTTTCGCGGAAATCGTCATAGACGAATGGCAAGGGAACGCCGCCGAGTCGAATCCGTTGATCCTGATTCAGGATCATTCTAGGAGCGGATCGGGCACGTGACGGAGCTGCCGTGGATCGATTCAAACTTCCGCTGCGCGGACGCTCTTCGATGGCAGGATCGGAATTGAGGCCGAGGATCGACCGGACGGAAGTGAGTTCGGAGCCCACGCGACTCGTTACCGGATACCAAGCACTTCCGCGATTTCTGCGGTGCGGAAGTAGACTCTACGGCCAAGTTGAAGACGAGCTGAGTTGATCTTTTCCACCCACTCACCGGAGGAACGCAGCGTTACGCGAAGTCCATCAGGAGATCGATCGAGGATTGAAGCCAGAGTGGCCAAGTTCATTAAAGGCCCATAGCGCCTCAGCAAACTGTTCTCAGCAACAATGGGATCAGCTTCTCTACTTTTCTCCAAAGAGTGCCGCGAGGTTCTCATCTCGATTGCGCCGATAGCTGCCATTCTTTGTTCTCCCACATGAAGAGTACATTTCAATAGACGCAACTTTATTCCAACAGTTTCGCAAAAATCTATGAGTTCGTTTCTTCTGTTGAGAGCCTTACGCTTCTTTACGCTTAACTCCACACTCATTCGCCGATTCTTCTTCCCTTCATTTTCGTGGGAGGAGGGTTCCTCCCTGTCTCCGAACGATATGGCCGGTTCTCCGCCACCCACCTCAGCGGGCCTGTTCCTGCCCGCAACGCCGGCCCTCTGGAAATGGTGCAGCCTTCGGCTGGTCCTCGTGTCTCGACATTCGTTTCCGTGCGAACTCTAGGCTCCGTTCGGCTCCTTCTGTCAACTCCGCTTGTGCAGCTCCGCGCGGCATAGAAGCCGCCGTGCTCGCTTC